>Ga0194060_10003662_pt1 | contig 10807 bp, 11 predicted proteins | sample SepL225m_MetaG_FD_163427 | JGI IMG/M metagenome (GOLD analysis project Ga0194060, IMG submission 163427) | Anoxic zone freshwater microbial communities from boreal shield lake in IISD Experimental Lakes Area, Ontario, Canada - Sep2016-L222-5m | ecosystem: Environmental > Aquatic > Freshwater >... | reverse complement strand
TCACCGATCTGTATGAAGGCCGCACCCTGTCCTACGCGCTGCAGAAATTTCCGGTGGACTTTCCCCAGCTCTACGTATCCACGGTGCGCGCGAGCGAAACCACCGGCGATCTTACCTCAAGAAGAGCGTCCCGCTCGACCCGTGGGGCAATGCCTACGTCTACAAGATTCCGGGCGAGCACGGTGAATTCGACCTGCTGTCTTACGGCAAGGACGGCCAGCTCGGCGGCACGGGCGAGGCCGCCGACATCACCAACTGGTAGCGCGGGCGGAGAGCGGCGATGCATTTTGAAATAAAGGCTCTGCGTGCCGACGCCGTGGTCGCGCTGGTGCTGGAGGCGGCGGACGCGGGCGACGCGAAAGCGCAGGCGCTGGCGCGGGGCTACACCGTGCTCGCGGTCAAGGCGAAGCAGTCGTGGCAGGAATGGACCCCCAAGCGGCGAGCGCGTTTTCCCCTGATCCTGTTCAGCCAGGAGTTGCTTGCCCTGATGAACGCCGGTCTGACGGTGGTCGATGCGGTGGAAACGCTGGCCGAGAAAGAGGCCCGCCCCGAGGCAAGAAAGATACTGCGCCAGATCATCACCGATCTGTATGAAGGCCGCACCCTGTCCTACGCGCTGCAGAAATTTCCGGTGGACTTTCCCCAGCTCTACGTATCCACGGTGCGCGCGAGCGAAACCACCGGCGATCTGGGCGAAGCGATGAGCCGTTACATCGCCTACCAGGAGCAGGTCGATTTCGTGCGCAAGAAAGTGGTCAGCGCGTCGATCTACCCGATGGTCCTGATCGGCGCCGGCGGCCTGGTCACCATCTTCCTGATGGCCTACGTGGTGCCGCGGTTCAGCAAGATTTACGAGGACATCGGCACCAACCTGCCCTTCATGTCGCGCCTGCTGCTGCAGTGGGGCAAGCTGCTGCAGGCGCACGGCCTGCTGGTGTTCATCGTCCTCGCCGCCACCGTCGCCGCTTCGGTCTATCTGGCCGGCCGGCCCGCGGTGAAGAGCTGGGTGATGCACCGGATCTGGCAGATACCGGCGGCCGGCCAGCGCATGCGCATCTACCAGCTCGCGCGCTTTTACCGGACCCTGGGCATGCTGCTAGCCGGGGGCATCGCGATCGTGCAGGCGATCCGCATGGTTGCCGACCTGCTGCCGCCGGCGCTGCGCCAGGACCTGGCCGGAGCCGCGGGGAAGATCAGCGAGGGTCGGTCCATTTCCTATGCCATGGAGACGCACCACCTCGCGACGCCGGTTGCGCTGCGCATGCTGCGGGTCGGCGAGCGCACCGGCAAAATGGGCGAAATGATGGAGCGCATCGCCGCTTTCCACGACGAGGAAATGGCGCGCTGGGTGGAGTGGTTCACCAAGCTGTTCGAGCCGTTGCTGATGGCGGTCATCGGACTGGTGATCGGCCTCATCGTGGTGCTCATGTACCTGCCGATATTCGAGCTTGCGGGGAGTCTGCAATGAACGCGGTCGAGGGCGGCGCCGCCGGATTTACGCCGGTCCAGATCCGGGAAGCGCGCGCGGTGGCTGCCAGTTCGCAGCGGCGCGTGACCGAAGTGCTGGAAGAGAGAAGCGCGCTCGGGCCCGAGGCCTACACCCGGGCGGTCGGCCAGACGCTGGGCTACCCGGTGCTGGCCATGTCTGAACTTCATGCACTGGTGCCGGCCTTCGACATTTTGCCCTTCCCGGTTGCGCTGGAGCGCGGCTGTGTGCTGTTCCGCAACGGCGAGAACCGGCTGCTCCTCGCCCTCGCCGACGCATTCGACCGCGACCTGCAAGACTGGGCGGAAGCACGCGTCGGGCAGGCTTTCGCCACCTGTCTGGTTCACGCTACGGACCTGGCCGCCTACCTGTCGCGCCACGAGGAAACGCTGCGGGCGATGGACAGCCTGCTTCCCGATGCGGAAAAAGTGATCGGCGACGACGTCGTGGTCGAGGACCTGTCGTTCAAGACCATCAGCGAGGGAACCAGTCCGGTGGTGAAGCTGGTGCACTCGACGCTCTACGACGCGTTCAAGCTGGCGGCGAGCGATATCCACCTCGAAAGCGGCGCGGCGGGCCTGGTGATCAAGTATCGCGTCGACGGTGTGCTCACCACGGCGGGTTCGATGCCGGGCAAGGAACTGGCGGAGCAGGTGATTTCCCGGATCAAGGTCATGTCGGAGCTCGATATCGCCGAGCGCCGCGTGCCGCAGGACGGCCGCTTCAAGATCGGCGTGCGCGGGCGCGCGGTGGACTGCCGCGTTTCCATCATGCCGAGCATCTTCGGCGAGGATGCGGTGGTGCGGATTCTCGACAAGCAGGCGCTCTCCGACCAGATGAAGGGGCTGCGGCTCAGTTACCTCGGATTCGACGAGCGCACCATCACCCAGATCCGGCGGCTTTCGGCCGAGCCCTACGGCATGTTGCTGGTGACCGGGCCGACCGGCAGCGGCAAGACGACCACGCTGTATGCGGCGATCAGCGAGATCAACCACGGCCAGGACAAGATCATCACTATCGAAGACCCGGTCGAGTACCAGTTGCCGGGCGTGCTGCAAATTCCGGTAAACGAGAAGAAGCAGCTCACCTTCGCGCGCGGCCTGCGCTCCATCCTGCGCCACGACCCGGACAAGATCATGGTTGGCGAAATCCGCGACGCAGAAACCGCGCAGATCGCCGTGCAGTCCGCGCTGACGGGCCACCTCGTGTTTACCACGGTGCACGCGAACAACGTGTTCGACGTGATCGGGCGCTTCGTGCACATGGGCGTCGATCCCTACAGCTTCGTGTCCGCGATGAACGGCATACTCGCGCAGCGCCTGATCCGCGTCACCTGTGTCCACTGCGCGGTCGATGAGCGGCCGGAGGACAAATTGATTGCCGATTCCGGCTTGTCCGCCGACGATGTGAAGGACTTCGTGTTCCGCATCGGCCGCGGTTGCGGGCACTGCCGCGGCACCGGATTCAAGGGCCGCCGCGCGATCGGAGAAATTCTCAACCTGAACGATGAAATCCGCGAACTCATCGTGGCGCGCGCGCCGGTGCGCACCATACGCGATGCGGCGGTCAAGAACGGCACGCGCTTCCTCCGCGATTCCGCGGTGGAACTGGTGCGCAGCGGCGAGTCCACGCTGCAGGAGATCAATCGTGTCACCTTTGTCGCCCAGTAAGCCGGCCGCGTCCTGGCGGCACCGGCCGATGGGCTGGTATGCAGGCGTGCTGTCTTTTTTCCGCCACCTGTCGGCGTCGGTCCTGCGGCGCGAAGAATTGGGCGTGGCGCTGTTCCCCGACCGGCTGATACTCGCGCGCGTCGGCGGAGGCTGGCACCGGCGCCTGGTGCACAAGGAAATCATCGCCCTGGCGCCGCCTGCGCCGGACGCGCCGCGGTGGCAGCCGGCGTTGGAGGCGCTCGCGGGCAAAGTGGCATCCGGCGCACTGGCGGGTGCGGATGTGACGCTGGTGCTGTCGAACCATTTTGTGCACTACGCGCTGGTACCGTGGAGCGAACTGTTGCAAAGCGAAGAGGAGCAACTGGCATTCGCCCGCAGCCGCTTCGTACGCGTCCACGGGGGTTCCGCCGAAAGTTGGTCGCTGCGTTTGAGCCGGGGCGAAGCGCGCGAGCCCCGTCTGGCCGGCGGTGTGGAAGAGGCGCTGATCGAGGCGCTGAACGCCACACTGGCGCCCATCGGAGAACGCTATCGCTCGCTGCAGCCGCACTTGATGGCGAGTTTCAACCGCTGGCGCATCCGGCTGGGCGCGCGGCCGCGCTGGTTCGTGGTGGCGGAGCCCGGCTTGTTATGCCTTGCGCTGCTGCAGGGCGGGCAATGGAAAAGCGTGCGCACGGTCAGGACCGGCGCAGACTGGACGGAGGAATTGCCCGGCGCGCTCACGCGCGAGCAGTTCCTGGTAGACAGCCAGGCAGAATGCGATTTCGTGTCGGTGTTTGCGCCGGACTCGCCCGCCCCGGCCACAATGGAAGCAGGCGCGTGGAAGATCGAGTACCTGCAGCCCAAGCTGCTGCCGGACATGGCGGCCGGCGTCGACGCGCCGTTTTCCATCGCAGTGGGGGCATGAAGCCATGCGCGCACTGACGCTCGATTATCGCCGCCAGTACCGGGCCAGCTGGGTCGGCGTCGTGCTGCTGATCGCGGGCGTGGCCGGCGTGGGCGCCATTGCCAGCCAGTATGGCCGCATGATCGACGAATCGGCTCAGGCGGAAATCGGCATCCGCGAGCACGGCGCAGCGACGCGAAAGAAGGTGGTCGCGGTCAGCACCGAGGGCGACGCGCAGAAGGTCGCGCTGGAAATGAAGCACGCGCGCGAAATTCTGCTGCAGTTGGGCATGCCCTGGAACGAATTGTTCGCCAGCTTCGAGGGCGTCGAGGCGTCCAACGTGGCCTTGTTGAGCATACAGTCCGACATCGACAAGCGGCGGGTAAAAATCAGCGCCGAGGCGAAGAATCTTGGCGCCATGCTGGACTACGTCCGCGCCATGGAAGGGCGCCCGACGTTTGCGGAAGTCTATCTGCAAAGCCACCAGACGCAGCAGCAGGACCCGCAACACCCGGTGCGCTTCGTGCTTTCCGCAACCTGGCTGGTGCGCAAATGAATTTTACCCGGGACCAAGCATGAATCGTTTGCAAGCCACGACCGCATACATCGTGCAGAGCCTGGGCTGGCCCGGAGTCCTCGGCTTGGGCCTGCTCGCGTTTATCGGCGGTTTCTATTTCTCCACTTTTCACGCGGAGCAGGTTCGGCTGGAAGACTTGAGGAGCCAGATTTCAAAAATGGAGGATAAGCGCATACGCTCAGGCGGCGCGGAGGCGAAAACCCCCGGCGAAAATCTCAACGCGTTCTACGGATCGTTTCCGCCGTCCGACCACATCGCCGATTTGCTCGGAAAAATCTACGGCGTCGCCGAGCAGCAGGCGCTAAAACTCGATCAGGGCGAATATCGGGCGGTCCGGGACAACGTCGGCAGGCTCACTCACTATCAAATCATCCTTCCGGTAAAAAGCACCTATCCGCAGGTGCGGAAATTCGTCGCCGCGGCACTGGTGGAAGTGCCGAACCTGTCGCTGGACAGCATCCAGTTCGAACGGCAGAAGGTCGGCGAAGCGACGGTGGAAGCCAAGGTGACGCTGGTGCTGTACCTGGTGCAGAAATCATGAGGCGGCCGTCCCGGCGGGAGTGGACGCTGCTTGCCGTCGTGGCGGCGCTGATTCTGGTGGTCGTCGTCACGGAACAAAAGGGCGAAGACAAGGCCGGGACGCTGGCCGAAGCGAGGCCTGCCGTCAGGACCAAGAGCGCCCCCGGTCGCGCCGCGGACACGGGCGATCTGGATCTGGCGCAACTGCGCCGCGAAGCCGCTGCGGGCGAGCCGGAAAACGTGTTTGCCAGCAAGTCATGGTATGTGCCGCCGCCGCCGCCGCCTCCGCCGCCGGTAGTGGTGGCGCCGGTGGTGCCCACCGCGCCGCCGCTGCCGTTCACCTATCTGGGGCAGTACGCAGACGCGGGGAAGCCTATTTTTCTGCTGGTGAAGGGCGACCGTATCCTGACGGTAAAAGAAGGCGAAGTCATTGACGGCAATTACCGGGTGGACGGTATTGCAGGCTCGAAGCTGGGCCTGACCTATCTGCCGCTCAATATCAAGCAAACCCTGGAGACGGGGAATGCAGGATGAAAAGCAAGCTGCGATACGAGGCCGCTGGCAGTTTTCCCGCGGCCTCTATACGAGGGCTACTCATGCTAAAGGATGGTATATGAACCTGTGCAATAGGGCTGGTCGGGGGCGCTGGTTGTCGGCAGTGCTCGCCATGGTGATCTTGGCCGGCTGTGCCGGATACGCGTCCCATCGCGATGGCATGAGCTTGCTGGAGCAGAACAAGTTTGAAGAGGCGGTGGCAAAGCTCGGGGAAGCGAGCCAGCAGGCGCCGCACGATCCGGAGTATCGCAAGGACTTCGTTCGAGCCCGCGAGCAGATCATCAATCGACTGCTCACCATTGGCAACGCCGAGCGCATTGCGGAACGCTTCGATGCCGCGGACGCAATCTACCAGCGGGCGCTGCGGGTAGAGCCCGGCAGTCCCGGCGCCCTGAACGGACTGGCGGCGGTCAGCATGGGGCGCCGTCACGCCGGCATCGTGGCGGAGGCGCAGACGCTGTTCAATAAAGGCGGGCCGGAAGGCGCGACCGCGCTGTTGAAGACGGTGTTCCTGGAGAATCCCAATCACGGCAGGGCGTTGGAACTGCAGCGGCAGATCAACGACAGCGACGCGAAGCGGCTCGCCGCCTCGCCGGTATTGAGGCCGAATTTCAAGAAACCGGTGACGCTGCAATTCCGCGATGCGAACCTGAGGATGGTGTTCGAGTCGCTGTCCAAGACCAGCGGCATCAACATTTTGCTCGACAAGGACGTCAGGGCCGACCTGAAGACCTCGATCTTCGTCAAGGATGTTTCGGTCGAGGACACCATCGACCTGATCCTGATGCAAAACCAGCTGGAAAAAAAGGTGCTGTCCGACAACACGCTGTTCGTCTACCCCAACCTGCCGGCCAAGACCAGGGAGTACCAGGATCTCAAAGTGCGCACTTTCCACCTGGTCCATGCGGACGCAAAGCAGATGCTGACCCTGATCAAGACGATGCTGAAGACCAAGGACATCATCGTAAACGAGAAGACCAACTCGCTGGTCATGCGCGACACGCCTGCAGCCATACGGCTGGCAGAAAACATGGTCGCCGACCAGGATATCGCCGAACCGGAGGTGATGCTGGAGGTCGAAGTGCTGGAGGTCACGCACACGATGCTCTCCGACCTCGGCATCGCGTACCCGGACCAGTTCACTCTGACCGGGTCGCTACCCGCGGGAGCCGCCAACCTGACGCTAAGCAATATAGGCAGTTCAGTGGCCAGGGCCAACGTGCTCGTGACTCCATTTCCGACGGTCACGCTGAAAGCGCATCTCGACTCCAGTAATACCAACATACTGGCGAGCCCGCGCCTGCGCGCCCGCAACAAGGAGAAGGCGAAGATACACATCGGCGACCGCCTGCCGGTGTTTACCAATTCGGTGACGCCGCTGGCGACCGGCTCCGCAGTGACCACCGGGACCGTCCAATACATCGAGACCGGGATCAAGCTCGAAGTGGAGCCCAATATCCATGCCGACGGCGAGGTGGCGATCAAGCTCAGCCTCGAAGTCAGCGTCGCCAAGGCGCCGGTGACCAATGCGGTATCGGGCACGACTGCCTATCCAATCTCGACCCGGAACACGTCGACGGTCCTGCGGCTCAAGGACGGCGAGACACAGGTTCTGGCCGGGCTGATCCAGGATTCAGATGTTAAAACGAAAGTCATGATACCGGGATTGGGCGAAATTCCGGGACTGGGCGGGCTGTTCGGGACGTCGCGCAGGGACGGATCGAAGACTGAAATCATTCTCTCGATCACGCCGCGCCTGATGGGCAGCATGAACATGCCCAATGCCCGGTTGGTGGATTTCTGGAGCGGAACCGAAGCGACCGTGCGCAGCGAACCGCTGATGCTGCGACCGACCGGGGCCATCTCGATGTCGACCGCCACCGGCGGCGCGCTACCGGCGGGGGCGGCGGCTCCGGGGATCCGCCCGGGAGTTCCGGCTGCGCCTGCGGCGCCGGTGGCGCCTGCGGTGGCGCAGCCGATGTCCTTCACCTGGCTTGGGCCGGCACAGGCCAAGGTCGGCGGAAAATTCTCGGTGACGCTGAACACCCGGACTGGAGACACGGTACGGAATCTCCCCATGATGATCAGCTACGACCCGTCCTTGCTCAAGGCCGTGGAAGCGGCCGAGGGAACGTTTATGAGGCAAGGCGGGGCGGGCGCCCATTTCACGCGCGAAATAGACCAGGCGGGCGGACAGATCACGGTTGATGCGGCAGCCGGCGAACAGGGCGCGAAGGGAGGCGGCACCTTGACCACGATAACTTTCGAAGTCGTGGCTGCCGGGACATCGGAGATCAGCGTCGCACGCGTGGCGCCGTCGGGACCAACGGGCGATGCGGTGAATTTCACGCCGCCGGCTGCGCACAGCGTCACCCTCAATCCCTGACATGAACGCAGTCCGATCTTCGCGGGGATTCACGCTGGTCGAACTGGTGATCACGCTCGCGATCATCGGCCTGCTCGCCGGCATCGCGGTGCCGACGATGGAACTCGTGGTGCAGCGGAACAAGGAGCAGGAACTGAGGCTGGCCCTGCGCGAGATCCGCAAGGGAATCGACGCCTACAAGCAGGCCTACGAAGAGGGGCACATGCTCAAGATCGTGGGGGATTCCGGCTATCCCCCCTCGCTGCGGGTGCTGGTGGAGGGCGTTGTCGACGCACTTAGCCCGGACAAGCGCAAGATTTATTTTCTGCGGCGCATACCGCGCGACCCGTTGTCCACCGATTCGACGCCGGATCCGGAGCAGACCTGGGGACTGCGCAGTTATGACAGCGACGCCGATAACCCGTCGGAGGGGAAGGACGTGTTCGACGTCTATACCCGCTCAGGCGGGACGGGGATCAACCGCGTGCCGTATCGGCAATGGTAAGGAACGCAATGAGCGCGTGCCAACGGGACCGGGGCTTCACGCTGATCGAATTGCTGGTGGTGATGGCAATCGTTTCGCTATTGGTTTCCCTCGCCGTCCCGCGCTACTTCGGCAGCCTGGCAAGGTCGAAGGAGACGGCGCTGCAGCAGACGCTCTCGGTAACGCGGGAGTCGATCGACAAGTTCTACGGGGATACCGGCAAATACCCGGATAACCTTGGGGTACTGGTCAGCAGCCGCTATTTGCGCAGCCTGCCGGTGGATCCGATCACCGAAAGCAGCGCGACCTGGACCATGGTCCCGCCGGACGATCCGGAAAAAGGTCAGGTCTACGATATTCGCAGCGGCGCCGAGGGCGTCGGGCGGAACGGCAAGCCGTTCCGCGAGTGGTGATCGGGAGACACGAAGTGAACAACGGCACAGTGAACACGATGGAAATCAAGCGGCGCCCGTCCGCGGGATTCACCTACATCGGCGTGTTGCTGCTGGTAGTGATGATGGGTACTGCGCTCGTCGTGGTGAGCCAGGTGTGGCAGACGGTGCAGAAACGGGACAAGGAAGAGGAATTGCTGTTTGTCGGCGACCAGATGCGGCGCGCGCTGGCGCTGTATGCGGCGAACGCGCCGGGTGGCCAGCGCTCTCCGAGGACGCTGGAGGATCTGCTCAAGGATCCGCGCTTTCCCGCTACGCGCCGCTACCTGCGCAAAATTTTCAACGACCCGATCACCGGGCGCCCGGAATGGGGATTGGTGAAGGCGGGCGATTCGATTACCGGCGTATACAGCCTTTCCGAGGATGCGCCGTTGAAGAAAGCCGGATTCCGGCGCATCGACCAGAGCTTCGAGGGCAAGACAAAATATTCCGAATGGGTATTCATGCCTGGAGTTCCTCAGAGGCCTGGCGCGACTCCCCCGGGCGGTACGGTTCCCCCGGGAACCACGCCGCAACCGCAACCTGGCACCACGCAACCCAACCCAAAGCAATGAGGTAAAGTGATGACGGATAAAAAGCGGGTATTGATAGTTGAAGACCACACGCTGCTGCGTGCGGGGCTGAGCGCGCTGCTGTCGCAGGAGCCGGACGTCGAGGTCGCGGGCGAATTGGACAGCGGACGGGACGCGGTAAGGGCCATCGCGGCCCTGTCGCCGCATCTGGTACTCATGGATTTGACCATGCCCGGTTGCAACGGCATCGAAGCCATCGTGGAGATCAAGAAGCGTTTCCCGGAGGTAAAGGTTCTGGTGCTTACGCTGCACAAGACCGAGGAATACATCCACGAGAGCCTCAGGGCCGGGGCGGATGGCTATATCCTGAAGGACGCGACCCAGGACGAACTGCGCGTCGCCATCCGCAGCGTCCTGAACGGCAAGACCTACCTGAGCCCGGATATCTCGGACAAGGTGATCAACGGCTATCTGGGCACTGGCAAGGGCGCGAACATGAATTCCGTCTGGGATTCGGTGACGCACCGGGAGCGCCAGGTGCTGAAGCTGGTGGCCGAGGGGCATCCCAACCGATACATCGCGGAATTCCTTTGCCTGAGCGTAAAGACGGTGGAAAAGCACCGCTCCAACATGATGAAGAAACTGGACCTCCACAACGCCTCCGCATTGACCACCTTCGCCATCGAAAAAGGGCTGGTTTCGACCGGCTTGTCTGCAACGGTCGACCCCTGACGGGATTTGAATCCAATTCCATGTTCTGATCGGCATCTTGGGCGAAGCAGAGTTAGCCGCAGCTTGTATATGCCGCCGGTTTAGAACGCGTCTCCGGCGGCCCCGGGGAGCGCGTCAGGAGAAGCTGGCGCCGTCATAGTCCCGTGACTAGTTGCGTATACAGCAACTCATTCGTCCTACTTGACATGCGATTCACCGGATGCCTATTCTTCCGGTGGTTACTTCCATGAGTTGCATATAAAGCAACAACTAGTATGGCATACGCACAGGAGGGCAGCTCGGACCACAAGACCGTGGACAAGGCGATGCGCGTGCTGCATGCCTTTTCCCACGAGCGGCCGGAGTTGTCGATCAGCGACCTCAGCCGCGAGCTGGCCATGCACAAGAGCATCGTTTCGCGCCTGGTCGCCGCGCTGCGCAGGTGGCGCCTGCTCGAGCAGGACCCGCAATCCCGGCGCGTGCGCATGGGCGCGGGGGCGTTCAAGCTCGGTGCGCTGTTCGCCAACCGGCAGAACATCGTGCGCACGGTCACGCCCTATCTGGGCGCGCTCGCCATGCGCACCGGCCAGTCG
>Ga0194060_10003661_pt1 | contig 10808 bp, 7 predicted proteins | sample SepL225m_MetaG_FD_163427 | JGI IMG/M metagenome (GOLD analysis project Ga0194060, IMG submission 163427) | Anoxic zone freshwater microbial communities from boreal shield lake in IISD Experimental Lakes Area, Ontario, Canada - Sep2016-L222-5m | ecosystem: Environmental > Aquatic > Freshwater >... | reverse complement strand
ATGCTTTCCTATGGAATCGGCGAGCGCCGCATCGTGGTGATCGGCGAAGGCAAAACGTCCGAGGCGCTCATCGCGTTCTTCGAGCGGTTTCCGCGCTTCGGACTCCGCGTCGTTGGACACGCGAAAAAGTTCGACGAGGCGACGGGACGGAAGATCCTCTCTCTCCATGGCGAGAAGGAAATCGACGAGATCATTCTCGCGAACCCGGAGGCGAGCCGCGACGAGGCGCTCGACCTGCTGTCGTTCACCGACACCCACCAGATGGGATTCCGCTACTCAGCCGACCTGTTCGCTGCCACCGTCGGCCGGACCATCGTCCACACGTTTGCGGGCATCCCAGTGATCGAGGTCGAGAAGACTCCGCTCGACGGCTGGGGCGCCATCTACAAGCGCGTGTTCGACATCGTCGGATCAAGCGCCCTGATCTTCCTCACGTCCCCGATCATGCTCGTCGTCTCGATTGCTTTGTTCATCGAGCAGCCGGGCCGCGTGCTGTTCTCGCGCGACACCGAGGGCAAGAAGACGCACCGCATCGGCCAGGCCGGCAAGCCGTTCCATTACTTCAAGTTCCGCTCGATGGTGAAGGATGCGCACAAGTTCCGCTTCGACCCCGAGTTCATCAGAGAGCACGGCAACCTCCGCGACGGCTCCCCGCTGTTCAAGCTGAAGGACGACCCGCGCGTCACCCGCGTCGGCAAGGTCATCCGCAAGTTCCACCTGGATGAGCTCCCCGAGTTTTCCTCGTCTTCCTCGGCCGCATGTCCCTCGTCGGCCCGCGCCCGCACCTCCTCGAGGAGGTCGCCGCCTACAAGCCGCACCACCGCAAAGTTCTCACGATCAAGCCAGGAATCACCGGGCCCGCGCAGATCTCGGGACGCGCGGATCTCGACTTCGAGGAGGAGGTTCGATTAGACACGTATTATATCGAGCATTGGAGCCCGTGGCAGGACTTGGTGATCTTGCTGAAGACGCCACTCGTTGCCATCAAGGGAAAGACGTTTTAAAACGTCTTTTTTGGCAAAAAAGACAGGGAATGCTAGGATGCCCGCATGAAACTTGCCTTGGTTCACGACTATCTGAAGCAGGACGGCGGGGCCGAGAAGGTCCTGTCGGTTTTACAGGACATGTGGCCGGAAGCGCCCACGTTTACGCTGTTTTATGATCCATCCAAGCTTCCCCAGTTCCGGGGGAAGGACATTCGAACGTCGTTCCTGCAACGGGCGCCGATGATCAAGCGACGGTTCCAGTGGTACCTGACGCTGATGCCGACGGCCACGGAGCACTACCGGTTCGACGGATTCGACACGGTCGTGTCGTCGACGTCCGCGTTCGCCAAGGGAATCATCGTGCCGCCGGGGACGAGGCACATCTGCTACTGCCACACGCCGACGAGATTCCTCTGGACGGACACGCTCTCGTACGTCGAGGAACTGCGCGTTCCGCGGGTGATCAAAATGATGCTCCCTCCGTTCTTGTCGATGCTCCGCGTGTGGGACAGGCTTGCCGCCGACCGCGTCGACGTGTTCATCGCGAATTCCGAGACGGTCCGGCAGCGCATCAAGAAGTACTACAACCGAGACAGCGTCATCGTCCATCCGCCGGTGGACACGAAGCGATTCAAGATCTCCGACAAGCCGAAGACGTACTTCCTCGCAGGCGGACGACTCGTCGCGTACAAACGGTTCGATCTCGTCGTCGAAGCGTGCAACCGGACCGGCATCAAGCTCAAGATCTTCGGCACAGGTCCTGTCCTAAACGACCTCAAGAAGATGGCCCGCCCGAACGTGGAATTCCTCGGCCGCGTGTCGGATGCCGACCTCCCCGCCCTGTTCGCAAACGCCAGGGCGTTCATCAACCCGCAGGAGGAGGACTTCGGCATCACGCCGGTCGAAAGCATGGCCGCGGGCCGGCCGGTGATCGCGTACAAAAAGGGCGGCGCGACGGAGACGGTCGTCGACGGCGTCACGGGCGAACTGTTCGAGGAGCAGAGCTGGGAGGAACTGGCCGACCACCTGATCCGATTCGACGATTCCAAGTTCGACCCGATCGCCATCAAGGCGCACGCGGAGAAGTTCGGACAGGAGCGGTTTATTCGGGAGATGCGGGAGATCGTGGAAGGAACCGTATGAGAATTCTCGTCGACGTCCGACACCTGTCGGACGCGCAAAAAACGGGCGTGGGGGAGTACACAAGCGAGCTCCTTCGCGCCCTTTTTGCGTTAGACAGAGAGGACGAGTACGAGCTGGTCTCGACGGGCAGCCGCGTTTCCCCTCCTGGTAGGCAGGAGGGGTCAGGGGAGGTCGTCGCGCCGTTTGAGCGAACCCATCTTCGACTGCCAAACAAACTCCTAAAACTCACCACCCTCGCGGCGCGCTGGCCGAAGCTCGATCTCCTTGCGAAGACGGTCCCCGACCTAATCTGGCTCCCCAACCTCAACTTCACGGCGATCTCCCCTTCCGTCCCGTACGCCCTGACGATACACGACCTCTCCTGGAAAATCTTCCCGGAGTTCTTCTCGTGGAAGATGCGTCTCTGGCACGCCCTGTCACGACCAGACCGCCTCGTCCGCGACGCCGCCGCGATCATCGTCCCTTCGACGGCGACGAAGGAGGACGTCGTGCGATTCTTCGATAAGCCCGGCGAAAAAATCCACGTCGTCCCCCACGGCATCGACCCGATGTTCTCCCCGACGTTCACCGCCCAGGACCACGGCGTCCGCTCGCGCCACAAGCTGCCGAAGCGGTTCGTCCTCTTCGTCGGAACGCTCGAGCCGCGCAAGAATATCGTCGCGCTCATCGACGCGGTGGACGCGTATCGCCGCGAGACGGGCGACGACTTGCATCTCGTCCTCGCGGGTGGCTGGGGGTGGAGGAGCGGCGCGATACGTGAGGCCACAAGGCCGAAAGGCATAAGGCATAAGGATTTTAACGCCTGGAACCCCTTAAGCCTTAAGCCTGACGGCCTTAAGCCACCCTCGTGGATCCGCGTTCTCGGCTACGTCCCCTCGCCCGACCGCCCCGCCCTCTACCGCGCCGCGACGGCCTTCGCCTGGCCGTCCGCCTACGAGGGATTCGGCCTCCCAATCCTCGAGGCGATGGCAAGCGGCACGCCGGTCATCACGAGCCACACGTCGTCGCTCCCCGAACTGACGGGCGGAGCAGCGATCCTGGTGAACCCGTTTCGAACGGAGGAGATCACGATGGCCCTGCGCGAGCTGATGGGGTCGGATGCACTGCGAGATCGACTTCGCCAAAAGGGATTGGACCGCGCGAGGGAGTTTTCGTGGGAGAAGGCGGCACAACGAACACGGGAAGTATTCAGGTCGATAACGGACGATCGCCGCGCATAAGATCCACAACACGATTGTGGATCTTTGTTATGTGGATAACCTCCGGACAACCCAAGATTTTTCTGGTAAAATGGGCACATGAAGATCGGAATCGACGCACGGATGTTTGGCCCGGCGGTGGGGGGTGGCGGACTTGGGCGGTATGTGGAGCAGTTGGTAGATCAACTGCAGAAACAGGACCTTGAGAACCGCTACGTTTTGTTCCTCAAGCGGGAGAACTTCGATACGTGCGTGATCACGAATCCGAACTTCGAAAAGCGTCTCGCGGACGCGCACTGGTATACCGCGAAGGAACAGGTTCTGATGCCGCTTCTCATCGAGCGCGAGCGTCTCGACCTGATCCATTTTCCACATTGGAACGTCCCCCTGCTTTGTCGAACACCATTTGTCGTCACCATCCACGACCTGATCCTGCTCGAGCAGCCTGTCTCATCGAAGACGACGACGCGCGGCCCGCTCGTCCACTGGCTCAAGCGCATTGGATATCGGATCTCGCTTTGGCACGCGATCGTTGCGTCGAAGAGGATCGTCGCGGTATCGGAGTATACGAAGTCGTCGATTGGGAGGTTTTTTCCGGGGATTGAGTCGTCGAAGGTCGAAGTGGTATACGAGGGAGTGACTGGATTGGCCGTCGCGACGCGTGACGACCACCCCTATCCCCTCCTCCCCATGAGGAGGGGAAACGAGGAATATGTCCTCTACGTCGGGAATGCGTATCCGCATAAGAATCTCGATTCCCTGCTCGACGCGTTCGCGATGTTTTCCAAGGCGCATCCGGGCGTCGAGCTTGTCCTCGCCGGGCGCGACGACGTGTTTTACCGGAGACTGCGAGATGCGCGACGACCACCCCTGACCCCTCCTCCCTATGAGGAGGGGAAACGAGATAACGTTCGCTTCGTCATGAACCCCACGGACGCCGAACTCGCCGAGCTCTACCGCGGCGCGTCGCTCTACGTCTTTCCCTCGAAGTCTGAGGGGTTCGGCCTTCCTCCGCTGGAGGCGATGTCGATGGGAATTCCCGTGGCCTCGTCGAACGCGACGTGCCTTCCCGAGATTCTCGGGGACGCGGCGACCTACTTTTCACCCGACCGCGTCGACGAGATGGCCGACGCGATGGAACGCGGATATTCCGACGAGCGACTCCGCGCGGAGCTCATCGCGAAGGGCCGCGAACAAATCAAAAAATATTCCTGGGCCGCAATGGCCCGGTCGATCCTGAACCTTTATGGGAACGTCGCTTACCGCGAAACTGAATAGGAAGCGCCTCCAGGAAACGCTTCGCCGCCGCAAGGCCGCGCGAACCGTCACGTACCTGCTGGACCATTCGGTTCCGAGTGAGCTTCGATTTCACGGAATCCTGGCCGAAAACGTCCGAATGTCCAAGCCAATGGTCCGCATCGCCGCGGCCCACGACCTTTCCCCGTACATCGTCCACCTGAACGCGCACCTCCCCCAGCCGTCCGATTTCCTTTCGAGCGACCACGCCGTCGCCGCGCCGAACCTGCTGATGCCGGAGAAATTCCTGATCAGCCTTGCGGACGCGGAGAAGATGAACCCGGTCGGGGATTTGGTCCTGCGGCGCGAGGAGATTTTGGCGCAGACGCGAGAGGATGAAAGGCCGCAGGGTAGCAGGCCGAAGGACGACGCAATTTCCGCGATTCCCTCTCGGCCTGCGGCCTTCGTTCCTACGGCCTCTTCGCACCCGGAGCCCCTTCGCTCGCAGTTCGTAGCAACTCCGTTCGCTCCTCCCAAGGCTCCCGAGAACTTCGCCGCATACTTCGAGATGCCGGAGGCGGACGAGGCTGATTTGGCCGAGGAACCAGACGTCATATCGATTGACTTTGCTCCCGCGATCGCGGCAATCACCAAGGAAACGACGATCGTGACGGCCGTAGAGACGGCCGCGGAGACCTCAACCTGTCCTTCTCCTTTCGAAGGAGAGGGGAACTTGGTTTTGACGGCGGGCGACGAGACGGTCGTTTTGAACGCGACGGTCGAGGAGCCAATCATCGTCGAGGCCGCCGAAATCGACACCTCGTTCGCCGAGGCGATCGAGGAGAGGCAGCCCGAGGAACGCGTCGCGTGGGCGCTCCCGAGCTTTCAGTTCCTTCCCGCCCAGTGGCCGAGGGCCATCGGCGGATTCGTGCTCGCGTCGTTCCTGTTCGTCCTGCCGCTCCATGCGATGCACTTCGTATCCAACCTGAAAACGACGAAATCCGGCCTCGAGGACGCGTCGCAGACCGCTCTCTCGCAGCTCCGGGCCGGGGCCGACGCCGTCCTCGTGCGCGATGCCAGCGCCGCCTCGACCTCGTTCGACAAGGCCGGCAGCGCGTTTTCCCGGGCCAAGCAGTCGGTGAACGACCTCGGCGCCGCCACGTCCCTCCTGCTATCCGCGATCCCCGCCACCGGCAAGACGTACCGTACCGGCACCGCGCTCATCGCGGCGGGACAGTCGCTCTCCTCGGCCGGCGAGCGCATCGCGCAGGGCGTCCTTGCCGCGCAGGGCGAGCTGAGCCCGACGCCAACGTCGCGCCTCAAGATTCTCACCACCTACGTTTCGTCGGCCCAGCCGGAACTGAAGAACGCGGCCGCCCTCGTCGCGACGGTGGACCCGAACGACGTTCCCGAGGCGCAGCGCGCCACGTTCGCACAGCTTGCGGACAAGCTTCCGAAGCTGGTCGCCTCCGTCGACGAGTTCCTTTCGTTCGCCGACATGGCCGGAACGATCCTCGGCGGAAGCGGCTCGAAGCGCTACCTGGTTGTCTTCCAGAACAACACGGAGATCCGCGCCACCGGCGGGTTCATGGGATCGTTCGCCGAGCTGCAGATGGACAACGGAGTGATGACGAAGATGGACGTTCCGGGCGGCGGAACGTACGACCTGCAGGGATCGCAGAAGACCAACCTCATTGCCCCGGAGCCGCTCGCGCTTCTGAACGCCCGCTGGGAGTTCCAGGACGCGAACTGGTTTCCGGACTTCCCCGCCACGGCGCGCCAGATCATGCAGTTTTACGGCGACGCGGGCGGCGGGACCGTGGACGGCGTCATCGCGGTAAACGCCACGTATATCCAGGATTTCCTCGGACTGCTCGGGCCGATCGACATGCCGGAATACGGAAGGACCATCGACTCCGGGAACTTTCTCCTGGAGACTCAGAAGATCGTCGAAATCGAATACGACAGGACGGAAAACAAGCCGAAGGCGTTCATCGGCGACCTCGCGCCAAAGCTGATCGACCGCGTCATGGGCGGCAGCTCGCAGGACTTCTTCTCGGTACTCGACCGCGTGGACGCCGGTCTCCGAAGCCGCGACGTGCAAATCTACTTCACGGACGGCGACCTCGAGCGCAAGGTACGCGACCTCGGCTGGGGCGGAGAGATGAAGCAGGTCGCGGGCGACTACCTGATGCTCGTGGATACGAACCTGGGCGGAGGAAAGACGGACGGCGTCATCTCGGAAACGGCGAAGGTGAGCGTCGCCATCGACGAGAACGGCGGGATCATCGACACGGTGACGGTCACGCGGACGCACAACGGGTCCGTGACCGACGAGTTCTCCGGCGTGAACAACGTCGACTACGTCCGCCTGTACGTCCCGCAGGGCGCAACGCTTTTGTCCGCCGGAGGATTTACCATCCCGGACCCGTCCCTCTTCGCCGCCGCTCCAAGCGACTGGCAGCTGGACGACGACCTGCTCTACTCGATGGATTCCCTCTCGCAGGACCCGGTCAGCAAGACCGCGGTCTACCAGGAGTTCGGCAAGACGGTGTTCGGCAACTGGGTCCAGACGAAGCCGGGCACCGCGTCCACGTTCACGTTTTCCTACCGCCTTCCCTTCTCGCTCGAGACGAAGGTCGACGACTCGCTCGAGGCCACGGCCAGGCGCGCCATCGGCATGCCGACCACCGATTCCTACTCGTTCACCCTCCAGAAGCAGTCCGGCGTCGCGGACCGAACCACGACCGTCAGCATCCGCGTCCCATCCGCGCTCAAGACCGCCTGGGCATCGCAGGACCTGACAAGCGCGACGTTCGGCAACGCGGCCGACGCGTTCATCGGTGCGCTGTTCGAACCGATGGAATAAGAATAGACGTATGATGAAACGCAAAACTGACGCGGAAATCAAGGCCGAGCTGCGCTCCATCTACGCGGGGCACGACGGGGAGATGCCGGATCTCTCCAAGCTCGACCAGCGCAGGAACTCCTGGTTCACGCGGTTCCTCGTGCGCTCGATTTTATTTCTGATCGTCGTCAGCGCGCTGGCATGGGGCGGTTTCATCGTCTGGAGCCGCGGCGGGGTGATGCCGAGCCGTCCGCTGAAGGCGACCGCGGAGGTTCCGGAAAACGTGAGGTCGGGCGAGGAGGCGTTCTACACGTTCCGCTACGAGAACTCCGGCAATGCGCCCATCGCGTCGCTCGAGATGAAGCTCACCCTTCCCCCGGACTTCACGGCCACCTCCGAGATTCCGGCGCCCACCGACAGGGACGCGCAGACCTGGACGCTCGGTTCGCTCTCGAGCGGATCCGACGGATCGATCCGGATCGGCGGATACTTCCGCTCGGAGGTTCCGGGATCCGAGACGATCCAGGCGATGTACACCTACAAGCCGGCCAACTTCTCCTCCGATTTCCAAGACATTTCCACCGCGAAGGTCGCCATCGCCGCGTCCACGCTCAGCCTGACCGCGACGGGACCCGAAAAGGCGCTTCCGGGCGACGACGTCACGTACGTGATCAACGTGCAGAACTCCGGGACGCAGCCCGCGACAAAAGTCCTCGTCGGCGCGACGCTGCCGGAAGGATTCACCATGACGCACGCGGATCCGGCGCCGGCCGAGCCGAACGCGACATCGTGGAAATTCGACGCGATCGCTCCCGCGGAACTGAAGGCCGTCACGATCGTCGGAAACTACAGCGCGTCCGTCTCGGGCAGCCAGGCCGTGAAGGCTCGCGTCTCGTTCCTGAACGCCGACGACGTCGAGTTCAAGCAGGCCGAGGCCGAGGCATCGAGCGAGGTCGTGGGCGGCGCGGTGGCGTTTCACCTGATCGTGAACGGCAGCGCGAACGAGCAGACGGTCGACCCGGGCGACCCGCTGCGCATCTCCGTCGACTACGCGAACAACGGCAACGAGACGATCAAGAACCTCGCGTTCACCCTCGCGCTCTCCGGCGACGGAACCGCGCCGACCATCGACTGGGCCAAGGCCGACCTAGGCGGAGGCACGCACGGCGACGGCACGATCACCTGGGACGCCTCCGCGAAGAAGGAATTCGCCGCGTTCTCCCCGAGCACGAACGGTACGATCGACCTGACGCTCCCCATCGTGAGCGACATGAGCGTCCCGGGCCTCTCGAGCGTGCTTACGCTTTCCCTGTCGGCTTCGCTCGACGAGGTCGGCTCCATCTCGGGCCCGCACGTCATCTCCGCGTCGCCGCTCACCGTGAAGGTCAACTCCAACTTCAAGTCGAGCGCCCACGCCGAGTACTACGACGCGGACGTCCCGGTCGGCACCGGCCCTCTTCCCCCGAAGGCCGGCGAGACCACCACGTACCGCATCGTCTGGCGCACGGCCAACTCGTTCCACGCGCTCGAGAACGTCCGCATGACCACGAACCTCCCGCCCAAGGTCGCGTGGACGAACAACGCGCACGCGGACGTGGGCACGGTCACCTTCGACCAGACCACCCGCGTCGTCACCTGGCTCGTCGACAAGTTCCCGACGAGCCTCCCGGGAGCCGAGGCAACCTTCGACGTCGCCATAACCCCCGACGACAAGGACGCGGGCAGCTTCTACAAGCTCACGAACGCGATCGCCGTCGAGGGCACGGACACGTTCACGAAGGACCAGGTTTCAAACGGGATCGACATATTGACGACCGAGCTGCCGGAAGACAAGCTGGCGGCTGGGAAGGGAGTCGTGACGAAGTAGGATTGAAGGCCGAAGGCACGAAGGCCGCGGGGAGTTTCCCGCGGCCTTTTGCATTTGGCCAGTAGTGCTATAGTGAATGCGGAGGCCAAACAACAAACACGGGGGTGTCCGATGATGATTCTACTGTTGGTCGCGTGCAACTCGGACGGCGGGTCGCATGCGAAGGGCGGAGAGACGATCGACCTGGTCGACGGGACGTACATCGGGTATCCCGCCGAGGGGGAGCCGGCAAAGGGCGTTCGGGTGAGGGACGACGATTCGACGTTCGCGGTGCGGTTTTACGAGCACGAGAACGAGCTGTGGGCGTACGTCTCGTTCCGGGGCAGGATGACGGTTCGCGCGTACGGCCTTCATCACCCTGAAGGCGGAGGACGCCACGGTTGAAGGGGTCTCGGTCGACGGCGACAACCTCTGGTGCCAGGTCCGATTCGACGGCATCGACTTCGACGTCACGGGACTGTTCCAGGACGACCGAGCGTCGCTGTACCTCGACGTCTCGGACATCGGCACGATGACGCTGGAGCGACAAGGCGACGACTGGGACACGGGCGATACGGGTGGCGACTCTGGCGCTGGCTGAGGCTGGCGTCTCTTTTCTTTCAGGCACGACGACCACCCCTGACCCCTCCTCCCTATGAGGAGGGGAAACGAGGTAAAAAAATACTACCCGATCAGGGCAGCAGCGATTCGAGGATTTCTTGCCAGGAGGCGACGCGGGTGACGGCGGACAGGTGGTCGGAGAAGCGGGCGATCTCATCGTCCTCCCCGTTGATGAGATACCGGTTCGGGACGGTCGTGAGGTGCGAGTGCACCTCGAGGCGATTGTCGACGAAGTGCGTGATGCCGAGTGCCTCGCAGATGGGCGCCTTCCCCTCCCGCGTGAGGCAGAAGTGAAGATTGTCGATCCCGATCCCGACGCGCGCGAAGAACCGGCGCTCGACGAGCCAGGCGATGGCAAGCGGCTGCGTCTGTCTGCTGCGCTTCGACACGACGTGGACGCGCCCGCCGAACCGTTTCCTCGCAAGCTTCGCGACCGCGTCGATCGCGCCGGGAACCTCTTCCCTGGCGGCATAGACTGCGGGAAACATGGGATCGTCCACGCTCACGCTCATGTCTCGCTCCCCGATGAGGACCATTCCGATGTCGACGCCAAGAACTTCTGGTTGCATGCAAGCCTCCGTGAGGGAGAGACTACCCGAGTTTGGCACGAAGGTCAACGATTGACGCGAGAGGTCTGATCACGTAAGATTGCGGAGCAAATGGTCTCGGTAAAACCTCAGAAAATGTGTGAGATGTCGGCGAACGGCCGAGGACCGCACGCAGGCGTATACGGATATACGCCGGAGGAGGACCGGAGACCGTGAACCGGCAGATCGCATATTTTCTGAGGTTTTACAAGCGCCTGTAGCTCAGCTGGATAGAGCACTTCCCTCCGAAGGAAGGGGTCATGCGTTCGAATCGCGTCAGGCGCACCACGAAGGGACCGTCGTTTGGACGGTCTTTTCGTTTCTCCAAAAAAAATCCACCCG
>Ga0194060_10003660_pt1 | contig 10811 bp, 6 predicted proteins | sample SepL225m_MetaG_FD_163427 | JGI IMG/M metagenome (GOLD analysis project Ga0194060, IMG submission 163427) | Anoxic zone freshwater microbial communities from boreal shield lake in IISD Experimental Lakes Area, Ontario, Canada - Sep2016-L222-5m | ecosystem: Environmental > Aquatic > Freshwater >... | reverse complement strand
GGCGGCGTTCTGCCCGGCGTCACGGTGACCGCCACCCTCTCGGCGACGGGCAACAAATTCCCCGCCGTCACCGATAACGGAGGGCGCTTCTCGATCCCGGTGCGCGTGGGCATCTACGGTCTCACGTTCGAACTCTCGGGATTCACGACCGTCACGCAGACCGGCGTGCAAGTGCTCCTCGGCCAGACCGTCACCATCTCGGCCCAGATGAAGCCCGGCGGCGTCACCGAGACGGTGACCGTCACCGCCGAGGCCCCGCTCGTGACGACGGGCTCGTCAACGCTCGGCGGCAACGTGGAGCCGCGTCAGGTGGCGGAACTTCCGGTCCAGGGGCGCAACTTCATGGCCCTGGCGATGCTCGCTCCCGGAAGCAAGACGCTCACCGAGACGGCCACCACGCCGGACACCGATCGGGGACGCACGGGCGACATCCGGGACTTTCAGATCAACGTTGACGGCCAGCAGGTCACGCGCGATCTGGGCACCGGCGACTCGCCCAAGTACAGCCAGGACATGATCGCCGAGTTCCAGTACATCGCCAACCGCTTCGACGCGACGATGGGCCGTTCGTCTGGGCTCCTGGTGAACATCGTCACCAAGTCTGGCACCAACAATCTGTCGGGGCTGTTCCGCGCGAATTATCGCAGCGACCGATTCAACGGACAGGAGCCCGTGCTCAAGGTGAAGCTGCCCATCTCCAACCTGCAGCTCAGCACGGCCGTTGGCGGCCCCATCGTCCAGGATCGGCTCCATTTTTTCGGCAATTTCGAATACGAGCGCCAGCCGACCGAGACGATCTGGAATACGGTCTATCCGGCCTTCAACGTGGCGGTGAAGGGAACGGCGAACCTCAAGAAGGGTGGCGGGCGCCTCGACTACCAGTTCACGCCGCAGACCAGGCTGATGGTCAAGTACAACAGGACCACCAACTACTCGCCCTTTGGCCCCGCGGCAGACGCGCAGCACCCGTCGAGCACGAACACGAACCTCGAATTCAACGACGAGCAATACGCGCGCCTGACCCAAGTGCTGGGCAATGCGTCCGTCAACTCGATTGAAGGCGGACGCGCCGCCTACGGAATCGTGCAGGACTCGCTGGTGAGCTGGACGGCCAATAACTGGCAAGCCGCCAACGGGGTCAGCACGGGCGCGCCCCGCATCCGATTCAAGGATTTCACGTTCAACATGAACCGGAACCTGCCGCGGCACCAGACCCAGTGGGTGTACAGCGTCAAGGACGCTTTCACAACGGCCTACGACATGGCTGGCCGCCACGATCTGAAGACGGGAGCCGAGTTCCTGTATCGACGCCAAATCCAGGCGAACCTGCGCAACGCCATGGGTGAGATCGACGCGCGAGGCGCCGCCACGCCGGCGGCCCTGATGCAGACGATCTTCCCGGTGTGGAACAACGCCGATACGTGGTGCTTCTCCTGTCTGTCGGCGATCTCCGGCCTCGTGCGAACCTACACGATTGGCGTCGGCGACTTCAACAACTGGGTCTCGTCGAAGAAGCTCGGCGCCTGGCTGCAGGACGACTGGCGGATGTCCGACAAACTGACGCTCAATCTCGGTCTGCGCTACGACGTCGCGATCGACGCCTTCGCGCAGGTCAACATCGCGCCGTGGGAGCAGACGGGGAACTACAACGACTGGGGCCACGGGTTCCAACCCCGCGTGGGCTTCACGTACAAGGTCGACGACAAGACCGTGATTCGCGGCGGCGCGGGCATCTACCAAGGCGACGTGGGGTCGGGCGCCATGACGCAGGCGAAGGGCAATGCCCAGATCGCCATCATCGTCATCAACAACGACGGCCGGGCCGATTTCGCCTCGAACCCGTTCAACGGCCAGCCACTGCCCACCTTCGCGCAGGCCATGAACCTGTTTTGCGCCAACAACAGTGTCAAGGGATGCCTCTTCCGATCTCTGGACGGCGTGATTCCCAACCCCAAGTACGAACACCTGGCGCACGCGACGCAGGCGTCGATCGGGATCCAGCACCAAATTGGCGAGACGATGGGGTTCGACATCGATTACGTGTACACGAATTCGAAGAACGAGACGTTCGTGACCGACAACTCCAACCTGACGTATAACCCGGCCACTGGCGTGAATTATCCATTCACCGACACGACCCATCGCGCCGTGCCGACCTGGGGGCCGGTGACGACGCAGGCGCAGTTGGCTCCGTCCGAATCGCAGGAACTGCGCACCAGCTTCACCAAGCGCTTCAGCCACAACTGGCAGGCCTCGGCCACCTATTCGCTGAGATACCTGTGGGACGCGGAGCCGCTGCCGTTCAGTGGCAACGATCAGGTGACGTTTGCCGTCGCGCCCGACTTGGGCGGCGAATGGAGTGCGGCGGCCGGAGAACAGCGGCACCGGGCCGTATTCAGCGCCATCTGGCAGGTCGGCCACGGCTTCCAGATCAGCGCCATGCAGTACGTTGGATCCGGTATCCGGTTGCGCAACAACTACGGCGCGGACCTGCGCGACATCCAGGGCAGTGGCGGGACACAGCGGCTCAGGCCGGATGGGACGATCGTGCCGCGCAACTCGCTGATCGGCCCGTCGCAGAGCCGGACCGACCTCCGGTTCCAACAGAAGATTCCCCTTGGCCGGTTCAAGCTCGACGGCATTTTCGAAGTGTTCAACCTGCTCAACCGTCCGAACTACCAGGTTGGGATTTCGGAAATTCTCACAACCTACAACAAGCCCATCAGCGGAGAATATCGAACGGCGCAGGTGGGAGCCCGGCTGACGTTCTAGACACCCCATCACGATGCGGCGGGCCGGCGTACCGCCGGCGCGAACCAGGAGAACCGATGAATCCAATCGAACCAGACGGTCGAGACCGCCAGACCGCGTGGTCGCGCCGCCAACTGCTGCAGCGGGCCGCGGCGGCAGGCGTTGTGCTGCCACTGGCCAACCGACTCGGCGGCTCCGAGGCGGTCGCACAGAGCCGGGCGCCGTTGCCGGCTTTCGACCTGTCGCCCCCGTCGTTTTCAGTCGCCGAGCGAGACCGCCGATGGGCGGCGGTTCGCGCGACCATGGCGAAACCGCAGTGGAACCTCGACGCCATCATCACCGTGGTGAGCGACCAGGTGGGCAGCAATGCGAGGTACCTGACGCAGGTGGAACTGGTCCGGTACTCCGGGGGTGGCCCGCAGGTCGTCTTCGCGCGCGACCCGGCCAAGCCGGTCCTGGTTCAGGCAAGCGCCGCCCGACACGTCGAAGAGTGGACGGCCAGACTGAAAGAGGGAGCATGGCTGGCCGACGGCAAGATGAAACTGTTGCCAGAGACGGGCGGGGACGCGCTCGCCAAACTGCTGGTTGCCGAAGGCTACAACCGCGCGGGCGTCCGGATCGGCGTAGCCAAGCTCAAAGGCACGCGCTTCGATCCGGACGGCGTCGTGTCGGCCACGCTGCTTGACGCGCTGAAGGCGGCATTGCCGGGAGCCGCGTTCCTTCCGATTGAGAAGTGGGGTCAGGACGCCGGGCCGGTTGACGAAGCGATGCTCGTCAAGAGCCGAGAGGAGCAGGACGTCATCAGACGCGCGGTGAAGGCCAACGAGCAGGGGCTCGCCGCGATGGTATCGGCGTGTCGCGGCGGCGCAGCCAAACAGTCGGATCTCTGGTGGGCTGGCTTCGTGACGATGGCGGGATCAACGGGCGACGACGTCATTCGGCTTTCGATCGGGCTGAACGAGGGCGGCAACGCGTCTCTCGGCGAAGCCAACGGCGACGCGGTCCACGTCGGTCAGTTTTGCTCGCAGGAAATCTCCAGCGGGTTCCAGGGCTACGGCTGTCAGATCAATCACACGTTCTTTATCGGCGGCGCCAAGACGCCAGGGCACGCCTACTACCTCGCGACGTTCGAGGCGTTGCGCAAGGCGCACGAGAAGTCGCTCGCGTTCATTCAGCCCGGCAAGACCACGTACGACGAATTCGAGAAGTACCTCCGCAAGATGCTCGTCGAGGCGGGAGGCGCCGAAGGCGGCGGCGTGGCCGTCCATTCCGGCGGGATGGGCCAGGCGCGCCCGCGCGGCGGCCGCGACAACGAGATGATCATGCAGCCGGGGCACGTGTTCGATTTCAAGCCGTCGCTTGCCCTGCAACGCACGGCGATCAAGGATGTGGGCGAACGGAACCGATCGGTCCAACTGGGGGACGCGATTCTCGTCACCGACACAGGGGTCGCCAGACTCGGCACGCGCCGCCTGGTCCCGATTACCACGCAAGATTAGACAGACGTCCTGGCTTCGCGATCAACCCCGAAGCCTGACAGGGAGAACGACAATGACGGCCAAGAATCACGAATCGAACGGCGGCGGAAACGGGGTGTCGCGCAGGCGCCTCTTGCAAGCGGCGGCGGCGGCCGGAGCCATGTTGCCTCTGGGGTCTGCACTGGGTGCGGACGGGGCGTGGGCGGGGCAGGCGCCCCCGCGAAACAGGTTTCCACCGTTCACGGTACCGTCGCCCGTCTTCACGCAGGCTGAGCGCAATCGGCGATGGGCGGCGATCCGGGCCAATATGGGCAAGCCGCAGTGGAACCTTGACGCGATCATCACGCCGGGTGCCGATGGGCTGGGCAACTACGCCCGATACCTTACGCAAATCGTGATCCAGAAGTACTCGCAGGCCTCGCCAGAAGTCCTGTTTCCACGCGACGCGGCCAAGCCCGTCATAGCGCACATCAGCGGAACCCGACACGTTGAGGAATGGACGCGCCGGCTCAAACCGAACGGCTGGCTGACCGACGGCAAGATGGTGCTGCGTGCCGAGTCGGGGTCGGCCGCGTTGGCCAAACTCCTCGCCGCCGAAGGGTACGACCGACCCGGAACGAGGATCGGTGTGGCCAAGCTGAAAGGCAGCCGCTTCGATCCGGAGGGACTGGTGTCGTATACGTGGTTCGAGCGGCTGAAAGCGGCTCTGCCGGGCGTGCTCTTTCTCCCGATCGATCAGTTTCCACCGGTGGCGGGCAACGATACCGGCCCGATCGAAGATGCGTCGATGTCCAAGGGATCCGAGGAGCAGGACGCCATCCGCAAAGCGGTCGCCATCAACGAACGGGGGATTCTCGCCTCCATCGCGGCGGCCCGCGATGGCGCGCCGCTGCAAGCCGACTTGTGGTGGGCCTGCTACGAAACGATGTATCGGGGCGGCGGAGAAGATGCGGTCCGCTGCTCGATCGGGTTTGACGCGGGCGGGAATGCGTCGCTGGGCGAACCGACGGACTATCCTGTGCGGCTGGGTCAGATCTGCAATCAGGAGATCAGTTCCTCGTTCCAGGGCTACGGTTCGCAGATCAATCACGCGTTCTTCATCGGCCGCAAATCGGCCCCCGGCTTCGAGTATTATCGGACCGCCGTGGAGTTGCTGGCCAAGTCGATCGAACAGGCGATCGCCTTCATCCAGCCCGGCAAGACGACCTACGGCGATTTCATGGCGAACAACGAGAAGTTCTTCAAAGATCACGGCGAAAAAGGCAGCGGCCTCAACACGCACGGCGGCGGCATCGGCTTCCTCTCGCGACCGCGCCAGTCGGCCGAAGACAACATCGTCGTGATGCAGCCGGGCCACGCGTTCGACTACAAACCGGGCGTGACGCTCGATCGCGCGAAGACCAAAGACGTGGGCGAGAAGAATCGCCCCGTGCAAGTCGGCGAGTCGATCCTGGTGACGGAGAAGGGTGCCGTGCGGCTCGGCACGCGCCCGATCGTCCCGATTGCCACGCACGGCTAGGCAGAACACCCTGATAGTGGACTCATATTGGAAAGGAACTCGACGATGGACAACACGCTGATGGGGATCTACGACGAATACGCGAACGGAGGCACGAGCCGCCGGGAGTTCTTCGACCGGCTGGCGAAAGTGGCCGGCGGCACGGCTGCGGCGCTCGGTCTGCTGCCGATGCTCGGCTACGACTATGCCTACGCTCAAACGATCGCCGAGACCGACCCGCGTCTGACGACCTCCAAGGTCGAGTACGACGCGGCGGGCGGTAAGATGGCCGCCTATCTGGCGCAACCGAAGGACGGCAAGAAGCACGCCGCCGTCATCGTGATCCACGAGAACCGTGGACTCAATCCACACATCCAGGACGTGGCCAGGCGCCTGGCGGCGGAGGGTTTCCTTGCGTTGGCGCCGGATGCGCTATCGCCAGTCGGCGGCACGCCCGCGGAAGAAACCAAGGCCATCGAGTTGATTGGCAAGCTGGATGCGGCCGAGACCGTCGCGCGCCTGACGGCGGCGATTCCATTCCTCGCCAAGCACGCCGGTTCCACGGGCAAGGTGGGCGTGGTCGGCTTCTGCTGGGGCGGTGGGATGGTCAATCGCATGGCCGCAGCCGCCGGGGCCTCGTTGAACGCCGGCGTCTCCTACTACGGCCCGCAGATTCCGGCGGCCGACGTGCCGAAGATCCAGGCGCCGCTGTTGCTGCACTACGGCGGCACCGATCAGAGGATCAACGCCGGGATCGAGGCCTACGAGACCGCGCTCAAAGCGAACAACAAGACCTACGAGAAGTTCATCTACGACGGAGCGGGACACGCCTTCAACAACGACACGCGGGACACGGTCTATAACAAGGACGCGGCGACGCTCGCCTGGACCCGCACGATCGCGTTCTTCAAGAAGAACCTGGCGTAAGCGAGCGCAGTCGCTCGCCCGCCTCGCGGACTGACCCGGAGTGCTGCGTGAATGGGACTCACCCCTTCATGCAGCACTTTTTGTACTTGCGGCCGCTGCCGCAGGGACACGGATCGTTGCGGCCAGCGGCGCCGGATCCGCCAGGCTCCGCCGCCGTCAACTCTGCCATCAGGTGCTCGCGCGGCTGGCCCGCCCGTTCGAGTGCCGCCAGCTTCAGCGAGTACGGCACGACGTGTCGGTAGAATTTCAAGAAGCCGGCGCACAGGTAGTTCAGCCCAGCCTCGCCATCTGCCGCCTGGATGAAGCGGTCCTTCGGGCACCCGCCATGGCAAAGCGCCCGAACGTCGCACACCTGGCACACGCGCGGAAGCGTCTTCAGTTTGGCGTCGCCAAACGCCCGCTGCTCGGCGCTTTCGAGCATCTCCACCAACGGGGTGTCGACGATATTGCCGAGTCGGTGGCGCTGGTCGACGAAGTGATCGCACGAATACACGTCGCCGTTGTGCTCGACGACGGGAATGTCGCCGCAGGTCGGACGCACGGTGCACAGCGCGTGCTCGACGCCGCGCGCCGGCCGGCAGGCCTCCTCGAAGTTCTGCACCTCGACACGTCCGATGTCGTGCCGGATCCACTCGTCGAAGATCGCGCACAAAAACTCGCCGTACGCCTCGGCCGGAACACTTTCCGGGCTGACGCCGGTGGGGCCAGGCGCCACCAGCGGCAGAAATCCAAGAAAGCGGGCCCCAAGTTCCCGGAAGAATCGGTAGGTCCGAAGCGGGTCGCGCACGTTGCTGGCGTGTACAACGCACAAGACATCGCAATGCACGTTGAAGCGGCGCAGCAACCGAAAGGCGTGGACGGCCGCCGTGTGCGAGGGCTTCTGGCCTTTGGTGATGCGGTAGCAGTCGTGGAGATCGCGGGGACCATCCAGGCTCAGGCCCACACTGAATCCCGCGTCCGAAAAGAACCGGCACCAATCCTCATCGAGCAGCACACCGTTGGTCTGGATGCCGTTGGCGATCCTCAACCCGGGCCGTTGATGTTTGTGCTGGATGGCGACGATGGTCCGGTAGTAGTCCAACCCGAGCACCGTCGGCTCGCCACCGTGCCACGAAAACGTGACGGTGCGGCCAGGACACGCGTCCAGATGCTGGACGATGTACTGCTCGAGCAGGGCCGGCGACATCCGGGGCGCGGCCGGGCCCGGATAGAGGCTCTCCTTCTCCAAATAGTAGCAGTAGCGGCACGCGAGGTTGCACACCGCCCCGGCCGGCTTGACGAACACCTGAAATTCACGCGAGGCCTGACGCACGGTGGGCCGATGCCTCCATCCAGATCGAGCGCTGGCCGCCACCGCAAGCGGCGCCCAGCGACGCCGATGCTATTTTTCTGCGACCGGGGCCGCGTCGACGATCGTCGTCTGGAGGCTGACCGTCATCAGCCACGTCGCGCCCCGCTTGATCCACACCCGTGTGATGTGCGCGGGCTTCCCGCGATGCGGGAGGGTCTGGCAATTCATCACGACGGTGTCGCCGATGGTGAGCATCTTCGTGTGACCCGGGGCGAGCCCGGCCGGCGCGCCATTGGTGCCGGCTTCCTTCTGAGCCCTCAAGGCCGCGATACGGCCGGCCTTGGTGACCACGTCAGTCGACCCGGAACTGATGACGACGAATTCGTCGGCGAAGTGCGGGGCCCACGCCTCGCCATCGCCTGCGGTGACGGCGGTCTCGAGTTGCTGCCACGACGTGATGACGCCCGCTTCCGACGCGTTCTGCGGCGTGTAGGGCAGGGCCTTGCACGGGTTGACGCACTCCTTGACGGGAGGCGCCGGCGGTCCGCCAGCGGGCTTCTCCGCCTGCTTCACCTCGTGATAGACGAGCAGGCGCCACCCGGCCGTCCGTTTCGTCCACACCCGCAGCACGTGCAGTTTGCCGACGTCATTCCGCACGGTCACGACCGAACCGTAGGTGTACGACTTCGCCCCCTCGTCGCTGGCGGCGGACGCCGGCAGATTCGCAACAATTGCCGCTTTGTCGAGAGTCTTGCCCGTGGCGTCGGTCCACACCAGATCCGCATCGAGCAGCGCCGACACGGCGGCCTTGTCGAGCGTCGCTAGCGCCTGCATGAAGGCGTGGTCCGCCTGGAGTGCGTCCTGCTCGGCCCCAGCAGCCAGTCGGGAGGCTCCGCCGACAACGAGGAACGCGGCGATAGCAACAAGAACCCCGACGGACGAATCGATCAGCGATCGTTTCACAGCGACCCCCTTCCCCGTGACATCCGACAGTCGACACCCGCCATCCTCGGACGCGACGTCGACGACCCGCGATCAGCCGGACGCAACGCCCCCGCGGTCCACGCGTCACCGCACCAGGGTCGAGTCCAGGTCGGCCTCCGGAGTCGGGCTGCCCGGCTCGCAGGGCCCGAGCGCGTTCAGGTCGGAATGGCATCTATGTTACCCCTCGGGCGCGGGCGAGGCCCGAGAATAATCGCGCGGTCAGGGCCGTCACGCATCGATCCTTCGCTTGACTCCTCGGTGGTGAAGGTGGTCTGATGCGCTGGATATTCCAATCATCATCAACGATTCGCGCCCATTGATCGCGGAGGATCCGATGGCTGTTTCACGCGGAAAACTGAGTCGCCGCGAAGCGCTTCGAATGGCCGGCGTCGGAGGCGGTGCCCTTGCGGCGACGACCGTGTCGAGTGTGACGCCAGCCGAGGCGAGTCCGGCGGGCGCGCGGTTTACCGATCCGGCAGGTCGACCCCGTCGGCCGTGGTGGGTCAAGACAGTGGACGTGCCTACCGTCGAGATCGACTGGAACAAGACAGAGCGATTCAACGAACGCTACGATCCGAAAACCGGCAAGGGCACGGTGCGCGGCGGTGGGTTGCCGGCGCGGATTGGCGCCGACGCCGCCAGGGCCCTGGTCAAGGCCGGCCAGGACAAAGCCAAGCAGGATGCGTTGAATCACGTGCCGGGGCGCTCGCTGCGCGACCTGGCGCTGTGGGGCGCTCACAGTACGAGACCGCCCCAGACCTTTCTGGGCAATCCGAAAGTACTGACGCCAGACGATCGTGGCATCCCCAAGTGGACGGGCACACCCGAGGAAGCGGCCAAGATGCTGCGCGTCGTGATGCGTCATCTCGGCGTGGCCACGGTGGGATTCGTCAAGCTCGACCAGAATACCCGCAAGCTCATCTACTCGGTGGATCCCGACGGCAAGGAACTGATTTTCGCCGACGTCGACGCCCCGCTGGAATCCGAGACGCAGCGCACCATTCCAACCAGCTACGGCTTCGTGATGGTGTGGACGTTGCGCATGTCGGAGGAGACGTTCAAGCGGGCGCCGTCGCCTATTGCGGCCCAGACCACCCATCTCATCTACGCGCAAAACAGCCTCGTGCAGAACCAGATTCAGGACTTCCTGCGCGGTATCGGGTATCAGGGCCTTGGCGAAGCGAGCTTCAACGCACTCGGCGTGGCTCCGGCCTTCGCGGTGCTCGCCGGGTTGGGCGAACTGTCGCGCCTGAATCGGCTTATCACACCCGAGTTCGGCCCGCTGGTGCGCGTCTACAAGATGATCATCAACCTGCCGGTGGCCGTCGACAAGCCGATCGACGCCGGCATCATGGAGTTCTGCAAGCACTGCAAGAAGTGCGCGCAGTCGTGCCCGGTAGGGGCGCTCAGCTTCGCCGACGAGCCGACCTGGGAGGTGAAGGGCACGTGGAACAACCCGGGCCACAAGGCGTATTTCGACGATGGGGTCAAATGCATGAGCCATTGGCGGGCTCTGGCCACCAACTGCGGTATTTGCTTCGCCGCGTGTCCGTTCGCCAAAAAGGATCGCGCGTGGATTCACGAGCTGGTGAAAGCGGGCGTTGCCAGCGCGCCTCAGCTCGATGGTCTGTTCCGGCGGATGGACGACGCGTTCGGCTACGGCGTCGAGAAGGATCAGGAGCTCTGGTGGGACCTCGATCTCCCGGAGTTCGGCCGAGACAGTACCACCCCGGTGAAAGGCAGATAGCCATGTCGGGTCAGCAATCGTTCAGCGTGACGATCCTGCGGCGGCCATGGCTCGAGTGGGTGCTGTGGGCCGTGTGGCTTGCCGCGGAACTCTTCCTCCTGCAGAACGCGGTCGCCAGTTCCCAGGAACTAGAGC
>Ga0194060_10003658_pt1 | contig 10813 bp, 10 predicted proteins | sample SepL225m_MetaG_FD_163427 | JGI IMG/M metagenome (GOLD analysis project Ga0194060, IMG submission 163427) | Anoxic zone freshwater microbial communities from boreal shield lake in IISD Experimental Lakes Area, Ontario, Canada - Sep2016-L222-5m | ecosystem: Environmental > Aquatic > Freshwater >... | reverse complement strand
ATCTTGTTCTTGATCAGCCCGTTCACGCGGTCCATCTCTTGTTCAGCCTCCCGGAGGCGCACCCGGGTTTCGGCTAGCGCGTTGGTCGCGGAAATCAATTGCGCCTCCGCCAGGCGCAGGCTGGTCTTGATATTCGTATCGTCCAGGCGCGCGAGGAGCTGTCCCTCCTGCACTTTCATCCCCTCCTCGACGAGCACCTCCACCACTTTGGCGGTGATCTTGGATGAAACGGTAGCCTGCCGTCGAGGTGTGACGTAACCCGAGGAATTCAACACCGTGCGCTCCGTGCCGTCGCCGGTTGTCTCCCGCACCAGCACGGTATGCACCGGGATGGGGGCCGGACGCTTAAACCACCAAACCACCGCCACCACTAACGCGAGTACCAAAATGCCAACGACCACCGGCCAGAATTGGGATGTCGGCTCTGGCTCAGGGCTTCGCTCGATCCGCAAGTCATCCAGCGTAGGTTTTGGTAAACTCATAGATAATGGCCGACTACAGGAAACTACTATTTCTAGTCAGGGTCAATTAGATAGTACCCACAGTTCACATTTTGGCTGCTCGGGGAGGTTTGGAGTCCACCTTTAGGGTGTTTGGGCCCCTCGCTACTGGGGTCGGCTGCTGCCAGCAGGACCGTCCAGGCTGTCCCCGTGGGCACACCCTTGCCTCGCCGCAGCCTCGCCGTAGATAACAATGTTATCTGCGGCGAGGCTACGGTGAGGGTCCCGGGCAGTGCCAGGGCGAGTGAGGTGTGCCAGCGTCGTGGGGATAGCATGTTGCGAGTCTGGGGCGCCGAAAGGGGCGCAGGTGCCCATAATGCGAATTGTTGAGATAGTGCCCGCCACCGAAGCGGCAGGCCTCCATTTCTTTGTGTCCTGCGGAAGCCACAGGAGCTATATTCCGCGAACGAAGAAACTATGAACCCACATACTGTGCTTTGGATTTACATTGTTCTGCTGGTCATCGGCGGCTTGATTGGCTTCCTCAAGGCCAAGAGCAAGGTGTCATTGATCATGTCGGTGGCCTTTGCGGCTGCGCTGAGCCTCTGCGCGGCCCACGTTATTTTCCAGCCCTATGTAGCCGACATCCTGCTGGCCGCGCTGCTAGTGGTATTCGGCATGCGCCTGGCCAAGACGAAGAAGTTCATGCCTGCCGGACTGATGCTGCTGGTTACCATCGTCACGCTGGCGTTGCGCCATATCCGCTTCTAGGAGTTTCCCACCCGCCAAATGTGACTCCAAGCACGCTCCCCATCTGGCAAATCCACGGGCAGGTCGTCGAGACGCTGCGCTCGGGCAACCGCCTGGTGCTGGTGGCGCCGACCGGCTCCGGCAAGACCACGCAGGTGCCCCAGATGCTGCTGGATGCCGGGTTGGCCGGGGACAAGAAGATCGTCGTACTCCAACCCCGCCGGGTGGCGGCGCGGTCGGTGGCCGCGAGGGTTGCCTGGGAACGAAGATGCCCGCTCGGGGCGGAGGTCGGCTACCAGATCCGGTTTGACGACCAGACCAGCCGAGGCACCCGCATCAGCTACGTCACCGAAGGAATCCTGCTGCGCTGGCTGCAAGACGACCGCACGCTGTCGGACCTGGGCGTAGTAATCTTCGATGAGTTCCACGAGCGCAATTTGCTTAGCGACGTGGCGCTGGCGCTGGTCAAGCGGTTGCAGCGGACCGAGCGGCCCGATCTGAAGATGGCCGTCATGTCGGCGACGCTGGATGCGGAACCGGTGGCGGAGTACCTAAGTGCCAACGGACAGACCGGCGAGACCCCTATCCTGCATTCTGAAGGGCAAAGCTTTCCAGTCGAGCTGCGCTATTTGAGCCAGCATGACGAGCGGCCGATCACCGAACAAGCGGCTGATGTGGTGGAGCAGATTATCAATTCGGGAGAGCCGGGGGACATCCTGGTCTTCATGCCGGGCATGGGCGAGATCAACTCCACCATTGCCGCCGCCCGGGCCATCCGTTCAAACGAACGGCTGGCCTTGATCCCCCTGCACGGCGACCTGCCGCCCGAACAGCAGGACCTCGCCTTCGCGCCGAATCCCTTGCGCAAGGTAGTCGTCGCCACCAATGTCGCGGAGACCTCGGTCACCATTGACGGCATTCGGCACGTGGTGGATGGCGGTCTGGCACGGGTGGCACGCTACGATGCGGAGCGCGGCATCGGCACGCTCTTCCTTGAGCCCATTAGCCGGGCCTCGTCCGACCAGCGCAAGGGCCGCGCCGGCCGCACCGCGCCGGGAACCTGCCACCGGCTCTGGACCGAGAGCGGCCAGTTGAACCGCCCCGAGCGCAACACGCCCGAGATTCAGCGCAGCGACCTGGCCGAGGTCGTGCTGCTGCTGCACTCGCTGGGCATCAAACGCGCCGCCGAGTTCGACTGGCTGGACAAGCCCGACCCGCAGGCGGTGGAACGTGCCGAACAGTTGCTGGTGACGCTGGGAGCGCTGAGGGATTCTCGATTTACGAATGACGATTTACGAGGGAATGCGGAATCCGGCGCGTCAATCGTAAATCGTAAATCGTCAATGGCGGTGGACCTGACCCCCATTGGCCGGCGAATGCTCAAGCTGCCCATGCACCCCCGCTACTCGCGGATGCTGGTGGAAGCGGCCAAGTTCGGCTGCGTGCCGGCGGCGGCGTTGTGCGCCGCGCTGGTAAGCGGGCGCGACATGCTGATGCGCCTGGGCCGCGACGACAAGCACATCTCGGAAGCGCGCGAACTGTTCGAGGCGAGCCAGGAATCGGATTTCTACACACTGATGGGCGCCTATCAGTTCGCCAGGAAGAACAGCTTTAGCGTGGAGACCTGCCGCCGCTATGGCATCCACGCGCAGACGGCCCGGCAGGTGGAGCAGACCCTCGATCAGCTCATGCAGATCGCCAAGCAGCAGGGCCTGCTGACGCTCCGGGATGGAGGGTCGCCGATAGAGGTCGGCACCAACACGCTCCACGCTCCACGCTCCACGCCCCCTGCCGACCCCCTCCCCCGCTGCCTCATGACGGGCTTCATTGACCAGCTCTGCCTCCGCCACGACCAGGGCACGCTGGAGTGCAATTTGACCGAAGGCCGGCAGGGCACGCTGATGCGCGAGAGCGTGGTGCAAACCGCGCCGCTGTTCGTGACCGCGACCATTCGCGAGGTGACGGGGCGCGGCTCGGAGAACCGAACCCTCCTCGGCCTCGCCAGCGCCGTGAAGCGCGAGTGGATCGAGGAAGCCTTCCCGGAGCAAGTGACCGCGAAGGTCGAGCACCTCTATGACCGCACCCACAAGCGCGTTGCCGCGGTGAAGATGATCCGCTTCCGCGACCTGGTCATCCATCACGAGCATCAGCGCGAGGTGGACCCTAAAGCGTCCGGCCAATGCCTGGCCGAGGCGTATCGGAAGAGCTACTTCGAGCTACCGTTGCTCAACCACGAGCTAAAGCAGCTTATCAGTCGCGTGAACCTGGTGGTGGCTGTGATGCCGGAGATGGAATTCCCACCCTTCAATGAGGCGGCCATCACCACCTGCCTGGCGCGCGCGTTCGAGGGGTTGACGCTGGCCAAGGAGGCGCAGGCGACACCGCTGCGTGATGCGTTTGTTCGCGCCCTGGCCAAGGAGCAGCTCGGCTGGCTGGATGAACTGGCGCCGACGAGCATCCTCTGGCCGGATGGCCGGAAGGTGAAGCTGCTCTATCCCGAGCAGGCGCATGACGAGGATGGCCAGCCAAATCCGCCCGAGTTGCAGGTGAAGCTCCACGAATGTTTCGTGCTCAAGGCGCACCCGCACATCTGCGAAGGCCGTTTGCCGGTGAAGCTCTGGCTCTGCGCGCCCGAGGGCAAGAGGCTCGAAGCCACTACCAACTGGACCGCCTTCAGGGTGAACAGTTACCCAAAGCTCAAACCCGCCCTCCAGAAGAAGCACCCCGGCGTGCCCTGGCCTTAGCCGGGTTTGAGGTGGCTTTGTTGGAGCCTTGTAGACGCATTAGGGACGCATTGGGGTGGCTTTGTAGGCGCTTTAGGGTGGCCTTAGGGTCGCAATCAGTTGGCTATCAACAGGCCTTGGGGTGGCTTTGATGTCGCATGAGGTGGCTTCGCCCGGCCTTTCTTCATTCTGCATTCTGCCTTCTGCATTCGCCCCGGGGTGGCCTTGGCTGGCTTTGTCCGGCTTTTCGAGGTTCGAAGTTGGATGTTGGGTGTTGGATGTTCGGTGTTTACCATAAGGAATATGAATACAAACCCCATCTTCCGCCCCCCTCGGGGTGGTCTGGGGGCACCATCGTGCCACCATGGTACCGTCCTATACCCGTAGAACAATCCCAAAGCCCTGTTGTTGATCAGGTAAGCTTATCCCAATCCCGAAAGCCCATTGCAGAGACTGCCGCCAAGACGCGCAAAAGCCGCAAAAGGGATGGGAATTCAGACTTCTCTGGCGCTTTTTATGCCTTTTCGCGGCTAACCCATTTACTTTCAGAGGCTTAGAACTAAAGCATCAAGGCAGAAACGTTCCCTCCGCCTTGGCTTGCCCCGCCGCAGCCTCGGTGGAGGGTGGGCCGCGCCGTGCCTTGCCCATCGCGCAAAGAGTTTCGAGAATCTCACCCACGTCGGCTGCCCTGGCCCGGGCGAAACGCTTGGCCATCTCTGAGGCTGTCACCGGCTCCTTCACCGTTGCCAGGGCTGTGCTCACCGCCTTGACCCGCTCGGACAACGTCTTCGGCCAGGCCAGTTTCCCGGCCCGCTGCCTCCCGGCTTTCGCTTCCGGCTCGACCTCGACCGCGAGCGCGGTCTGCTGCGGCTGGGCTCCTCCTGGATTTTGGTAATCGGGCCGCAGCCAGCGCACCAAGCCCGATGCCTCCTCCTTCGCTCGCTCGGCGTTCAGCGCCACCAGGCGCTCCAGGATTTCCGCGTCCGTCAACGTCGGCGGCCAGCCGTAGGCCGCGAAGACCGCCGCGTCCAAATCATCGTGAAGCTGCCGGAGCACCGACACCAGGCCCGCATCATGAATCTGCTTCTCTTTCGCGTTCAGGGCCTCGTTAGCGCGCAGCTTCCACGCCTCCGAGGAACCGGCAGTAACTGCCCTCGCTAGCCTTTCTGGAGGAACACAATGTATTCGGTCCGCATCGTGTTCGACATCCCGCGGATCTGCCGGTGCAACTTCCGCACCCGGTGCAGCCCGTGACCGCCCGCCCAATCCGAAATCAATTCGTCAATACCTGTCACGCTGTCCGGCGTAGTGCCGAGAATCTTGCTCAGTTGGTTATTGTTCGTCCCGACGACTACCGTGCAAACTCGCCCGGGCCGCAGCACCCTAGCGCATTCGGCCATCACCTGCTCCATGTCCTGTCGGTACAAGTCGAACTTCTCCCGCATCGTGCTGCCTCGAAGCCCCACCATCTCCTTGCGAAGGCCCTCCAAGCCCACGCCTAGGTAGCTCAGATGGAAAGAATCATTCTCCAAATAGTTGATGGCGAAACTGTAAGGCGGAGAGAACAGCACGCCGTCAACCGATTCGCTATCCAGCGGCATCCTTCTCGCGTCACCGCGAAGAGCGGTCGCCTCGGCCATCTCCGATTCGAACCCGCCAAGCACGTTCTGAGTTTTTTCCACTACGAAGTAATATCGCTCAAGAATCGCGTGGAACTGGTCGTACGGGGCCTTTCGCTCACTGCGCTCGCTGTAACCGGCACTGTCGAGGTATGCGAGTAGCAAGAAGCGGTAAACCACCCCAGCCTCACATCCATTCGGCAGGGCGCCGAAGTTGCCATCATAGGTGAATGGCCCCGCCCCGTCCCTGAAGGCATCATCCAAAGGCTCGGTGGGAGCATAATACCGAACCTTGCTGCCTGCACTCGGTTGGCCAGCTCGTTTCCTAAAATGCTCGAATACCGCTTTACTCTCTTGGCAGGCTGCCTGCAATGGCTTGAGTGGAACCGTCAACCCGTCAAGCTTGGCCTGCACCATGAACCGGCAAAACGGACTCGCATCCAATCCAACGGACTTAATCCCCATTAGCTTCGCTTCGATCAGCACGGTCCCTGACCCCATCATCGGGTCCACCACAGTATCACCGGAGCGGAGCCCCATCGCATTCAATAGCCCCTTAATCATCTGCGGATGGAACTTCCCGCGGTAAGGGAAAAGACCATGCGTTGCATAGCCCGTCCGGAACTGGTTGCTTTGGAAAAAGGAGCGCAATTGCGAAGATGAATGTTTCGGTAGCCGCAGTGGCTCACCGCTGCAAATCAGAAAGTGCCGCGTCCACTCATTCCCAACCCGCGCAAAATATCCAGCATTCCTCACCAACTCCTCGTCAGACATCAGCGCGGCCTCCGCCGACGCCAGCTCCATCTCGTACAATTCGTTCATCTGCGGGACCATCTGCAGATGCGCCGGGAAAAGTTTGTGTGTGAATCCTCTCTGGAGTACCTCGGCCACGAGTTTCGTTCGTCCATCACCTCTCACTGACGACCCCGCCGGCATTCGTGGAGGTCTTTGTAAACTTGCCTCAGCCTGCTGCATGGCAAAGAGTCTCGCACATCACCTCCACTTGTCAATCTCGCCCTTGCACGCCCTTTCCTGTTGCGAGTCCCAACCAACGGACTAATCTATTACTGTGCCGCTACAACCGATATTTCAGACCGACTTGGGCCAGCTCTACGAGGGCGATTGCCTCGCTATCATGCCCTTACTGCCCGCCGCTTCGGTTGACCTCCTTTTTGCGGACCCCCCGTTTAACCTCGGGAAAACCTACTCCTCCAAGATGAACGATGCCTTGGAGGAGCAGGAGTATATCGAATGGAGTAAACGCTGGATCACGGACGCCATAAGCCTTCTGAGGCCCGGCGGCTCGTTTTTCCTGTACAACCTTCCCAAATGGAATCTTCGATTGGGGGACTTCCTTGCCAGCCGGCTGACATTTCGGCACTGGGTCGCCATCAACATGACCTACCGGCTCCCCATCCAGGGCCGGCTGTATCCGTCTCACTACTCACTGCTGTACTTTGTCAAAGGCCCAAAGCCGTCCATTTTCCATCCGGACCGTCTCCCCATAGAAACTTGCCGCCACTGCGGCGGCGAAAAACACGATTATGGCGGCTACAAGAACAAGATGAACCCGCGCGGCGTCAATCTCGCCGACGTGTGGGACGACATCCCGCCGGTTCGCCACATGAAGTACAAACGCCGCAAGGCAAATGAACTCTCCCTGAAGTTGCTCGACCGCGTCCTTGCAATCGCCAGCGATCCTGGCTCGGTTGTTTTCGACCCGTTTGGGGGCTCAGGCACCACCTTCGTGGCAGCCGAACTGCTGGGGCGGCGCTGGGTCGGGACCGAGCTTCACTGTCCAGATGCCATCGCGCGCCTGCGTGACACGGCGGGTGACCTGAAATACCTTGAGAAAATCGCGCTTGAGAAGAATGTTCTTTTCAAAAGCGAAGCACTCCGTTTGCGCCACAAGAACGGCAACCACTCTGACCGTTACCAGGTTCAACCAAACTGGACCGCCGAGCTCCGCCAGAAAATACTCGTCTTACAGTAGTTTGCTCGCCCCCTCGGCGCTGCGCCCGTCAATGCCCTGTGAGATGAACGGCACCGCCGTGTCGTTCGTCAACTCATCGTGCTCCACCACGGTCACCGCCAGCAGCCCACGCTTCACGCTGTGGCCGACGTGATGCCAAAGAGCCAAATAGGGTGACAACTCCTCCCAGTTTCCTATCCGGTCCGTCAAATGCCGATAAAGCTGCTGGCTCGGCAGAATCACCACACCAATGTCGATCAGGCCCGCAAGCATCACCAGGCAGAGCTTGTTCATGGAGCGGTGGCTTGATGAAATATTTCCAGTCTCCCATTCAATTACGCACCGCAGCCCATTCGCCGACTCGGAGTAAAAATCAAAGTCCCCGAGCCCTTCACGAAATACTTCGCTCCAATTAGCATCATCGAACGCGAAATCTCGCTTGGAAGGAAACTCCTTCAGCGAAGTTTTCGCGGTAGGCTCAGCCCCCGCCAGCACCGCGCGCCCAAGCCCTACCGGCACTTCCGCTCGCCACCCCGCCTCCGTTAGGTTCGCCAAAAACTGCCGCTTTATCGGAACCACCCCGTTCCGCATCCACTGCTTGCTCGGCTTTCCTTGTGCGTCCGGCTTGAGAATCTTCCGTCGAATAAGGAATCGGTCGTTGCCAGGTGGGTGAACGATCTTCTGCACCGCGCCAGTAATTGTTTCGTGCATTCGCGCCCACGGCTCGCTGTCGATCAGGCTACCCCTATCAAACACGACGACTGTTCTGATGAACTTCATCGCGACCTCCGGGGCAGGTCTTTTGTCAACGCTGCCACATCGCACTGCAACGCTGCCGCGATCTTGCACAGCACGTTGAAAGTGATATTGCGCTCGCCGCGCTCCACCCCACCCATGTAGCTGCGGTCAATGTCGCTCTCGTAAGCCAGGTCCTCTTGGCTGTACTCCAAAGCAGTGCGCGCCGCCCGAATTCGGCGGCCAAGCTCTTGCAGTTCGCCTGAGCGTTTGCGCATCAGGCACCCATTGTTGCCACAGGAGGATTCCTAGTCCACGGACTAGGATACCCATATTTCGCCCTCGATCAAGAGAGTGACATCTGCCGCGTTCGTGTTCCGGTTAAAGTGGGCGACGCACGGGCTGGGAGGATTTCTTCTTCTCAATGACCCCGGCTTCCTGCGCGGCCAGTTCAAGCTGCGAGGCTTCCGCCTTGGCCGCCTGGAATTGCTCGGACTCCAGCACGAAGCAGCCGCGCTTGTAGAGGTCAATGCGGCCCTTGGTGGTAGAACCGTCAGGATGGTGCTTCATTACGTCGTATTCGAACGCGTAGCCCGTTTCCCGCGTCGGCTCGGGTGTGGCCACCCCCTGCATGTGACAAAGCTCGCAGAGGAAGGGCTGGCTGTTGGCCCGTTCGGAAGCGCTGGCGGCAGACCACCGGGCAATGAACGCTTTGGCACCCTCAGAAGACATGGGCAGCAGGATAAGGGCAGAGCTTGCCTCCCTGCAAGCAATCCGATGCCAATTCCAGCCCGGGCCTATGGACTGACTATGGAGAACGACCCCGCCCCGCACGCCCATCCCACCGCCCGCAACAGCCAATCACGACCTCGCGGTTGCCGCCGCGCGCCGCCGGCACGAGAACGAACTCCACCTCCCGATCAATAAGCTTCCGGATCAGCCAAGGGCACGCCACGCGGTTCACCCTCAGCTTCTCTCTCGTACATCGCGCGCACCAACGCCTTGGAAGACAACGTCACGATCTGCCACACCATCAAAGGCAACGCGTCTCCTTCAAGAACATCTACACCAAAGTCGCCTCCGGCGTCTGGCAAACTCTGCGTGTCGAGTTCGAGGGCCATAGGTTCGCTGTTATCTTCGACGGCAAGAAGGTAATCGAGGCCACTGATGACAGCTTCTCCGTCGCTGGCAGAGTCTGGACGAAGGCGGATAGCTCGACGTTGTTTGATGATTTTACATACGGGAGCAAATGACCATACTATGACAAGCGCTGCGACTGCTTTGCTCGTTTTATCGAGCCGGGGCTTATTATGTAGCTCTCGCACGCAGCGGGATACCTCGGTTGCGCCAAAGTCCTCCGCGAGGTACTGGCACAACCTGTGCCGGCCGCGAAGCTAGACGAAAAGATAACCTATGAACAGCGTTCGGAACTCTTTGATTGTCGGGCTCAGCCTATGCGCCAGCGCGGCATGCGCCCACGTCCAGGTGCTGGTGCCCGTGGCTGGCGACGGAGCCGCCCAACCGGGCGCCGTGTGCGAGCTTGATCTGCGCTTTGTCGAACATGCCTCGCAGAATGGCCCAGCTCTGCCCATGGGCCAGCCGCGCCAATTTGGCGTGGTGGTGAACAACAAGAAGACCCCATTGATGGAGCTCCTGAAACCAAAACAAGCGGGCGGGCAACCAGCCTTCACTGCAAATTACACCCTGAAGGAAGCGGGGGCACACGTGTTCTACCTGCAGCCGGCGCCTTATTGGGAACCCGACGAACAGGTCATGGTGACGCATTACACCAAAGTCATCGTCAACTCGTGCGCCGCGAAACTCCCCACCGAATCCCACATGGGGTGGGAGAACTGGGAAGGTTGGGACACGCTCGTCGGTCTGCCGGTCGAAATCGAACCTAGGGTGCAGTGCACCTCGCTATGGACGGGCAGCGCCTTCACCGGCATCGTGCGTGTAAAGGGCAAGCCAGCGCCAAATTGCCGGGTGGAGGTCGAGTTTCTCAATGACCAGGGCACGGTCAAAATGCCGGACAATTCTTATCTCACGCACATCCTGAAGACCAACACCAAGGGCGAGTTCACATACGTGCCGGCACGCGCGGGCTGGTGGGCGCTCACCGCCATTATCGAAACCAAGCAAACTGCCCGGAGCCCCGACGGCAAGAAAGTTGAAGCCGAACTCGGCGGCGTGCTGTGGATACGCTGTGTGGACATGAAATAGGGGTTCGGCCTGCCAGTCTGGCTTAATACTCACATCCGCCAATAGATGCGTTTCCATTCCAGGAAGCGCACACAGCCGTAGCAGATCGCCAAATACAGCACTAGCGCCGGCAGCACCTTCTCCACTGGCGCTGTGCGCTGCACGAGCGAGCTGACGCCCAAGTCTGCCACCCCATGGATGACGTAGCCGGCCAGGGCATTGCTGCCCAAGGTGCGCCAAATCCCGATCTGAAAGCGGCGCACGTCGCAGGCCCAAACGAATCCCGCGTACAAGACGAGCGAAAGCCCGGCACCGAATGTCAGGTAGGTCACGCTGCCGGCGCGCTGGCTCATCGTCCACAAGTTCACCGGG
>Ga0194060_10003657_pt1 | contig 10819 bp, 6 predicted proteins | sample SepL225m_MetaG_FD_163427 | JGI IMG/M metagenome (GOLD analysis project Ga0194060, IMG submission 163427) | Anoxic zone freshwater microbial communities from boreal shield lake in IISD Experimental Lakes Area, Ontario, Canada - Sep2016-L222-5m | ecosystem: Environmental > Aquatic > Freshwater >... | reverse complement strand
CTTATAGTAAAGACCCCGCTGGTCGCCAAAATATTAGCAGCAACAGGGGTGGCATTCATAGTCGCATCATGTTTTACTATTCTTACTTGTGCAGTTGCTGACGGAGTATTAGGGATAGTCCATGTAGCAAAACTTCCGGCTCCGTTGGTATTGGCAAGTCCGGTACCAGCGCTTGTTGCAGGTATTGTTGCCCAGGTAGAACCATCCGTAGAAAGCTGAATATCAACAAAAGCATTAGTTGCACTTATGCCTGCCCATGAAATAGTCTGATTTATAGCGCCGACAACCAGTTTGGCACCAGTAGCCGGAGCTGTTACTGCCTGACTTATAGTAAATGGAGAGCTGACTGCCCAGGTAGTATCACCGATAGTTGTACCGTCTTTAATTCTTATTCTGACGGTGCTTGAAACAGAATCAGGGATGGTCCATGCATAGCTTCCGACTCCGTTGGTATTGGTAAGTCCATTAGCTATTGTTCCCCAGGAAGTATCAGCGCCTGTTTTAGTAGTCATCTGAATCCAGACATTAGAAGCGGCTCCGGTTCCTTTGGCGCCTGTCCATGTAATAGTCTGAGTAGCGCCTGTGACCAGGGTGGCACCGGTAGCCGGAGCTGTTACTGCCTGACTTATAGTAAATGGAGAGCTGACTGCCCAGGTAGTATCACCGATAGTTGTACTGTCTTTAATTCTTATTCTGACGGTGCTTGAAACAGAATCAGGGATGGTCCATGCATAGCTTCCGACTCCGTTGATATTGGTAAGTCCAGTAGCTCCGCCGGCTATTGTTGCCCAGGAAGTATCAGCGCCTGTTTTAGTAGTCATCTGAATCCAGACATTAGAAGCGGCTCCGGTTCCTTTGGCGCCTGTCCATGTAATAGTATGCGTAGAGCCGACATACCAGTTTGTACTATTAACTGGCGTGCCTACTGTTCCTGGTGGTGAATACTGCGCCTGGGCCAGCTGATAAAACAATAGAAGAAAGAACAAATTATAGAACAACAAACGGAAAACCCTGGTTTTCATCGAAACCTCCTAAAATTAAGTTAAATAAAAAGTATGTGTAGTTGTTAGCGGAATAGAACTTCCTGTTTAGCATTATTACCGCAATAAGATAAGAGCGGATTACCCGGTCTGCTAATAAAATTAACAAATAAAATAATCATAACTTTATTGTCGAATAAAATTCTTGATAGTTTATCCTCATAATCCTCCCAAAAATAACAAAAAAAAATACTGGCTACGCCAGGCTGGTCTGAACTGTAATCCGTGTAATTATGACAGCGCAGACCGGATTAGGTAATATATTATTGTTTTGTAAAAACATCAGTACAAGTACTTAGTCTTACAGATAACTTTGTAAACAGTTCGCAAAGTTCCCGAATTATGACTGATATTTTATTGTAACGCAGAAACTGCTTTGCCTCCAATGCTGTCAGGTTAACGCCATATTGCGCCCTTGCAGGGCTTATGGATTTTTATTTTGTTTTGTTCGATGGGCGGTTGCCCATCGCTGATATATTTAGCCCTTTCAGGGCTGATTTAGCCCTGAAAGGGCGAAATATAATAGCACAGGGCAATCGCCCTGTGAAAAACGAATACCCACCGCACAACCCCAAACAACGTAGAGACGCACTGCCGTGCGTCTCTACATGCCGTGCGTCTCTACATGCCGTGCGTCTCTACATGCCGTGCGTCTCTACAACACACCAATGCCATTGAATTAACATATATTATTCATGCAACGCCTGTCAGGTTAACAACCATATTGCTGTTTTGTCCGGTATAGGCGATGCCCGTGTTATTTTCCCCGATGGGCGTTGCCACATCGCTAATATATCACGCCCCTACAGGGCTTCGATGTGTCGGGAACTGGTGATTTATTATTTGTGTCTGCCCTGAAAGGGCGAAATATAATAGCACAGGGCAATCGCCCTGTGAAAAATGAATACCCACCGCACAACCTAAAGCCCCACAGGGGCGTAATAAAAGTTTAATGGATATTTTTTGTATTTTGCAGTTAAATTTTATTAAAATCAAAATTACAGACATTATCATGACTGAATCAATATCCGGTAAAATATTCAAAAAAACTCTTATAGTACTGACTATTGTACTTATCATATATATATTCTGTCTGTTCAGCGATATTTTAATAATGCTGACAGTTTCGCTGTTGCTGGCTTTTATTTTTAATCCGTTTGTAACATTGCTTGAACACAGAGGACTTAACCGTTCGATTGCTATTCTTTTTATTACGACTGTAACAGGCATTCTGCTGTTTTTGGGACTTTCTTTTATAATCCCCAGGCTTACAGAGCAGATGAACGCGCTTGGCGACTCGATCAGGCGGGCTAATCTCAGGCAGGTACTGGTTAACATTGACAGAACAATCGTAAGATTTGTACCCTTCCTGAAGCAGGGTGCTATTTATGTGCGTTTTGAAAGCATGATTACTTCTCTTTTAACGGATTTACTTAGTGGTCTTTCTTATTTCGTATCAAGTCTTGTATCTCTGATTACTGCTCTCGTAATTGTCCCTTTTATGACATTCTTTCTATTAAAGGATAACAAAAAAATCATCAAAGGAATTGTAAATATTATGCCTAATAAATATTTTGAAATGACATACACAGTAATAAGACAAATCAGCATACAGCTCGGCAGATTTGTGCGTGGCTGGATATTCGATGCGTTTATGGTAGGACTTTTAAGCGGTGCCGGACTGTCAATACTTGGGATAAATAACGCTGTTCCTATCGGAATTATTGCCGGTGTCGGTCATCTTATTCCATACTTCGGACCAATAATCGGAGGAGTTCCTGCAATAATAATCTCAGTAGCACAGTTCGGTGATTTTTCTATGTTGCCTAAGATTCTGATTATGTTTTTATCTATTTATGCGATTGATAACGGTATTATACAGCCAAATGTTTTTTCAAGAAGCGTTGATATGCACCCGCTTATGATAATTGTCGTTATTGTTGCGGGGAGTCAGCTTATGGGGATTTTAGGAATGTTGCTTGCGATTCCTGCTACTACTGTAATCAAAACCGCGGCAAAAGAGATATATAATGCTTATAAGAATTTTACTATTATCAGAACTTAACGAAAGGGGTGTAAGCCGGCAAAGGCAAAGGCAAAGTAAAACACAATATATTACCGGGGGTTTTCTTCAATGCTGTCAGGTTAAGGTTCAAAACATTTATTGCTTTTATTACGCCCCTGTGGGGCTTTAGGTTGTGCAGGGGGTATTCATTTTTCACAGGGCGATTGCCCTGTGCTATTATATTTCGCCCTTTCAGGGCTAATACAGCCTTGCAAGGGCGCAATATGGTGTAACCTTACACACAAAGGCATTGTCTTTACCTGTCAAGGCAAACACAATATATCCCGCGGGGTTCTCTTTGTCTTTATCTCTGCCTTTACCTTTATTCAGCCACATTTCCCCTGAGTTTTTCGACAATTGCGGGGAAGTCCGCCAGCAGTTTTTGAATCTGAGTTATCTTAAACATATCGGCTGCCGTGTAAAGGGCGTTGCCATAATCAGTCAGGATTGAAATTGCATTATCCTCGCCGATTTTTCTTACATCTCCGGCGAATTCAATTATCTCATCGATCATCATTCCTTCCTTAACATTTTCAAGTCTTTCGATAAATTCCTTTGCCAGTCTGTCAAATACTGCTCTTGTTACTATCTGAGCTTCAGCAGGTTCATTCTTTTCTGCTTCGGCTGTTTTCATCGTAAAGCTATGTTTAATAAACCTGGACATAGCTTTATAAAGATCATGCAGGCTGACAGGCTTTCTTAAGAAGCCACTAAAATTAGAGAAGATTTTTTCATCGTCGTAACTGATGCTTGAAGCAGTAAGAGCGATGATCGGGATTGTTTCAAGTTCCGCATTTTTTTTAATCCTGGCAGCTACCTCAAAGCCGTCCATTACGGGCATTTGAATATCCATGAGTATCAAATCCGGTCTGGTTCTTTCAGCTTTGGCAATTGCCTCCATACCGTCTGAGGCTTCAATTGTTTCGATGTTCTCCATTTTTAAAAATTCGCTTAGCACTCTTATGTTTGTTTCTGTATCCTCAACTATCAGCACTTTTGCCTTCTCAAATACAATAGAGTCATAGTCCTCAATGCTTTCCAGAATATCTGTATCATTATTTTCTATAATCTCAATATCAGAAATGATAACCCTGAACGAAGTTCCCTCGCCGGGATTACTTTCCAGAACGATGCGGCCGCCCATAAGCTCGACAAGTTTTTTTGAAATTGTAAGACCAAGCCCCGTACCTCCATATTTACTTGTGCTCTGACCTTTCTGCTGTGTAAAAGATTCAAATATTTTGTCATGTTGTTCTTTAGGAATCCCGATACCTGTATCTCTGACTTCTACAGTCAGTTTGCATAATTCATTAATCTCTGCCGTAACGATAATATTTACACTACCTGAGGCAGTAAATTTTATAGCATTGCTGACGAGATTCAGAATAACCTGTTTTAGCCGGAATTCATCGATAAGAAGTCCTGTTGGCATTGAGGGGTCGATATCAACATTAAAACTCACACCTTTATCATTCAATATTACAGAGTAAATCATCTTTATTTCATTGAAGAGGCTGAAAAGGTTAGCAGGTTCATTTTTTATTTCAACCTTACCGGCTTCAATTTTTGACAAGTCCAGAATGTCATTTATCAGAGACAGAAGACTCTGCCCGCTTCTCATGATCGCTGACAGATAGCTGTGCGAAACTTCATCATCCAGTCTGCGTTTCAAAATTTCAGAAAAGCCGAGTATAGCGTTCATCGGTGTTCTGATTTCATGACTCATATTGGCAAGGAACAGTCCTTTTGCTTTAGTAGATTCTTCTGCAAGAAGCTTTGCCTTCATCAGCTCTTCCTGCGCTATTTTAAGTTCGGTAATTTCAAGACCATAACCGAGAAGCCTTGTAACCTCGCCGTTGGAATCAATTATAGGGCTGATAGTTCTGTAATAATATTTTGGATCTTCATTTTTATTTGTTATAATTTCATCAAAGCTGAATGGTTTCTTGGATGTCATAGCCAGCTTAAGATTATCCTTGCGCTGTTCGGCGATAGCAGGGTCGTATCCACGGCGTTTGCAGAGGTCAGAATCATCCCTGCCGATTACCCATTCTCTCAATACAGCATCCTGTATACTGGCAGGATTAACAAAGATATATTGAAATTCCTTATTATAGACGGCAACCTGACCAGGCAGGTCATTTAATATTTGCTGATAGAACTGTTTTAACCGTTTGATTTCTTCTTCGTGTGTTTTGCGCAGTGTAATATCCCTGTACTGCCAAAAGTGTCCGCGGTAAATCGTTGAAATAAAAATCGGGATATAATCGCGTTCAAGTATTCTGCCGTCCTGAAGCCAGAGTTCTTCTCCTTTTACAAGCTTCCTGTCATTAAGAATTTCTGTAATTCTGCGGACAAACTCTTCAGGTTCAGCAAACAAAGATTTTGTCTGTTCGGCTGACTGGCTACAGTCAAAACCAACCATATCTTCAGGCTCGAACGGAATTCCAAAGGTTACGCAAAATTCCTTATTGGTTATTACTATTCTTCTGTTTTCATCTTCAATCAGAATACCGGACTGCATATTAAGAACCAGAGAGCCGATTCTTATGGAAGCTTCTTTCAACTGGTTTTCAAACTTGACGCGTTGAGTTATGTCATTTTGAATGCATATATAATGTGTAGTTATGCCTTTTTCGTCCTGCATCGGAGATACTGTAAGCTCATTATAGAGAACTTCGCCACTCTTTCTGATATCCTCCAGTATTATTGTGCTCTCTTTTTCTTCTTTTATCGCGGTTCTCAGGGCTTCAAGCGACCGCTTGTCATTATCATATTTCTGAAGGAAACTAAGATTGGAGCCAATAACCTCCTCAGCTTTATAGCCTGTAATATTTTCAAAAGCGTGGTTGACAAATATTATCGGATTATCCGTCTGTCTGTAATCAGTAATGATAATACCGTTCCTGTTTGCCATTAGCGCACGGTCATAAAGTCTGAGGTTTTCTTCCGTTTCCAGTCTTTTATTAAGACTGATAATATTTTGCCAGACCATTATGGCTATTTTTGCAGTAAAGAGCAGTTTTTTAATCTGATTTTCAGTAATGCTGCTGCCTGTACTATGCAAAGAAAGCACTCCCGAAGTATCATCATTATATTCAAAAGGTATATAGAGAGATGCAGGGGCATCTTTAGTTTCGATTATTTTACCGGTATTAAAGGCTTCAGCCAGATCGCTATTGAAATTTATGAGATCCCGGGTGGATTCGTTCTCTTCAAAAACTTCCAAAATTTGTTGTTTCTTTTTATCAAACAGAAAAAGCCCGAAAGTACCGGCTTTTAATATTGAATTAATAATAGTTCCAGCTTCACTTTTAAGGTTTTTAATGCTGGTAGCCTTAAGCAGAATGGAAGTTATATTGTCCATTTCCATGATGAGGGAGATTTCTTTTTCTGAATTCATATAAGCTTTTTAATCTTTGTGGTTAATTTTAATAACTCTGCGGAATAAATCAACAGACAAAATATAGCATTTTTTTTTTGAATTTACATTACTCAATATAATATCAGGGCGTACAAACATATAATAGTTTCTGCTTTAACTTAGTTTTCCTGAGCAGGCCTGTTTCATTTCCCTTATAAAATCAAAAACTGCTGAATAATTGTTTCCTTGTTTAGTTAATTCTGTCAGTTTCTTAATAACTGCGCTTCCGATTATCACTCCATCGCAGTAAGGTGATACTGCTTTTATGCTGTCCGCATTGGAAATACCGAAGCCGATGAGCATTTTATTATTTACCAGTTCATAAGTTTTGCGGATAGATTCAATTGCCGCCTCATTAAAACCCTGTCTTTCTCCTGTAACGCCGTTTACGCTTACACAATACAGGAAGCCCCTGCTTTTTGCGTCAATTTTTTTTATTCTTTCTTCAGATGAAGAAGGGACAGTCAGCATTATGATTTCAGTCAGGGACTGGTCTGCGCCGAAAAATGCGTCATACTCTTCAAGTGGCACATCGGGAATAATCAGTCCGTTGGCACCTGCGGATTTTGCTTTCTTTAAAAATTTACTTACACCATAATTAAGTACAGGGTTGGCATAGCCCATTAGTATAAGAGGTTTCGCGGTTTCTGCTTTAATTATCTTAATATATTCAAAAACCGTAGAAAGGTTTACCCCGTTGGCAATAGCCTGGTGGGATGAATACTGTATAACCGGACCATCGGCAAGCGGGTCGCTGAAGGGAAATCCAATTTCAAGCATATCAGCTCCGGCTTCAAGAACTCCTAGTGCAAGCTCCGCGAAGTTTTCTTTATCCGGGAATCCGGCTGTCAGAAATATTGATAATACCTTCTCATCTTTTTTATTAATCCCATCGATATAATCAGCTATGTTCATTATAAGTCATTCCCGATATTTTTAATAATCGTGTTAAGGTCCTTATCGCCCCTTCCGCTTAAGTTTACCACAACAATTTCGTCCGGTGCGGTCTTGGGCATCAGGCTTTCGAGGTAAGCAACCGCATGTGCGCTTTCGAGAGCAGGCAGTATTCCTTCGAGACGGGAGAGTCTGACGGTAGCTTTTAAGGCTTCATCATCAGTAACGGACTTATAGTCAACCCTGTCTGTGTCTTTGAGGTAGCTGTGTTCGGGTCCCACGCCGGGATAATCGAGTCCCGCTGAAATGGAATGTACTTCACTAACCTGACCATCCTTATCCTGGAGCAGATAAGTTTTCATTCCCTGGAATATTCCGGCTTTGCCAAGAGTCAGAGAAGCGCAGTGCATATTAGTATCGAGTCCGTATCCGGCGGCTTCAATTCCGGTCAGTTTAACATTAGTTTGAATAAACGGATAAAACATGCCAATGGCATTGCTGCCGCCGCCAACGCAAGCGATGATATAATCAGGCAGTCTGTTTTCAGCCTCGATAATTTGCTTTCGCGTTTCAGTTCCGATAACAGACTGAAAGTCGCGCACAATCATTGGATATGGATGAGGACCAACTACCGAGCCGATGATATAATGCGTATCGCTTACGTTCGCAACCCAGTCGCGTATGGCTTCATTTGTTGCATCCTTAAGCGTTCTGCTGCCGGAAGAGACGGGCTTAACCATGGCGCCAAGCAATTTCATGCGGAAGACATTCAGGTTTTGACGCTCTATATCAACCTCACCCATATAGACGGTACATTCAAGTCCGAACCTGGCGCAGACTGTTGCAACAGCCACGCCATGCTGACCGGCACCGGTCTCGGCAATAATTCTTTTCTTGCCAAGACGCTTTGCCAGAAGAACCTGCCCAAGCGCGTTGTTAAGTTTATGCGCTCCTGTGTGGCACAGGTCTTCGCGTTTAAGATATATCTTTGCTTTGCCGTAATACTTAGTAAGCCTGTCGGCAAAGGTCAGCGGAGTTTCCCTGCCGTTATAATTCTTCTGGAGTTCAAATAATTCTTTAACGAAGCTTTCGTCTGACTTAACTGCGTTATAAAGTTTTTCCAGTTCTTTTAGTGCAGGGATTAAAATTTCCGGTACAAACTTTCCGCCATACTCTCCATATCTGCCATTATTATCCGGACAGGCATAATCTTTCATTGTCTGCATTTTGCTTTATTTATTTCTTAATTCGTTTATGATTCTAAAAAATCCGGTTACCTTGTTATAGTCCTTTTTACCGGGCGAGTTTTCAAGCGATGATGATAAATCAACACCGAGAGGCATTATATGCTTATAGATATATTCAATATTTGTGGCTGATACGCCGCCGGCAAGCAGGATGCCGTCCCGTATGCTTTCGGGGATTGCATCCCAGTTAAAGGACTTTCCTGTTCCGCCATAAGACTTTTTTGTGTAAGTATCGAGCAGGGGCCAGATGCCGCTGAATTTATTGAGTTCTTCAAAGTCAAAGTTATCTGATATGCGGAAACTTTTAATTACGGGGAATTTAATTTCTGAGATAATCTCCTGCTGTTCATCTCCATGAAGCTGAACGGCAGTCAGACCGAGTTCACCAGCGATAGTATTTATTTTCTCCGCCGGTTCATTTACAAAAACTCCGACTCTGGCGGTGAATGGTGAGAGTTTTTTTATAATAGACCTGACTGCATCCACGCTTACGGCACGAGCGCTTTCCCCATAAAAAACAAAACCGAGCATATCAGCGCCGCTAACCTCGCACAGCAATGCATCCTGAAGATTAGTTATACCGCAAACCTTAACCTTCAACACTACACCATTTTCTGAATTGCCTGAGGCTTTCTCTGATATTTTCCGCTCTCATGAAATACTCGCCGGCCAGGACTCCGTGTACGCCGGCTTTCTTAATTATATCAATATGTTCCTTAGAGCTTATTCCGCTTTCAGAAACAATTACAACGTTCTCAGGCAGGAGCTTTGCTATTTCAACTGTTGTGTTAATATCGGGTTCAAATGTTTCAAGGTTACGGTTATTGATTCCTATCAGGTTATTCACGCGGAAGTCAATCTTATCAAGTTGTTCTTTGGAATGCACTTCAACCAGAACTTCGAGTCCTATATCTTCGGCAACAAGCGAAAGCTCTTTAAGATGATATCTGCTTAAAGCTTCGGCGATAAGTAGGATTGCATCTGCGCCGGCAGCCTTGGCTTCATATACCTGAATAACATCGATTATAAAATCTTTTCTTAGAACCGGTTTTGTTTTTATTCTGGCAATTTCTTCAAGATATCTGATATCGCCCATGAAGAAATCCTTATCGGTCAGGACAGAAATAGCATTAACCTTATTTTCAAAATAAGTCAGGGCGATTTTAATATGGTCGAAGTTTTCGATTAAAATTCCCTTTGAAGGGCTTGCCTTTTTAATCTCGGCAATAAGTGAAAGGTTCTTATCATGCTGAAGTTCATGAATCAGGCTGAGAGGTTTCTGATCAAAGAAAAACGAATCGCTGTAGTCATCGATAGTATATTGCGTGCGAAGGTCATGGACTTCCTGGCTTTTGGACTGTAAAATTTTCTCTAAGAAACTCATGCTGCCATCTCCCCGATTTTTTTTAGTATGTTTAACTTATTGAAAGCTGCGCCGGAAAGTATTGCTTCTTCGGCAGCCTTAAGGCAGACTTTCATATCATTTGAAAAGCCGGCACAATATAGTGCAAAGGCTGCATTTGCAGCAATTACATAAAAGGCAGAATTAATTTTTTTATCTTTCAGGATTCCAAGAATAATTGCCGCATTACACGCGGATGTATCTCCGAGAATATTTTTTAGTTCCACTTCAGGGTAGTCGAAAGTTTTGTTTGTAATGTTATAGACTTTTATATCCTGTCCGTGTGAATATTCATTACATTCAGTTATACCTGTCAGCGAAATTTCATCGAGGCAGTCGGATGTATTGACAAAGCATACTTTTTCCATATCCAGATAAACAGTAGCGTTAGCAAGTATATTTGCGACTTTGCGGCTGAATACGCCAATGAGCTGGCGTTTGACGCCTGCCGGATTTATAAGAGGTCCGAGCATATTAAAAACAGTTTTCATTCCAAGTTCGCGTCTGACTTCAGTGGCATACTTCATAGCCGGATGATAGTTGGGTGCAAAGAGAAAAGTGATGCCTGCTGTTTCAAGAGCAGCTTCAGCCTGCTTTGCCGTAAGATTGATATTAATTCCAAGTTCAGCCAGTACGTCTGCGCTGCCGGTTTTGCTTGAAATTGAGCGGTTGCCATGCTTTGCGACCCTGACGCCGGCACCTGCAACGACAAAAGCCGTTGCAGTAGAAATATTAAAAGTACCTGAA
>Ga0194060_10003656_pt1 | contig 10820 bp, 9 predicted proteins | sample SepL225m_MetaG_FD_163427 | JGI IMG/M metagenome (GOLD analysis project Ga0194060, IMG submission 163427) | Anoxic zone freshwater microbial communities from boreal shield lake in IISD Experimental Lakes Area, Ontario, Canada - Sep2016-L222-5m | ecosystem: Environmental > Aquatic > Freshwater >... | reverse complement strand
GAAAACCTCCGAAGATCATAGGTTCACTGCTAACAAACAACCACAAATACTTAATAATTATAGAGAACTGAATTATAACTACTTCAGGTGAGGGTATTTATTGTTCTCTCCACAAAATCCCGAATTTCCCAACGCCTATCAGACGGATGCAACTTAAACATACTAGGTCGAACAACCAACGAAGGCTCTTTCTCATGCATAACGCGTGTTGGAAACTCAGACTTCTGCCGATTAATAATCGAAAATAACCGCCGCTTTTGCAACCCAAACAAACAAACATTTACCCAATCCCCAATGCACCCCAAAAAGAACACTGAAACCACACAACGAACAGTGCACTGAAGAAAAGTACGTTTACACTTCAGTGACTGTTCCAGTGTCCAATTAGGTAAATCATCCCCAACCCAAGAATTGGCCTTAGCAAACTCCGCATAAGCCCCATCATCAAGCATCGGAATCAATGTTGCCATCCAATAAAGGAAGTACACATCATTTCCCTTCTCCAGCTGAAGTAGAGAAAAATCAAAATCCTGTTCCTCAACCCAAAAACCCAAACAAGCCTGATCAGTGAACTGCTTTTTACTAATCTTTAATCCAAGAATTGCTAGCCAAAACAGAACAATAATTCTAGTAATACTCATTCGATTCTTTGCAGTGATAATAAATAAGTCTATATCACTATTCTCATGCGCAGCTCCAAAAGCCACACTCTGCGATACACAAACCGATCGAATAAAAGGAATCCACCCAAGTGCACGAACAATTAAGTATGCTCGATCCAGCTTTTTTTTAGTGATCATTTGTCGTTCTGACATCTCAATCTGCGAATATACTCTCATCCCCCAATAATCACCTGAGCGAACGAATAGCTTTCGCAACAACACATCATTTTCAAGAAATAAAGCCAGCTCACTCTTCGGCAAAGAAGAACGAAACAACCTACCATAAAGTTCCTGAGAAGTAAGGGGAACAGAGAAGTAATCAAAGAAAACCAACGGATAAAGAACTGCTTGTTGATCTTTAGTTAACACTAGGGCTACTCACTTATCACCTACTCTTCCATAGTAATTTCTACTCGGAATTCTGATGTTCCCATCAACCATCAGCAAAAGAAAAAAAACTTCCACTACTCTATAACAACATCCTCATGCGAAAGCACAGTACCATTCTGCGCATCTACCCACACAGCCAGACCTTTAGATTTTGCACCAACCGGTTTGAAAACAATTTTCCAAAGAACCTCAGACTTCCCACTCTCTGAATAAATACTCTGTGTTCGTAACTCATCCTTTTCATACAAAATAAACTCAGGATTCACATCACCAAGCACTTGGTTAATGTACTGAGCTGTTGCACCATCTTTAACAACAAGTTCCAAAATTTTTGGACTATCCAATACCAGGTCTTTAAGATGCTGCACATATCCCGAAACATCTTTCCCTGTACCTTCATACTGTTGTTTAACACCACTTTTATCTACTTCTACATGCAAGGTTTTTTTTGCCTTCTCAGATGCATACACCACATCCCAAGATTTTGCAGCTCCCTTCCAAGTTACACTTTTCGAATCAAGAGAAATAAATAATGCATCACTCTGCCATGCACTACCTTTTGCCTTTGCAGCATCAAAAGCTGTCTTTGCAGAAATATACGAAGCAAGCTCATCAGCATTCAGTCCAGGGTAATTTTGACTAAGGATCTCTTTGCCATCACCAGAAAAAAGAAGTGCTGGTTTGGTAACCATCAAACCTCCACCAACCACAACCAGCACCACTGCAATAAAAATTACCAGTGAGGGAATATTTTTTCCAAACTGAATACCTTTTTTTTGTGCCATTATCCTACTCCTTTATATAAAAAATTATTTTACTACTAAACTAATAGCGGCCAATCGAGATTGCTCCGCCTTCTGTAAAGAAAGCTGAACTTGTTTACGCCACGCAGTACCCAACTCCAACTCTCTCTGAAGAAAAGGAATCATTGACTGAGTAACCACTTCTGGTGACGGCCCGCCAACACTCACCCGACGTAACAAAACGTTCTCTGGGTTTTGTAAATCAACCAACTCATTATCAGAAAGCGCAACTGCAACACCAGCTTGCTTCCGCGCCTTTTGGAAGCTTGTTGAAGAAATTTTTTCTTCCCCAGCCTCCATGGCATACTTAACCGCCAATTCAACCAATTTCTTCGCCTGACGAAAAGCTAGTCCACGTTGAACCAACCCTTCAACAACATCTGTTGAAGTTAAAAAATAGCGCTGTGAATCAGCAAGCATCACTGTATCATTAACAGTCAAAGTCGATAGCACTTCACCAAGCAAAGTCGCGACATCCGATGATTGCCACAACACATCCATAACAGCATACTTTGTCATCTGAGTATCTCTGTTTAAACCCAAAAAACTATCTTTCACAATGCTACCAATTGCCAAAGCCTGACCTGCAACATATCCTGCTTTTCCTTTGATCAACTCAAGCACATCAGGATTTTTTTTCTGGGGCATAATGGAACTACCAGTGCAATAAGCATCATGAAGCACAATATAATTGAACTGTTTAGTGGAAAATAAAATGAGTGTATGAGAAATATTTGCCGCATGCAACAGAAAACTCTCAATACAATGCACAAGATCTTTCTCAGGCTCACCACGATGCAACACTGGATCAAGGCTACTGGGTTCTACACCGGAAAAGCCAAGTAAATCAGCCACATACTTCCTGTCCAATGGAAAACTAGTCCCATAGCTTGCGGCACCACCAAGCGGGCTGACATTGTACAGATCAAACCACGCCTGAAGTTTTTTGAGATCACGAACAACCGCTACCGCAAAACTCCCCAACATATGCCCAAACGTCGTAACCATTGCTGGTTGATAATGGGTAAAACCAGGCATTACAGTATTTTTATACTGATCAGTAAGCTTCACTAACACTTCTAATAAACCAATAAGCTCAGTAGAGAAAACCAGAGCCTTCTCACGAAGAAACAAACGAGTATCAAGCACAACTTGATCGTTTCTCGACCGAGCTGTGTGGAGCTTACCACCAACTTCAATCCCCAGTTCATCAATTAATGCCATTTCAATATTTGTCTGTGCATCCTCCCTCTCTGGCATAAAAACAAAACTTTCAGAGTGCAACTGAACTTCTATCTTCTGCAACCCTAGAAGCAAAGATTTGACGTCTGATGCAGAAATAATCTTTTGCTTAGCAAGCATCAACACATGAGCACTATTTCCCACAACCGAAAAAGGCAACAATTCACTATCCGCCGGAGGCATAGTCGCAATATCTCGACTAGCACAGAAAGCTATAACTTTTGCGGCTGGAGACACCGAAAAGTTACCACCCCATAACTGCTGATTGCCATTTTTTTTTGTCATCATAACCATCCTTAGACTTGAATAAAGTGTGCCTTAAAAATAATCGCTACGAACCTATTCCAATGCTATCAAAGTGATATCATGAGAACCCCTATCCAGAGATTCCAACACTCGCCCAACCTCTGCATCATGTGTAAAATAAAGCACTTGATGCTGCTGCGAAATCCTAAGTAATATTTTCAAAGCCTGCGTTAATCGCTGTTTATCAAAATGGGTAAATGGATCATCAAGGAAAAGAGGTAACGGTGTTTGCTTACTCAATAATTCACTGGCAGAAACACGGAGTGAAAAATAAAGTTGATCAATAGTTCCCTGACTCAGAGACTGCGGATTAATTTTTTTTGACAACACAGAATCATCATCAACAGCACTGTTTCGTTTTGAAAGAAATGAAGGTTTCGTCTTATTTTGGTTAAACCCCTCATAACCTCGCATAGACACAGCCACTGTCGGCCATCGCGAAAGATCAACGGTCTTATATTTACCATTAGTAATACCATAAAAATACTCTGAAGCTTTCTGGGAAAGCTGAGGCAAATACACTGCATTAAAATTATCGATCACCTCACGAAACTGATCAACAGCAAGCAAAATCGCTTTGTGTTCAAACTCAAGCTCTTGTATTGCATGTTGCAAGAATTCACCTTGTGAAAGGATTTCTGCCACACTGGTATACTGTTTTTTCAACTCCTGAATACGCCCCTGCAAGGTATACATCTCTTCCCGCAACTTAGGCAATTGCTCGATCGCCTCCTGATACTCGTGTTCCCACTGCTGCACCTGTTCAACAGGAGGTTCATAACCTTCCAGCTGGGAAAGTTGCTGTTTCAAACCAACAATTTCTAACGCTGCTTCTTCTTTCTCATCCTCAATCTGCTTAACAGTATCACTACCCATGATCGTTCTAATCTGAAGCTCACTGGTAGCCATCATCTCATCAACTAATTTCAATTTCTTCACCATCTCCGCAACCTGTTTATAATCATAATTCGAGGAAAAACCCCATCGCATCAAAAAAGCATCCAATTTCTCTTTCAACTCTTTTCTTTCGATTGCCAACCGGTTAAAATCTGAAACCCCTGGCTGTTTACGCTCCCGAAACGTAAGAACAATTAGCGCAGCAAGCAAAACAAACCCTATCCCAACAGCTGCAGTAAACACCTGAAACTGACCGGTAAATAAACTGTAAAGAACACTAAAAAAATCAATTAGCAACACAGCAAACAACACCAATCTGAGCGTGCGCATCACCGAAGGTGAATGTAAACTTGCCCCTCGAGTACTAGCATCCACTCGCTGATGCATCAGGGATTCCAATGCACTATCGATACTCGCCATACGAGCACTAAAATAAGAAAATTCATCAATACTGGATCGATTGGACAAAATACCTTTATATTCTTGAAGCTCTTCTTGGGCATCAAGTTTGTTTTTCAAAGCTTTCTCATATTCATCCAGGCGATACTGAAAAGCTTGATACTGCTTTCGCAACTCTTTTAAACGTTTTTCCAACATCTGACGACTGCGACTTTTATCAAGCAAAGATTCCAACTGCTTCAGTTTGGATTGCGAGGCATTGATAGAAATTTCCAAATTAATAACTCGTGCTTCCAAATCCTTTCGTTCCTGCTCTTGTTGCTGCGCAAGCACAAGCTGCTGCTTATTTTTTTCATATTCTTCCTGAAGTAAATCAATCTTTCCTGATTTCTCATTTCGATTTTTTTTCAGCTTCTTTCTCATTGATGAAAGATTTTCAAGGATCTCTTCGGGAGAAACACTTGATCGTCCGGTAAATACGCGTTCAATATTTTGGCTCACAGCAGAAAGATTTTCAGAAGCCGCCACAAGCTCTGTTTGGTTCACTGAAACAGTGTTTTTAAACACTTCAGGGCTATCAATTCCCAATTGATCATCAATAAACGACTGAATACTTTTACTGTCTTCATTAAACACCGTGTAAAGATGATCCTTGGGATCAAATCGTTTGAGAAATACTGCCTTTTTTTTAATATCGCGTTCAACTGCATACAGTTGAGAGCCAACCTGATACTCTAACAATACTCTACAAAGCCCAGACTCCCCCCAATGCTCAACATCCTCTCGAAGTAATCCTGTCACACGGGCACCCAAACCATAAAAAGCCGTCAAGACAGCCTGATGGATGGTCGTTTTACCAATTTCGTTAGGGCCACAGATAACATTCAAACCCTTCGCAAAAACCAACGAAGCATCTTTAAATTTTTTAAACCCCTGTAGCCTGAGTGAACGAAGAAGCATAAAATTAGTTACTCACTTTTACATGTTGCGGCTAAACCATACTCAAGCGCTTTCCGAAGAAGTCGTTTTTCTTCAGGATCAGTGGCTTGGTCTATAGAACTGCGAATACGTCGAGCAAACAAACCCAGATAGGTCTGTTCATCTTCTGGTAAATCCTTTGGAAGTTGCAAGGTCTCATCTCGAAAATTCAAATAAGCAAATTGCCCCTCAAGCTCTTCCTTGATCTTTGGCATCTGCATAAGAAAATCAACGGTGGGGACACCTGTAAGCGTTACTTTCAAGAGACGGTGAGGCGAAACTGATTTGTGCAATTCGTTGAGAAAATGATTGAGAGAAAATGTCGTACAATCATAATCCATACACTCCATTTCCATCTTGTTCATTTCGATAGGAACCACTGCAACATCACCGTTCGAAGCTATTTCACCACGGATAATGAAACGCTTGCCAAGTTCACCAACGGCAAAATCAAGCCCTTCAATTGATCCTGAGTAACACACCTTGGTCTTCTTTTCGTCCACCAACTTTGTCATCTTATGATAGTGCCCCAACGCAACATAATTAATACGTAATTTCTCCACATCTTCCAGCTTAAACGGGTAATCACGAGTAAATGTAATCGAAGGGTTTTGCCATGCTCCATGATAAAGCAAAATCGATCGACTGGTCTGAGGTTCATAATCAAATTGAGCAAGATGATTAACCGATGTACGTTTACGGTTAAACGCTATACCAACAACCGTTAAATCCAACTGCGGATCTTCATAAATATCAAAATCATATGAGGTAAAATGTCGAGTCACTGGAAAGTCCTCATTATCCCAAAAATTCCCTTTCTCATACCAATCATGATTTCCAGAAATGAGAAACGTGGAGACATTATTACGTTGCAAAATGCGTAACTGTTGTTGGACAAAAGCAATATCAACCAGACTTGGATTCGCTGAATCAAAAAGATCGCCAGAAATCAAAAAAACCTCTACCCGTTCACTTTCACTCCGCTTACCAATGGCAATACGAACAGACTCTGCAAAAGCATCCTTAATATGTTGTCGGCGAAGTTGAGCCAACTCAGGAGGCAAAAAAGCAAATCGAGCGCCTATATGTAAATCGGCAAGATGCAAAAACGAAAGCGTTGTTTTCATAAACCCCATGAGTAGTCGCCCTTTTATGCTACAATAAAACCACTGTTCAATCTAGTGATGGTATATACCGTCACAACTTCATTCATCACAATAAAAACACCTATGCCAGAACTACCAGAAGTACAAACCATTACTTCAGACCTCAACCTGCTGCTCAGTGGTGCAAAACCTACTGCAATAACAATTCTCTGGAAAAAGGTTCTTGAGAATACTACAGCTGAAGAACTTGATTCTAACCTGACAGACACTTTGGTTCGCAACTTTTCTCGCCGTGCCAAATATATCATCATGCACTTGAAAAACAATAAACACCTTGTTTTCCATCTTCGTATGACCGGAAGATTAACCATTACCAGAGAATCCCTTCCAGATGAAAAATTTCTCGAATGGAAAATACTGTTTGCTGATGGCCTAGAGCTCCACTTCCATGACCAACGTCGATTCGGAAGACTTTGGTTTTTTCCAACAACAAAAGAGTTGGAAAAATTCTTCACAGCGCTTAACTTGGGAGTTGAACCTCTTTCCGAAGAATTTACAGAAGAAGTGTTATCCAAGCTACTCAAAAGAAGTAGTATTCCACTTAAGCAATTTCTACTGGATCAAACTGCAATCGCTGGAATTGGCAACATTTACGCAAATGAAATTCTTTGGGAAGCTTGCCTTCATCCAGAAACGCTTACCACCGTCCTCAAAAAGAAACAGCGAGAACTTCTCTATAAATCCATTAAAGTGGTACTCGCCTTTGCAATAGAGAAAAGAGGAACTAGTTACTCAGACTTTCGTGATGCCCTAGGACTTGAAGGTGATTTTCAATATTTTCTCTGTGCCCACAACAAAGCAGGAACTCCCTGCCCTCGATGCGGCACACCAATAGTCAAAACCATGATTGCCCAAAGAGGTACGTACCTCTGCCTAGCCTGCCAAAAACAACAATTGAACTAAAACGTTAATAAAAATAGTTTCCATGACACTGAAAGTTTTTTATCTTTCCGCTTTTTAAGCTACGATACTACTAAACAAAGGAGCATCAGTACAAATATGAAAAAATTAAAATTCCTAGGTATATTCACTACACTACTACTTCTCGGCACAGCAGCATTGGCATACCAACCTGTCTTTTTGCAAAACGAAACAAACAATGTTTTCGAATCAGCCAGTGTAATAGATAATCCAGCCGAATCAAAGATTACATATGGAAGATTAAACACTGCGGGCGAAGTTGATTTTTACAAATTTACAGTGAACGAAAAAATCGCATTTCCAATAAAGCTATTAGTCCCCTATAACGACAAATTTGCTGATTTCAATCCATCACTTGTAGTTTTTGGCAAAGATTTTTCAGCAGTACCCACCAAACTCCCATTCACCTACCCCACTGATTACAAAGCAATCCCTGCAAAGAGCCCCTCTGAAGCCTCCAGGAGTGTGTATTATGACAAACTCCTCATGGAATACTTTTTCAGCGGCCCAGAGGCAATGGTGGATTTCAACCCCAACACAGATTATCTTGTAGCCGTCTATGACCCCCAGAAAAAAAATGGGGACTACGCCATCGCCATCGGTACAAACGAAGAACCTTCTTGGCAGAATTATTTCCAAAGTATTGCAGGGATAACACAGGTTAAACTACAATCCATCGACTGGTACCAAGCAGTTGCATATACACTTCTATTCTTCATTTTCTGGATCATCTTAAACAACCTAATATTCAACTTATTTAAATCCCGTGAGAAACGGAAAGGTTTATTCGCAGTACTGTTCAACCTGCTGATCGCTGTAATGACCGTTATCACCTGCATCGCAACAGTCACCAGACCACCAACGGTAATTAACCCACCAACCACCAACGTAGTTGCGACACCAACAACACAATCCACAACCTCTCAAAAATCACCACTCATCAAACTCCAGTCCCCCCAACCTGGTCAATTGTTTTCTGAAAACAACGTCACAGTTCAGTTTACGGTTGAAAATTTTACACTGTTACTTGACGAACAGAGTATAGGACTGACAGTAGATAATAATCCTCCCATTTTCTTTTCAGCAGCGGTACACACCATAGAAAACCTTGACCCAGGATTCCATAGTATTGCAGCATTCCTTGTCGACAAAGATAAAAAAATCATCAAAAGTGCCCAACCCGCAGTCATTAGCTACTTCTACTCCGGAGATAAAAGAACAGACAGGAAAATCGACCTCACTAAACCAACACTCCTAACTGATACCGGAGCCCAAAAACACACCATCACCTCTGATGATTTAGAGAAAAACGGATTTTGGATCGATCTGGCAACACTCAACGCTTTCATAGACAAAGATGCCTACAGGATTCAATATGCGATTGATGAAAAAACGCCCATTCAGCTACCAGACAACTCAGGAATCTTAATCAAATCAAAACTCGAAACAGGAAAACACCTTATAAAAATTTCTATCATTGACCAACAAAATGCCACTGCCGAGGGCGAGTTCGCATCACAAGTTCTCGAACTAGAAATAGCAAAATCCGCTGCAGTAGAAAGCCCAACAAACACCACGACTCCTGCTATAACACCCGTTGCAACAAATACTCCTACAGCTTAAATATAAGCTACGCCTTTTTTTGCTGTCTAACTATCTCATAGAGTACAACACCCAAAGCAACAACAACATTCAATGAACGCCCCTGCCCAATCATTGGAATAGATACTGTAATATCCGCTTCTTCCAGTACCGAATCCGCTATTCCCTCGACCTCAAAGCCAACCACCAAGGAACAAGGAAAAGGATAAAGTACCTCATCATATGGCACACTATTCTTGGTCTGTTCCAACGCAACAATTGTTGATCCCCGAGCTTTCTCTCTCTGCAGTACCGGCAAGGTTTCGTGATAATACTCCCAAGCAACCTGTTCTTCCATACCTCTAGAAACTTTGTTAATTTTCGGCCTTGGAGGAAACGGCGTAAAACCACAAAGAAGCAATCTCTCAGCTCCCACAGCCTCCACAGTTCGAAACAGTGCCCCTACGTTATACATACTTCGCAAATTATCCAGAACCACCGTAACAGGTAACCGCATAGCATTGTTTTCCTTACTGTAATAAGCTTTCGTTAAGTCATTTACTCTTTCAAAGGTATCACCTACAATGTAGGCACCTAAATGAAAGGCAACAATCATGTCTCTCATCATTAAAACGAAACACTGCGCACTCATCCCCAGCCTCCAAGAGTACATCGAAAAAAAAACCGAGAAATTCCACTCCTTTATCGAGGAAAAGGAAATTCAAAAAATCGAAGTCATCATAGAGCAAAAGGATTACAAAGACAAAGCCACAGCATATAAAGCACAGGTCACTCTTTGGCTTCTGGGAAATACCATTCTCCGAGCCGAAGAAAAACAATCAACAACCAACGCAGCCATCGACTTGGCTGCAAAAAAAATAGAAAACCAGATTGGCCGATACAAAGGTCGTTTCCAGAATCGCATTCGCCACGACAGAGCGGAAAAAATCAAAGCTGAAAGCAAAATCGCTCTTTCAGATAATTCCAATGAAGTTGATCTGGATCAATCATTATTTGAAAGCATCTTAGTAAAACGTACAAAACAGTTTCCCGTAGAAGCCATGTCCATAGAAGAAGCAGTAGAGCGCATGGAACTACTTGATCACAATTTTTTTGTTTTCCTCAACAACTCCAATCAAAAACTTAGCATTACCTACAAACGCACCAACACAGATGATGAATACGGAATCATAGAACCTCAATGGTAGCAAACCGGCATGACGTACAAAATCACTGATAATTTTGACCTCCTCCTAAAAGTCCTTCCATCCGAATTACTAAGCGCTTTTACTAAACTAAAGCTCAACCCAGATGAGATCTTAGAAATAGTCCTCGACTTTGGTCGCCAACCAGAGATAAGACTGGCAAATGACCAAGAAACAACACTACTGAAACGTGAAATCACTCTCCACGACCTAAACTATGTAGTGCAACACATAGGCGGATTCACCGAAGACAACCGTGCAGGTGTAGAA
>Ga0194060_10003654_pt1 | contig 10828 bp, 9 predicted proteins | sample SepL225m_MetaG_FD_163427 | JGI IMG/M metagenome (GOLD analysis project Ga0194060, IMG submission 163427) | Anoxic zone freshwater microbial communities from boreal shield lake in IISD Experimental Lakes Area, Ontario, Canada - Sep2016-L222-5m | ecosystem: Environmental > Aquatic > Freshwater >... | reverse complement strand
CCCCCTGCCCCTCCCCCTTTATGGGAGAGGGGGCTGGGAGGTGAGGGTTGAGTAGAATCAGGCGACTATCGTGAAGGCTAGCCATGCTATCATGCCACAGCGGTGCAAAGACAGCAAACGAGGTCATCATGGGCAAGAAACAGCAACAGAAAAAGGGTGCGGCACCACCAGCGAAGCCGGTGGGCGGCATGGCGATCACCGTCGGCTGGTCGATCTACGAGGTGCTACTCTCGCGGGACTGGAATCAAGAGGGAGCCCTTGCCTCCGTCCTGGTGGCCCGGATATCGCCACGCTCAGGCAAAGTGGCGGCCGCGTCGTACCTAGTCGATCTGGCCTGCCTGGGTGTGAAAAGTACGCAGGTGATGATGTTCAAAGATCCGAATGAGTATGCCGTCGGACTGCGTACCCATATCCTCCAACTTATGCCGATGGCACCCTCCAACATCAACCTAGCGGCGAAGATCGTCGGCACCGGCTACCAGTACGCCGCTCGCCTAGGCTTCCCGCCCGACCCGATCTTCTCCCAGTCGTGCTATCTGCTTGAGGGCGCAAACCCAGACGCCGAACCAACGCCGGTCTATACGGGCGGCAGGGACGGCAAGCCTCTCTTTATCAACGGGCCAAACGACAATGTTGCCCATGTGATCGCCCAACTTCGGCGCACGGTCGGCGAAGGCAACTACCATTTCCTGATCGGCGGCGATCCCTCTGGCATGCATGTGCTTCGCGATAACGGCGGGTTACTCCTTGATGATGACGATGATCTGATCATCAACCACGATCCCGACGAGAAGTAACCGGCAGGTTCCTTACCGCTCGCGCAGAGCCAAGTGCGCCTCGTGCAACAGACGCTCGCTGGTCTCCCAGCCAATACAGCCGTCGGTGAGCGAAACGCCGTACTTCAGGTGTGAGTGGTCGGCGGTAAGGGTCTGCTTCCCTTCGATCAGGTTGCTCTCGATCATCACGCCGACGATGGGGCCGACTTTGCGGATCACCCCATCAATCACCGTGTGCAAGACGGCCTCCTGGCGGCGGAAGTCGCCGCTGGCGTTGGCGTGGCTACAATCCACCATTACCGCCGGGTTCAGGTGAGCCTCGCGCATCAGGCGAGCGGCCTGCACCACATACTCCTCATGGTAATTCGGCTCGGCCCGCCCGCCCCGCAGAATGACAAAGCCGTCGGGATTGCCGGTGGTCTTTACCACGGAACTGTGCCCGCCATCGTCAATGCCCAGGAAGCTATGCTGCCCGGCTGCCGAGACACAGGCGTGAACCGCAACCTGAATGCCGCCGTCGGTGCCATTCTTAAAACCTACCGGCATCGAGACGCCGCTGGCCAGGGCACGGTGAGTCTGGGCCTCGGTGGTGCGTGCGCCAATTGTCGCAAGGCTGATCTGATCGTCAATATACTGCGGGCTGATCGGGTCGAGCATCTCGGTGGCCACGGGCAAGCCCATACCGTTAATCTCCAGCAGCAGGGTGCGGGCGATGGTCAGTCCCGCACCCATGTTAAAGCTGCCGTCGAGGTACGGATCGTTGATCAGACCGCGCCAACCCACCGTGGTACGCGGCTTCTCCAGGTAGACACGCATTATCAGAAAGAGTCGGTCGCCCAGAGTAGCCTGAAGAGCCACAAGGCGACGGGCGTAGTCAAGGGCGGCCTCGGGATCGTGGATCGAGCAGGGGCCAATCACCACCATCAGCCGGGGGTCTTCACGGCGCAGGATGCGTCGGATGGTTGCCCGCGATTCGGCCACCGTGCGGGCCACCGCATCGCTCAGTGGCAACTGAGCCTTTAGCTCGCGTGGCGGCAGGAAGGGCGTCAACTCGCGAACATGCAGGTTGGCAACTTTATGTCTATCGTTGGGCATAGATCAGAGTCCTCTTAGACAAGGTTTCAGGTGTGAGGTTTCAGGTTTCAGGTCAAGTGCATCAGGATGCCACATTCTGGCCTGAACTGTAAAGTATCTGCGAACGTTGTCTTAACTGCGGAATCTTCCCTCTTCCCTTGGGAAAGGGATTAGGGTGAGGGCCAGATGCCCGCCAGTATACCTGAGAATTCCTGCTGTGCTGACATAACGCGAGGCAAATTCTGGCACTAGACAAGGTTTGAGGTTTCAGGTTTCAGGTGCCAGGTCGAACGCACCAGGATGCCAGATTTCGCTCTGAGACATGGTTCAATCCAGCTTTACAGTTTGGGCTGCGCGTCGTACGGGCTTCCAGCCCACCAGATGTGCATCGGCAGGATGGAAGCTTGCACGACAAACTGGCACGCTGAAACCTGGCACCTGAAACCTGGCACCTGAAACCTGGCACGCTGAAACCTGGCACCTGAAACCTGGCACCTGAAACCTGGCACCTGAAACCTTGTCTAGCTCTGAGTATGTTCGATGCCCGATCCCGAGAGGAGCTTGCGGACACCCTCGTTATCGAGGCCGGGAGCGAAGAGCCAGCCCTGACCAAGGCCACAGTGCAGGTTGCGCAGTTGTTCGTACTGCTGCTCCGTCTCAATCCCCTCGGCCACGACCTCCATGCCCAGGGTGTGAGCGAGACCGATGATCGTTTGCACGATCTCGTTCTGCCCATCCGGCAGGCCGAGGCGACGAATGAACGAGCGATCAATCTTCAACGTGCTTACCGGGAAGCTGTAGAGGTAACTCAGGGACGAGTAGCCAGTGCCGAAGTCATCAATGCAGAGGTGAATGCCCAGATCGCGGATGTGCTGGAGGGTCTGGCCTGTTTCGCCGCTCAGATCAACAAAATTGTGTTCGGTAATCTCCAGCTTCAAGCTCGATGGGGGCAGGCCACTAATCTCAAGGGCATCAGCGATCTGGGACACAATATCGGGTTCGGCGAAGAGTCGGGCCGAGAGGTTCACGTTCACCGCGAGGGCCGGATCAGACAAGAATTCATCCTGCCACTCACGCGCTCGCATGCACGCTTCGCGCAGTACCCACCAGCTTATCGGTACGATGAGGCCGGTCTCCTCTGCCATATCGAGAAAGGAGCCGGGGTAAAGCAGCCCGCGCTGCGGGTGCTGCCAGCGCAGCAGAGCCTCGAATCCGCTCACCGCGCCGCCCGCCAGAGTGACAATAGGCTGGTAGTGCAGGCGCAGTTCATCGCGTGCTAGTGCCTCGCGCAGGTCGCTCTCAAGCTGAAGATTCGCCATAGCCTGGGTGTGCATTTCCGGAGTGAAGATAACATGGCGATCCTTGCCTCCCATCTTCGCGTGGTACATCGCGGTATCGGCATCACGGATCATCTCAGTCGCACTCGCATATTCTAGGGCACTCGTCGTCACCCCGATGCTCACCGTGGTGAATGCCTGATGATCGCCCAGCATTATCGGATCGGCAATTGCGCGCTGAATGCGATTGATGATGACATCAACCGACTGCTCATCAAGAAGATTTTCAACCAGGATAGTGAACTCGTCACCGCCGAGTCGGGCCACGGTGTCGCCAGGGCGCAGACAGCCCTGGATGCGCTGAGCAATAATGGTGAGTAATTCGTCGCCCTTGGCGTGGCCAAGGCTATCGTTGATTGTCTTGAAGCGATCAACGTCAATGAAAAGTACCGCGAAACTGTGTTCCTTCTCGCGGCGGGCGATAGCGATGGCACGGTCGAGCCGATCAATAAAAAGGGCGCGATTGGGCAGACCCGTGAGCAGATCGTGCAGAGCATCGTACTGAAGCTGCTGCTCAACCGTGTGACGGAGAGTAATGTCCGTCTGGGAGCCGACGATACGCGTGGCCTGGCCAGATTCATCCCAGACTGCCATGCCACGGCAAAGCATCCAGCGGTAGGTGCCGCTGCGATGGCAGATACGGTATTCGTACTCAAAGAAGCTGAGCAGTTTGCGAAAATGGGCGGACAGACGCACCTTGAATCGCTCCAAATCATCGGGGTGGATGCGATCCATCCACTCGGTAGGCATATCACCGATCTCACCTTCTTCAAAACCGAGCATGGCTTTCCAGCGCGGCGAGAAGTAGATCTGGCCCGCCAGAAGATCCCAGTCCCACAGACCGTCGTTCGCCCCACGTGCGGCCAGAGCGTAGCGTTCCTCGCTCTGGCGCAGAGCCATCTCCGTGCAGCGGGTGGCGCTCATATCGCGGATGACGGCCACACCGCCGCAGATCACGCCATTGTCGTCAATCTGCGGGCGGGCCGTCATGCTGAGCCAGCGCCCGGTGGGCAGAAAGAACTCGGAGGAGTTGGTCGCAGCCCCCGCAATCGCACGGGCCAGCGGCATATCGGCGGGCGGACAGGGGGTACGCCGGTCGGGTAGGCACAGCGAAGCCAGGGCGTCCAGCGGGTTTGCGCCGAGGATCTGGGTTGCCGCCATGTTGACGCTCACCAGATCGCCGATCATATTTACCTCCACCACCCCATCCCCCATGGAGTCGAGGATGGTCTGTAGCACCGCAGCCTGGATTCCCATAGAGATAGTTGCACTCCTTGGCATCAATTCTGCGATAGTTATAGATCTAGCGTTGTAGCCTTACCTCATTACCTCAGGCTATTTCAGGAGGCATCATATACGATGCACGATGGCACGGCAAATGTGCAACAGTCTGTAGAATTTGGCACGAACCCTGCAGTTCTCGCGCAGCCAGTTGTACAGCGTGTTATGATGGGAGTACACGCAGCGAACACCTCTCTCCTGTTCCCTGTCGCCTATTGTCGGGAATGCCGATGCAGCAGTCGATTGAAGTACACGCAGATTGGAATAGTATTGCGACGCTGATGACCTTCACCGATAATGTGGAGGCATGTCTGCCCTTGACAGCAGACCAGAGCTACCTGATGCGCCTGGTGATCGAGGAGATCGCAACCAACATTGTGAAGTATGGCTATACCGATGCCAACCGCGATGTTATCCAGTTGGTCTGCTCGTGTGATCAGGGGACGCTGCGGGTGAGCATCCGCGACCGGGGAGCCCCCTTCGATCCGCGTGACCAGCCCGACCCCGATTTAAGCGACGCCGACCCGGCCTCGCGCATGATCGGGGGGCTGGGACTCTACTTCGTCCGCGAGTTTGCAGACGATCTCTCATACACGCACGATGACATCAGCGGGTGGAATGAACTCATTGTGATAAAAGGGCAGTGAAATGCTGCAAGACCTGCTGCGCGAGGTATCCTGGTTCGCGCACCTCGACGCAAACATCCTCGACCATATGGCCACCCACCTTGGACAGCGGTATCTTGCAGCCGGTGAGATCCTCTTTAACCAAGGCGATACGAGCTACGACTGCTTTGTGATCATCAGTGGCACGATGGAGGTTCTCACCTTCGTCAACGGTACCGAGCATCGCCTGGAGGTCTACGATGCCGGCCAGATGATTGGCGAGATGGCCCTGATTGATCGCAGCCCGCGCTCGGCTATGGTGCGTGCGGTCGAGGCCAGCTACCTGGTAGTCATCACCGAGGCCGACTTTAAGATTCTCATTGGCTCAAACCCTGAGCTGGCAATGAATATGCTGCGCAACAGCACCACCCGCGTGCGCAATACCAATCAGCGCATGATCGGCGATCTGGAGCGCAAGAACGCCGAATTGCTCAAGGCGTACCAGCAACTCAAGGCCGCCCAATCCGAACTGATCCGGCTGAATCGGATCGAGCAGGAGATGGCGGTCGCCCGGCAGATCCAGGAATCTTTCCTGCCGCGCACGCTGGCCCAGCCCGTCGGTTGGCAGGTGAGTGCGTACAGCCGTGGCGCGCAGGCCGTCGGCGGTGATTTCTACGACTGTATTGAGCTAAGCGATGGTCGCCTGGGTCTGGTGGTGGCCGACGCCTGCGGCAAAGGCGTCACGGCAGCCCTCTTTGTGGCCCTGAGCCGCTCGCTTTTGCGCGCCGCATCCTTGGCTCCCTGGATTTTCCAGGGCGGCATGGCACACGACGCCGAAAGTATTCTCACCGGCGCCCTCTGGCTCGTGAATGACTATATTTGCCGCGAACATGCCGAGAGCAACATGTTCATCACGCTCTTCTACGCGGTACTGAACCCGAGCAACGGCGCACTCGTCTATGTGAACGCCGGACACAACCCGCCCCTCCAGATTGATAGTTCTGGACAGGACATCCGCGAACTTCAGGAGGGCACACTGCCCATCGGGATCATGTCCAGCCTAGAATTTGTGGTGCAGCACGCCCGCATCGCCCCCGGTGAACGCCTCATTCTGTTCACCGATGGTATCACTGAGGCGATGAATACGGTAGGCGAGCCCTTCAACGATGACCGGCTCCACGCTGTGCTGCGCGAGAGCGCAGATCAGGCCAGTCAGGATCTTGTGAACCTCGTGATCCGTCAGGTGGACGCCTACGCCGATGGGGCACCCCAGGCCGACGATATGACTCTGATGGTGGTTTCGCGGACAGTGTAGGGGAAACAGGCACTCAATCCGGCATGTTATAATACAACTCCAAAAGGCCAAGCCTCCTCAGCAACCGTCACTGACTGCGCATGGAAAGGGGTTCTACCCGTGAATGTAGAGCATATTGATGATGTTCTTGTGATCGAACTGCCCGCTCGCCTCGATGCGGTCGGTGTATCCGCTATCGAGAGCAATCTCGCCAAAACGGTCACGTCCCACAAGGGCAAGGTGCTGGCCGATATGAGCCAGGTGAACTTTGTGGCCAGCCTTGCCCTGCGTATGCTGCTGACGAACCTGAAGTCGGTGCAGCCCCTCGGCGGCGATCTGCGCCTGGCCGGGCTACAGCCTCAGATTGCTGAGATCTTTCGGAAGAGCCGCTTTGACACGCTCTTTAAGATCTATCCCGACCGCGAAGGTGCCCTTGCCGCCTATCGGGGTTAGGCTCAATACTTTTCGAATAAGACAAGGTTCAGATCAGCTTTACAGTTTGCGGTGTTCGTAGTGCGGGCTTCCAGCCTGCCGATACGCATCTGGCAGGCTGGAAGCCCGCACTACGAACTGTAAACCTAAAACCTGGTACCTGAAACCTTGTCTAAGGAGTCTGCCGCCGCTCAGCCCTCACCCCCAGCCCCTCTCCCGCGTGCGGGAGAGGGGCTGGGGGTGAGTCCGCCATTGCCGCGCCCCGCGAGGGCGTCGGCGGCGGTGAGCCAGCCGCTGCCGGGGAAGATGCGTGCGACCTGGGGCGCGAAGAGGGGCGAGGTGCTAAGTACGGTCTGCGGTCTCCCCTGGGCAACCAGCCCGCCACGACCCAGCATCAGCACCCGATCCGCGACCGTCGCCACAAACTCGACATCGTGGGTGATGAGCAGAATGGCCGTACCCGCGTCCCGCCACTGGTGCAGCAGCGCGGCGAGGTCGGCCTTGGCCCCGTAGTCGAGTCCACGGGTTGGCTCATCAAGCAGCAGCCCGCCGGGCCGGGTGACGGTGATCGCGCCAAGGGCAACCCGCTGGCGCTCGCCGACGCTCAGGTCTCGCGGGTAGCGTCCGGCCATCGCCGCGAGACCCAGTCGCCCGAGCAGGTCGTCTACTTGGCCTACCTCGGCCTGGCCGTGGTTGCGCAGGGTGACGCGCAGTTCCTCGGCGACGCTCTCGGCGAAGAGCAGGCTGTCGGATTCCTGGGGCAGACAGGCGATCTCTTGGCAGATTGCCGCCACGCTGCGCCCCGTGGTCGTGCGCCCTGCAACCCGCACGTTGCCCCGGCGCTGGCGCAGCAGCCCGACGATGCAGCGGAGCAGGGTACTTTTGCCAACGCCGTTGCGGCCCATCAGCACGGCGATCTCGCCCGGCCAGACGGCGAGGCTCACTCCGGTTAACACCGGCGCGGTGCCGTATCCCGCCTCTAGGTCGGTCACCTCCAGGTAGGGCGGGTCGGATCGCACCACGTCGGCGGTCGGCGTATCCCGGCGCACCGGGACGATAGCTGCGGCAAAGGGTCGGGCTTCCTTCACGCTGAGCGGAAGCGGGTTCCATCCGTAGGCTCGGGCAACCGCGACTACCGGCGGGCAGTCGCGTACCTGGGCCAGCACGGTGCGCGGTGGGCCAGTGATCGCCCCGCCCGCCGCATCCAAGGCGACAACCTGATCGGCGAAGGGCAATACGCGCTCGACGCGATGCTCGACAAGCACGACGGTTAAGCCGAGATCGCTGTTCAGCCGCACGAGCGCCTGGAGCACATCTTCAGCCGACTGCGGATCAAGCTGGCTGGTTGGCTCATCGAGCGCCAGCACCGACGGGCGCAGGGCCAGGGCTGCCGCAATCGCCACCCGCTGACGTTCGCCGCCCGAGAGCGTGCGCAGCTCGCGGTCGCGCAGGCGGGCTAGATCCAACAGGTCGAGCGCCTCCTCAACCCGCAGCCGCATCGCCTCACGCGGCAGGCCAATATGTTCAAGAGCGAAGGCAATCTCGTCCTCAACCCGATCAAGCACAAACTGCGCCTCTGGGTTTTGGAAAACCATCCCGACGTGGCGGCTCATCACCCGTGGCCCGAGGGTCAGCGGATCGTGGCCGAGAACCCGCACCATCCCGGCAATCTCGCCACCGCTGAAGTGCGGCACCAGCCCATTGAGGCAGCGCAGCAGGGTGGATTTGCCGCTACCCGACGGGCCGATGATCAGGGTGAAGCTGCCCGCCGGGATGCTCAGACTCACGTCGGCTAGGCACGCGGCTAGATGATCGGGGTAGCGATAGCTCAGATGCTCAATGGTGATCATTAAGGACTCCGGGGCGTAGGCGGGCGAGCAGAGGAGAAAGCAGACCAAGCTGCGCGGTCGCCAGCAGCGGGTCAAATGCGGGGATGTGCAAGGGGGGGTCACGATAAATCTCGCACCGGTGCGGGCCGGATCACAAAGGCAAAGCGGCGCTCGAAGCGGCGCAGCGCCCGCAAGATCGCTGTGCCAAAAGCCGCAATCAGTATGGCATTGCCAATCCCGCTCGTCAAATCCCAGATGAACGATGTCGCCAGATAAAAGGCCAGATAGCGGCGTAGCGTTTCGCCCAGGCTAATGCCAGCCTGGTAATGCTGGTCGAGCGCACCGCTGGCGAAGGGCCAGAACCAGAGGTTCATGATTGCGCCGTAGCCAAATCCCCAGAACGCCCCAAAAACGGCCAGAAGGAGTACTTCGGCCCTGCTGCCGGGGCCACCCAGGGCGCGGGTTGGCCCACGACAAAGTGGTGCGCTCAGGCCAACCCAGCCGGCGGTAAGCATTTGATAGGGCAGCCACGGCCCGATCCCGCCGGTGATCAGCGCCGAAACCACCAGGGTCATGGTGCCCATCAGAAAGCCAAAGCTGCCACCGAAAAGGTAGCCGGTCAAGATGATCAGCACGAAGATTGGTGAGAAGCCGCCGGGCAACGGCAGGGCAACATCAATGAATCGCAGGATTGCGTTCATCGCCACCAGCATCCCCAACAGCGCCACGAGTAAGGCATGTTCAGCCGCTCGCTGTGCTTCAAGCAGGAGAGCAATAAAACTCAGACCGACCATCGCCGTGAGCAGGATGGGCGCATCGCCGGTGTGAGCCATGCCGATGCTGCCCTCCGCCACGGTGGGGAGCCAGAACGGGTAGAGGAAGGCCACAATCCCCATCACGGTGGTCAGGGCGATGGTTGCTGCGCTGAGCAGTCGGTCACGCATCTCAGGCTCCTCGGCGCGCACGCACACGTACGAGCGCCAGCGATAGGCTCACGCTCAGAGCCAGAAACCATCCCATCCCGCCGCTGTTACTCGTCGATCCACGCACCGGCACCGCCATAGTTGGTTGCGGCACGATTGACGGCGTTGGCTGCGGCATGCGGCGAGCCGTAGGTGCCGCCTGCATAACCAGTGGTAGCCAGACCGGCCCCGCAGTTTCCTGCACGACCGCAGCGACCGCCACGTGGAGTACGGGCGATGTCACCACGTTGGTTGGTGTCTCGGTGGGAATGGCGGTCTCGGTGGGAATAGCGGTCTCGGTAGGAATAGCGATCTCGGTGGGCATCACAACCGTATTCCCAGCAGTTGCCGTGGGCGTATCAGTCGGCCTCACAGCAATGACCGTAGGCGTACGGGATGGAGTCGGCAAACTGGTTGATGTCAGGCGCGGTGTGCTGCTCGGCACCGGCATAATAATCGGCTGCGGGGCAACAGGTAGCGGGGCGGCGGTAGCACTGGGGATCGGCGTGGCCGTGGCGCTTGGCACGATAGTGGGCGTGGCCGTGGCTGTGGCGCTTGGCACGATGGTGGGGGTTGGTGTCGCCGTGGCACAGATCGCGCCAAAAGTGATCGGTGGCGGCTCCGTTCCGTTAGCAACACCACCAGGCCCCCACGACCAACCCTCAACAGCACCGTCGCGTACCGTAGAGCTACTGGCACCGATGTTCGAGATCGCCCAGCCATTGGTTCCAAGGTGGTAATAGGCCCAATAACGGCACAACTGCCCTGGCGTCAGCGTACACTGGCAGAAGCATCCCTCTGAGGGATAATCGCAGCCCTCATTTTCAACCTTACAGACAGCGCTCCCCGCGCCCGGATCGACAGCGATAATCGTGTTCAGCCCCGAGTTGCGTAGCACCTGCTCGCCGGTTGCCTCGCCCGTGGGGCCAAGGGGAATACATGCCGTATGGGTTGTCCCATCGCCGAAGCGCACGATAATCGCCGCCCGCGCCGGGGCAGTCTGCGGAGCCTGCGCCATCGAGGGTCGCGCCGGGATCAGCCCGCCCAGAAGCGCCAGGCTGCCGAGGACGGTAAGGAGATGGATTGTTCGCATCATGCGGTGTGCGCGCATCGTTGATCCTGAAAATCATCGTTGGGGGCAGGGACAACGTCAGCCGTACCCCCTCACCCCCTGCCCCTCTCCCACCAGGGGAGAGGGGAGATGTCGCATCAGAGTGCGTTCGGCTCCCCCTCTCCCC
>Ga0194060_10003653_pt1 | contig 10828 bp, 10 predicted proteins | sample SepL225m_MetaG_FD_163427 | JGI IMG/M metagenome (GOLD analysis project Ga0194060, IMG submission 163427) | Anoxic zone freshwater microbial communities from boreal shield lake in IISD Experimental Lakes Area, Ontario, Canada - Sep2016-L222-5m | ecosystem: Environmental > Aquatic > Freshwater >... | reverse complement strand
CTTTGAATGTGGTTTGCAGCACGAGGCGCCAACTCAGGGCGGGACCACTCAGCAATTGGGCACACCATAGCGTGGTGGCGGCGGGTGCGATCAGGGCGAAGGATTTGTAGGCCAATCCCAAACCCAGCGCGAGTCCGAAAACGATATGGCTCGACCAGCCAAGGGTTGCGGCAATTGCGGGTGTGTTTGATTTGGCGTTTCCACTCTGCCACATCAGCCAGAACATTGGTAGACCCAACCAGAAAGTTTCCGGTGCGCTGGTCAGGTAAGTGCGGCCGAATCGGTAGCTGCAAAAGAAAGCCAGGTACAAGCACGCGGCGATGCAGGCGCTGCGCGCCGAGCCCGTCATCCGTCGTGTGATTCCGGCCACAGCGCCCGTGATCAACAACGTATAGAGCAGGCTCGGCAGACGCAGCGCGGCCAGGCTCCAATTGCGACCCCAGTCACCCGCCACCATAGCCTGCCAGAACAGCAGGGGCGGTTTGGTGTTGCGCATGTGGTCCAGGTCGGACACCAGTGGCAGCCAGTGCCCGGATGCGGCGGTCAAGCGCGCGATGTGGGTGTAGACCAGTTCGTCGCCGTTGCTCGGGTTGTACTGCCCGCCCAGTCCCAGTGCATAGATAAGTACCGCCAGAATCAGCAGGGCGACCCATGCCAGTGTCGCAGCGTCAGGTGGGCTCGACGACTTGCTGTTCATAGCCTAATGCCGCGTGCGTCGGCGAAATGTCCAGCGGTCATTGGCCAGAAAATTGCTGACACTCGCGCTGAGGATGGCGATGACGTTGGCAATGCGGTAGTCCATAAAGCCCGAAAGCAGCAACGTTAGAAAGTACTGGACGGTGCTACCAAAACTCGATGCGGTGACGTATTGACCAAACTCAGTACCCAGCAGTCGCAGGTTGACGTGCCCGTTGGTCTCTCCTTCTTCCATGGTCCTGACACGATCAGACCAAGTCCACAGGCGGTTCCAGGTGAAATTGTTGAGGGTGGCCAGCGTGATTGCCAGCGCCAGCGACGCATAGGGTTTTTTGTAGGCGGCTTCGATTGAGTGGAACAGATACTCGTGGCCAATATGCAGAACGACTAGGTTCACCACCGTGCCACTGGCACCGACAATGCCGAACTTGAGGTAACGGTAACGCGAGATCCAGGCAAGTGCACCCAGCAGTGCGCGTTGTATTGGATGAGGCGCCCCACTCATGCAACGCTCGTCACGCTGTTTCGGCGCAGGTAGGCCAGTGCGTCGGCCAACACCGGATCCGGCGCGATGCGTTGCAGACACTGGTTGTCGCCGTCGCAAAAAGTCAGACGGTGGTTGTAGGCCGACAGGCAGGGCGAGCAGGCGAGACCCGACTCCAGCACCTGGTTGCGTTGCCCCAGCGGTCCGTACAGCCGGCCGGTTTCCGGGCCGAAGAAGACCATGGTCTGGATCGGCGTCAGGGTGGCGAAATGACCGGGTCCGCCATCGTTGGTGATCAGCAAATCGCAGGTGTGAAACAGCATCAGCAGTTCGCGAATGCTGCGTGTGTAGCCGGTCAGATCAACGCATGCCGCATGGCCGATCTGGTTGATCAGACTGCGCGCCAGCGCGGCGTCGTCCTTCAGGCCAATCAGTCCGACCGCATAGCCGGCCTGGCACAGGCCCTGGGCTACGCGGGCATAGTGCGGCGCTGGCCAGGCACGCTCGGGCAGGATGCCGCCGCCAGCGTACAGCAGCACCACCTTGCGCCCGGTCAGGGCGCTGTGATCGCGCATGACCTGGTCGCGATAGTCCTGCAACTCAGCGGCCTCAAACGCCACCGACAACTCGGTATCCAAGGGCAGACTGCGAATCGGTGCCGCCTTGTTGCGTGGCGCCGCGCTAATGTCTTCGAGCGCATCGACCAGGGAGAGGAACTGCTTGCTGATGTGCTGGTAGGGGTTGTACGGGATGGCGTGGTTGATGAAACTGCCGCGGTACAGGCCTTCCTGCGTGTGGGCGGTAAAGCCGACGCGTACCGGCGCACCGCAGGCAAAGGAGAGCAGGGCGCTGACCCGCGAGAACAGTTCGCAGTCGATCACCGCATCGAGCTTGAGGCCGCGCAGCAACAGGCTCATGCGCACGATGTCACGGATCAGGGACAGTCCGGAACTGTCATCCAGCCCATGCAGGTACTCGGCCTGCGTCAGGCCCAGCAGCCGCGAAACTTCCTGGTTCTTCTTGAGTTGCAGAACGTGGATGGCCGCGCCGGGGTAGTTGCGCCGCAGCGCGGCAAACATCGGCCCGGCCAGCACGATGCTGCCCATCTCGGAGAGCAGGATCACCAGAATGTGGTGCGGCTGGGGGGCCAGGCCGCGTGGCTTGCCAAACCAGCCTTTGACGCGCACCCATGCCGATACAAGGCTGCAAAGAAGCTGGCCGACCCAGCGGTCAATCCAGCGTTGTGTTTGCAGCTTCATGCCTTGCCGTCTGGCTGATTTACAGCCCGGCTGCGGCCCGCAGTGCCTGGGCCTTGTCGGTGCGCTCCCAGGTGAACTCGGGCTCTTCGCGGCCGAAATGGCCATAGGCGGCGGTCTTTTCGTAGATCGGGCGCAGCAGGTCGAGCATCTGGATGATGCCCTTGGGGCGCAGGTCGAAGAACTCGCTGACCAGAGCTGCGATTTTGTCGTCAGAAATCACGCCAGTGCCTTCGGTGTAGACCGTCACGTTCATCGGGTGCGCGACGCCGATGGCGTAGGCGACCTGAATCTGGCATTGCCGCGCCAGACCAGCCGCGACGATGTTCTTGGCGACATAGCGTGCGGCGTAAGCGGCCGAGCGGTCCACCTTGGTTGGGTCTTTACCCGAGAACGCGCCACCACCGTGCGGGCAGGCGCCGCCATAGGTGTCAACGATGATCTTGCGCCCGGTCAGGCCGCAGTCGCCTTGCGGACCGCCGATGACGAAACGCCCGGTCGGGTTGATCAGGTACTTGGTGTCGGCCGTGATCCACTCCTTGGGCAGCACTGGCTTGATGATGTCCTCAATCACGGCCTCGGTGAAAGCCGGCTTCATCTTCAGGCCGTCACTCATTTCGGGGCTGTGCTGGCTCGACAGCACCACGGTGTCGATCGAGTGCGGCTTGCCATCGACGTAGCGCATCGTGACCTGGCTCTTGGCGTCGGGGCGCAGGAAGGGCATGCGCCCGTCCTTGCGCAACTGTGCCTGGCGTTCCACCAGTCGGTGCGCGTAGTAGATTGGCGCGGGCATCAGTTCCGGCGTCTCGTTGCAGGCGTAGCCGAACATAAGGCCCTGGTCGCCGGCACCGGTGTTGAGGTGATCGTCGGAGGCGTGGTCCACGCCCTGGGCGATGTCATTGCTTTGCTTGTCGTAGGCCACCAGCACGGCGCAGCCCTTGTAGTCGATGCCGTATTCCGTGTTGTCGTAGCCGATGCGCTTGAGCACGTCGCGCGCCACCTGGATGTAGTCCACATGCGCGTTGGTGGTAATTTCACCGGCCAGCACGACAAGACCGGTATTGCACAGGGTCTCGGCTGCGACGCGGGATTTGGGGTCCTGCCGGAAGATTGCGTCCAGGATCGCGTCAGAGATCTGATCGGCCACCTTGTCGGGGTGGCCTTCAGAGACGGACTCGGAAGTAAAGAGAAAATCGTTCGCCATTGGGTTAGCTCCATTGATGATTGCAACAAGTTAAATACCGCGTTGCTTGGGCTTGGAGGCTTCGGCGAACGCTTTAGCAGAATTGTCAAATCTGACAAGGCACAATGGCGGCTCGTGGCGAGCCCTCTTGTGTGCGTCGCCCTGCAAGTAGTTCCGTAACTCAGCGACGGCCTGATTTTATCCGAGTGATGATCCGTTTTTTCAAAATTTTCTCGTTGCTTCCTTTGTGGTTGGCGCACGCGCTGGGCTGGTGCGCCGGTTGGCTCGCATTTGCTGCTTCCGGGACTTACCGCAAACGCTTTATAGCCAATGTGCGCCAGGCCGGTATCGGTTGGCCTCAATGGTGCCCTGCGGTGGGCGAAGCCGGCAAGTTGCTTGCTGAGTTGCCGCGTTTGTGGATGGGGCGACCGGTGCCGGTGCAAATTGAGGGCGCGCAGCATGTGCAAGAAGCACTGGCGCTGGGGCGTGGTGCGATATTCCTGACACCACATCTGGGCTGTTTCGAGATCGTCGGCCAGGCCTATGCAAAGCACTACGGTCAGCGAGGGCATCCGATGACGGCCCTGTTTCGACCGCCGCGCCAGCTCTGGTTGCGTGAACTGGTCGCCAACGCCCGCACCCGTCCCGGCCTGATGACGGCGCCGACCACCATGGCCGGTGTCAAGCAGATGATCAAGGCACTGAAGAGCGGCCAATCGGTTGGCTTGCTGCCGGACCAGGTGCCGCCACTGGGCCTGGGCCTTTGGGTGCCGTTCTTTGGTCGCGATGCCTATACCATGACGCTGTCGGCGCGCATGGCGCAGCAGACTGGGGCTGTCCTGGTCCTGTCTTGGGGCGAGCGCCTGTCCTGGGGACGGGGCTATCGTGTCCGCTTTTTGCCGTTTGCGCAGGCATTACCAGCCGATGGTGCGCAGGCGGCAGAGATGATCAACCGTGCGATGGAGGATCTGATCCGTGCTTGCCCCGAGCAGTACCTGTGGGGTTATGCGCGTTACAAGCAACCGAGGCAGACACTCTGATGCTCAGTAAATTCGGCGTTCAGTTGATGCGGGTGTTAGGGCGTTTGCCGCTGGCCTGGTTGCGTGCGCTGGGTTTGCTGCTTGGTTGTCTGTTGTACCTGTTGATTTTTCCCCGGCGTCGGGTTGCTATGACCAATTTGCGCCTGTGTTTTCCTTCGTTGCCAGCGCACCAGGTTCACTCGCTAGGGCTGCGCACCTTTGTCCATTTTGCCCAGGCCTGGCTGGACCGGGGCTGGCTCTGGCACGGCGCACCGGAGTTGGTGCGCGCGCGTCTGCAACTGACCGGTGCCGTGGACGAATTGCACGGCGATGCACCTGTGGTGATCTTTGCGCCGCATTTCGTCGGACTTGATGCGGGCTGGACCGCACTGACCCAGCAGTTGCCGCGCCGCTTCACCACCATCTACACCAACCAAGCTGACCAAGTGATCGACGCCTGGATTCTGGCCGGACGTCAGCGCTTTGGCCGAGTGCGGCTTTTCGGGCGCGTGCAGGGGGTCAAGGCCATTGTTGCGGCGCTGCGTGCGGGCGATCCGCTGTACCTGCTGCCAGACATGAATTACGGACCGCAGGAGTCGGTCTTTGTGCCGTTTTACGGCGTAGCGGCGGCAACGGTGCCCTCGCTGTCGCGCTTTGCCCGGCTTGCACGCGCAAAAGTAGTGCCGGTGATCACGCGTATGACGCGCCAGGGTTACGAGGTCCAAGTTATGCCAGCTTGGGCTGACTTCCCGTCCGACGATGCGCTGGCCGATACGGCGTTGATGAACCAGCGCTTGCAAGCGTACATCGACACCATGCCGGACCAGTATTTCTGGGTCCACAAGCGCTTCAAGGACCGCCCGCCTGGTGTCCCCGGCGTTTACTGATGCAGAAATGAGCCGATCAGGTCGGCAATTTGTCGCGGCTGCTCATGCACGATCCAGTGGGAGGCATTCGGTACCTTGTGCAATGTCAGTTGTTTGACGTAGAGGTCCAGACCATCGATCAGGTCTGGCGGCAGCGCGATGTCGTCGAGCGCCCAGATCACAAGCGTGGGCAGGTTTACGGTCAACAGTTCCATCGGAATGCTCACGCTTGTTGCTGCCGGATCCTGCGCACTCGCTGGGCGCAAGGGTGAAGCGCGGTACAGGTTGCAGCCACCGCGCAGGCCAGCCTGCCAGACTTCCCGGTACTGGTCCTTGACTTCGTTCGTGAGCCATGCGGGTGCTGTGGACCCACCTTTGCCATTGGTCAGGAATTCCCATAGCCGACGGTAGTCGTCCTGTGCCAGCAAATCTTCTGCGTCAGGTCGAATCAGAAAGTTCATGTACGCGCTCGCAGCCTGCTGTTCCGGGTTGTTTTGCAACTCGCGCAGGAATGTGCCCGGATGTGGCGAGTTGATGATGACCAGCTTTTGCGCCAGCTCAGGCAACTGATTGGCCAGATTCCACGCCACGGCGCCCCCCCAGTCATGCGCCACGAGAGCGGCCAATTGATCGCCTTGCGCCTGTGTTTCGAGCGCGATCAGTGCCGCGATGTCCTGTACCAGGTGTTTGGGCCGGTAGGCGCTGACGTCGGCTGGCGCACTGGAATCTGCAAACCCTCGCAAATTGGGTGCGATGCAGCGGTAGCCACCGTTCTCCGGCCGGGCGAAGTAGGCCAGATGGAAATCCCAGACAAAGGCAGCTTCCGGAAAACCATGCAGGAACATCAGCACCGGGCGCCCCGGTTCGCCAACTGCGCGGCAACTCAGGCTAATGCCGTGCGGCAGCGTGCGGGTATAGGTTTCGATCATGGTGCCGGGTGTGCCCATTGCCACAAAAGGGTGGAGACCTCGTCAATACCCTGGCGTTTGGTTGCGGAAAACAACCGAACTTCGCCGCCGCCGGCCTGCAATTTCATGATTGACAACGCCTTGTTCTGCTCGACGCGGGTCAGCTTGTCCGCCTTGGTCAGAATGACCAGGAACTTAAGCCCTTCCTCCACCCGTGGGCGAATGATGTCAAGCAGGATTTCATCGAGTTCGGTCAGACCATGGCGCGGGTCGCACATCAACACGATCGCTTTCAGGTTCTCGCGTGTCACCAGGTAGTTGGCCATGACTTGCTGCCAGCGGATCTTGTCCTGCTTCGGCACGGCCGCGTAGCCATAGCCCGGCAAGTCGGCCAGCACCGCGTCCATCACCCCTTGCTTGCCAAGGGAAAACAGATTGATGTGCTGGGTGCGCCCTGGCTTTTTGGAGGCAAACGCCAGTTGTTTTTGCTGCGTTAGTGTGTTGATGCAGGTCGATTTGCCGGCGTTGGAGCGGCCGACGAAAGCAATTTCCGGAACATCGAGCGCTGGCAAGAAGTGCAGTTGTGGGGCCGTTGTGAGGAATTTCGCGGTGTGCAGCCAGCCCGATGCAATCGCCGTTGTGCTGGTGACCTCGCTGGGCGTGGATGTGGACAGAGGTGCCGGGGCGGTTGTGTTTGAGGGGGTGGTCATTGGGTAAAGGGATAAAACCCCAGGCTGCATTGTAGAATGCACCCTGTTTTGCCCAATCGACATGACCTGCCATCCCCTATGAAGTTGCTTGCTTCCCTCCTATTTGCCGCCGTTCTGGCAGTGCCTGGTGTCACCACATTTGCCCAAGAGGCCAAGCCGGTTGCGACTTCGGCGGAAGCCAAAGTCCCAGCTGCGCCTGCGCCTGCGGTGGCCAAACCGGATCTAGCCAAGGGCGAGGCCAGTTTCAACGCGGTTTGCGCGGCATGTCATGGTGCCGAGGGCAACTCGACCATTCCGGTGAATCCAAAGCTGGCGCAGCAGCATCCCGATTACCTAGTCAAACAGTTGACGGAATTCAAGTCAGGCAAGCGTGCCAGTCCGGTGATGTCTGGCATGGCGGCGTTGCTGTCAGAAGCCGATGCCAAGAATATTGCCTATTGGGTTGGCTCCAAAACGTCCAAACCGGGCTTTGCCAAAGACCGGGAACTTGTGATGCTGGGCGAGCGCATTTTCCGCGGTGGCGTAGCGGATCGCCAGATTCCGGCCTGCGCTGGCTGTCACAGCCCAAATGGCGCCGGCATACCGGCCCAGTATCCGCGTCTGAGCGGTCAGCATGCCGACTACGCTGTGGCTCAACTGATCGCTTTTCGTAGTGGCGCGCGCAAGAACAGCCCGCAGATGACGCAGGTCGCGGCCAAGCTGAACGATGCCGAGATCAAGGCGGTCGCCGACTACGTCGCTGGTTTACGCTGATCCTTTCTCGCCAAACCCTGACGGGGGCAGGTCCATTTTCAGATGGCCTGCCCTTTTCTTTTGAGTTGACGACAATTGGCGCTGCTCACTGAACCGAGGACAGCAGCATGCGCATCAACACCAGCCGCGACGGATTTTTGCACCCGCTCGCCAGTGGAATCACGCCGCAAACTGTTTATGAAGAGCGCCGCGATCTGATCAAGCTGATGGCGGGCGGCGTCGCCGGTGCCGCTATGGCTTCCTGGGCGTCGCGTGTCGCATTGGCGCAGGGTGCAACAACCCGGCCTGGCAAACTGGCCGCCCTCGCGGGTGCCAAGTCGGGCGTATCAGGTGCCGTGACGATGGAAAAGCTGACCGAGTACAAGGACGTCACCAGCTACAACAACTTCTACGAGTTCGGCACCGACAAGGCAGACCCGGCGCAAAATGCCCATACCCTGGTCACCAGTCCGTGGACGGTTGAAGTCGAGGGGCTGGTCAAGAAACCGGCGCGCTACACGCTCGAAGATCTGCTCAAACTCAGTGCCCAGGAGGAGCGCATCTATCGTTTGCGTTGCGTCGAAGGCTGGTCGATGGTGATTCCTTGGGTTGGCTATTCATTGCGCGAGTTGATCCGAAAAGTGGAGCCGCTGGGCAATGCCAAATACGTCGAATTCGTAAGCCAGGCCGACCCGAAGACCATGCCTTTTGTTGGTTCGCGCGTGCTGGACTGGCCTTATGTCGAAGGTCTGCGTCTGGACGAAGCCATGCACCCGCTGACGCTGCTCAGCTTTGGTATGTACGGCGAAGTCCTGCCCAAACAGAATGGTGCGCCGGTGCGCTTGGTGGTGCCTTGGAAATACGGATTCAAGAGTGGCAAAAGCCTGGTCAAGATACGCTTTACCGAAAAGCAGCCGGCCACCGCTTGGAACAAGGCCGCCGCCAACGAATACGGGTTCTATTCCAACGTCAACCCGGAAGTTGATCACCCTCGTTGGAGTCAGGCTACGGAACGGCGCATTGGTGAGGATGGTCTGTTTGCCAAAAAGCGGAAAACCCTGATGTTCAATGGTTACGAAGCCCAGGTTGGCCAGTTGTACGCCGGCATGGACCTCAAGAAGCTCATCTGATGTTGGCGGCGCAGCGGGCGCGGGCTTTGATGTTGCACGGCGCAGTTAAGCCAGTCCTGTTTGGCATGCTGTTGCTGCCGTTTTTCTGGTTGCTGTACGCAACGCTCACAAATCAGTTGGGTGCCAACCCGGCCGAGGCGCTGATCCGCGCGTCCGGCGACTGGACGTTGCGTGCGTTGTGTCTGGTTCTGGCGCTGACGCCTTTGCGGGTCCTCACGGCGACACCGGCACTGGGGCGCCTGCGCCGGATGTCGGGCTTGTTTGTCTATTTTTACGCCGTGCTGCATCTGCTGAGTTACAGCGGTTTCGACATGGGCTTTGAATTGGCCGACATTGCCAAAGACATTGCCAAACGCCCATTCATCCTGGTCGGGTTTTCGGCCTTTGTGCTGCTCACTTTGCTTGCTGCAACCTCATTTAATCGCGCCATTCGCTGGCTCGGCGGCAAGCGCTGGCAAGGGTTGCACCGGCTGGTATATGTGGTTTCCGGATTGGCCATGCTGCATTTCTTCTGGATGCGCGCGGCCAAGCACAACTATGCCGAGGTACTCGTCTATGCCGCTATCCTGGCCTCGCTACTGGGCTGGCGCGTCATTCGCTTCGTGAAGCAGCGCCGGTCGCGTTGAAATTCAGAGTAGTTTTTCCTGGCGCATCTGGTCGGCAATGGTCTCACGTTGGCGAATCAGGTGGGCTTGGCCGCCAGTGACCAGGACTTCGGGTGCGCGGCCGCGGGCGTTGTAATTGCTGGCCATGCTCATGCAAAAGGCGCCGGCTGACAGCACGGCAAGCAAGTCGCCGCTTTGCAGCGCCAAGGCGCGGTCATGGCCGATCCAGTCGCCGCTTTCACAGACCGGGCCGACCACGTCCCAGGTAACGGGCGAGGTGTCGCGTACCTGCAGCGGCACTATCTGGTGATAGGCTTGGTACATGGCGGGGCGCGGCAGGTCGTTCATGGCGGCGTCAACGATGCAGAAGTTCTTTTGCGCACCTGGTTTCAGATAAAGCACCTCGGTCAGGCAGACGCCTGCGTTGCCGACCAGCGAGCGGCCGGGCTCAATCATCAACTGACGCTGGCCAAAACCGCGCACGTCCAGACGTACCAGCAGTTTCTTCCAGAGTTGTTCGGCGTCAGGTGGCGTTTCGCCGTTGTAATTGATGCCCAAGCCGCCGCCAAAGTCGATGTGCTGAATCGCGATGCCAACGGCTTCGATTGCCTGCACCAGATCGATCATTCGCTCCACCGCCTCCAAATAGGGCGCTTCCTGCGTGATCTGGGAGCCAATATGGCAATCGATACCTATCACGCGCAGGCCATTGAGCGCAGCGGCGCGCTGGTAGGTTGGCAACACCAGTTCATGGGGGACGCCAAATTTGCTGCTCTTGAGGCCGGTTGAAATATAGGGGTGCGTTTTGGGGTCAACGTTCGGGTTGACACGGATGCTTACCGGCGCGCGTACGCCCATGGAAGAGGCCACCTCGTTGAGGACCTCAAGTTCCGCCTCGCTCTCTACATTGAAGCAGCCAATGCCGACGTCAAGCGCGCGGCGCATCTCGGAGCGGGTCTTGCCGACGCCCGAGAAGATAATCCGGTCCGCCTGTCCACCGGCCGCCAGCACGCGCTCGATCTCGCCGCCCGAGACAATGTCGAAACCACAACCGGCCTGGGCAAAAACCTGGATCACGCTCAGGCTTGAGTTGGCTTTGACGGCGTAACAAATCTGGGTATTCCTTCCGGAAAACCCGCGCTGGTAGGCCTGCAGGGCTGCCAGCATGGCGCCCTTGGAATAGACATAGAGTGGTGTGCCATGCTGCTTGGCCAACGCGCTCAACGCCACGTCTTCCAG
>Ga0194060_10003652_pt1 | contig 10829 bp, 15 predicted proteins | sample SepL225m_MetaG_FD_163427 | JGI IMG/M metagenome (GOLD analysis project Ga0194060, IMG submission 163427) | Anoxic zone freshwater microbial communities from boreal shield lake in IISD Experimental Lakes Area, Ontario, Canada - Sep2016-L222-5m | ecosystem: Environmental > Aquatic > Freshwater >... | reverse complement strand
CTACCGGAAACAGCAGGCCCAGGCCGGCGTCAAGAAGACCCCGGGTGCGAAACGCACCAAGGCGGAAACCCTGGTCGACAACTTCGGCGCCACGGGGTTGAAGATCGCTGCTCTCGACCTGCAAACATTCTCAACGGAGGATCGCGACTTGGTCATGACGGCCCTGGCCACTCTACAGAATACGTTGAACGAGGCCTTTGATCGGGTGCTCCAATGACATTTGCTTGAGAACCTTTATCAATTATGCAAGATTACAAACGGTTATCTATCCAGTGTTGAAAAAGGAAGACAGATTTCAGGAGGTTTTACGATGCAAGCCGTTAGACAGCATGTCACTATTCAGCCCGATGGTCTTATCCATATCCGTGTACCCGAACTTACACCGGGAACTGTCGCGGAAGTAATCATTTTGGAAACAGGAGAAATCCCCCCCAAAAGCACTATGGCAAGTTTAATCGGTAAGGGGCGTGGGGCATTTGCATCGCCTGAAGCTGTCGATACTTTTATCAGAAGAGAGCGCGACTCATGGGAATAGCAGACGTCATCAAAGGAAAAAGTATTTACATCGATACCAATATCTTTATCTATGCGTTGGAAGGCTATCCTGAATTTGCCGCGTCGCTGACGTCGCTGTTTACCGCTATTGATGAGGGTGGGGTAACGGCGGTTACAAGTGAGTTAACCTTGGCTGAATCGCTTGTCAAACCACTAATGGATGACAATACTGTTTTAGAAAACCTGTATTTGGAAGTGTTCCAAACCTCGATGTCCTTGAATGTAGTTCCGATCAGCCGCCAGATTCTCATTGAATCAGCCCGTTTGCGAGCCAAATCGAAGACCTTGAAACTTTCTGATGCCATCCATTTCGCGACAGCTCGAATGAGTGATTGTCAAACTTTTCTTACCAATGACAAACAACTGAAATTTGTACCTGATTTTGACGTTGCTATTTTAGCTGAAGAAATGTGATTCATCCGGTTTAGGCGGGCGGATCTGGAATGTCTTTCTTCCTCACTGCGGGGCGCCCTGAACGAGGCCTTTGACCGGGTGCTCCAATGAGGTAAAAAACCGGCAGGAAAATGATCGGCACTTTCGGAGTATCGTTAATGATATCATATCGATTAGTCACTTCGGCGCGCCGAAGTGACTTCAAATATCAATAAATGATATGGAGGTATGATTATGAGTTTGACAGAGACAATTATTAAAGATGTACAAGCATTATCAGAATCTAAACAGATAGAAGTTCTTGATTTTGTGCAATATCTTCGTTCAAAGGCAGAACAAAAGGAGATAAAAGATTGGGCAGATTTTTCCTTATCTTCTGCGATACGAGGGATGGAGGACGAACAAACTCCGTATTCGCTCAATGATATTAAGGAGTCATTTTCATGATTGCCGAAGCCCAGATTGTACTTTTCAGATTTCCAACAGTCTGGTTTGAAGTTAGCAAGCGTTATCAGAATTAGCAGACTTGCTGTAGTTAATAGCGATGTTCTCTTGGGGAAATTAGGAAAAATTGATGCTCAGCGTCTATCTCGCATCAAAGAAAGATTGGCAAATTGGATACAAGGCACATAACCTGTCACTCCAGTATGACGGCGAGAAAAAGCGCTCGCTGCCGCTGAGTTCGGGCGTCATGTGGAGAAATAATGAAAAAAGCTGATTTTACTGAAGCACAAATATTAGCAGTAATCATACAAATATTTTGCTCGTCTTTTATGTTCATGAGCCTGTGGGGAATGTATGGTTTTTTGGTTGCAGGTTTGTCAGTTATATGGGTAATATTTTTTTTAAAGCCATCGCTTGATAGAAGGAAGAAAATTCGGTCGATTCCCGGCTGTAGCAAGTTAGATAATTTGGATAGCCAGCGGAGACATAAAATTCTATTATTATTACTGTTATTCGGCAATGCTGTTTTGGGACCAGTAATCTCTGCCATGCCTATTGGAATTGCAGGAGTTTCTTCCTTTTATTTAATGACTGTTGGCTTATTGTTTTATGTGGTTTGGAAGAAATTAGCTTTGCTAATTCCCCTTCAATGATATGAGTAAAAAAATACTCATGGTCAAGGACAGCCAATCGATAAGCAAGCTGTACGTGACCTCTTGAGGCGGCGTGTGAGCAGGGGCGTTATGCCTATTTGAGGGGAAATATGGACAAACTTAAGGTGATTAATCCGAGAAAGCAATGGGTGAAAGATGAGATTAACAGGCTCATCCGTGAGTGGGAAGACTGGCAGAAACATGTCTCCTCAATAACGGACCATTCATACGACGATCAGACGCAGTTAGACGTATTTGCGGATGGGGTAGAAAACATGGAAAGACACAGCATTCTGCAAATGAAGACGGTTACGTTTTTGGAAAGCAATATTGAAGGTCACTGGTTTATTAACGGAAGAGATGGTAACAGCTGTGATAGAAGTGATTTGCGCCTTTCGTATAGAGTCGCTCATCGGCTCCGAGAACTGAGGGAAATAGAGGCATCTCTGGAGTATGCTCTTCTTACCGATTCTTACTGGAAGCAAAAGGCAAAGGAAATGATTGAAAAGATTACGGACAAAACTCCGGAAGCGGCCCTCGACATCGCGACCAGTTATCTCAAAAATCCGCTTGTGTCTGATGCAGAGGCATAACAACTAGACTACACCCGACCGCCGAAAAAGCTGGCGTCGGGTGAATCCGCCGTTGTGCTTAGATAATATATCTGAAAGGACGAATTTCCTTACATATGACTTCTGAAAAATTTTGTTCGAATCACAAAGATAATAAAGCTTTAAACTTCTGCCATCATTGCAATCAATATTATTGCGAAGAATGCTTAATTGAAGGTCCGGTATATTATTACTGTAAAAGTGAAGCATGCCTAGACGCCTTCAAAATTGAAGCAAGTTACCATGAGCGCCCTAGGTTTTGTCCAAAATGTATCGCGGAAACAACCGAAGAATCTGCCGGTGATATTATCTCGGTGAATCTTATTGGTGAGCACTTAACGTGGGATAGTAGGGAAGAATGTCCTACTTGCAGATCTCAAACAAGAGAAGTGAAGAGCACCTTTGGGGGTCATAAAGGTTCTTTTCGTGTAATTTTGTTAGGGGATAATAAAGATAAATTTATATCTCGAAGGATCAAAATAATCTACAACTGTGATTGCGGTACAAAATTACGTTTTCCTGATTTAAAAGAAAAAATAAAAGTTTTCTGTCCAAATTGCAAAAAAGTTCTTTTTTTCAAAAAAGGGAAACCAACATCAAAGTGATTGTACAACAAAGTCAATACAGCCGATCGCTACGCTTCGGCTGATTCTTTCGTTGGTTGCCGATGGCAATCGGATCTCTTCCCTGTGATCTCGATCCGTAGTATTATAGAAAGATGAGGAGGAATAATACAATGGCTAAAATTACCAAGGTCAGGGCATTGCAGGGTTATTGCCTGGAATTGGCCTTTGACGACGGAGTGGAAGGGGTGGTAGACCTCTCCGATTTGGTCGGCAGGGGTGTTTTTGCTTTGTGGGACGACAGACATGTCTTCGAACAGGTACGGATCGGTTCATTCGGTGAGCTTGTCTGGGGCGACAAAATTGATCTCTGCCCGGACTCTTTGTACCTTAGGGCGACAGGCAAGAAGCCTGAAGACGTTTTCCCCGCCCTGCGCAGCGAGGCCTCCTATGCCTGAGATCAGCCGTTTCTTAGGCATTGTCATCAAGATGTTCTTTGATGATCACAACCCGCCGCATTTCCATGCCGAGTACGACGGGGATGTTGCTCTGATCGACATCCGCAACCTGTCAGTCTTCTCCGGTCGATTGCCGCCTCGCGTGATAGGACTCGTGATCGAATGGGCGTCGCTCCACCAGCCGGAACTGTTCGTTGACTGGGATAGGGCGCGGGCTCAGCATGAACTGCTGAAGATTGCCCCACTCGAATAGGTCAGCTAACAAGGCGCTACACTGGGCGGGTATTTCGCTGGCGCTCCATCACACCAGTGATCTTGGTCGTTATGATCAGTAAATAGCAAGGTGCGAACTTGAGTGCAATAAATGAACAGCCGCTGTTTTGGCAATGGCTGGCGGCATTGAATGAAAAAATACCCAACCGGTTGAAATCCGTTCTTTTGTTTATCCTGGTGTGGTGGTTTTTGTCGTTATTCATGTCCGTCAATGTCTTGCCCGGTCCTCTGGCAACGGTAAAAGCTTTTCTGCGCAACGATATGGGGGACGTATTTTTTCACGTGCGTATGACCATGCAAAGGATCGGGATGGGCTTTTTCTTTGCCATGGTTATTGGAATAATTGTGGGAATACTCATGGGAGTTTCCCGCACCCTCGAGACTTGGCTGGATATGTGGGTGATGATCGTACTCAGCACTCCCGGGCTGGTTTTCGTGATCCTGAGCTTTATCTGGTTCGGCATGAACGAGTTTGCCACCGTTGTGGCTATCTCCATTGCCTCTTTTCCGAGCATCGCGATCAACGTCTGGCAAGGTGTCAAAGGCGTCGATGGAAAACTGGTGGATATGGCCCGCGTTTTTGGCGCCTCACCGCAAATTCGCCTGAAACAGGTTATTCTTCCCCAGATCTACCCCTATTTTATCGCATCGGCGAGAATCTGTCTCGGAATTACGTGGAAGCTTACGGCGCTTGTTGAACTGCTGGGTCGCAGCAACGGGGTGGGATATCAACTCAATTACTGGTTTCAGCTCTATGAAATGGATCAGGTCATCGCCTGGACCGGACTGCTTCTTATCATTGTGTTGTCGATTGAAATGCTGATACTGAATCCCCTGGAGAAAAAGTTATTTGCCTGGCGGCCGGAGGTCAGGCTATGAGTAAGCCTCTCATTAAGATACGGGATCTGAGTAAAGTATTCACGCAGAAATCCGGGTGTCTGACGGCCATCGAAAACGTGAACATGGATGTCTTTGATAAGGAGTTTGTGTGCATTCTCGGCCCCTCGGGCTGTGGAAAATCGACCCTCTTGAATATTCTGGCCCGGTTGGACGGCGCCTATGAAGGATCGGTGGAAGTGGGTGGTGTTGCTTTGCGGTCAACCAAAATCCGCATGGCCTATGTTTTCCAGGATCCGCGGTTGCTGCCCTGGCTGACGGTGGAACAGAATTTGCGATTTGTCATAAATTGTTTAGGGATAGATAAGGGCTTGTCAGATACGAAGGTGCGCACCTATCTGGAGATGGTTGGTCTGAGGGGCTTTGAGCATTCTTTCCCCTATCAGTTGTCCGGCGGCATGCAGCAACGGGCATCAATTGCCAGGGCTCTTTGCATCAACCCCGACATCCTGCTGATGGATGAGCCGTTCAGCGGGCTCGATGAGATTACGGCCCGCTCGCTGCGCCGGGAGCTCACCCGGATATGGCAAGAAACGGAAAAGACAATAATTTTTGTGACCCATAACTGGTATGAGGCCTCCTATCTGGCGGATCGCATCCTGATTATGAATCAGCGGCCCGGAAATATCGCTAAAGAAGTAACGGTGGATATTGATCGCCCCCGTTCCTATGAGGATCCGAGGGTATTTGAATTCAGCTCCCGTCTGGTTCAGGATTTTTTGAGCCTGATCGGGGGCGATGACGTTGCCCGATAAAATTTTCCTGAGGAGGTGCAGTGAATGAGATTTGTTAAACTGCCGGTATGGCGGCATGGGCTTGCTGAAGGATTTATGGGGATGCTGATCGACATGCTGCAGATTCAGGAGCATGATCGTGTGTGGCTTACGGGAGGGCATTTGCCGTGAAAGTGAATACCATTAAGACAGACGTCTTAGTTATCGGCGCCGGCGGCGCCGGGACCAGGGCGGCCGTCGAGGCGGCGCAGACGGCCCGGCAGGTTACGCTGGTCTGCCGCTCTCCGTTAGGAAAAGGCGGACTTACTCCCACCGCCAACGGAGGCTATCATGCTGCCGTCTGGCCCGGTGATTCTCCCGCCATCCATGCGGAAGATCTGATCGCCATGGGATGTTTCTTAAACGATCGGAATCTGGTCGATGCCCTGGCCCAGGAAGCTCTGGAGCAAGCGCAACTGCTGGAGAAGTTTGGCGCTGCTGTCAACTGGGATGTTCCTCCCAAGCCTCAGGAGCCTCAGATGCGCTACCCCCGTTCTCTCTTCGTTCCCGGCCGGGAGGTGCTTGGCGCCCTTAACCGGCAGCTGAGAACGTGCGGCAATGTTTTGATCCTCGAAGATCAGCTGGCTCTGCAGTTACTGACGGTGGCAGGGAGAGTGACAGGCGCCCTGCTTTTCGATATCGCTGCGGGCAGCCTCACTGTCTGTGAAAGTAAAACGACCATCATGGCCACGGGCAGCCTGGGAGAGATCTACCCCAGGAGCGCCCAGGAACCAATGGGCCTCCCAACCGGGAGTACCGGCAGCGGTTATGTCCTGGCCGGGCTGGCAGGCGCTGATCTTGTGGATATGGAAATGATCCAGTTTGTGTCCATCCCTCTTGAGCCGCCGCTGGTGACGGGGATGCGTTGCCTTCCCTGGGCGTCTTTGAAGAATGCGGCGGGCCAGGAGTTTCTCCCGCCCGACGCCGGAGAATATTCCCATGAGGCGGCGCAGGCTGTATATCGGGAGATAAGCGAGGGTAGGGGGCCGCTGCTCATGGATCTGCGGGATAGAAAGCCGGTGGCTCATTTCCGGCACCCCTTGTTCGGGCAGCGGAGCAGGCACCTGCAGGAATTTGGCGTCACGCCTTTTCAGCGTCCCGTGAGCGTCGGGGTGGGCGCTCTTTTTATGATGGGTGGCATCCATATCAATGAACGCTGCGAGACGACGGTCCCCGGGCTCTACGCTGCCGGCGAAGTATCCGGGAATGTCCACGGCGCCAGACGTGTATCGGGCAACGCCTTTCCCGAGATGATTGTCTTTGGCGCCCGGGCCGGGAAATATGCCGCTCTGGAGGCTGGGAAGCAGGCGGCCTTGTCTGATGTTCCCCAATCTCAGATCAGAGAGATCCGGGAATATCTCTCAATTCTTATCGCCGGGGGAGGAAGGCAGGGCGACATAGCTCCCCGGGAAGTGCGTCAAAAAACCAGACAGATTATGGAAGAACACGGCAACCTGATCCGGAATGGAGAAGGCTTGAGGACGGCGCTTGATGAACTCGGAAGTCTGGAACAAGACCTTCCGTCGATTCGTCTCAAGCCTGCGGCGGGCTTGGGTTTTAATGCCGGCTTGCTGGAAGCCATTGACGCCGGATGGATGGTCGCTACCGCCCGGATCGTCTGCCAGGCGGCCCTGCTCCGCGAGGAATCGCGGGGCTTTCATTTCCGGTCCGACTTTCCCGCGGAAAAAGAAGACTGGTTGAAGCATACGGTAGTGCGTCGAGAGAAAGCAGGTTGGGTCGGAGCAACCAAACCGATAGTAATTTGATTGGGATGACAGGGAGACAGGCAATGGATACCCGGGATAATTGTGTTCGTTTGAAAATACTGCGCTATAATCCACACATCGATAGCAATCCACACTATGAAACCTATTCCGTAGCGCTTGGGGAAGAGAAAGTGAATCTGCTTCAGGCCCTGGAAACCATTTATCAACGCCATGATGAGTCGTTGGGATTCCGCCGTTACAGCTGCGGCATCCAGTTCTGCAATTCCTGTCTCATGCTGATCAACGGCAAGCCCTCCCATGCCTGCTTAACTATAGTAGCTGCCGGCGAAGAATATGAAGTGGCCCCTTTAAAAGGCAAGCAGGTGTTAATGGATCTGATTGTCAAAGATCATTGTTAAGCGGCAGTTGGCGCCTGGGCAAAAATAAGGGTTAGGGGAAAAGTGATGAATGAAGCAAGGGTAAAACTGGACAAAATCATCAAGCTGATGGAAGAAAAAAATCTGCAGGGATTGATCATTTATTCCAACGGGGTGAGCAACATTCTGCGCCCCGCTTATCTGCATTACGTTGCCGAATTTAAGCCGTTGGGATCCCGGAACGCGGCGCTCATATCACGATCGGGGGCCGTCTCACTGATCGTCTCTCCGATATGGGATGCCGCCAGGGCTGCCGATGCGAGCTGGATCAAGGATGTGCTCGGCAGTGCGGAGTTTGTGGAAGATGTGCTGCGGATCATGGGCCGACTCGGTATCAAGGGCAGGGTGGGCCTGGCTGGCGCCGGTGAAATGACCCGGGAGGTGTATGAGGGTCTTACCCGCCAGGTCGAGGCAGTGAGCGCCGATGACCTGATCGAAGAGGTTGCCCGGGAAAAAACGGCCAAGGAGCTGGCCCTCATCAGAAAAACAGCCCGCATTGCTGATATCGGTGCCGATGCTTTTGTGAAATGCGCCCGCAAAGGCATTCGTGAGTATGAACTGGTCGCGGAACTGGAATTTGCCATGCGTTCTGCCGGAGCCGATGATATTTTCATCCTCCTCAGTTCGGGCCGGCACAATGACGAAATGCATGAACCGACGGACCGACGGCTGCAAGCGGGCGATATTGTCATCGGCGAGATTTCCCCGGTCTGCGACGGCCAGTTTATGCAGCTCTGCCGGACAGTCGTCTTAGGCGCTCCAATTCCGGTTCTGACGGAGAAGTATGGGATCCTGATTCGCGCCCTGGAGGCCTCGTTGCAGCAGATGAAGAGCGGTGCACCGGCCGCAGGCATTACCACGGCCATGAACGAGGTTTTCGGCGCGGCCGGTTACGCCGAGTATTGTCGCCCCCCCTATATGCGTTCACGAGGGCACGGTTTCGGCGTCGGATCGATTGCGCCGGGAGCAGAGCTATCGGATAAGATGCAGGTGGAGTTGGCCAGGCACCAGGTCGTAGCTGTCCATCCCAATCAATATCTTCCGGAGACGGGCTATCTGGCCGGCGGAGAATCGGTAATGGTTACGGAAACGGGCATAGAGCGACTGGCCGGGACCGAAACCAGACTTTACGTCAACGAGGGATAACCATGGAAACCATGCAGCCTACGTTAAAAAGTGGTCGGAATACCTGGGATCGTATCAACATGCCTGTTGAGGAATTTCAGGCCCGGGTCATGAGAATACGGAGAGCAATGAAACGAGAAGGAATCGATTTACTGGTTCTCTACGGGCACGGCTTTAATGAATATGGTAATTACTGTTACCTCTCCAACCATGTCATCCGGCTGCCCCAGGGTGCGATCGTGGCGGTTCCCAAGCGGGGGGAGTTAACCTTGCTGTTTGAAGGCGCCGCGCGGGGTGTTTCTTCAGTAAAAAAAATGACCTGGATCACGGATGTCAGAGCCGGCGCCGATGTCTCGAAGCAGTGTGTCGATTATCTTGCCGAAAAGAACCACAGATCTTCCGTCATCGGCGTTGTGGGAATGGATCGGTTGATGCCGCATCATCAGGCCAAGTTTTTCGGCGATTCTCTTCCCGGGTGCAGAATCATTGCCGCCGACCATCTGCTGCAGGAAGCAAGAATGATTAAATCGGAGCCCGAGGTCATGCAGATTCGCCGATCGGCCCGCATTGTCAGGAATGCCGTTGCCTTCATTGCCGAGACATCCTTTCCGGAACCCGACGAAAGGCTTGTTGAGGCAGCAGTCAGGCGGGAGGCTCGTCTGGAGGGAGCAGAAGATTTCCGCATGATGATTGCCAGGCCCGGTAAAAAGAACTGGTCATTCAGGCCTCCCGCGACAAGGAAGATCTTGGCTGATGACCGGGTTATCATCTCTCTGGCTATCGAATTCGAGAGATACTGGTCTGAAGCAATCCGGACATTTTCTTTCCGGGGGGGTGCGTTTACCGAGGTGCTCTCGGATGATATGCTGACGCTCTCGGCCCGGATCAGAGCAGAGCTGACGGTCGATAATAAAACATCCCAATTCTCTCAAAGTGCCCTGGCCAAGATAGCAGAATCACAAGGGGACTTTCTGTTTGATTACGGATTGGGCGGGGGGATCGGTCTGAGTCCGGAAGAGCAGCCGGTGCTGGACCGGGATGATCAGACCACGTTGCGTGAGGGCATGACCCTTTCTTTACGCCTCGGGATTCAGGATCGAAATCTCGGCGCGATGATGAGCGGTGACACAATGTATCTATCCCGCAAGGGTTGCGAGGTTTTGACCAGATGAGCAGAGTGAAAATTACGGGCGCCTTTTCACCAAATCCCCGGCTCGAACCGTTGCTGGACGGAACGGTTCGCATCCCCGGGGTTGATATCAAGTGGCAATTTGGCCGGCCGCCGGACTTGCATCTGGCGAGTCTCACGGAGAACGCCTACGATATCTTCGAGTTTTCCCTGTCCAACTTCATGATTACCCGCGATCAGCCTGAGGAACGGGAGCGCCTGCAATGGACGGCGCTGCCGATCTTTCTGACCAAGGCCTTTAATTGGCTCGACAGATTTTATGTGCGCCTGGATTCCGGCATTACCAGCCTGGCCGACCTGCGCGGCAAGCGCGTGGGAGTGCCGGATTATCATATGACTGCGGCCATCTGGATGCGGATTGTGCTTCGGGAACTCTACGGCATCGGGCCGGAGGATATCGAGTGGTTTAATTGCCGTCCTCCCGGCGTAAGCCATGGCACGGGCATTGGAGAGAGACTGGCACCGGGTATTCGTCTCAGAAAAGCCAAGCAATCAGGCGAGTTGGAGGATATGCTGGGCCGGGGTGAATTTGATGCGGCCTATGGCGACAGTCTGACCAAGGCCACGTTCGCCGGGGCAAGCACTGTACGGCCGTTGTTTCAGCCCGGCGACGCCGCGCTGGTCATGGGCGAGTATCGGCGGCAGACCGGGATGACGCCGACCAACCACGTGCTGATCGTTCAGCAGCATCTGGTCGATTCACATCCCGAGTTGGCCTTGCAGCTCTATAATGCCTTTGAGACGTCCAAGCA
>Ga0194060_10003651_pt1 | contig 10829 bp, 10 predicted proteins | sample SepL225m_MetaG_FD_163427 | JGI IMG/M metagenome (GOLD analysis project Ga0194060, IMG submission 163427) | Anoxic zone freshwater microbial communities from boreal shield lake in IISD Experimental Lakes Area, Ontario, Canada - Sep2016-L222-5m | ecosystem: Environmental > Aquatic > Freshwater >... | reverse complement strand
CGGCAGAAGATTGGCTCCGGCATCGCTGCCGGCATTGGTGACATTGCGCAACTCGGTACGGAATACCGGGTCGGGCAACGCACCGGCCGGCTCGATGCGCGCCGTCGCCGCATCGGCCTCGGCGCGCAACGCGGCGAACTCGGGGTGGCGGGCGCGGGCGAACTCGAGCAGGCTTTCGACGTGACCGCCGATTGCCTGTTCGGGTGGCGCAGCGCGTGCCGCTACCGTCGCGAGCAGCAGCGTCGCGAACAGGATGGAAGCGGGGCGCATGGCCCTACTGTGCCGCTTCGATGCGAACGACGTAGTACTGGCTGTCCTTGGTCTCGGCGCGGAAGCGTACCTTGTCGCCCTCTTTCAACGAGGCCGGCAAGACACCCTTCTTGAACATGAACGTCATGGTCATGGCGGACATGCCAAGATTCTCGATCGGGCCATGGCTCAGCGTGATGCTGCCGGCGCCCCGATCGAGTTTCCTGATCGTGCCCTCGGACAATGCCTGGCTGGTGGCCTTGCTGGCCATACCAGCATGCGAGGAATGATCCTCCGCAAAGGCGGGAAGAAGAAGAAATGCACAAGCGGTGCCGACGACGGCGCGTAATACGAGGTGTTTCATGGAAATCTCCCAGAAGACAATTGCTATGTGGCAGAGCGAAGCCCTGCCTGCCTGAACTAACGGTCAGGCATCAGCTCTGGGTGGATGTTGCGGGGGCTCGGCAATATGGCTCGGCGGCGCCGTAATCGCCGGCAGCACAAAGCAGTGTGCCGCCGGAATCACGTCAGCGGCCATGGGGGCGCTCGGCAGGAAACCGGCACACGCCAGATGACACTGTTCGCAGTTGTCGCAAGGCCCATCGTTCGCGGCCTGATCAGGAGCCATCGCTTCATGACAAGGCATCGCCGCGTCGGACAACTCCTCTGCCGCCGCCTCGCTTGCAACGGCAGCCATGGCCTGCTCCTGCGCATGCCGGCACAAAGGCATGGACATCGCCGCGATGGTCTGCACCGGCAACCAAAGCGCGGAAAAAAGCAGCAGGAAACGCACGAACCGAATACTCATGGGCGAAGGTTACCCCCCGTTGGCCGACAGCGCAATACTTACTGACTGGCTGACTTCCGGCGACAAGTTGCTCTGGCAACTCGCAACCGCCGTCTTGCCAGCGCCTACTTTAAATATGAAAGCCAAGAACAGTGCAGAGAGAACTGTCGACTGATCAGCTCGTGATCATTCCTCATCATCCTGCGGCCTGAAGCTGGCCGCGAGTTTTTGCTGCGTCTGCGGTGGCACTTGCGCATGCCGGGCGAACTCGATGCTGTAAGCCCCCCGGCCGCCGGTCATCGACTTCAGGCGTGAAGCATAGTCGGTGATCTCGGCCAGCGGCACTTCGCCGCTCACGGCGACCAGCCCCTGGCGACGCGCCGCCAGACCGCTTTGCGTGCCCGTGACATGGCCGCGCCGGCTGGCCAGATCGCCCGCAATATCACCCATCGCGGTTTCCGGCGTAGTCACTTCGATGCTGACGATGGGCTCCAGCACGATGCCCGCGGCAGCGCGAATGGCCTCGATCGTTGCCTTGCGACCGGCGCTGAAAAAAGCCACTTCCTTGCCGTCCACCGCATGCGTCTTGCCGTCATGGACGATGACACGAATATCCTGCACCGGGAATCCGGCGATCACACCGTCGGCCAGCGCCTGGCGCACGCCCTTCTCGACGGCCGGCATGAACACACCCGGAATCACGCCGCCCTTGACGCGGTCCACGAACTCGAAGCCGGCACCGCGCGACAAGGGCTCGACGCGCAGATACACCTCGCCAAACTGCCCGGCGCCGCCCGACTGCTTCTTGTGCCGGCAATGTCCCTCGGCCCCCGCAGTGATGGTCTCGCAATACGGAATCAGCGGCAGGCGTGTGTCGAGATCGAGCTTGTACTGGGTCGCCATCTTTTCCAGCTTGTAGCGCAGGTGCATCTCGCCCAGACCGCGGATCACGGTCTCATGCGTGGTCGGGTGGCGTTCGACTTCAAAGCAGGGGTCTTCGAGTTCCAGCTTGTGCAGGATGTCGAACAGGCGCTGTTCGTCGCCCTTGCGCTTGGTCTCGACGGCGAGTCCCTGCATCGGCCGCGGAAACTCCAGCGGACGCAGATGGATGTTGTCCTCGTCATGGGAGTCGTGCAGCACCGAGTCGAATTCAATCTCGTCCACTTTGGCCACGGCGCCGATATCCCCCGGCATCAGTTCATCGACTTCGACGTACTCCTTGCCCTGCAACTGATACAGATGCGCGACCTTGAACGGCCTCCTGCCATCACCGATGAAAAGCTGGCTATCCTTTCTGACAGTGCCCTGATGCACCCGAAACACGCCGACCTTGCCCATGTAGGGATCGACAATGATCTTGAACACATGGGCGAGCACATGCAGCGAGGCATCGGGCTTGGAATCGAAGGCCTCGCCGTCCTGCACAGACGCTCCACGATAGAACAGCGGCGGATTGCCCTCGGCGGGATTCGGCGCCAGTGTCGCCAGCACATGCAGCAGTTCGGGAATACCGGCACCGGTACGCGCCGAGGTAAACAGGATCGGGATCAGATGACCGGCGCGCAGGGCCTTCTCGAACGGCGTATGCAGTTCCGCAACGCCGGGGTCGGCGCCTTCCTCCAGGTACCGGGCCAGCAGCGACTCATCTTCTTCCACCAGTTGATCAATCAGTTCGCGATGGGCGTGGGCGATCGAATCAAAATCTGCGTCACCGGTGTCATGCTCCAGCACCTCGACCACATCGTGACGATCATGCGCCGGCAGATCGAGCAGCAGGCATTCCTTGCCAAAGCGTTCGCGAATTTCACCCACCAGCCCCGGCAGATCGAGGTTTTCGGCGTCGATCTTGTTGATCACGATCATCCGTACCAGACCACGCGCCTGCGCCGCATGCATCATGCGTTCGGTCGCCAGTTCGATGCCCGTCTGGGCGTTGATCACCACCACCGCGGTATCGACACCTGCCAGCGCAGCAGTAGCCTGGCCCGAAAAATCGGGGTAGCCGGGGGTATCGATGAGATGGACATGCACTCCCTCCCAGGCAAAGTTGACCAGCGCCGAATTGAGCGAATGGCCGGCCGATTTTTCCTGTGGGTCGAAATCGCATACCGTGCTGCCCCGCTCGACACTGCCTTTGGCAGTTATCGCGCCGGACTTGAACAGCAGGGCTTCGGCCAGCGTGGTCTTGCCCGTACCGCCGTGGCCGACGAGAGCTACAGCGCGGATCGATGCAGTGGTGAATTTGGACATGATGCGAAGTACCCAGGTCGTTTATCTTGTGTCAAATTCTAACTCGCCTGTGAGGCCGCAGCGCGTCAGCCGATGGCGCGCTCGATGAAGTTGCGCGGTACCTGGGTACGCGGGACACGGCCCGCAAACCAGCTGCGCACATCCTGGTCGAGGCCGAGGCCGTGCATGTAGTTGTAGAGCGCCTTGTTCAGCGCAATGCCGAGGGCCGCGTGATCGACGCCACCTGGATCAACGAAGCCGACGTCATTCCTGGCAAAGGAAACAGCGGGCAAGGGAGTGAGTTTGATGCCATAGCGCTCGGGGTGTTGCCCGACCGGCGAATGCACGGTGCAGACAAAGCGGTGGAAAAATCCGGATTGAATGCAGCCCGCAGCGAACAGTTGCCGCACGTATTCGAGGGCATCGACCGTATCCTGCACGGTTTGCGTCGGGAAGCCGTACATCAGGTAGGCGTGCACCAGGATGCCGGCCTCGGTGAAGGCATGCGTCACCCGGGCCACCTGCTCGATCGATACGCCTTTTTGCATGAGCTTGAGCAGGCGGTCGGAGGCGACTTCAAGCCCGCCGGAAACACCGATGCAGCCGCTGTCGGCAAGCTGGGCGCAGAGTTCCGGGGTGAAGGACTTCTCGAAGCGGATGTTGCCCCACCACGAAATCGCCCGTTTGCGCTTCTGCAATTCTGCAGCCAGCGCCTTCAGGGCCTTGGGCGGAGCCGCTTCGTCGACAAAGTGGAATCCGGTCTGTCCGGTCTCCTGAATGATGGTCTCGATCCGGTCGACCAAAGTCGCGGCGGCGATGCCGTCATAGCGTGAAATGTAGTCCAGCGAAACATCGCAAAAACTGCACTGCTTCCAGTAGCAGCCGTGCGCCACGGTCAGCTTGTTCCAGCGCCCGTCGGACCAGAGCCGGTGCATGGGATTGAGCATGTCCAGGATTGACAGGTAGCGATCCAGCGGCAGGCCGTCCCAGGTCGGCGTTCCCACTTCGGCGTAGGGTATGTCCGCTTCGCCGCAATCGATGTAGCGCACGCCATCCGCGTTGCGCACGAAAGTGCGTACCAGCCTGTCCTGCGCTCTCTCACCGCACAGATGTTCGATCAGTGCCAGCAACGGGCGCTCACCGTCATCAAGCGTGACGTAATCGAAATAGTCGAACAGGCGCGGCTCGCTCAGTTCGCGCAATTCGGTATTGACGAATCCACCGCCGAGGACGGTGACGATCGAGGGGTCATGCAACTTGATCGCCTGGGCAATGCGAAACGCAGCGTACACGTTGCCGGGGAAGGGCGCGGACACCAGCACGAGATTCGGTGCATGCCGGGCCACGACCGCCAGCGTCAGTTCGCGCAGCGTGCTGTCGACCAGATTGAGCGGCGCCGCCAACGCCTTTGCCATGGGGTCGAACGTGGCCTGGCTTTGCGCCAGGGATTCGGCATAACGCACAAACTCGAAGCGCGAATCGACGGCTTCTCGCAGCACATCGGCGACATCATTGAGGTAGAGCGTAGCAAAGTGCCGGGCACGATCCTGCACCCCGAGCGCGCCAAACGCCCAGGCCAGCGGATCGCCGCCATCCGCATCGACATAGGCGTCGAGCGGCGCGAAGCGCGGACCTTCGGGAAGAAAGCGGCGTCCGCCGATGCGATGCCCGATGGAGGGGTCGCGCCCCTGGAGAAACGCCACGGCGGGCCCGATCGTGGCGAGATAGCGGTCGAAAGCCCGGTCGAAGGCAAGCACCAGCGGCGTGCGCTGGTGCGGGGGCTGCGCCGCAATGCACTGACGGATGGCCAGCAGTCCTTCGCGCGAGAACAACCGCAATACCAGGGCCAGAGCGAGATCTTCCTGCACGGCGGCAATGCCGCGCGAACGCAGGAAACCGGTCAGATAGGCCGTCGACGGATAAGGGGTGTTGAGCTGCGTCATCGGCGGAATGACGGACAGGACGCGGATGGTCTTGGCTACCATCCTGGAGGCATTCGACTTCGCATGCTCGAGTGACAGGATGGCCATAAGCTACCGCCGGGATGCATCGCGCCGTACCGCCAGCGCCGACTTTCTGGCACGCTCATCAGCCGCGCGGTGCGAGCAGGGAACTCCGCTTCACGGGCAGAGTCAATTGCCGGCTATCGTCAGGCGATCGAGCAGCACCGAACCCACCTGCTTCGACCCACGCACCTCGATGTCATTGCCGATACTGACAATGCCACGCAGCATCTCGCGCAGATTTCCGGCGATGGTGATCTCTTCGACCGGGTATGCGATCTCGCCCCTTTCCACCCAGTAACCCGCCGCGCCGCGCGAATAGTCGCCGGTCACGTAATTCACGCCCTGGCCAAGCAATTCGGTCACCAGCAGACCCGTTCCCATTTCGCGCAGCAACCCCTTGAGATCATGCCGCCCTGGCTGCACCAGCAGATTGTGCGAACCGCCGGCATTGCCGGTGGTATCCATGCCGAGCTTGCGCGCCGAGTAGGCGGACAGGAAATAGCCTTGCAGCACGCCGTTCTTCACCACCTCTCGATCCTGTGTGGCGACGCCATCGTCATCGAAGGGGGAGGAGGCAAACGCGCCCCGGATATGAGGTCGTTCGCTGATCTGGACGAAGTCGGGAAACAGTTGTTGACCGAGGCTGTCGAGCAAGAAAGAGGTTTTGCGATAGAGCGCACCGCCGGAAATGGCATGTACGAAACTGCCGATCAGGCCCGCCGCCAGGGGTGCCTCAAAAATCACCGGGCATTTGCGTGTCTTCAGCTTGCGCGAGCCCAGGCGTGCCAGCGCGCGCCGTGCTGCATAGTCGCCAATCCGCGCTGCATCGGGAAATTCAACTGCATTGCGGCGCGTCGCATACCAGTCATCGCGCTGCATGTCCTCGCCTTCGCCGGCAATCACCGAGCACGAGACATAGTGCCGCGACGTGGGAAAGCCGCCCATGAAGCCAAGGCTGTTGGCGGAAACAAAATGCGCGGTCTGCGCGGAAACGCTGGCGCCTTCCGAGTTCTTCACCATCGGGCTGACATCAAAGGCAGCCTGCTCGCAACGACGCGCGATGTCGATGGCGGCCTCTACCGAAATATCCCATGGGTGAAACAAATCCAAATCCATGCTTCTGGTCGCCAGCAGTTTGGCGTCGGGCAGACCGGCACAATCGTCTTCGGCGGTAAATCGCGCAATGGACAGTGCGGCCTCGACCGAAGCCTTGAGCGCTGGCAGCGAAAAATCCGAACTACTGGCATGGCCTCGCCGCTGGCCGATGTACACCGATACGCCGAGTCCCTTGTCGCGGTTGTATTCGATGGTTTCCACCTCCTGCCGGCGGACACTGACCGACTGGCCGAAACCTTCCGACACGTCAACCTCGCAGGCCGTGGCGCCCTTGGCTGCCGCATGATCGAGGACAGTCTGCGCCACTGCTCGCAGCGCTTCTTGGGAATGAGCAAAACCTTGTGACATGCGGGAACCCTTCAATTCGCGAAGCTATAATCATAACCGTGGAAGATATGGATAACGAGCCGGACGAGTATTCCGGGCCCAGTAAATCGCAGTTGAAGCGCGAGATGACCGCCCTGCAGGCTCTCGGCGCGGAGCTGGTGACGCTTTCGCGGGAACGCCTGGCGAAGATCGAGATGCCCGAACGTCTGCGCGACGCGCTGCTTGACGCTCAACGTTTCACCAAGCACGAAGCCAAGCGGCGCCAGATGCAGTACATCGGCAAGATCATGCGTGATATCGATGCCACTCCATTACAAGCGGCGATGGATGAAATCAATGGTGTCTCGGATACGGCCAATATCCGCCAGCACCGGCTGGAAAGATTGCGCACGCGCCTGATGGAAGATGAGGCCGTATTCGGCGAGGTTGCCCGTGACTACCCGGGGGCAGACATGCAGCACCTGCGCCAGTTGCGCCGCAATGCCCTGAAAGAAGCGCAGCAGGGAAAACCGCCGCGCGCCTACCGCGAGTTGTTCAGAGAACTGCGCGATCTGGAAGGCAAAGCCGACGCGGAAGACGCCGGCGGCTAGAGCAGGCTGGCTAGGCAGGCTCCTGCTGCGGCGCTTCCGTGGCACATGCATCGAGCCGGGGCGATTCGCTGTCACTCGACGTCAGTATGGTCAAGGCCGCCTGGGCATGTTCTGCAGCATCCCGCCCGAGGCCCGTCAGATAGCCGCCGTCAACCTGCGTCAGCAATCCCTTGGCGTGAAGGCGCCGGGTTGCCGCAATCACCGCCGGATCGGCAGTCTTGTGCACCTTTATTCCCTGCTGGCTGGTCGCCAGGTCGAAGCGTATCAAGGTGTTCAGTTCATGGACAAGATCTGGCGTATAGGGCATGGGGAAACCTCGCTTATTGGAATGTGCGGCAATACCGGACTGACTCCATTCTAGCTTCCGGACGAGCGAACGCAGCGCTCCAGGAACACGAAATCTACTGCACTGTCACGAACTACAGGCCGGGATCGGCCCCCTCGCCCTTCAACGTCGCTTCGACCATACGCCGAGTCAGTTGCGGCGCCAGCAGCTCCATGAAGTCGTATTCGTAACCGCGCAGCCAGATATCGCGGCGGAAGCCCATGCGCGTCGTGTTGCCCTCGAACAAATGGGCTGCGGGCATTGCTGCCAGCGCCTCATCACGCAAGGGATCGAAGGCCATTTCGGCAATGATGCCGACGCCCAGCCCCAGTCCGACGTAAGTCTTGATCACATCGGAATCAATCGCTGTGAGCATCACATTGGGTCGCAGACTCTGGCGTTCGAATGCCCGGTCAATACGCGAACGGCCGGTAAATGTCGCGTCATAGGTAATCAGCGGATACTCGGCCAACGCCGCCAGCGTAAGCGGTTGACGTGCCAGCAAGGGATGCCCCTTCGGCGTTACTACCAGATGCGCCCACTGGAAACAAGGCAGAGTCAGCAGTTCCGGATGCCGGTCCAGCGCCTCGGTGGCAATGCCGAGATCAGCGCTGCCGCCGCGCACCCACTCCGCCACCTGGAGAGGACTGCCTTGCTGGATATGCAGACGAATTTCCGGATGACGCAGGACGAAGCGCCGGATCACCTGCGGCAGGGTGTAGCGCGCCTGTGTGTGGGTTGTGGCGATGGACAGCAGGCCGCTGCTTTCCGCCGCGTAGTCCTCGCCTACCCGTTTCATGTTCTGCGCTTCGCTCAAGATGCGCCGGGCCATGGCCAATACGATGCGGCCAGGAGATGTAGTTCCGGTGAGTCGTTTGCCGCTGCGCTCGAAAATCGTTACTCCCAATTCTTCCTCGAGCAATCCAAGTTGCTTGGAGATGCCCGGCTGGGAGGTAAACAAAGCCTCCGCAGCCGCGGAAACACTTAATCCTCGCTGCTCGACTTCAACCAAATAACGTAGTTGCTGTAATTTCACGCTTTGATTATATAACTTCCAGTTCTAATGAAATAGCAATTAAGTATTTTATAGAACTATATGAGTCCGTTACGATGCACTGCATCATGGATATCGCACTCAACTCATTTGACTCCCTGCTGATTAATCTGTTGCCTGGTTCCTTGCCCGGCATTGCGCTGGGTAGCAGCAAACTCATTCTTGTCTGAAACAGAAAGCCAACCATGTATCGCTATGACACCATCGACCACGCCATTGTTCAAGCTCGCGTTGCACAGTTTCGCAACCAGACGCAGCGCTATCTAGCCAACGAACTGAGCGAGGATGAATTTCGCCCCCTGCGCCTGCAAAACGGCCTCTATATCCAGCGCCATGGGCCGATGCTTCGTATTGCCGTGCCCTACGGACTGCTCTCGGCAAAGCAGTTGCGCACGCTGGCCGACGTGACCCGACGCTACGATGAGAGTGTAGGTCACTTCACCACCCGGCAGAACCTGCAACTCAACTGGGTCAAGCTACCGCAGGTACCAGACCTTCTGGCCGACCTGGCGCGCGTGGAGTTGCACGCGATCCAGACCTCGGGCAACTGCATCCGTAACATCACCACCGATCACTTTGCCGGCGTCGCCGCGGACGAAATCGCCGATCCACGCCCTTGGGCGGAACTGCTACGCCAGTGGTCCACCTTCAATCCGGAATTTGCCTACCTGCCCCGCAAGTTCAAGGTGGCCATCAGTGGCTCGATGGAGGACCGCACCGCACTCCTGGTTCATGATCTTGGCCTGCAACTGGTCAAGAATGACAGTGGCGAACTCGGCTTCATCGTGTACGCTGGCGGAGGCCTTGGCCGTACCCCATTGCTGGCCCGGAAACTGGTCGATTTTCTGCCCTGGCAGCACCTTTTGACCTATAGCGAAGCGCTGCTGCGTGTGTACAACCGTTTCGGTCGCCGCGACAACGCCTACAAGGCGCGCATCAAAATTCTGATAAAGGCCATCGGCACTGAAGAGTTCGCCCGCCAGGTCGAAGATGAATGGGCATATCTGAAGGATGGCCCTTCGACGCTGACGGACGCCGAACTAGATCGCGTTGCCGCCCAATTCGCCGCACCCGAGTACGAGAATCTTGCCAGCGAAGATCTCTGCCACATTGCCTACCAGCGCGAAGACAAAGCCTACGCGCGCTGGGTTGAACGCAATGTGCATGCACATCGAATTCCCGGCTACGCCGCCGTCACACTCTCGTTGAAAAAGCCTGGAGCAGCTCCAGGCGACGCCACGTCGGCACAGATGGAAGAAGCGGCAGAACTGGCTCAACGCTTCAGCTTCGGTGAAATCCGCGTCTCGCATGAACAGAATCTGATTCTGGCCGACGTGCCGCAGCGCGACCTATACACGGTCTGGCAGCGTGCCAAGGTCTCCGGCATGGCAAGTCCGACGGCAGGCCTGCTGGCCGACCTGATCTCCTGCCCCGGTGGTGATTTCTGTTCTCTGGCCAATGCCAAGTCCCTGCCGATTGCAGCGGCCGTCCTCGATCGCTTCGCCGATCTCGATTACCTGCACGACATCGGTGAACTGGAGCTCAATATCTCTGGCTGCATTAACTCCTGCGGCCACCATTACCTGGGCGCCATCGGCATTCTCGGCGTCGATAAGCACGGCGAGGAGTGGTACCAGGTCACGATCGGCGGCGCCCAGGGCAATGCTGCCGTCTTCGGCGAATCCATTGGTCCCTCGATCGCGGCGGCGGATGTACCCGATGTGATCGAGCAACTGATCGAAACCTATCTCGCACACCGTCATGCCGACGAGAACTTTATTGACACCGCCCGCCGTATCGGACAGGAACCCTTCCGTGCTTCGGTCTATCCCAACACTACCCGTCAAAGGAAAATTGCAAATGCGTAACTTACAAGCCCGGCAACTCATCAAGGAGCGTCGCCTGCAGGATGACACGTGGAAAGTCGTGACCCTGGTTGACGGCGAGGCGCCGTTCGATGTCTGCCTTCCGGTCGGCCCATTGCTGGTGCCGGTCTCGGTCTGGAAGGCGAAGAAGGCCTGCCTGATCCATCGCGAATACGAACACGGCACCCCACTCGGGATCTGGTTGTCGCCTGAGGACGATCCGGCCGATATTGCCAAAGACGTTGACGACTTCACCGTGATCGCAGTGCATTTTCCTAAAT
>Ga0194060_10003649_pt1 | contig 10830 bp, 13 predicted proteins | sample SepL225m_MetaG_FD_163427 | JGI IMG/M metagenome (GOLD analysis project Ga0194060, IMG submission 163427) | Anoxic zone freshwater microbial communities from boreal shield lake in IISD Experimental Lakes Area, Ontario, Canada - Sep2016-L222-5m | ecosystem: Environmental > Aquatic > Freshwater >... | reverse complement strand
TGATTATGTTTCCTCCGACAGGGCCTTCAATGGTTACGTTGCCACCGCCGATAATCAAATCTCCTCCAATCGAAGCGCTGGAAGAAATCACGATGTTCCCTCCGCCGATAATCAAATCGTCCGCCACTTTTCCTTCAATGGTGATATTCCCGCCCGCGAGATGTGCGCTGCCGTCAACGTTGCCGCGGAGCATCACGGTACCGCCGGCTGCGTATACTGATTGTCCAATTTTGCCATTAATAAAAACGGTACCACCAGCGGCGTGTAGGCTTTTCGCGACGTCGCTATTCACCGTCACGGTTGCACCCGCCGTATAGAGGTTCTTAACGTTTTCGTCCTTGTTAATTGTGATATTGCCATTCTCAGTTTCCGGCACTCTAAAATCAGCCGCCAATGCAACCGGCGACATCAGCGTGAGTCCGACCAGGGAAGCCGCAAAAACTGCGAAGATTTTTTTGGAAACCAACATAAAATAATAAATAGTTAAACGTCTTTAATTCTTTAATATAATACGGCTGTATTTCTATGCAGTCAAAAGTAACTCAAGAATAATAAAAGGCCTCGGGGTTTGTTCCGAGGCCCGCGCTTCCGCGCTAGTGGCTGTAAAGGGCTACCGCCGGCGGTTGTTTTCGCCGGCCGGGGTGTAGGCCATAGTGCGAAGGTCGAAGTGGTCGCCCTCATTCACGAGGACGGTCACCTGGACCAGGTCGGTGCGGTTTTCGAGTGCACGTGCCGCTTCGGGCGTGATCTTGTGTCGCGTGTTCAGGTGCCGACCGCGGAAGAGCGGCAACCGGAACCGTTCGGCCAGGTCAATCGCGACCGGAGGCGGTGGTCAGGGACAGGGCGGTGGTGGTCAGGGCGGTGGCGGACAGCAGCAGGGTCCGGGTGGCCAAGGTGGTCAGAATCAAAGTGGAGGCGAAAAACAGAATAAAGAGAAAGAAGCGAAGGCTGTAAAACAAGCTCAAAAGCAGGCCAAGCAATTCGAAAGCAAGATCGTGACCATAAAGAAAAAAATCGCGAGTTATCAAACTAAGGGTGTCGTGATCCCAACCGGGTTAACTGAAGCAATAGCTCAGGCTGATGCTGCTTTTGTCGTCATCAAAGCGGCTACGCAGATTAGTGATTTAGAGGGCGCCATGGGTGATCTTCAGGACATTGGGGCAACTATCAGTGAAGAGTTGCCGAAGCTAGAAATGGCTGCGCAATTGCCAAAAATACTTAAGCAGGTAGAAAAAGAATATACTCGTTTGAAAAAAGCGGTGGATACGCAACGAAAGAAACTCGCCAGCGTGGCACTGAACCTGTCTTCTGCAATCGCAGATATGGATTCGCAGGTAGCCGCAATTCGCGCGGCAATCGATGCTGCAAAAAGTTCCATAACTCAGGGCAGCGATCCGTCGGACATCATCCAAAGTATTCAGGATGATGCTTTTGGCCAATTCGAAGAGGCCTGGCAATTGTATGGTTCGCTTGAATCTGTTCGAGCTATCAAAACTACGATTCGCAGAATTCAAACGCAAATCAAGGCCAATGACTCGATACTCGCCAAGCTTAAAAAAGATGGATCTGCGGATTTTGACGAATTGAATGATTTGCAGACTCAGTTAAAAGCGCAGCTTGTTGTTGTTAACGGCCTGAACGGCAGCAAAGATATAGCGAGCCTTTTTGATGAAATCCAGGCGCTCGGAGATATCCAGAATGAATTCGAGAGTCTTTTGATGCAGTCGCAAGATGATGGTGATGCTTCAAACAATACGCTTGGCACGAAGAATAATTACGGAGTACCAACTTTCGGTCCGCCTTCGGGTCTTCCGGGCTCTGCGCCAACGGATTTGAACTCTCTTAAGGGTATGGGTGACCTGGCACCGTTCATGCCGGACGCCAAACCAGAGCCGCCGGTTAAGCCGGAGCCACCAACAGAACAGCCACCAGCAGTGGTCAATCCCGCAGAGACATTCTCCTGCGGAACTTCAACCGTGCCATATGCCGGGGGTAACTTTGATGCTGATGGCGTAACGCGTAGTACTGGAGGATATTATCGCACGGTAAAAATTGGAAATCAGTGCTGGTTAAAGGATAATTTAAATGTCGGAGTTCCGCTCACTCAGGGTGGATATGTAACATCAGGCTCAGACAACGGCATTATTGAAAAGTGGTGCGAAGGACTTGATGACGCTAAATGCAAAGAAAATGGTGCCATGTATAGCTGGAATGAGGCGACACAATATTCTCGCCAGGAAGGTGAGCATTCGATTTGTCCGGAAGGGTGGCATCTTCCAAATCTTAGTGAGTTCGCCGTTTTATCTGAATTCGCGAAGGCCACTTGGGGCAATGATGACTTAGCGCTTAGAGGGTTTGGTGAAGGCAGTAATGCTTCCGGATTCTCGATGACAAATACGTCCGTCGACTCTCCTGGCGGATTCTGTGGTATTGGTGGAGGAACACCGGTTATGTGGACTTCTACTAATAGCGCCTCGTTCCATGCAGTGAACGCTGAAACTATCGCTTATGGGCACGGTTCCGTTCAGAAAGACAAAGGATGCGGATATCCGGTCCGCTGTCTGAAGAACGAACAGCCGAAGAGATAGTCTTAAAAAGACCCGGATTGGCACAAACAGTGCCGATTCGGGCCTTTGGATTTTCGAACGGAGCGTTTCTAGATTTCATACATGAAGCCGATTGGCGGCCTCATGGCGACTTCGTGATTCGCCTGGATTTCGATGAGCGCACAGAGCGCTTCGAGCTTTTCAGCGAACCTCGGTTCGTGCACGAGAGCGAGAGGAATCACCCAGGTGCGTGTTTCCGTGACCTGCTTCAGGCGCCGTTCCGGAGTCCAGCCGTAGTCGGCGGGCATTTCTCCGACGAGTCCAGAGAGATTGTGAATCCGGTCGGCGCACTTCGCGATGATCACAAACTTCTCAGCCCGCGCGATGGAGGCAAAGTACTCTTCGAGCTTCCGCTTGGCGCTGTGGGTCACAAACCCGGTGAGCGGGTCTTCGATGCCGTACTTCTTGGAAATCGTGAGAATGCCGCGCGCGATCCTGGGACCGAAGAGCTGTTCGAGCATCGAAACCGGAATCACGGTGTCTTCGAGCAGGTCATGCAGAATCACGACGATCAGGTAGTCGGGGTCGACATACCCGTGGTCGATCAGGATGTTCGCAGCGCTTCTGACGTGTTCGAAATATCTCTCGCCGGAGTCACGAAACTGTTTGCTGTGCCCGCTCTTCGCGAGGCCGTAGGCCCACTGAATCCGTTGGCGATCGGCCTGTTTCATCGCCGGAATTCGGTCAAAGAACTCGAACCTATCCATCCGTCACCTCTTCGTAGTTGGTTGAATAATTCGTATCAGTAATCCGAGAATTTGTCAATCACCGGCGCATCGTGATGGAAGATAAAAAAACCGGCACGGGTTCTGTGCCGGGAGGGGATCAGGCGCGCTCTCTTGCGATTTCCGCTTCGATGCGACGCACGGTTTCTATGGCTTCACGCGTTCTTCGCAGTTCCAGAACTTTCTTCTGAAGCGTTCGTTCACGGTAGCTTTCAGTGAAAAAGAACCAATGTTTGGCGAGCTCGCGTGCTTCAAACTCGCTCATCGTGACCTGTCTTGCGAGGTTCAGCATTCGGCGGTAGCGCGAAATCGTACCGAAGGCGATGATGCAGGCGATGAGGGCGAATACTGTGACGGCGTAACCGATGAGAAGCCAGCTTTCAGGTATCTTCATCTATAACTCCTTCCTTCGCGCATGTGGTTTGGTATCGAATTATTATCAAGAATTATTAAATCTGTCTATCGACGGTTTTGCGACTGCTAGTTTTTAGAAAAAATTATAATATTATTCTGACTATATTCGTCTTGGTGTGCTAAGCTATGTAGAATAGTAAAAATATTTATGGATAAAAACATCAGGGCTCTGATTTTAATCCCGGTGCTCGCCGCCTTAGCACTTAGTGCGGCTCTCTTTGTTGTTTCGGTGAGGATGAACAGTGTAGTAAAAGTTGCGAAGAAAAATATGCCTCCGCCGGCCGATATCACATTTAAGCTCGGTGAAAAATTTACGTTGAAGAATGGCCAAGGAGCGACGCTCGAAAATTATCCCTATGTGCGCGTCGTACTCGTGTCTTTTGATGAAACGTCATCTTATTATTCACGATTATTGCCATTTGGTTATATCCCGAGGTTCGAAGTTAGCGTTAAGGATGAAGGTGGATTAATTGATGGCAAATATAGGACGCGTCAGAGTCTCTTTGTTGCTGATGCGGTTTTTCCGGAAGCATCAGGAGGGGCGTTGAAGCTTTTAGAAGACGCCTATTCTTCTGATACGGAGGCTGTCTTGATTGTAAACCATCAAGCCATGGTTTGTGAGAATATTACAGACGAGGAAGCCCGTGATCAGTGCTGGACTAGGCTCGCGATGGATGAAGCGAGATTTGATCCGGCTGCAAGGGTATATTGCGAAAACATTGTTAATGATTCTAGTACAAAGAGCTGGTGCGAATCTTATGCTGTTTCTCGGCAGGCGGTGGAAGCCGTTGATTATCGACTCTGTTTTTCGATTAACGGGGAGATTTTTCACAAAGGTCAGTGTGTTGAAAGTGTTCTTGGTAGATTAGCTTCAACTCAGCCGAGGGTTTGTTCGAGCGAAGACAATACGGACGCCTGCAACTTTATGAGGGCTGTTACGTGGAAAGAAGGCGATGTTCAGACTTGCGCAAAGATTGCCGATCCGATAGTCGCTTATCAGTGCATGTTTATCTTAACTAACAGCGAAGCAAGTCCGAGTGAATGCTGCAAGATGAGTGGGGAGGCACGCAAGACTTGCGAAGATGTGATGGTTAAGGGGCATGGATTCGCGCTCGCAAAGTGTAAAAAATAATTTCTGCGAATTGAATAGACTAAATACTCAGCACAATTATGTGCTGAGTATTTCGGTTTTAGTTAGTTTTGTTCGTATGGAATCAAGGTCTTGAGGTGAAATTTCATTTCCGCGTAAGTCGAGGCGCTTTAGATTTTTTAGATTCCCGAGTTCGAGTGGCAGGCCGGTTAGTTTATTATATGATAAGTCCAATTCTTCGAGGGCGGAAAGTTGCCCGATTTCTGCCGGGACGCCGGTCATTTTATTGTGGCTCGCATTCAAGTATTTTAGGTTTTTGAATTCACGAATTTCTGACGGAAAAGATCCGGTAATATTATTGTCCGATAAGTCCAGCCACTCTATTTTTGTATTGTCGAATAGAGATGAAGGGAAGTGTGTAAGATCTGACGAGTGTAGGTCTGCGCGAATCGGCGGGTTGAAGGGGTCTCCGTTCGGATCCGGCTGATAGTTACTGCTGAAGACGTTGCTAGAATTAGTGCATCCCGCGCCGAGAAGCAGAACTCCCAATAGGAGAGCGATCTTTGTGTGTTTAATCATACTATTTTCTAAGCATTACCGCTCCGACCGTGATGTAGTTCCCGGTAATATTACATTCTACGATTAGTATAATGTTTTTATCGCCAGTATTATAATCGTCGTAGTTGAGCTGCGACATGTTGTTTTCGGTGTTGATTCGCGGTGTTCCTTTGGTCGCCGGATTATAGCCGGCTGCGGTAATCGACTTGTCGGCCCAAGCTTTCACATTGTTGATTCCGGCCTCGCAATATCCAAGTTCTTTGAATTCCATGAGCACATAATCAGCGAGATGGTCTTTTTTGGTAGCCATGATGTTCACCTTGTACGCGTCATTCTCACAAACGATATTTGACGCAAAGCCATTTGGGTAAAGCTTAAATTCGCCGCCGTATTTATCGGCCAAATCTTTCATCGGGAGGCCGATAAAATCTGACAGTTTTAGTTTATTTGGTATTACGCAGGTTTTAGCCTGAGGAACTGCTGCGGCCGCGGGCTGTTCTTGTTTTGCTGGCGTTTGAGTAGTAGCGGTTGGTGCCGAAACAGGCTTACGGAATCCAAACCAATAACCGATGAAAACCACAATAAACACGATAATAATCCAGAGACAACCGTATTTTGACTTGGTAATTGTTTCCATAATTTTATAGCAATGAAGGAAAGCCGCTTAAGATTTTTTGCATAACTGATAGACGGTTATAACACAGTTTATAAACTTGTTTTAACGAGGGTGAGAACCGCCTATCAAGCCCAGTAAGTATCGCGCGTTCTTTTTTGAAATAGAAGATATAAAAATCGTAAGGACATGTTTCAGCCAGAGCTAAAAGCAGTTTTTCGCGTTCAGAAGATGAGGATAGAAATGAATTGAAATCGTTGAGTAAAAAGCGGTGTAGCGACTCTTGGCCAGCCATGCCCAATAGGCGAGCCAGAAAACGGCATTTGTCGATGTAGGCGAAAACTCCAGGTTGGGTCATCAAAAAGTTACGGAGCGCGTTTTTTGCAACATCTTCAGGTAAAACATCCTGAAATATAAACTGCACAAATTGCGTGCTAAACAGTCTGAAGCGCGGTGGAGTGCAAGCATTTAGAATTCGAATTCGAACTTCGGCTAGGTCTGAGAGAGGACTTTTTGCAGCGACCGTATCAGCGAATAAGCGGAATTGCGTATCATCAATTGATTCGAACAACGGATCTGAGGCGATTAACAGAAAGAGTAAGCGAATATCTTTCGTTGTCCGCGTAGCGTCAATCGGAGCTGTTACCTGCGTGAGAGCGTTTAAGACGCTTTTGAATAAGGCAGGACTTACTTTTGAGGAAATTAAAGATTCAAGAGAAAGCTTCGGATTGAGAACCAATTCTTGTGTGAGTTTTGCGGGAAAAAATGAACTCGGATAGGCTAGAGTTATCTTTTCTATAAAGGTGAAAAGCTGCGCAGACTCTAGTTCGCGAGCTTCCGCCTGAAGGTTCTGATCTATTTCCCATTGTGGTCTTGGTTGTGGCAGCGTCATAATTATTCAGTACTTCAGGAACAGCGCGAGCATTCCGATTAGCCCAAGTGTTCGTAGGATTAAATGTGGGTGAAGTTTGCGAAGTTCAAGCGCGATACCGACCGCAAGCACTGTGCTAAAGAATATCAGGGCGAGCAAATAAATCCAATGCACGATCTGGAACATTGAAACGGTACTGTAAAGCCAGGAATTGGCCTGCAGATATTTCTGCCACGGAGTGAATGTGTCGGTATATCGACTAGTATATGTAGACCCCAAGCGAGCATCGGCAAAAACGGCTTTCGACGCAGAAACCAAACGGCACCGAACACAATCGAAAAAATCAAAATGCTGTGAGTGATGTTGTAAAGACTGTCGACATAAGAAGGGATCAAACTCATGTCAGGCAAGCCGTTTCCGAAATCCGGTCCCGAGGCTCGTCCCAAAATTCTCATGAGGGTAAAAATCCCGAATGAAAATAAATCCGGCATGATACCAAAGCCGAAAGACCACCAATAGTCTCGTCTGGTTTTGCGGCCGAAGGCAATTCCGCCCCAGAGTCCGTGGGAAAGTATGTCCATATATTTATATTGTATCAAAAACGCCGGCAACTGAAGCTTTTTAAAAGGTCGCGAGGGGTGGTTTTCGGTTTTACACCCATGCTATACTTTTAAGATTGAGCCATTAAAATTACGTGATATGTCTGCGTTTATTTTGAGTCGGCAGGAGTGGGAGAGTACTTTGGAGGGTTTAGGCATCAATAAAACAGATATTGGTTTTCTTGTTGATTCCGTAAATTTTTTACTTCCTGATGACCAGAGGATTTTTCTGGATTATCTCAAAGCAAGTCCTCAAAGTGAACGTGTCGCGATGATTGATTTGATTCGCAGAAAAATAGAGGCACTTCGTTTGCGCGATAAGTCAAAATGGCTCGAGATTCTTCGTGATGAACAGAAATTGATTGCCGAGGCGTAAAATATTTATGAAAGAAAATCGAGTTTCTTCAGCTGAGAAAAACCTTGCAGAGAAGTCAGTCGAGCGTGTTCCGACGGGCGTATTTTTGGAATCCGAGGCCCGTTTTCTTCGCGGCAATTTTGGTGAAAAAACTGACCGTCGATCTTTTTTGCGTACGGGAGCCATGCTTCTTTCAAGTGCGCTTGCGTCAGGTTGTGTGACGAGCGAAGCTTTTAGAAGAATATCGGGAGCTACAGAACAGCAGATGGTCGAAAGATCCGAAAATCTCAATCCGGAGGAACTGGAAAAGTTTCGTCTTGGAGTTGAAAAGCTTCAGGAATATCTCGAGCAGCACAAGGTAGATGAAACGATTAAGAGAAGTAGGGAATATTTCAATAGTGGAGTTGATGGTTTTTTCACCTTTCACCACATCGAAGCTTCGGCCCAGTTCGTGAAGTCTATGGCTGAGGTTTTAAAGACGAATCCAAATCTTTTTGTTTCGCGAAATCGTTTTCAAGAATATAAAGATAGTTTGAAAAAGGCGGAGGCGGCATGGTATCCGATGTCTCCGGAAGATAGAGCGCGACATGTCGAACGCAGTTTTAGTGTTTCTGGATTTGATGCCTCTAAGACGGTTACGGACGAACAGGTGACGGAGGCCTTGAGGAAGCATTATCCTGCTTCATTATTAAACGCCTCAACTTTTCAGGTTATATATTCTGATTTAGAAGATGAGCCGAATGAGGAAAAAGCCAAACGATATGGCTTTAAGGCTCAGCTGCAGGCTTCAAGTATTCCGCCTAATAATGCAGAGCTCGCTAATATTAGGAGTATTTTAACCGATGATCCGCCTGAAAGTGTTAGGGGATATATCATTATGTTTCCTTTTCATGAGCAAGGTTTGGATTTTGTGATGAATACTTTGCATCACGAATTTGGCCATCGTAACGACTGGATAAGCTCGCCGCTTTTGTCGAATGTCGACAGACTTGCGTTCTTGCGCAGTGTTACCGGTCTCTATGTGACTCAGATGGAAAAAAGAGCTTTGGGATACAAAACTTTTGGCCCTCCAAGAGAAATTCCGTTTAAGTCTGACTATGTGGATGTGATTAATAGCGAAGACGAAGACACGCGACGGTACATGAAAGTTAGTGAATACTGGGCAGAGATATTCAAGCAATATCAAAATGACAAAGAAAAATTCAGTGCCGAGTTTCCTGAAGAAGCGCGAGTTGTAAAAAAATGGATAGATATCATAACCGGAACTGTGAGTGAAAATAAAGTTCTGCCGGAAGCTCTGCAAAAGCTTCGAAGTCGAAAATAATATATATATGAAGCTCCTAAAACAAAGGACTTTTGAGTGGTGGGAAGTTAGCATGATAAAAGTTTGTCTGATTTCCCTAGGAATTATTCTCGGCCTGTATTTTTATAAATATTTAGTTGGTCTTTTGTGGCTCTGGTGGACTCTGTTTGCGATACCTGCGTTATATTTTATTGCAAAGTTTTTCCGCGAGAAGTAAGATGGCTTCCAATATGGAAACAAAACTCAAGCACTTGGAGTGGGAAGCTAAATATAGCGTCGAGGTCGCGGAAATCGATGAGCAGCACAAAGCGATGTTCGCGACGATTAATTTACTTATAGACGCGATTGGCGCCTCGCCAACCAAAGAGAAGCTTTCCGAAATCATCGCACGCCTTGTTCAATACAAGCGTTTTCATTTCGAGACCGAGGAAAACTATTTTAAAAAGTTCAATTACGAAGGGACTGCCGAACATGTAAAAAAGCATCACGAATTCAACGTGAAGTTGGAAGAGGTTCAAAAGAAATGCGGCGATGATGTTTTGATGCTGGCCTACGAGTTGATTGATTTCTTGGAAGACTGGCTGATTAATCATCTGATGACCGTCGATCAGGAATATAAAGAGTGTTTTAAGGCTCACGGCTTGAAATAATCACTGCGGTGATTTTGGTTCTCGGCGCGTTTTATGCGCTTTTTGTGAAAGTGGATAAGTCGAAAATTTCAAAAGAAGAAGTTTTTGTGGAATAAAAAAAGACCTGACTTGCGGGTCAGGTTTTGTGGTTCGCTTCGATGATCTTCTTCGCGATTCGCGCGAGTCGTTCGCGACTCATCGGCGGGCCGTCGTTCGAGGAGAAGAAGCCTTCGTATTTCTTGAAGAAAGTGCGGACCTTGGACTTGATCGGCGCCCAGACTTCTTGGCGCGAACCGTGCATCGGGAAAAGCTTGGCGTGCACGTGATCGATGCCGAAGCCTTCGAACATGATGCCGGTGCGTCCGACGTCCGCGAAAGCGCGGTTCAGCATCTTCGCAACGTGAGCCGCGGCTTCCATGAGGTCGGCGCGCGCATCATACGACAATTCGCAGACGTCGCTCGGATAGTGTTCCTTCGGAATCACGACGGTGAAGCCTTCGGTATTCGGAAAACTGCTCAGGAACGCCAGGTGATCATCGTCCTCCCAAACACGGTGCACGAAGACCCGGCCGGCGACCATCTCGCAGAAGAGGCACGGCTCTTCGAACTCAGGCGCCGGCGGTGGGATGATTGGGCTACCGTCTTTTTTCAGCATATCCAGGCACTCGGCGATGGTGCGCTGGATTGCGTGCGTTGCCTCCTTTTCGGTGTCACCGAGCGCGTAGATGTCCTTGAATTCCTTGCACTTTCCGAGATACTGCTCCTTCTCATCCGACCACTCGGCACGATAGTGATACTTAAGTGCTTCCTTCTTTGATGCTTGGCTGATTCGCATGGTTACTTCCTCCTATGGTTAATCTAGCCAAGAAATAGCTTACTTGTCAAGGCGGGAATATGATGAAACATCATGGTTGCGATGTTCCGCTATGATTGAGATTTCGTCTATTGTCGTCATCCCGTCTTTAAATAGTTGTCATCCTGCTCTAAAAAAAAGTTTTCATCCCGAAGCCGAGTGATCCAGTTGCGCTTGAGCGGCAAGACATTTTCAAAATCCCTCTGCTTCGGGA
>Ga0194060_10003647_pt1 | contig 10838 bp, 8 predicted proteins | sample SepL225m_MetaG_FD_163427 | JGI IMG/M metagenome (GOLD analysis project Ga0194060, IMG submission 163427) | Anoxic zone freshwater microbial communities from boreal shield lake in IISD Experimental Lakes Area, Ontario, Canada - Sep2016-L222-5m | ecosystem: Environmental > Aquatic > Freshwater >... | reverse complement strand
CATTGAGCCATTTACGTGATTTGGATGTTGCTTTGACAGAAACACTTCCCTCGATCGCGTCGTCCTACATAGCAAACGCGCAGGATCGCAAAAAGAAATGGGATCATTTGGAACACTCTCTCAGTGTCGCGGCTGGGAACAGGCGGCAGGAAGTGCGCGACACATTGCAAGATCCGACAGTAGGGGTTACTTTGCTGGCTATTTCCAGATTCATCGAGGAATGCAATGACAGAAGTGGAAGAGACAGCCAACCAGTAGTTCGGCCACTTAAGCCTTGGGCGCAACGGCGCGTGGAAAAGTTGCGAGAGAAAGTCGAATTTGCACTGAAAAGCGTCGACGATGAGGGTGGTCAGCACCGGGCTCGGATTCTCGTTAAACGATTGCGCTATAGCGTGGAGTCTATGCAGGCAGTATTGCCCACGCGACGGGCAAGAAGATGGCTAAAGCGAGCCATTGCGCTACAGGGCTCAATTGGTTCGAGCCGGGATATTCAGCGTGCACATACGTTCGCCGTTGAACTGCAAGCCGATCCAGACTTGGTGGAGTTCTTGCGTGGGTTCGGCTGTGGCCTAGCGTACGGCAGAGACCACTTTCGAATTTGAAACCTCTGCCTTGGCGCAGAAATTGATAGTGTCTTTACTAACTTCTCCAGCACAGCAGTGGCAGGACGCACTACTCACCTCTAAGAGACAGCTAGGTAGCGCACTGCGTAGGGTCGCACATATTTTCCTGCGTGACCACCTACCCATGAAGGCGATAGCCCTTGCCCTCGAGCCGACGCGGCATCTTTCGAAATGACTGTGCCGACGAATCTGGCGGAACGGTGCCCTTATCCGGGCTTGATTCGGAGCAGCCAACTGGACATGAATCGATTGCACGATCACGGCACTCGTTACCGATTTCGGTGAAGCGTTCCGTGTTCCTGAGGAAACCAGCGACCGCACGTTGGGTTTCTGGGCTTCGCGGAACGGTTTTGTGGTTGGTCCCCTCGATGACTGCTACTGTTGCTTGAGTGCCAAAGCTGCGCGCCAGCTTCAAACTGTCTGCGTGAGTTACCTCTTTGTCTCTTGCAGCCAGGATGACGAGCGTCCTTGCCGATATGTCGGGTACAAGTTTTGAATTCATGAACCGTTTGCGAACAAATACAGACAAAGGTGCCAGCCAGAATCTGCTGCGAAGCACGGAGCGCATGCTGCAAAAAGGGGACACCAATATCAGGTTTGCTGGGCTGACATGGTGGGCGAGCCAGATTGCGATCGCAGTGCCGAGACTGCGCCCCATCAGTGCCATCTCGGTGTCTGTGTGGCAATGCGTTTGCATCACAAATTCATAGATCGCCAGCGCGTCTGATTTGGCGTTTATCTCAGACGCGGAGCCCTTGGAATCACCAAACCCACGGTAATTGAAGCTGTAGACCGTCCATCCTTCAAGGTAGGAAGCCATTTTGGGTGCCCACCAGGCGTCTTCCTTTCGACCGCCGAAATAGAGAAGTACTTTTTCCCGCTCCTGTACTGACTTTGGCTCCGCCCTCCATCCGTTCAGAGTTGCACCGTCAGGGCGATCCAGCCTCAGCGGGCTGATGTCAAAGCCCGCATGGGGACCCGCAGGCAGGTCGCGCCTGCGCCGGGGCCTGCCAAAAATCAATCGGTTAATCACGACGACTCTGCAGGGGTGCCATGTTGGCACCGTGCAATGGCGAAGCAAGACCAGAAACATCCCCCGCCTGGATATCGAGTGCATGAAGAACACGCGTGCATAGATCCTGTGGCGTTTGCGAAATAACGTCTTCGGGCACCTCGAATTTGCGGGTCAGGCGCGTGTAGTCCTCAAAGCCGTAGGACACGATAAAGGGATGCATACCTGCCGCCACTGCAGCGGCGAAATCCTTGTGCTCATCGCCGCATGCAAACGAACGTGCGGGGTTGATGTCAAAGCTTTTTCGGGCCGCCCTGAACGCGGCTGTCTTTTCCTGCCCCAAGGGCACGTGCGCCATGTAGTCCATGGCATCAAGATCAATGTCGTGGCGCGCCAGGAGTATGCGCAGAGTCAGTTCGGGCTCGTTGGTAATGTTGCGGGTGACCAGCCCTACCCGGATGCCCGTGGCAGCAATCAGCGTACGGATCAGGTCTGCAACGCCAGGATAAAGCTGGGCATGGTTGCGATACACATCGGTGAGTGTTGCCAGAAGCTTCTTGCGGCTTTGTTTGCCGAGCTGTTGCTTCAGGTTGAAGGGAAACTCTTTGAGTCCGCCCATGTATTTGAATAGATTGCGCCGCTTCTGAAACCGTTCAAGCGCACCCAATTCCATTCCATGTTTAGAAAACGTTTGATCAATGGCAGAGAAGGCATCGACTATCGTGCCATCGGCATCAAAAATGATCAATCGCTCATTGGATCTGTACATGGCATTCGTGACCGGTTCAACGCAAGTATGCTGCAACCCGCGGCCTTGCGGCAAAGTAGTTGCCGCGCAACTTTAGCCGATTGCGGGACAATCGCGCGCCTAGTGCATGGGGGGCACAGGATATTCACGAGATCGTCATATTTCGTCATTAGCATGCGTGTTGCACAGCGTTTTGGAGACGCTGGCACAACAGGGATAGCAAACCAAACCCACCTTGCGCAATGCAGGGGCATCGCGTCGCCTGAATGAACGAGCCCCATCCGGATGCCAAAGACTTTCTATCTCGTACTGGTGGTGCAGTTCATTTCATCGATCGCGGATAACGCATTCCTGATTCTTGCTATCGGCAGAACGATGGAGTTGGGGAGCGTAGAGTGGGTGATCCCCGTGCTGAAAATGGGCTTTACGCTGTTCTATGTTGTGCTCGCGCCTTTTGTGGGTCCGCTGGCAGACTCCCTGCGCAAAGGCCACGTCATGTTGCTCGCCAATGTCCTGAAGGTCATTGCAATGCTGATACTTCTCAGCGGAGCACATCCTCTGATGGCAATCGGAGTTGCAGGTTTGGGAGCCGCCATGTATGCGCCAGCCAAGTACGGATTGATCACAGAGCTATTGCCCGCCAAGGACCTGGTCATTGCCAACGGCTATTTCGAAGGTGTTACGGTAACTGCAGTAATCATGGGAACCGCTTTGGGAGGAGTGCTGGTGAGTCCGATGCTGACAAACAGCGGGGCTTTGCAAGCGCTGTCCTGGTTCGATGCAGTCCACACCAGGTTTGTTGCAGGGATATTGGTCCTGCTCATCCTGAACTCGGTGGCTACCCTGTTGAGTTTCGGAGTGTCCGACAGCGGAGCGCGTTATGGTGCATGCACGCCACACCCAGTCAAACTGGTACGGCGCTTCCATCGCGAGAATCTGACACTCTGGTTTGATCGCCAGGGGGGCTTGTCCATGGCCGTCACAACCTTGATCTGGGGTGTTGGCGCGACTCTTCAACTCATCGTTCTGCGCTGGGCCACTGAGTCGCTAGGCCTTCCTCTGGCCCAGGCTGCTTATTTGCAGGGCGTTACAGCCATCGGGGTGATCGCCGGTGCTCTGGCGGCAAGCCGCTTCGTCGCGTTGGCGGACGCGGCGCGTGTCTTGCCTCTGGGAATGGCGCTGGGTGCCATGGTCCCGCTGCTTCTGTTGGTGCACAGCGTTACCTGGGCGGCGGTGCTGCTGATCATTGTTGGTGCCATGGCGGGGTTCTTTGTGGTACCGATGAATGCGATGCTGCAACATCGCGGCTGCACTTTGCTGACTGCGGGTCGCTCTATTGCAGTGCAGGGCTTCAACGAAAACGCTGGAATGCTGCTGATGCTGTGCATCTACGCATCGACGATCGCACTCGACATACCCCTCTACCCACTGATCATCGGTTTTGGAATCCTGGTGGTGGGTCCCATGGCCATCCTGTACGCTGTCTCAAAATGGCCCCTGCGAACCACTGAGCCCACGATGTGATCTTTTCGTTTGCCGAGAATCATCAAATTGTCATGATTGCTGCGTAGCCTTGCGGGCATGAACAGTAGCCAAGACCTCACCGTTGATTCCTTTGCGTCTGAGTCCGTCCCATTGCGGATTGCGATCGTGACCGAAACATTTCCACCTGAAGTCAATGGTGTCGCGATGACACTTGGACGCATCGTGGCGGGCGTTCTGGAGCGGGGGCACTCATTGCAAGTCGTGCGTCCGCGTCAACCACGCGACGCAACGCATCAACAGCGCGCTGGTCTGGACGAGGTCTTGTCGCGCGGCGTCCCATTGCCTGCCTACGGGGATCTGCAGTTCGGAATGCCCTCTAGAGGACGTCTGATAAAGCTTTGGAGCGAACAGCGTCCCGATGTGGTTCACGTCGTAACCGAGGGACCCCTGGGGTGGTCTGCGGTGTCCGCTGCGCGCAAACTTCAACTGCCGGTTACCAGTTCCTACCACACGAATTTTCAGCGCTATTCGCCGCACTATGGAATTGGATTGCTCAAGGCACCCATCGAGGCGTACCTGCGCAAACTACACAACAAAACGATGGCCACCATGGTGCCGACCAAGGCGATGGTGCAGGAACTGCAGCAGCGGGGTTACGAAAATGTCACCTTGCTATCACGAGGGGTGGCTACGGAGCAGTTCAATCCCGTACGACGGTCGGCTGCCTTGCGCGAAAGCTGGGGTGCCGGGCCGCAAGATCCGGTGGTAGTGCTGGTCGGACGCCTAGCAAAAGAAAAAAATGTAGGCTTGGTGGTGTCGGCCTTTCGTGCGATCCGCTCCAGGGTGCCCAACGCAAAGCTGGTCCTGGTCGGCGATGGGCCGCTGCGCAAGCCCTTGGAAGAGTCGGTGCCGGAAGCCCATTTTGCGGGTACTCGCAAGGGTGATGATCTGGCCGTGCACTATGCCTCAGGCGATCTGTTTCTGTTCCCCAGTTTGACGGAGACATTTGGAAACGTGGTCCCGGAGGCCATGGCCAGCGGTCTGGCCGTAGTGTCGTACGACATCGCGGCTGCCAAGGAACTGATCGACAGTGGTTTCAATGGCGTGCTCGTTCCCCCCGGCGACGAACTTGCGTTTGTCAATGCAGCGGTGGAACTGTCAATAAACCTGCAGCAACGTACGCAGATGCAGGCTGTTGTTGCGCAAAGCGTCGCTCATCTGGCATGGGGTGCGGTTTACGACAGCTTCCTGAACGCCTTGTCGGGTGCGGTGCAATCGCACGGGAGAGGGTTTGCCGCTACGGGAGACAGCCTACGGCAGTCAAGACAGATTGGTAAGGCACAGCAGTGCTTGGCCCATTCGAACCTGCATACCATGCTTTAAGCCATCGCACAGCGCAAATCCCTTGGGAGCAAGAACAATGACTGTGGAGCCATGCTGGAACCAACCCATTTCCTGCCCTTTAGTGAGGTGCGCATCGCACGCGATCGATTGAGGCCCCGAATATTTCAAGTGGAACAAGACATCGAGAAAGTGCAGCCGGATGCTGGCAACCAGAATCGCGGCCACGGGAATCAGCGCTATGTGCTTGTTGGCCATCGGGCCTGCAGCGTGAATTCTAGTGCTGATAAAGGCACGCTCGTTCTTGCAAAACAAGCGTTCAATCCTCTTCAAGGCAATCGGATTGACGTTCCACGTATCGCCAGAAAAATAGCGAACCTTCTTTACCGTGCAATCGTGAGGAGCATGAAACCGGTGGTACATGCTGGAGCTCAGGCGCAGTGTCACGAAGAATCCGTCGCGCCAATCGCCAAGGTCCTCATCCGCACCCAGCAGATCCGCCAGCGCGTATGGAAAGCCCTTGGCCTGAAAGACTTGGCCATCACAAATGGGGCCATTTGCGCCGATGATTGCATCCACGGGACTGGCAAGAACAGAATCCCTACCGTCAATCGGCCTTGCCCCGTCCTTCAACTCGCGGGTAAAGCAGTCGTGCATGCTTTTGAAGCGGTCTTGCTTGGCTTCGCCCAAGTCAAGGTCGCTGAAAAACTTCCAGATCGCAATCGATGCATCCCGAATCAGTGGTTGCTCAATCTTGCTGAACCAACCCATAAAGCGTGTCAAGAGCCGACGCGGGATGCGATTGGTCAGGAGAAAGTTCAGGTCTTCCTGATGCAGCAGGGACTGTATGTCTTTTCGAATGCTCATTTCATTACGTTCTCGAAGCGTGAACCAAGTCGGAGGTGTTAGCCCGTGTCAAATCTGCCCGCATTAGAAACCATTGCGCTTTATGCAGCTGCCGCAGCCGCATTGTTTGGGATTTTGGGAAAAGCCAGATCACGCTTGGAGCTGTCTCTGGCAAAACATCGTTCGCTTGCAGGACATCCGCGCACGGCCAAGCGCATCGCATCGTTCATGCCGAGGTATACATATGAGGAAGCGAATGCGTTTGGCATCGATAACGCGCCTGCAGAAGTGGTCGCGACAAGAAAAGCCGCATTTGACGCATTGGTTATTCGCTTTCAGGCGTTGTACCCACAAACCTTGCTGGCAGGCTCGGAAGTTGCAAAAGGCTTGTCTGACCTTCAGTTTGTAAGTGCCTACCGGGTTCCGTTTCAATTTCGTAAACTGGTCCAGGGCCGGCTCCAGATCGGGTCCATGATGCAGGCGAGTGAGGGCGTGAAACTCACCGATCTGGATGGTAATCAGTTTTTCGATCTGACTGGCTCCTACGGGGTGAATGTTTTTGGTAACGACTTCTACAAGGCTTGCATCGACACGGGCGTCGATACTGTGCGCGATCTCGGACCCGTGCTCGGTTCGTACCATCCTGTGATCCAGAACAACGTGCAACGTCTGCTGCGTATTTCCGGCATGGATGAAATATCGTTTCACATGTCCGGCACAGAGGCGGTGATGCAGGCCGTTCGCCTGGCCCGATACCATTCCGGACGGAGCAAGATTGTCCGCTTTTGTGGCTCGTACCATGGCTGGTGGGGTGATGTTCAGCCGGGCATTGGCAACCCGATGCCCGCACGCGATACCTTTACCTTGGCCGAGATGAGCGAGGCCACCTTGCGGGTCCTGCGCAACCGCACCGATATCGCCTGCGTTCTGATCAATCCGCTGCAGGCGCTGCACCCCAATGCCGCAGCACCTAATGACGGTTCTCTGCTTGACAGTTCCCGAAAAGCGGGATTCTCGAAACCCGAGTACTCCGCGTGGCTTCAGCAGCTTCGCAATATTTGCGACGAGCGTGGCGTTGCACTCATCTTTGATGAGGTATTTGTCGGATTCCGACTGGCGCGTGGTGGAGCGCAGGAATATTTCGGTGTGCGTGCGGACTTGGTGACATATGGCAAGACCATCGCTGGCGGCTTGCCGATCGGCGCAGTCTGTGGCAGGCGCGAGTGGATGAAGCGCTTTCGTGAAGATGCACCTGCAGACGTTTGTTTTGCGCGTGGCACATTCAACTCGCATCCCTACGTGATGGGAGCGATGAACGCCTTCCTCGTGCGCCTGGATGATCCGGACATTGCCAGCCTGTACACAGACATCGCTAATACATGGGACTCCCGCGCGCAGCGTCTCAACGAGCAACTGGCGGGTGCAGACGTTCCTGTAAGGGTGGCCAATATGTCTTCCATCTGGACGGTGCTGTACACCCAACCTGCCTGCTTCAACTGGCTGTTGCAACACTATTTGCGCCTTGAAGGTGTGGCTTTGAGTTGGGTGGGGACCGGGCGAATCATCTTTAGCTTGAACTTTACAGACTCGGACTTCGAGAAAGTAAGCACACGTTTTGTGCGTGCTTCACTGGCCATGAAGGCCGATGGATGGTGGTGGAGTGATACGGTTGCAACGAACAAGTCAATCCAGCGCCGGATTTTGCGTGAGATGCTTGCGGCGAAGTTCTAGGTGCTGCTCCGGAATACAAGCCGCTGCTCATCTCCCTATGGCAAAGTATTCAAATCCAAGGCTTCGAACCAACTTCGGATCGTAGAGGTTGCGCCCGTCAAAGATCACGGAATGTTTTAGACTGGCTTTGATGTGGTCGAAGTCTGGGCTACGGAATTCTTTCCACTCGGTCACGATCACCAGCGCATCGGCACCCTCCAGCGCGCCACTCTGGGAACTGGCAAAGCCTACACGGTCGTCCTGTGGCAATACGCGCTTGGCCTGGTCGGTTGCCACCGGATCATAGGCAGTCACCGTGGCTCCTGCCACCAGCAGGTCTTGAATCAACGCGAGGCTGCTGGCTTCGCGCATATCGTCCGTATTGGCTTTGAATGCAAGCCCCCAAATCGCGAAGTGCAGACCTTCTAGATTCTCTCCAAAGCGCGCCTTGATCTTTGTGGCCAGAACGCGTTTTTGGTGTTGGTTGGCAGTCTCAACTGCGTGCAACACGGAAAGGTTGATGCCGCCATCGTCGGCTGCAAACTTGATCAGCGCCTTGACGTCTTTTGGAAAGCACGAACCACCATATCCGGCGCCGGCGTAAAGAAAGTCGTATCCGATGCGCGGATCACTTCCGATACCCTTGCGCACATGTTCAATATCAGCGCCGAGCTTTTCTGCAAGATTGGCGAGTTCATTCATGAAACTGATTCGCGTTGCGAGCATGGCATTGGCGGCGTACTTGGTGAGTTCGGCGCTGCGAACGTCCATCAAGATCAATCGATCGTGATGGCGCTGGAACGGCGCATACAGCGCACGCATATTCAACTCTGCCTGCTCGTCGTCGCAGCCCAGAACAATGCGCCCCGGTCGCATGAAGTCATCCAGAGCCGCACCTTCCTTCAAGAACTCGGGATTGGACACCACACTGAACGGCGTATTCGCGCCACGTGCGCCAAGCTCCGCCAGGATCGCCTGGCGAACTGCATCCGCAGTACCTACCGGAACCGTGCTTTTGTCAACCACGACCTTGTAGTCGGTCATGTATTTGCCAATGTTGCTGGCTGCCTGCAAGACATGGCGTACATCCGCGCTGCCGTCTTCGCCCTGTGGAGTCCCTACGGCAATGAACTGTACTGTCCCAAACCGGGTCGCAAGCGCGATATCTTCGGTAAAGTGCAGCCGACCCGCATGCAGGTTGCGCTCCACCATGGCCTGCAGTCCGGGCTCGTAAATCGGGACATGCCCTGACTGCAGCGCCCTGACCTTGTCCTTGTCGGTGTCAAAGCAAGTGACATCATTGCCTACGTCCGAGAGGCAAGCACCCGTCACTAGGCCAACGTAGCCAGTGCCGATCACAGTAATCTTCATGTTGATCCTCTTCGATGCAAATTGCGACCGAAGTGTCACGGACTGACGCTACAGTTTCATGACGGAAAGTAATTTCGTTTGTCGTCGCCAACACATTCACGAAAATGTCTTCTACAAGGTAATCAAGTTGTCACAGTTGCTTCCTATATTGCGATTTGGTGGATGCTCAGATCACCGATTCTTCATTTGTTAAGGAGCCAACGGAATGCAAGATTTCTCGGACAAAGTTAGGGTATTGCAGTGGGATGATCATCGTTACTACCACCAATGCCGCATCAACCAGACGCTGCACCTGATCAGCGCCATCAGTTTCCTGTGCGCATACTGTGTGCTGTTCATTGATCCGGCTATCGCAGGCATTGTGGGATGGCTGGTAGGAATGGTGACGCGTCAGTCCGGCCACATCTTCTTTGAGCCGCGCGGGTTCGACAAGATCAACGACGCGTCTTACGAATACAAGGAGTCAATCAAGGCGGGCTACAACATGCGTCGCAAAGCGGTGCTGGTTTCCGTCTGGCTGTGTGTGCCTTTGCTGTTGGCACTGTCGCCGCGCCTTTTTGGACTCATCGAACCTGCTGTGGGTTTCAATGGCTATGTTCACGACGTTGGCCTGTTCTGGCTGTTGTTGGGCGCTGGCGGCTTGATCTTTCGGACATTGCACCTGTTTGTCTTGCGGGGACCCGCTTGGGGCTTGGCGTGGGCGGTCAAGATTCTTCTGGACCCATTTCACAACATTGCCACTTACTGGAGGTCGCCACTGGCCCTCATGGCAGGCCAACGCTATGACCCGCTCGAAGGCCATGAGGCGACTGGCTTCCATGCATGACCAAACAAGGTGCGCCCAATGGGAAACTTCTGACCTGGCGAAGGTCGGTAGAAGTCCGGCCTGAATGACACGAATAGCGAGTTGCGTACGGCTCCTGGCAGCCGTGCTACTGTGTTGCGCGTGCTCCCCCCGGTACCTAATCGTTCAGGGCGTGGCGAGCGAGCTTGCCAATCAGCGCGTCGACACAGAGGATGATCTGGTGCTGGCGCGCGAGGCCGGCGCTTTTTATCTCAAGCTGTCAGAGTCCTTGCTCAACGAAGTGCCCGGCAATGCGAACCTGGCCGCCGCTGTTGCCGGCGGGTTTACGCAATACGCCTATGCCTTCGTTCAACTCGAAGCCGAGCGTACCGAGTCCAGGGACGCCAAGGCCGCACAGAAGCTGCGGGAGCGCGCACGCAGGCTTTACCAGCGCGCTCAGCACCATGCTCTGGCGTGTCTGGAAAACCAGACGCCAGGTTTTGCCAAGACCCTGGCGAGCGCCAACCCGACCGACTGGCCGCGCATTCAGCCGGACCAGGTCCCATTGGCGTACTGGGCAGCGGCTTCCTGGGCCAGCGTGATTGCCTTGTCCAAGGACGATCCGGACGTTGTGGCAGATCTGCCGCTAGTGGTACGCCTTGCAAAGATACTTTGGCAAACGCAACCCGACTTCAATGACGGTGCACTTGCCAGCCTGATGGGAAGTCTTGAAGCCGCCCGACCTGCAGGCTCGGCACAGGAGGCCACGCGTTACTTTGATCTGGCGATATCCCTGAGCGGCGAAAAGAATGCCGGTGCCTATGTTGCCAAGGCCGAAGGCATCGCCCTGGCTGCGGGCGACCGCGCAGCATTTGAAGCCCTGTTACGCCGGGCATTACTTGCCAGCAAGGGCACGCG
>Ga0194060_10003646_pt1 | contig 10841 bp, 5 predicted proteins | sample SepL225m_MetaG_FD_163427 | JGI IMG/M metagenome (GOLD analysis project Ga0194060, IMG submission 163427) | Anoxic zone freshwater microbial communities from boreal shield lake in IISD Experimental Lakes Area, Ontario, Canada - Sep2016-L222-5m | ecosystem: Environmental > Aquatic > Freshwater >... | reverse complement strand
TCCTCACCCTGAACTCATCTGAATAGCGGTCATTGCCGGGGCGTTCAATTTCCACCAGTCCAAAGTAACGGGCAAACCGATTCAGACAGCGCGAAGAATAACTGGTCCGCACCACTTTCTCGGGCGAATAGTAGTTGCCGACTGGTTGAATGTGCGGAAGCAGGTTGCGAAAAGCCTGCAGGAAATTGTCTTCATAGAAGATACTGCTCCGCCATTCACCACCGTACCTGGTCAGCAGATAGAGGCTGAACAGAAACGACTGCTGTATGAAGGGAATTTCTCCCAGATGATCCTGATAGGCCCAGTTGTATTCCCTGACAAAGGCCCGTAACAAGCGCGAGTAGATGCCCGATAGCTCCTGTTCAGCCAACAGATTCCGGCACTCCCTGCTGAGGATAAACTTCCCCTTGTATTTTCTGATCAATCCGGCCAGTTCGGCAACCAGCCGGGTTGTATGCATTACCCTGAATTCCGGTTCTGTTCTCAGCTCGCCAATCTCGATTATTCTCCGGTATTCCTCTTCACTATAGTAACTTTGAGCCGATTCCCGGCAGAAGTTACGCGGCATGTTGCCGGTGGCGGTTGCCTTCAGACCGTCATCACCGATGCCCTCTGCCAACAGATTGAACAGGGATATAATCGGGGCTTGCAGATGACTGTCGAGGCTGGACGGGAAGACAATCAGATGGGGCGTATCAAACGGGAAGTGCAGAAACCGGTGCATCTGTTCCGGAGACAGACCGTGGAAATCGTCTCTGGGTGCCTGATTACGTTGCTGGTTGTGCTGACGCAGAAATGCGTTGGCTTCATCAAGCGAGCCGAAGCTCTTATCCTTGAGCAGTTCCTTCAACTCGTCCATGGCCGACCCCTTGACGTGCTGGTGTTCACTGGCGTCATGTTTATCGGCGCAGCACTTTTTGTATTTGAGCCCGCTGCCACAGGGGCAGGGATCATTTTTGCCTGTTTTCAAGATGAACTCCTTGCCTCAAATGTCTCAATTATGTCCCCATCAGAACCATGTCCTATATGTCTCATAAATGTCCCATAATCAAAAAAGGCCGTCCAATCACGTAATGTCCCATATGTCCCAAAAATGTCTCATTTCTTCCCAGTGAGAATGTAGTAGCTTCCCCGTTTTTCACCTACACGCACAATAACACTCTTTTGTACAAGATCATCAAGGTCACGGGCAGCAGTTTTGCGAGTACAGCCTGTAAGTTCCTGAAATTCCGAGTTAGTGATCCGCCCAGATCCCTTTATATGAGCCACCCCCTTCACCTGCCGCTCATTCAGGTTCATAACGGCCATAATTTCCGGAGTCAGCCAGTCACGCCATATGGTTGAAACGAAAAACCCCTCCCGCTGTTCAAACTGTGGCTCCGGCAGTCCGGCCTCGCGGCAGAGCTCAATCATGGTCTGGGTGCCGGAACCGACACGCTCGATGTAACGTGCCAGATAGAGCGATTCTGCCAGAAGCGGGTTATACGGAACGGATGGGTGATCGTGCCGGAGACTGTCCATGGTAAGTGTGCCAGGCAACGAACCGGGATTCCAGATTTCGAGCCTGTCGGCAAACAGTCGAACCTCGACAGAGGCATTACTGTGATAGTCCCGGTGGGCAATGGCATTGACGATTGCTTCGCCCACGGCATCGGGTGGGAGTTCATAGGTCGCCGGCGCAGTGATACTGACATCCCTGACGCCGACAGCGCGGTCGATCCGGTCGAGAACAAAATCGCGGGCAAGGTTTGCCTGCTCGAAAAGATCACCACCATAGACCTGCATCGATAGAAATGGGCGCCGATATTCCGTGCCACGGCAATGCATGCACTTGATTTCAGCAGTCCGGTGGAATTTCTGCGGATTGCTGCCGAAGAGCATGACCGCTGCATTGGTCGGCTTGTGCTCATGAACGAGGTTAAGGTGGGTCAGCAGCGCCTGGGTGCTGGTATTTGATTTCAACGGAAATCCGCGTTCACGGCGGGCGGTATCCAGGAACCATTCCACACGCTTGCGAGAAATGTCTTTCAGGGAAGCCTGCTCACAGGGAGATGTGTCGAAGGGAGGCACCCGAAGTGCACCGCTGGTGTCGAGATAATCCACAAGGCTTGCATATACCTCGGCAGTCAGAGCGCTTGCATCTTCGATCCGGCGGCGGATCAACTCATTGCTGGCCTTACTGACAAGCTGCCGCATCTTTGGATGACGCTGTTTTTCATCGGAACCCCAGACATAGACCAGGCGGGGTTTACCATGTCGGCCTGCATGATCATATTCACGCTCTGTCGGAGAAACACCGTCTGCATCCTCAAAACCGTACTCATAGCCAAAGATGCCCAGGTAGATGTCGCACCGTTCAACCTCTTCCAGATAGACCGTATCGGCACGCTGGTCTCGTGCCGGAAGTTCCTCGAACAGAAAGACGTCGGAAACAAAGCGGCGTAGAACCGCATCTCCTAGGAGAAACGCCTTCAGATCCCAGCGAACCTGGGAAAACTCTTTCTGGACGCTGCTGATGAATATTCTCTTGCGGGTTATGGTCATTTCGGTTACCGGTTTTCAGGATATTGATCGGACTTCTATTACTAGCTATACGCGTCTATACGCTACGCCTATAGCATATCCGTTCTATACTCGAACGCTTATATCGACTAAATAATCGGCCTGCCTGCATTTGAAATGTTATCAGCGAATCAAATTTCCGTATTCCAGTTAAGCAAAAATATTATATTATATTAGCATGTTATGTGTTGTTTCCGTTTTCCAGTTAAGTAAAAGCACAGCACCTAAAGTAATGAACTGATTGCGCCGGTCTGACTTGAATTCCACGTCAAGTTGTTCGCCGTTGGTGATAATGGTAATCAGTTGCTCAAGAGTAATCATCTTCTCCTCTTATGGTCATGTCAGTTCTCGATTTGTCATGATTAACGCTTTGTACAACAAGAGCGCTAAAGACATCAATGGCGTCAATATTCACCGAACATGGTCTCTATCGCGCCTTGAGCATACTCAGTTATTCTACTCCGAATCGCTGTTTCAACTGCTCGATGGTGTGATTCCATTTGTGTGTCTTCGGGCGGGCAACCGTATTCTGGTTGCCAAAAAATCCTACCTCTGAGACGGCCTCGTTTGTCGGCTTTGTGCAAATCCACTCGACTGGCAAAAAATATTCGGACTTTTCTTCGTCGTCGTTGAATTGCCTATGATAATTGGAATGCGCGACATCCAACAGAGATCGTTCGACTCCGTCAACATTGACCTTGAACTCACTGGCCCGAATTGCACTGCCGGTTACCCGTCCCACACCGACATAACCCTGTTGCGGAATATTCACCCAGACGCGGTCTCCCGTTGAGAGCATGAAAAGCGTCTGGCTGTACCATCTCCCTCCGCCACCACTGATGAAGCCGTACTTCACAGCTTCTTTCCAGTCTCGATCAGCACTCTGTCCAAAGGAAACATAATATTCACCATTCCATTCACCACGCTCTCCGGCCGGTCCAGCAGTCGCCTTGCTTTCGGTTTCGACAGGATCAATCAGCCAGGCACGGCTCAAATATTGACTGGAGCCGTCTTGGAATACCTGGAAGAAGATGACGTTGATCGCAATGTCCATCCTGTTCAGGTAATTGACAATGCGTTCAGTGCTCAAGTCCAGTGACGATGCAACAATGACTATTTGATGGGAGCCGTTGAGCTGTTCTTCATCCAGAGGTAGACCGAAGCGTTGCCGGAAAATATCCCCCAATGATCCGCCACCGGAAAACCGGTTATAGATGGACGCAATATCATCAGCCTTGAGGTCTTGCGCCCATGAGGCATAGTCCAATGCCTGGGCAACAACTTCACGAGGCGTCATGTCGCGCTTAAGCTCAATCACGATAAGCTGACCATCCTGATTTAACGCCAGAAGATCGATGAAGCCACCGTGGGTGGTACGCACCTGTCGACCGATAAGCAGCCAACGATCGGAGAGGATAGTGGGATCTTCGGTGATCATCTGTTCCAGCAAGGCTTCCTTACCGAGAGATACTTCTGCCAAGGGTTCAGGCTTGGTGCCGACTTTCCAAATTGCGTGGCGGATGGGCATGATTCCTCCTCAGACCTCACTTTTCAAGTTTTTCAGAAAATGCCGAATACAAGAAAACCAATGACTGTATGCAAGATTTCAACACTTCTGCTGTAATCAAACTCGTTCCACTATTGATGCAATCATCTTTATAGGAGTGATGTGCAAAATAATTGCGAGAAGTTACGAATTTCAATATTTGCTTATAAAAATGCAAAGATTCTTTGCTCCATCCCTTGATAGATTTGATGGAATCTATCCTGGCAAAAATTTCCTCAGGTTTTTCGTTAAGTTTTGTTACTTTCCAATCATTATTAAGAGACAAAAGCACTTTAGTAGCCATTTCATTTTTTAGTGCTGCGACCAGGCCACTAAATACTTTCCTTAAATCTGTTGGATCTTCTTTTTGTATGTATTTACAAAACATACCTCTTATAACAATTTCTGTTCTTATTGATATCACAATTAAATAATCCAATATCCTTGGTTGTTTAAATTGTATTATTGAGTTTTTGTTCAAGGACTTATGAATTTCCAAAAATGATCTATTCCATGGTTCGAAACCTTCTATGTCACAAAGCCGTACATACACATTAGTCAAGTCATCTAAGTACCCAAATTCTTTTATTTCACCACAATAATATGGTACATTTCTCAGAAATGTTTTTTTTAGTTTGAACTCCTCATAATTTAATACGTCTTCTAGCTGAGTCCATTTTTCAGCGCACATGTGCTTGTAAGACCATTTATCAAAATAGTGATTTTCGTCCAAATCTGTAGAAGTACAAAGCCATTCAAACAGAAAGTATATATCTTGCCTTAATAACTCCAAGGGTGTTTTTAGAGAAATCCTTCCATCACTTTCTATGAGGCGATGCCATCTACTAAATAACACAAGTAGTTTTTCTAAATCCTCTTCCAAGCAATTTGGGTTCAATTCTCCGGCGTAATTCAGAAGAAAGCTGCCAATTTCTCTATAAGTTAAATTATTTTTTATGTTATCGCTTACCAAGATTGCTGTTGATGTTCGATACAACGATATCCTGTTGAAAATGCATGAATATTGTTCGTTCCAGTAATTATTGGTTTTTGCAATTATTGCAATAATCTTCTGCATACCTTCTTCTGCAGGAAGAAACTTTTCTATGTCAAGATAACCATACAGTGCATCTACAAGAACGTAGCCGCGCCAATAAGCGAAATAAGCCTCATTAGAAAGATATCGTCTCGATTTAGCCAATTTTACTATATTGAATGTTTGAGGTATTTCAGATTGGAACCTTTGCACAAAATCTTCTTGCCTAGGTTCCCGATCATAGGGATGCAACAGATCATTCAAAGTAAATTCATCGGATGAGAAATAGTGATAATGAATATCGTAATAACCGGCAGCTATTTCCTCAACATTTAAATCACTTTCCCAAAATGCTGGACATTCTGGGAAATTAGTCCATTTCCGAAAAAATGTGTCTGGCAATTTGACAAAAAGATCTGGAGAAAATGCTCTATTGAGAATAAGTGTTGAAAGTTTAAGGTCGTAAGGAAGTTTTTCCAAGTCAAATCGATCACATAGGTAGCGACCAAATCTCCCGCCACAGAATCCTGACCAGTGTTCATGACATAGAGAAGCGTCTAAGTATCGGCAATGCTTATCTGCAGAGCTGTATCTTACAGACCTATACACTTTTATGTCCCTTAGGAGGTCTTGAGCAGTCTAAAACTATTATTTCTATTTGGCTTTTGTAATCTGGAGGGATAGTGTCGGAAAGAGCTGTCTCAAGATCCGCAGCAGATGTGAGAGCTGAAGTGATTGTAGTAGGTGGTTTCGTAACCGCTCTGAAATCAATACCAAACCAAAAAACAAGATAGATTCCGTGTCCCTCAGCTCCCGGGTCACGGCTATATCTATTCTTGAGCTGGTCCAGTGGTGCAGTCCAGAGTTCATCGTGGTAATGCCGCTTTATTTCAATTGGTAAAACCATTGTTGAGAACAGAACTTTAATATCAGCTCTTTTCCCCTCGGCAAAATACCCCTCTGGCTCTGCCTGTATGCCCTGGCCGAGTAACGTTGGCCTTAATCGTCCAAGCAATCGATCGCGACAATCGTTTTCCGGTATCGCTTCAGTTGCTTTCCCATGATAATCAATATTCCAAAATTGTTTATAACTATTCAGTGGATCATTACGGAATTCGTTTCGTAACGTTTTAAGCCTATCGAACACTATTGCTTTGAGGTCCGAAATATTGGCTGGTTTCCCATCGCGGAATGTTTCAATTACCTGATGTAGAGTTGGGTACCGGAAGGAAGCATCACGTAAATTTTTTCGCTGGACAGCACAGGCATGAAGCAAGCTATCGCGCCAAGGCCAAAGCGCTGATTTGCCTATGAGAGCGTCTAAAGCGCTAGTCGCCTCGAAATTAGATATAGCACTAAGTGTATCGATGAGTTTGCGGATTGTTCTTGCAGCATCCTCGGCGTTAGTCACCCGAGAATCAGTTTTTTGAAATTCATCAAAAGGAGAGAATAGACTGCCGACAATTTCAATGATTGATGAAATCGAAAACGCAGAGAGGGGTGACACTTTATCTATATGGTAACTCCAACTTGGCGCAACATGACTCAAAAAAGCAAAAGCCTTATCCTGATCATTAGCAATGAATCTTCTCAGACTCTCCGTAAATTCCTCAGGAGCTATAAGAAAGGCTGATCCGTACCATAGTAACCGCTGCATACCTTTGACTCTTGCGGGATGCCGAATGGTATCACGTATCAGTACAAGAAAATCTTCCCTATTTATACTGAGGTGAGCTGACCAGAGTAAGTGCCCAAGTGAAGCCAAAGAACAATTTGGATATTTGGCAAGAAGCGAAATGGCTAATCGTTCCCGGACGTGGTGCATATCATTTTTATGCTCAAATTCATGGAGACCATCAATATGTTCACATTTACGTGTTAATTGAGGTCCCCAGAACAAGTTTAATGCATCAGAAACAAGATCTGGCCGTTGGAGGCAAAGTGATGGCAGCCATGCAGAGTCCTTATCGTCTCGTTCAATATAATGGAAGGCAACAGCAGATTTAAGAGTAGACTCTGGAAGTTGAAGAACCTGACCCGTCGATTTGTCTGCATAAAGGTTCAGCCCAATGAGTACAGGCAACCCTACGTAAAAAGATTTTTTGCCCAAACGTGAGATCGCTATCTCTTCAGGGGTCGGCAGATCGATGCGATATAATACCGAATGAAAGCCTTCAATTGCAGCTTTAGCAATCTCAGGAGTTGTTTCATGAACAAGACGGTCGTACGGAAGAAGTTTTTCGTCGGCTCCGTAATAATGCCCATTATGGAAATTGGCTAACACTCTTAAATTATTGTGCTGAGCTCCCTCTTTTATCAAATCGATCATTGAAAGAAGAATCTTTCTTCTTTTGTTTAGTTCTTTTTCTTTTTCGGCTCTCCGCTTTTTTTCATTTCTGGCTTGTTCAATGCGCCAGTCTTGCAGTTTAGAAGTTGTATTATCCTTTAAAACATTCAGGAATTGCGGGTGTTTTTTAGTAAAAGTGTACAAATCATCAATTGTGAGACCAGAATTACAGCTATCGTAATAAATCATTTGAACTGCTTTACTGAAGTAATACTCAGATCTATCAGCATTTGCTTCACTAGAAGCTTTATCTATTAATGCCTTTTGCATCCATAGACTGTTAATATCACCGAGAATCAGTTTATAGAAAAAATATTCCTTGCTGTGCAACTCTTTGACAGGCGTCTTTTCAATCCAATATTCGAGTAGTTCAAGCATTCGCTGTGGATGTTGTTCCAACCATTCACGAATAGATCTCTTATCTTTCTCACGCGCATGTGATGAGCGGTGTTTATCTAAATTACTGGAAAGCCAATTGTGAAGACGTTGAATGTCGGCAGATTCGCCGTGGAGTTTAAGCGCCTTAGTAAGTAAGCCGCCAATAAACTGCCCCCAGGAATAATCATGGTGAGAATGTTTCTCCATACAGGCAACTGCGTCAAGTAGGGATGGGATATCGGCATCTCCTGTTCTTTCTGCCAGAACATGGCCTAAAAAATACGAGTACCCCCCACCATATGTTCTTGAGGTATCTGCAACGACGTATTTGAGAATATTTTGATGGGTTATTACTTGCGGATATAAGATGGTCAAAAGGTTTCCACGTAGGAAAAGGTCATTATCGTGAACTATGCTGGCACAAATTTCATCAAGAATAGTGACGAGTTCTTGAACTTTTTGCGGACAAATATGTCGGAATGCCTGAATTGCATCACGTCGCAGGAATAGATTTTGAGAATTGTCTCGTGCAAAAAATAATAAATCATCTGCCAGTTGTGGTAATGGAGTGCCATGGCCAATAGCATCAAGCACGCAGCTTTTTACAGTTGTTGATTCGTTTGGATCAAGCAATACATTGCAAAAATCTTTCGTTAATTCATCGCAAGCCAATCCACCAAATGGATATGCATCTCTACTTTCATGACGGAACCAGGGATGTTGTGTTGCCAACTGCTGTAAGTTCGAGAGGATAAGTTTTTTTGTTGAAGGAGCAAGGGGAGCAACATCACCGTAGATGATGGCACCAACTGGATCTATCGGGATTAATGTCTCCGCATATTCTGGGCATAAACAGGCTAACCAAGCGTAAACACCTCGGAGATCGGAAAGGGTTCCTCCATCGCTACCGGTAAGAATTGCCAGCAATCGACCAATTGGTAAATCTTTGCGTACACGACCAGCAAGATAACGTGCCGCTAAATACTCCCCAATGGTTCTGTGTATCGGTTCCCGCTGCTCGGCTCCATTTTCTTTGAACAGCCTACGATATGCGGCAAGTCTAAGCTTTTCGCTTTCAAGGCAAAGATCCTCAATGTAAGGGAAATTTTCACTGGCGTTTTCTTCAGATAAAGCAATCCCTTGAAGCCCCCCACAAAGAACAACAGCAGAAATAAATCCTGATGCCTCAATAAGTTCTGAAATGTTAGCTTTATCCTGATGTACACGGGCATGTTCAGCATTTTTTTCCCGAATGAGAAGTTCGCATGCCTTTTTGTATAATTCAGTACGGGTTGTTGGCCAATCATTGCTTTCAACAACTGTGAGAATGAGATCAAGAGTTTGCGGGTTGCGAAGAAGTTCATCAATACCTCGCTTTGCCGCCTCTTCTAAAAATTTGGCTGAATCTGGCACACGATCTTGAGTAATCGCACAGATATCTGCATTGGAAAGAGGTTCAAGAGACAGTACGGTAATTGAATGGTCAGGTGCGACCTGTTTCAAGCTTTCCAAGTCGCTTGAGCCGTACCAATCTGCGGAACGACAAGAAAGACGAAATCGGGGATATCCAAGGTCAGCTAGCTTTGATCGTAGCAAATCTAAAGATAAGGTACCGTCATTATTCTTTGCACGTTGTTCATCAAGACCATCTAAATAAAGAGTCTTTCCCTTCCAGCGCTCTATAGGGAGCACCAAGAAATCCCTCACGGTGGTATATTCTGCTTCAGGCTCGCTTTGTGCGGCACATCTAAAACTCGTTGTTTTACCAGATCCCGGATCACCAAGGACAACAAGGGCACTGTGCCCTAAAAAATCAGAAATCGGCTTCGGAAATATTTCGTAGTCCTTTGAATTTGGAAATATCTGACGAAATTTTCGGGGAATAATAGCGGAGCTCATATCCGGCCAGTAAAAGCTTGATTAAGAATCGACGGCAACATTGCGTCCAGTTCGGCGACGGTTTCCAATTGGAGGCGCTTGAGAGAGTCCACTTTGTACTGGAGGTTGTCTAGGAATGCAACGATGTTGTGTTGTTCTGTCAACGAAGGAAAAGACAGGCTTAGTGCGCGGATGTTCGACAAATTTAGGCCTGGTTTACCTTGGCCATAGCGCTGGCCGAGCAATTGTGCTTGCCCTTGTGGTGCGCGAAGACCCCATATGGCGAAGTCAACGTTGACGGTAGTCTGTGGCAATCGACATATGGCAACGTGTTGGCTGACAAATCCTTTTTCGAAACCTTCGCGATAAACTGCGCACCGGCCTACAGTTGCACCAGTAATGACCAGCATCAAGTCCCCAGCTTGAAGCATGGCAGTACGACCTTGATCTCCGGGCGGTGGCGTGATGAAGACTTTTGAATTGGCCAGCACTTCCCCATTAGTACCGATGTCCTGAGCACGATAAAAACGGGATCCGCTTTCTTCGTAGTGTTTGCCCCAATTTCTCGGGCCGCTTGTAACATGTGGGCTGAAGCTTCCAAAGAGTCGTGCTGGATGGTTCTTTCCAAGGTCTTCAAAAATATGAGCGGACTCGCTCATCAAAAGCGCCTCAACTTCCTCCACCGCCTGCCGCCTGAGCCATCGCGCCTCCTCAATCTTCGCTGCCAGTTCCTCAATCCGCACCACAATCCGCTGTTGCTCGGCCAGCGGCGGGAGGGGGATTCCCATAGCAAAAAACTTCTCTTCCTTGAGGCGGACCCGGTTTGTCGTCCCTTCACTGGTAGTCTTACAGAGATCAACAAATTCAGATGTCTTGCTTAACCACTCCAAGAACTTCGGCTCAAGCCTTTCCTTATTCAAATTGAATGCCGGGAAATCATTGCTGACAACTGCGCCATCAAGCATTTCAGGGACAAGACCAAAAGCACCGTTTCGAGCATCAATCCGCGAAAGTATGAACTGGCCTTGACGGACAACGGCCCGACGTGACGCTGCCATCTCTGTGCCTGAGGATTCCCGGCGTAGTACAACACC
>Ga0194060_10003645_pt1 | contig 10842 bp, 11 predicted proteins | sample SepL225m_MetaG_FD_163427 | JGI IMG/M metagenome (GOLD analysis project Ga0194060, IMG submission 163427) | Anoxic zone freshwater microbial communities from boreal shield lake in IISD Experimental Lakes Area, Ontario, Canada - Sep2016-L222-5m | ecosystem: Environmental > Aquatic > Freshwater >... | reverse complement strand
CCTAAGGTGCGAGCGACATCCAGCGCATGGTGATCGGACGCGCGCTCGTCACCGGCTGAGTTCAGCGCTTGATGCCGGACAGCTCCTCGTAGAGCAATCCCATGGCCGCATTGTCCATGCCATCGCGCCCGGTGTTGCACAGCGCCGCGAGGAGCTGTTCGGCCAATGCCGCTACCGGTGCGAAGCTGCCGGCGCCTTGCGCCGCGGCGGTGGCGAGGCGCAGGTCCTTTTGCATCAGCGCGACGCGAAAGCCCGGGGCGAGCTGGCCATCCAGGAATCGCTTGGCGTGGTTCTGCATGACAAAGCTTTGCGCCGAGCCGCCGAGCAGGGCGTCGCGTACCTTGTACGGGTCGATGCCGGATTTCTTCGCCAGGGTCAAGGCTTCGCACGCCGCCATGACGGTGCCGACCACGACCAGCTGATTGCACGACTTGCACAACTGGCCCGCGCCGCTCGCGCCCACGTGGGTGAAGGTCTTGCCCACCGCCTTGAACAGCGGCATGCAGCGTGCCAGCGTTTCGGGCTCGCCGCCGATCATGCAGCTCAAGCCGGCGTCGCGCGCTCCCGCCGGTCCGCCCGATACCGGGGAATCGAGCATGGCCGCGCCCGCCTGCCTCAGCCGCTCGGCAAATCCGACCGTCGCCGGCGCCGAGATGGTGCTGAAGTCGATCACCACGCTGCCGGCCTTGAGCGCCGGCGCCACCCCGCTCGGCCCGAACAGCACCGTGTCCACGTCCGGCGTGTCGGGCAGGCAAAGGCAGACGATCTCGCACCGTGCGGCCAGCGCGGCGGGTGACGCCGTGGCGATGCCGCCTGCTGCGACCAGTTCATCAACGGCAGCGCGGCTGCGGTTGTGCAGCGTGACCCGATAGCCTGCCTTGATCAGGTTGCGCGCCATCGACTTGCCCATGACGCCAAGGCCGATGAATCCGATCGGTGTCGAACTGGTGATTTCAGTCATTCTGATGCCCTCCATTGAATTGGCGGTGCCATTACAGCAGGATTGAACTGGGCATGGTAGCGCGTTCGCGCGCGGCAGCGGCAGGCGTTCCAGCGCGCGCGGGAAGGATGGAATTCTCCATGGCATGCCGTTACACCGCTGCGGCTTCAAACCGTTACACTACGCCGTGGGCCGGCCGCTGCAGCTGTGGCACGCTTGCCGGCGCGAACCCGCGCCGCAATGTCCGGGAGCAATAGCCGGAGCCGGTGCCCCGACCGACCTAGACCAAGGAGATGTAATGGCGACACCGATCGATTTCTATTTCGACTTTTCCTCGCCCTACGGCTATTTCGCCAGCGTCAAGATCGACGCGCTGGCGGCGAAGTACGGTCGCGAGGTCGCGTGGCGGCCGTTCCTGCTCGGCGCCGCAATGAAAATCACCGGCGGCGCGCCGCTGCCGAACGTTCCGCTGAAAGGCGATTACGCCAGGCGCGATTTCGCCCGCAGCGCGAAATTCTACGGCGTGGAATACAGGCTGCCGTCCAGCTTTCCGATATCCTCGCAAGCGCCGGCGCGCGCGTTCTACTGGCTGAACCGCACGGACCCGAACAAGGCAAAGGCGCTCGCCGCGGCGCTGTATCGCGCCTATTTCGTCGACGACGTCAACATTTCCAACCCGGAGGACACCGTCGCCGTCTGTGCCGCTTTCGGGCTGAACGCCGAAGCGGTGCGCGCCGCGCTCAACGATCCGGTGATCAAGGACCTGGTGAAGACCGAAGTGGACAAGGCCATCGCCCGCGGCGCCTTCGGCTCGCCGTATATCGTCATCGGCGACGAGGCGTTCTGGGGCGCGGACCGTCTGGAACAGGTCGAGAAGTGGCTCGCCAGCGGCGGCTGGAAGTACTAGGGTCTGTGCAGACCTTAGCGCCAGTCGCTTCCGGAGCAGGCGTGCTATAGTTATTTCGCTCGCTTTCTTCGAGACAATAATAGCCAGGAGGAGGTTCGCCATGAAGTTCAGCGTACTCGGAACAATCGTGTTCGCAACCGCGCTCGGTGCAAGCAGCGCATTGGCACAGTCCAAGGCACCCGGCGTGACCGACACCGAGGTGACTATCGGCATAACCACGCCGCTGTCGGGTCCCGCGGCGGCCTGGTCGGCGACGGCCCTGGGGTCGGAAGCGTGGGCCAAGCACGTCAACGAGCAGGGCGGGGTCAACGGCCGCAAGATCAAGATCGTCATGAAGGACGACGGTTATAACCCCGGCCGCGCCCTGGCCAACGTCAACGAAATGAAAGACTCGGTGTTTGCGCTGGTAGGCCTGCTCGGGACGGCGGTGCTCAACGCGACCAGGGACAGCATCGCCGAGGCCAAGCTGCCCAACATCTGGCCCTACGGCAACCCGGATGTCTACGCCAAACAGCCCAAGGAAAAGAGCCGCACGGTGTTCATGGTCTACCCCGATTACCTCGACGAAGGCGAATTCCTGGTGCAGCAGGCGGCCAAGCTCACGGGCGCCAAGAAGGTGGCGATGTTCTACCAGAACGACGACTACGGCAAGGGCGGGCTCGACGGCGTCAAACGGGGCATCGCCAAGCTGGGTGGCGCGACGGCACTGGCGGGGGCGGTGGCCTACGAGGTCGCCGACCGCGAACTGAGCACGCATGCGCTGAAGATGAAGGAGTCGGGCGCCGACGCCGTCGTCATCTACGCCACTGCGACCCACTGTGCCGGCATCATCAAGGAAATGGCCAAGGTGGGCTACCGGCCGAAAATTTTCGCCACGTTTACACTGGGCGACCGGCACACGATGTTTCGGCTGCTGGGCGAGCTCTGGGAAGGCGCCTATTACAATGTAACCGGCGCCGTCCCGGGCGAGCCCGAGGGGGACCGGATCGTCGATATCCTGATCAAGCAGGAGCCGAAGCTGAAGGGGCGCGAGAGTTTCGCCCTGCTGGGCGCCGCGGGAATGATGGCCACGGTCGAGGGCATCAAACGCGCGGGGAAGAACCTGACCCGCGAGAGCTTCATCGAAGCCATGGAAAGCATCAAAGACTGGTCGCCGGAGAAACAGACGGCTCCGATCACCTGGGGCCCGAACCGTCACCACGGGCTGAACCCGATCCGCATGATGCAGGCGGGCAAGGCGGCCGACGGCTCCTTCAAGGTGATCAGCGACTACCAACCCTTCCCGGCCCATTTCTGAACCGAGGGCGGACACTGCCAACGCGCTCGTGAGAGCCGCTCTCGTAGGCCCGCGCATCTGCCTGCGGTGCGACCGAGCGCCCGTCCTCGCGTGGTGGCGCTGAAGATGGGGACGTTGCTCGAAGTCAAGGAACTGTCACTGCATTTCGGCGGCATCAAGGCGATCCAGGAGGTGGGATTGGCGATCGCTCAAGGGGAGACGCTCGCCGTCATCGGGCCCAACGGCTCGGGGAAGACCTCCCTGTTCAACTGCATCACCGGCATCTACCGGCCGAGCTCGGGCAGCATTTCGCTGCAGGGCGAGAGCCTGGTGGGGCGCTCCCCGGATGCCATCACCCGCCTCGGCGTCGCGCGCACGTTCCAGAACCTGCGCCTGTTCCACAATATGAGCGTGCTGGACAACCTGATGGTGGGACGGCATCTGCATTTCAGGAAGAACTTCATGCACGCCGCCTTGCGCTTGCGCGCGGAAGAAATCCGCCACCGCCGGCGCTGCGAGGAGATCATCGAGTTTCTCAATCTTGAACCGGTGCGCAAAGGCCGCGTGGCCGACTGCCCCTACGGAGTGCAAAAGCGCGTCGAGTTGGGGCGGGCGCTTGCCACGGAGCCGAAGCTGCTGCTGCTCGACGAACCCGTGTCAGGGCTGACCGAGGAGGAGAAGGAGGAGTTCGGCTACTGGATCCACGAGATCCGCGGACGCTTCGGCATCACCGTTCTGCTGGTGGAGCACGACCTGCGCATGGCCTCGCGCCTGGCCGACCGGATGGTGGCGCTGGACCACGGCGTCAAGATCGCGGACGGAACGCCCGCGGAAGTGCAACGCCACCCCGAAGTCATCAAGGCGTATCTGGGCGAATGAGCGCGCTGCTCTCAGTCTCCAGCGTCGAGACGCTCTACTTTGACCGCATCTATGCCCTGTTCGGCGTGTCCCTGGAGGTGCAGGAAGGGGAGATTTTCACCGTGCTCGGCCCTAACGGCGCGGGCAAGACGACGCTATTGAAGACCGTGGCCGGCCTGCTCAAGGATCAGCCGAAAAAGGGCGAGATCCATTTTGCCGGCCAGCGCATCGACGGCTGGCAGCCTGAGGCGATCGCCCGCCTGGGCATCGTCTACGTGCCGGAGGACCGGGGCCTGTTTAAGGAATTGACCGTCGGGGAGAACCTGGAATTGGGGCTGTGGGGGCGGCACGACGCGAACATCGCCAAGGACATGGAATTTGTCTATGCGATGTTCCCGATTCTCCGGGAGCGCGGGCGCCAGCAGGCCGAGACGCTTTCGGGCGGCGAGCAGCAGATGCTGGCGCTAGGGCGCGCGATGCTGCGGCGGCCGCGCCTGCTCATGCTCGACGAGCCCTCGCTCGGGCTCGCGCCGCGGGTCGCGAAAAGCGTCTATGAGGCCCTCGCCGCCATCAGCCGTACCGGCACGACCATTCTGCTGGTGGAGCAGAACGCGCGCCTGGCCCTCGGCGTGGCCCGGCGCGGCGCCATCTTCGAGACGGGCCGGGTGGTGCTCGAGGGGACGGCGCAGGAACTCGGCGAGAACGCCGATGTGCGCGAGGTCTACCTCGGCGTCGGCACTCCCGAGGCGGAGCCGGCCAAGGCATGGCGGCTCTACCGCAAGAAGAGGAGATGGTGATGGCCGGTGCGCACGCGACCACCCTTCCCGCGCTGTTTGCCGAGCGCGTGGCGGAACGCGGCGACGGGCTCGCGCTGCGTTACAAGGCGTACGGCATCTGGCACCGGGTGAACTGGCGCCAGTACGGCGGCGAGGTCGATCGGGTGGCGGCGGCCCTGCTCGCCTTCGGCCTCGATTCCCAGGAGAACGTGGCGGTGCTGGGCGAGAACCGGCCGGAGTGGCTGTATTGCCATCTGGGCATCCAGGCCGCGCGTGGCGTGACCTGCGGCATCTATCCCACCTCCGCGCCCGAGCAGGTCAAGTACCTGCTCAATCACTCGGGAGCACGGCTGATATTCCTCGAAAACGAGGAGCAACTCGAAAAGGTGCTCGCGGTCGTGGGCGAGACCCGGGTCGAACGGGTCGTGGTGTGGGACGCGAAGGGCTTGTGGGGTTTCGCCGACGAGCGGGTGCAGTTCTTCGACGGCTTCCTCGCGCAGGGGGCGGTCTTCGCCGCGGCGCATCCAGGGGCGGTGGAGGCGCGGCGCGCGAGCGTAGAGCCGCAGGACACGGCGATGATCATCTACACCTCAGGCACCACCGGTCCGCCCAAGGGCGCGATGCTCTCCCACGCCTCCATCCTGTGGACGACGCAGGCACTGATGGCGGTGAATCCGGCCACGTCGGCGGACGAGGTCGTCTCCTATCTGCCGTTCGCCCATATCTACGAAAACCTGATCTCGGTGTTCCAGGCGGTCCGCGTCGGCTACGTGGTGAATTTCGTCGAAAGCCTGGACACCCTGATGGAGAACCTGCGCGAGGTGTCGCCGACCTACTTCGCCAGCGTCCCGCGCATCTGGGAAAAGCTCGCCTCGACCGTGGAACTGCGCATGGCCGATTCCACCTGGGTGAAGCGCGCGCTCTATCGCACGGCCGTCGACGTGGGGCGCCGCTACGTGCGCGTGAAGTACTCCGACGAAGGTCCCGGGCCTGGACTGCGGCTGATGTACCGTCTGGCTTGCTGGACGGTGTTCGCCCCGCTCAAGCGGCGCCTGGGCTTCGACCGCACGCGCGTAGCCGTGTGCGGTGCTGCGCCGGCATCGCCGGAACTGTTCGAATACTTCCACGCCCTGGGCGTACCCCTGATCGAGGGCTACGGGCAGACGGAGTCGACCGGCGTGATTTCGGTCAACAGCGTGCAGTCTCCGCGCTCGGGCACGGTCGGCAAACCGGTGCCCGGGGTCGAGGTGGTGTTGGCCGAGGACGGCGAGATCCTGACGCGGGGGCCGCACATATTCAAGGGGTACCTGAAGGATCCGGAACTGACTGCGCAGACCATCGACGCGGACGGGTGGCTGCACACCGGGGACGTCGGCGCGCTCGCCGACGGCTATCTGCGGATCATGGACCGGAAAAAGGATATCATCATCACCGCCGGCGGCAAGAACATCACGCCCGCCTACATCGAGAACAAGCTGAAGTTCAGCCCCTATATACAGGACGCGGTCGTCGTGGGGGAGGGCAGGAGGTACCTGGTCGCGCTGATCCTCATCGACGAGGACAACGTCACCAAGTTCGCGCAGGATCACCGGGTGCCGTTCACCACGTTCCAGGACCTGACGCAGAACGCCGAGATTGTGCGGCTGATCGAGGCCGAGGTGGCCAGGGTGAACAAGACGCTCTCGCAGGTGGAGGGGGTGAAGAAGGTGGCGCTGCTGCCGCGCCGGTTCTACGAGGAGGAGGGAGACGTGACACCGACGAAAAAAGTGAAACGCCGCGCCCTCGAGACGCGTTATGCCGAGCTGATCGCGAAACTGTACGGCGCATAATGGACCTCGTCGAATCCTACGCGCAGGATCTCGGCTTCGCGCGCAAGCGCATCGCGCGCGTTCTGCTCGCGCTGCTTCTGGCGACTTTGTTCGCGTTCCCATGGGTGGCGCCGGACTACATGGTGTTCATCGCCACGCTGGTGGCGCTGTCCTCCATCGGTGTCATCGGGCAGAACCTGCTCATCGGCTATACCGGACAGATCTCCTTCGGCCAGGCGGGATTCCTCGCCATCGGCGCCTTCAGCTTCGGCCACTTCAGTATCTGGGGGGCGCCGTTCCTGGTGGCGCTCACCGCGGCCGGACTCATCGCCGCCTTGGCCGGGGTCATCGTCGGCTTTCCTTCGCTGCGGCTCAAGGGGCCGTATCTGTCCATTGCGACGCTGGGCTTCGGCGTGGCCGTGTACCAGATCTTCGTTAACTCGGAGGCGCTCTCGGGCGGGCGCTCCGGCCTGGCCATCGCCAAGCTGAAGCCGATGTTCGGGCTGTCGAGCGTGCGCTACGAGTATTTCGTCTACCTGCTCTTGCTCGTCGGCTTCACCTGGGTCACCTACAACATTGTCTCCTCCTTCGTCGGCCGCGCCTTCATCGCGGTCCGCGATTCGGACATCGCCGCGGAGGTGAACGGCGTGAACCTGACGCGTTACAAGCTGCTGGCGTTCGCGCTCTCGTCCTTTTATGCGGGCGTGCACGGCGCGCTGTACGCGCAGGTGCTCGGCCACATCGAGCCGCAGATTTTCAACATCCTCGAGTCGATCACGCTGTTCGTGGCCGTGATCGTCGGCGGGGTGGCGTCCATCGAAGGTTCGATCCTCGGTGCGGCCTTCGTCATCCTGGTGCCCAAAGTCTTCGCCGATTTCCGCGAGATGGTCCCCATGGTCTACGGGCTTGCCATCATTCTCGTGCTGATGTTCCAGCCGCTCGGCCTGTACGGCTTGTGGCTGAAGACGCGCCTCTATTTCCAGCTTTGGCCCTTCCGCTAGGCGATCGACCATGGAAAAGTTGCTGCAATACACGCTTACAGGCCTCTCGGCAGGCGCCCTCTACGCTCTCGTGGCGCTGGGCATCGTGCTCATCTACCGCTCGACCCGGGTGCTCAACTTCGCCCACGGGGACGTGGCCACGCTGTCCACCTTCGTCGCCTTCTCCCTGCTCTCGAACGGCTACGGCTTTGCGCTTGCCCTTGCGGGCAGCCTCGCGGTAGGGGCCGCGGTGGGCATAGGCTTCTACTTTTCGGTGCTGGTGCGGGCGCAGCGCGAAGGGGCGAACCTGCTCGGCATGGTCGCGTTGACGCTGGGGCTGGCGCTGATCCTCCAGGGCGTCGCGGTCTACATCTGGGGCGCAGAGCCAGTGTCCTTGCCGTTTCCGATCTCCAGCACCAAGACCTACCGCGTGGGCGTAGTCGTCGTGAGCCAGTTGGCGCTGGCGACCATGGCCGCCGGGATCGTCGGCTGCGTGCTGCTCTACCTGCTGGTGCAGAAGACCCGGCTCGGTCTGGCCATGCGCGCGACCTCCGAGAACCTGATGGCCGCGCAGACGCTGGGCATCCCCACGCGGCTGGTGCTGTCGGTGTCCTGGGGCGTGGCCTCGGCGCTGGGCGTCGTCGCCGGCGTGTTCCTCGCGCCCGCGCTGCTGCTCGACCCCTTCTTCATGCTTGACCCGTTCCTGAAGGGATTTGCCGCGGCGGTGCTGGGCGGACTCAACAGCCTGCCCGGAGCGGTCGTGGGCGCCCTCATCCTGGGCGTGGCCGAGAGCCTCACCGGCGCCTACCTCACGCTCGCGTACAAGAACACGCTGGCCTTCGTCATCATCATCGTGGTGCTGCTGGTGCGTCCCGAGGGTCTGCTGGGGAAGGAATTCAAGGAGCGCGTGTAGCGCGCGTCCGCTGGTCTTCAAGATCCGACAAACAGAGGCGACGAGCTGATGAATATCGAGAAAATCAAGGTGAAAACGGAAACCGGGCAGACCATGGAAGTCGTGGTCCTCAGCAAGCGCGCCAACGCGATCGAGATCGTGCTCGGCGAGGGCGTGCACAACGTCAAGTGCACGCTCGCCCCGACGCGAAACGGCCTGGCCTACGCCGGCAGCATCATGGGGCGGGAGCTGGTCTACGCGCGCAGCCGCGAGCAGGTCCAGGCGGACATAGACAAGCTGAACCCGGTGTTGCGCAAGTCCAGGTAGCGTCGATCGAGGTAGCTGCCAGCTATTGCCCTGAACCCGGTCTGTGCTATGCCTCGTTCAAGCGCTGCGCGTAGGCGTCGGCGAAGCGTTGCACTGCATCCCAGTCGGTGTATTCGTAGTCCTGCGAGGTATCGGTATTGCCGCCGCCGAGGCCGACGAACACGATCATCACCCGGCGCTTGATCGGGCCGTAGAAACTGTATTTGAGGGCTCCGGCGAAACTGACCGTCATTTGCGGCTGCCAGCCGGTCTTGCGGATGAATTTGTCGATATAGCGCTGCGCCGCCGCGGGCTTCGGGCGCGGCCCGCCAGCGCTCAGGCTCACCGAGAAGAAGGCGCATGGCTTGGCAGAAAGCGCGTCGCGATGCCGGCGCACCAGCTTGCGCAGATCGGCGGGATGGTTCCCATAGTGAATCGACGCGCCTATCATCACGCCATCGTAGGCCGCCGGATTCCAATCCGGCTGCGTCGCCTCGGCCGGCAGCATTTCCACCGTATGTCCTTTCTCCCGCAGGACGTGCGCGATGCGCTCGGCGATGAGCTTGGTCTGGCCTTCGGCGGTGGCGTAGAGCAGGAGGATGCGGGGCATGGGCGTTTCGGCTTCGATAGGAAGATGTTTTATGCAGCCGGAATGATGCGTTAGCGATCCAGCGAAGTCAATTGCGCATTCCTCACCAGCCCAGCTGCCGCGCGGCCAGATCCTTCATGATCTCCTCAGTGCCGCCGCCTATCATCATCACCTTCACCTCGCGGTAAATGCGCTCGGGCCGGGTGCCGCGCATGTAGCCTGCGCCGCCGAGGATCTGCACTGCCTGGTCGGCGCAGAACTGCATCGCCTGGGCGGCGAAGTTCTTCAGCAGCGCCAGCTGCGCCACGGGCTTTTCGCCCTGCTGCACGCGCCAGGCCAGGTCCTCGAGCAGGGCGCGCGTGGCGTCGATGCGCATCTGCATGTCCGCGAGCTTGTGCCGGATCACCTGGCGCTCGATCAGGGGCGCACCGAAGCTGCGGCGCTCGCGTGCCCAGGCGAGCGCGTCTTCGAGGCATACCTGGGCGAAACCGCAGGCGATGGCCGCCATGGTCAGGCGCTCCAGGTTGAAATTGGACATGATCGCCTTGAAGCCCTGCCCTTCCTCGCCGATCAGGTTCGTCGCCGGCACGCGCACGTCGTCGAAGTACAGCGCCGCGGTGTCGGAGGCCCACCAGCCCATCTTCTTTAATGGCGTGCGCGTGAAGCCCGGCCGGTCGCGCTCGATCAGCAGCAGCGACACTCCGGCCGCGCCCGGGCCGCCGGTGCGCACGGCCACGGTGTAGTAATCGGCGCGCATGCCCGAGGTGATGAACATCTTCGAGCCGTTGACGACATACTCGCCGCCTTCGAGCCGCGCGCTGGTGAGCAGGCCGGCGACGTCCGAGCCGCCCGAGGGTTCGGTGATCGCCAGTGCGCTGATCTTCTCTCCCGAGAGGATTTCGGGCAGCACGCGGCGCTTCAGCGCCTCGCTGCCGCAGTGCAGGATCGGCGGCGCGCCGATGCCGTGTGACAGGAGGCTCGCGATCAGGCCGCCGCTGCCCGCGCGGCAGAGTTCCTCCAGCGCCGCCAGGTGATAGAACACGTCTGCGGGGGTGCCGCCGTAGGCCTCCGGAAAACCGATGCCGAGCAGGCCGACGCCGGCGGCCTTGCGGTAGAGTTCGCGCGGAAACGCTCCCGCCTCCTCCCAGGCTTCCACCTGGGGCAGGATCTCCCCGCGCACGAAGCGATTGATCGCGTCCTGAAACTGCCGGTGCGAGTCGGTGTAATAACGGCTGTCGCTCGGGTTCAATGCGGCATCTCCAGGCTGCGGCTCAATCGTCCTCGCGCAGCACCTTGGGCGGCTGCGCCAGCGGGAAGCCGTTGAACGGTTCGTTCTTGCCGTTGCCGACCTGGGGCGCGGAACGCCGCGCGTTGGGTACGGCGCCGTCCACGCGCAGGCAGGAGCCCGAGACGAAGGCCGCGGCGGGGGAGAGCAGGAACACGATCGCCGCCGACACTTCCGATTCCGTGCCGAGCCGTCCCAGCGGCACGTGCTTGTGCAGGTCGCGGA
>Ga0194060_10003642_pt1 | contig 10846 bp, 7 predicted proteins | sample SepL225m_MetaG_FD_163427 | JGI IMG/M metagenome (GOLD analysis project Ga0194060, IMG submission 163427) | Anoxic zone freshwater microbial communities from boreal shield lake in IISD Experimental Lakes Area, Ontario, Canada - Sep2016-L222-5m | ecosystem: Environmental > Aquatic > Freshwater >... | reverse complement strand
GTGCCGTTAGCGCACAATTCTGCCTGGTCGATAGCAATGAGTCAGATACCTACGATTACGTTTGACCAAGAGGCCACGCGATGCCAGGCGTAGCGCTGTTGCATCGGGTTCGCCACTTTGCCGGTGTGGACAGGGCTGTCTTCTATTCTGTTGTGACAAGAGCGATTTCTACGGTCGGGAATCTAGTTACTATTCCATTGATCCTCACTCGGCTTACCCCTGTTGAACAGGGGTTCTACTATACGTTTGGAAGCGTAATAGCACTGCAGGTTTTTCTTGAGATGGGATTTGGCGCAGTTGCAATTCAGATGGTCGCCCACGAAGCGGCGCATTTGAAGATAGACCTGAAATCTGGGATCACGGGGCCGACCGCTCACCTCGCCCGTTTCTCTGCGACGATCCGTTTCATCCGAAAGTGGTTTTTGCTGCTGTCGTTACTCGCGGGGATGCTGCTGTTCCCAACGGGATACTGGTTCTTCGCCTCGACGCCTGCGGCTCCGGCGGCCTCTTGGTTCGGGCCGTGGTCAATTATGGTATTGGGCGCGGCCGGTATGATGTTCACTAACAGTTTGTACTCGACCATCGAAGGAATGGGTTTTGTTGCGGAGTCCATCCGAGTCCGATTATGGGGCAATGCTGCCCAACTGCTATTCACGATCGCAGGACTCTTGATTGGGCTTCGTCTCTACTCGGCGCCGACCGGAGTCTTACTTGGGCTTGTTGTGAATGCAGGGTTCATTTGGCGTGTAATGCACAACGTAATCCGAGAAACGGCCGGCGTAGGAACAGAAATCCGAATTGACTGGTTCAAGGAGGTCTTTCCGTTTCAGTGGAGGATTGCTCTCAGCTGGATTTCTGGATGGTTCATATTCAGCGCCATGTTGCCCGTAGTGTTTCGCGAATTTGGACCTGCAGAAGCTGGGCGGTTCGGGATGGCGATGAGCCTGTCCACCTTCATTAGCGGGCTTGCTGCAAGCTGGTCATACACCAAGTCCGCGATATGGGGCCAAATGGTCTCAAGGAGAGAGTGGCAGTCGATGGATTCTCTGTTCTGGAAGGTGATGCCACAGTCCGTCGGTATAGCGTTCTTCGGGTCGGCGCTCGTGCTGCTCGTCTTGCCACATTTGGCGGAATGGGTCCCGCGTTTTTCGGGGAGAGTGCCAGATTGGCGGATGCTCCTGTTCCTATGTTCGGTGGCAGTGATGAACCAAGCGGTGTTTGCGGAAGCATTCTACCTTCGGGCGCATAAGCGGGAGCCATTTCTCGCAAGTTCTGTTCTGGGCGGAACCGCAATGGCGATTGGTCTGTTTGGGGTGTCACACGGATCGGCCTTGTCGATCTGCGCGATGTATGCGGGGCTCACCTTCTTAGGAGGTTTAGTCTGGGGCAGCCTCGTATTCGCGCGCTGCCGCTCGCGGTGGCATCAGCGCGAAGCACAGACCAGTAGCAACACGTGAATTCGGAGATTAGAGCACAAGGGAAGCCCGATAACGCAGAACGTCCCGTAGGGCGAGACGAGAAGGGAGAATTTTCGCGCCCCTTCAGATCGTCTACGCTTGGCGTCTGACGTTACCCCAGTACTCAATTACCAGCAGTTGGGCCCCAAATGAGTGTCACTTGATGGGAATATACGTCGTGCCCGTACTGTTAACCATGTGGGCCCTGCTCAGCGGGTTTCGCGGAAGCATCCGTGCCGACCATTTGACCGTTGCTGGTTGTGCCATTGTTGCCGCCGCAATCTGTGGGTTTCGCTGGAATTCAGACGCGGATTTTGGCGGATATTTCCAAATTTACTCCGACACAGCCTTTCTATCCGGCTTTACATCCGCCTCGATCGCGAGCATATACGGGGAACCCGGATATCTCTTTCTGGTATCCGTCTTCAAGTCTTTGGGCGCCGGATTCGGACCGTTCGTACTTGCCTGCTCCGTTTGCTCAATAGGACTGAAGTCGGCCGTGGTCACCAAGTTGTCTCGACAAGCCAGCCTGGCCTTGTGCCTCTATTTGTGCCTTCAGTTTGTAACTACGGAGTTCATCCAGATGCGTTGGGCGCTCGCAACAGCGTTCTTATCATTAGCGTTCTGCTTACAGTACTTGAAGAGATACAGACTGGCTGTGCTGGCGTATTTTGTGGCAGCGGGCTTCCATTACTTCGCGTCTTTCTTCTGGATCCTCGCCATTCTAACTACTATGAAGGGCCACAGGCGATTCTACGTGATTTTCGGCATTTCGATTCTGGGGTCGTTCTTCATACGTGCCGAGCACCTAAGCGGATTCCTTCCGACCGACAGCGAGATATACGCGCTGCAGAGGCTTACCCGATATGCTGCGGATCCAGCTTCGCACATCGGCGTAATCTCGCTCGCAAAATTGTTGATGTACCCACTCATCTACAGCGCGTGCGTACACCTTAGACCGAATTATCCTTGGAAGGCAGACCGGCTCAATCAGTTTCTATTCAAGTTGTCGCTGATTCTGTTATCTGGGACCGTCCTCATGACCGTGGTCCCTGTGTTTCACGCCCGCGCGACGGTGCTTGTGGATTTCTTCGCCATTATCTGGATACTGAACGCTATGCATGTTGCGTTAAGCGTAGGAACCAGAACAGTCGCATTCACCGCCCTCGCCATTCTCTACTGCGCTTGGTACGTAATCGATGTATCGAATAACCGAAACGCCATGCAGTTGAGTGATTACCATACGTGGCTGATCGCTTCCCGCTAGTCCCCTGGATCCGTGATTCCTAACATAAGTCTGCTCACTGACCATGTACCTGTTGCACGCGAAGGCCAAACCGCCGCATCTTCTCGAGAATCTCGTCGGCAGTCTTCGTCCAGCGAAACGGGCGCCCGTGGTCGTTGTGCGTGTCGACGTACGCCAGAATCGCCTCACGCAGTTGCGGGATGCTGGTGTGCGAGCCGCGCCGAAGCGCTTTGTCGGTCAGCAAGCCGAAGAAGCGCTCCACCAAGTTCAGCCAGGACGCGTACGTCGGCGTGAAGTGAAACTGGACGCGCGGATGCCGGAGCAACCACCGCTGCACCGCCGGGGCCTTGTGGGCCGAGAGATTATCCAGGACCACGTGGATGTCCAACTGGGGCTCGACGCTCGCCTCCATGTCGCCCAGGAATGCCACGAAGTCCTGAGCACGATGCCGCTGTTTACACCGGGCCAGGACCTCCCCGGTGGCGACGTTGAGGGCCGCAAACAGGTCGAGCGTTCCGTTGCGAATGTAGTTGTGCGTCCGGCGTTCGGGCTGGCCGATGTCCATCGGCAAGATCGGCTGCGCCCGTTCAAGTGCCTGAATCTGCGACTTCTCGTCGAAGGAGAAGACGACCGCATTGTGGGGCGGATCCATATACAGGCCGACGACATCCCGGATCTTGTCCACCAGTTGCGGATCGGGCGAGAGTTTGAAGGACCGCGTGATGTGGGGCTTGAGACCGAAGGTGCGCCAGATGCGCCCGACCATCGTATGGCTCATTCCGGCCTTCGCGGCCATCGTCCGGGTACTCCAGTGCGTCTCGCCATGCGGCAGGGTCTCGAGCGTCTTCACGATGACGGCCTCGACCGCTTCGTCGGAGATGGTCCGCGGTGCGCCGACGCGGGGTTCGTCATAGAGGCCGTCCAGCCGCTCCTCGAGGAAGCGCTTCCGCCACTTGCCCACGGTCGCGTTCGTGGTACGGTAGCGGCACGCCACGACGGTGTTGGGCGTCTGGCCAGCACAGGCCAGCACCAGTCGCGCTCGAAAGGCGAGCGCTCGATTGACGTGCGCTCGCTTCGTCAAGCGCCGCAACTCGGCCTGTTCGGTGTCCGTGATAGTCAACGCCGCCTTCGGTCGTCCGATCGTGGCCATGCCCCCAATAGATCATGACGGCGCTCATAATGCCAGCAAATTCGTTTCCAGGGGACTAGCGATACGGGACCCGGTCTCTTCCACACCGCGCTTCGGTCGCGCTGGGCGGGAATGTCTGCAGAGGCATGCGCCACAAGTCCGAGGTCACGAGCGACCGGTTTTTACTAAAGCCCGAGCCGGCGGCGCTTTAGATAGAGTCCCTTTCGGGAAAGGCCGAGGCGCGTTGCCGCTTCTTCTGTTCGGCCTCCGGTTGCCGTCAGAGCTCGGGTAATGGCAGCTCGCTCGACCTGTTCGACTAAATCAGGGAGCGGACTGTCAACGCGGAGCCAAAGCGTCGAGGAGCCTTGCCCCGGAACCGCTGGCGGGTCGGCCTGACTGATATCTAGCACGTCTGGCGAAAGGGCCTTGGCCGGAATCAGAGATTCCGACTCGGCGAGAGCCACGACCCTCCGAATCTCATGTTTGAGCTGCCGAAGATTGCCAGGCCAACGGCTTAGCATCACGTGCTCCAGCGCCTCGTCTGATATCTGGACACCGTTTCTATCGAACTCTCGGCACGACTGTTCGAGGAAACTGGCCACTAGCTCAGGAATTTCTTCCCGTCGCTCTCGCAGGGGCGGCAGGCGAAACCTAAAGACATTTAGGCGGTAGTAGAGATCCTCACGAAATTTACCCGCTGCTACGAGTTGCTCCAGATTCGCATTGGTAGCGGCGACAATTCGCACATCCACTCGCTGGGGCTTGGACTCTCCAAGTGGATGTATCTCCATCGCGTCCAAAAATCTCAGTAGCTTGGGTTGAACGTCTAACGGCAGTTCACCGATTTCATCCAGAAACAGGGTTCCTCGAGACGCCGCCTTAACTACTCCGCCGAACGACTCGCTAGCGCCTGTAAAAGCACCCCGCCGATGACCAAACAACTGACTATCCACTAACTCCTTTGGCAGATTGGCACAATTGAATGGAATAAATGGACCCAAGACTCGCCGAGATGATTCATGAATAATCCTCGCGATCACTTCTTTGCCGGTTCCACTCTCGCCAGTGAGTAGCACCGCGACATCTAGCGTAGCAATCCGCTGCGCCGTGTCGACGAGTTCTATCATCGACCGGGACCTGAACACCCCGTACTTTCGCAACTTTTCGTCCGAAGCGAGTCGGGGCGGCGTGTCTGGTTTATCCCTAGCAGACGCAACGGTGGCCTTGACATTCTCAATGAGACGCCGAAGAAGTACGCAATTCAGGCCTGAACGGTGATCGGCAACAGGATCCAGCGTGAGCGTGACCAATTGCCCTGACTCCTCCCCGAAAGAGACTCGAACTGAAGTTGGGTTGGTCGTATTCTTCGGGTCGTTCGGCTCGGCGAGTTCCGGATGCCGGAGTGTTGTCCAGACTGAGCTACGGCAGCCATCTGGCGATGACAGTCCCACGCATCCAGCCCTGATCCATCCCAGGCGCGACACTAGGCGCAAGAACTCCTCCGCAGCGAGCATCGGCTTTGTGAGCAACTCTGGAAGCGCCGCACAAAGAGACAGGAGTTCATCGCAGCTAACCTGAGCGACTTTCAAGAATGAAGTCGCATTGCCGAGATGGCAATAAATTCTAAGCGGTCGTCGCAGCGACCGCGTGTCTAGCCCACACGAAGCAGTGCGCGGCCCGGACCCGATCCGACCGGCCGCCGTCAGCATCTCATCGACGGCATCAAGATGCGCTCCGACTTCGGCTCCTGTCGCCAACATCCTGAGAGCTCTCATCGAGAACGGCGCGCCAATGTCAACGCCGCGGTCCCGGGCAATTATTGCGGCAAGGGCATCGTAGAGTTGTCCGACCGACGAAAGAGACTTGTCTGATGGTTGAGCAATAAGTAACGCGAGACTTTCAGCGGCGCCCCTCACATTTCCAACTAGAACGAGTGCTCGAATCTTCACGACAGACAACTGCCGGTCTGCGAAGGAACGCCAGCGCGGCTGTTCATCGTCTGTAATCTCTCCAACGCGCTTCGCGAGATCCAAGACTCGGCCACTGCGCAGAAGCAATCGAAGCTCTGTTCGAGTGTTCCACGTGCGGTGCCAATCCGAGCGTGACTGAAGCAAGTCTGCGGCTCTGGTCTGCGCTTCGCTGAGTAGTGTCCGGCATGCCTCAAGATCCCGTTCCGCCAGTTTCGTTTCGGCAAGCGATTCAACCAGCAACCCATAACCCTGATCTCGCTGGTCAGAGCAACTCAAGGCAGCGTCAATGCATCTTCCTGCACGAGCCAAATGCCCTAGAGCCAGATATGCCGCGGCAAGGTCTGCCAATGCTACGGTCCTGGTTTCAGAGTCTCCAGAATGCTTCGATGATTCAACCGCTCGAATGGCGCACGTCAACGCCTGTTCATAGCCACCGGCAAGGTAGTGCAGGCAGGAGTGTTGGATGTCCAAGAGGCCTCTTAACCAAACATTCGGCTCTCTGACAAGAAGTGATTCCGCCAGGTCGGTGTGCCGCCGCGAGGCGGCCATATCACCTTTCTTGGCTTCCGATTCGGCTGCGAATATGTGGTACGCCACTGAGACTTGTGACGAACCTAGGCGTGCGACGTTGCTGCGGAGTTCGCTCTGAAGATCCGTGACTAGACCATTTGCCGGCGCATCCCACAAGATCTTCGTAAGTCGTAGTTGCGCCCAACACAACTGCTCAAGGTCTCCACCACTCTCAGCCTGCGCACACGCTAGCCGAAAAGCCGTTTCCGCCTCCCGAAGGTGTCCCCTCCGCCTTTCTATGCGCCCCAAGACGATGGAACTGCGGGCTTGCAGACCGCTCCGTAGCGACTTCGAGTTCGTTGCCGACGACAAGATGGCTTGGGCTCGGTCTGGCTGCCCGGTGCGCTCTAGCAACTCAGCCAACAACACCGACCACTCATCTGGCGCTCCTCCAATCGGCTTGGGGGCTACCTGATTGAGTCTCGACAATGCCTCTCCGAATCGCCCCGCATGAACGGCTTCAATCAGATTCTGATCCACAACCCATCCCATTCCTATTCGGAATATATCCCGACGCCTTTCAACACTCGCGGCACCGACGCACCCCGGACCGCCTAAATCTACGTCTGTCTTTCCAATACTTCAAGAGCCTCCGAAAGCGACCATCCATTTCGAACCCCCGGTGTTGGCGCGACCGAGTCGGGGTGCCGACTGAGGCAGATCGCCCGGGCGTCGCGGATAAGGTGGCGGGCAGAGCCGCGTCGGCGTGGTGGGCGACGGCGATCGGCGCGAGACGGATCGTAGGCGCAGCGTTGAGGCGAAAACGTTCGGTCTACCGCAAGCGGTTAGCGGGGTGCATCTGGCACCCGGTGTGTGCGGCGGTCATGCTGGGCCCCATGCACAATCCTGATGCGTCGACGTGCCTGTCGATTCGCACGCCGCGTCGCCGCCGGAGCGACGACACGCAGCGCCCGTTGCTGGCGCGCTACCACCGCAGTGGTCTCACCCAACGCACGTTCTGCGAGCCAGCGCGTATTCCCCTCACCACGCGTCAGGGGGGCTGGTGCAAGCCCGTCAAGCGGACGCCCGGACGGCCAGACAGGTGGCCGTCCCGGAGATCGTGGCCGCGATGGGTGTCGAGTCCGATCGGGACATCTGTCCGGCGTGGGCCGTGGAAATCGCGACGGCACGTGGGCTCTGGGGTGGAGTCGCGATCGGCGACCGACGCGTCGCCCTCGACAGGCCTTCGACAACGCCCGTCGCCCCCCGCCAATCACCGACGCCAGCCAGCTCCGGCTCAGCAATCACAACAACGAAAAAGCAATCCAGACAGGGCGGGCCGTCAGACCGGTGCCGCGCCACCAGCGGTCGATGGCCCGCCCCTCACCGCCAACCCACGCCCGTTGGCCGCATCACCCCTGCTGCCGATTCGCATCCAGCCACGCAACCCCCTCCTCGATGCTCTCCGCCAGACCCAGCGGGATTTGCATCGTCGTCAGCCGCGTCGCCACATGCCCAATCATCCGACCCAGCGGACTGGTCACCACCATCGTGATGCCGTAAAATAAATCCGGCGTCACACCCTCGGCATACACCCGCCGCGACATCGGATCCTGCGCCAGCAGATTGTTCGCCACGATCACCAGCCCGCACCGCTTCCCCAGCCCGCGCGCATACCCCTGCAGCGCCGCCAGCGTCACCCGCGACACCTCCGGCGTGTCCTTGAACCCTTCCTCCGGCACCACAATCAACACGTCGTCTCGATCGCCGGTCATCAGCGTGTGATGCGGAGCGCTGCCAACCTGCTTGAGCGTCAACCCCATACCCATCCTCGGCGGCTACCCGGGCCGCATGCTCTTGAGCCATTCGGTGGCCCGTTCCGCCGTGTCGAACAAACGCGTCGGCACCACCGGGCGCGACAGCCCCACAAAAAAACTCCCCAGCGCCCGCGACAACGCACTCTCCACCACCAGCGCCGCGCCGTAGAACAGAGCCGGACTGATGTCGGAATAGGCCCGCCGCGCATCGGCGTCCTGCGACAGCATCGTCGCCATCATCACCACACAGCCGCACGGCCGGCCCAGCCGGCTCGCGTAGGCGTGGAAAAATGCCGCGTTTTCGCGCGCGTCGGCCGCCGTGTCGATCGTGCCTTCGCGCGGCACAATCATCAGGATGTCGGGATCGGCATCGGTGGTGTACGTCACCGTGTTGGTGGTGGTGCCTATCTCGGTGTAGTGCGACACGTCGCGCATCGGCGCACCTTTCGCGGAATCCGCCCCGCCGCCCTCGCCACCCCGGGGCGTGCCAACACCCCGCACGCCAGACATCCTCAAGTATTATCACGCCTCCGCGGCCGGCCGGCAGCAGAGTTTGTCGCGGCCACGCCGCGGGCCGTCGCAGGCCTGAGCGCGGGCCGTCGCGAGCCTGGGCGCGGGCCTGGGCGCGGGCCGTCGCGGACCGGTTCCCGCCAGACACCGAATCGACTAAAATCGGACCATACGCGCCAGTGAAGCCCCTCGTTCCATGGAGTCGCCATGATCCTGTCGCCCGGCACTCGCCTCGGCCCGTACGAAATCCTCGGACCGCTCGGGGCAGGCCCCTCGACACATCGACGGACTCAGGGTCGTGCCGAGCGACGGCGAAAGACGATACGTGTGGGTCGCGGGCGATGAGGCTCGCCACTGGAACAACGCTCGGCTCCTATGAAATCCTCGGACCGCTCGGGGCAGGCGGAATGGGCGAGGTCTATCGGGCGCGCGACACCCGCCTGGGGCGCGATGTCGCAATCAAAGTGCTGCCGGTCGATGCGGTCAACAACCCCGAACGCCGCGGTCGCTTCGAACGCGAAGCCAAGGCGGTCGCCGCCCTCAATCATCCCAACATCGTCACCATCCACGCGGTCGAGGAATCCGACGGCGTGCCGTACTTCGCGATGGAGTGCGTCGAGGGGAAGACGCTTCGCGATCTGATACCGGCCACCGGGTTGCCGCTCGACCAGTTGCTCAAGATCGCCATCCCATTGACCGATGCGATAGGCGCCGCCCACGAGCGCGGCATCCTGCATCGCGATCTGAAGCCCGCCAACGTGATGGTGACGATGGAAGGCCGGGTGAAAGTCCTGGACTTCGGCCTCGCGAAGCTCAAGGAAGTGTGGCAGCCGGCGGCGGATGGGCTGCAGCCGACGATCGAAGCCTCGGGCGAGGGACGCATCTTTGGCACCGTCGCCTATATGTCGCCCGAGCAGGCCGAAGGCAAGCCGGTCGATCAGCGGTCGGACGTGTTTTCGCTCGGCGTCGTCCTGTACGAAATGGCCACCGGCCAGCGTCCGTTCAAAGGCGACACGAGCGTCTCGATCATCTCCGCCATCCTCAAGGACACGCCAACCACAGTCACGAACCTGCGGCCCGAGCTGCCTCGCGATCTGAACCGGATCGTCAAGCGTGCGCTCAGCAAGGACCTGGAACATCGGTATCAGACGGCCAAGGACTTGCGGAACGACCTCGAGGCGCTCAAAGAGGATCTGGATTCGGGCGAACTGCGGGCCCCCGCCCCAAGCCCGGCGCCGCTAGCCAGATCGCGGCCCTGGTGGATGTGGGCCACCGCGGTGGTCGGAATCTGCGCGCTGATAGCGGCTGGCGTGTACATCATGTCGATGTCGCGGCAAACGAAGGCGCCGGATCCGACGACCACCGCGCGGGTGTTTCGCGACATCAGTCTCACCCGCCTGACAAGCGCGGGCAACGCCGCGCTGGCTGTGGCCGTCTCGCCCGATGGCCGCTACGTCGCGTATGCCGTCATCGATCAGGGCCGGCAGGGCCTGCGCGTGAGCCAGATGGACGGCTCCGCCACGGCGCAGGTCGTGCCGCCCGACGATGTCCAGATCAACGGCGTCACGTTCACACCCGATGGCAACCGCATCTGCTACATCGCGTATAAAACGGGAAGCGGCATTGCGACGCTGTTCGAAGTGCCGATCCTGGGCGGCACACCTCGCCGGTTGTTGGCAGATGTCGACCGGGAGCCCAGTTTCTCGCCGGATGCGAAGCGGTTTAGTTTTGTCAGGGGATCCCCGGGAAAATCCGCCGCGATTCTCATCGCCAACGCCGATGGCACCGGTGAGCGGACGCTCGCCACGCGGCAGGTCCCGACCGACTTTCTCCTCGCGGGCGCGGCCTGGTCGCCCGACGGGCGGCTGATTGCCGCGGCGGCGTACGACACGCCCGCCCCCAAGGTCGGGCTGTTTGCCATAGACCCCGACACGGGCGCCGTGCGGCCCATTGGCTCCAAACGATGGGACGATGTTGGCGCGATTCGATGGTTGCCTGATTCGGCCGGCCTGCTGGTGACCACGTCCGACGCCGCGTCAAACACCTTTGGACAGATCTGGTTGGTGGACGTCCCGAGCGGGTCCGCCCGGAGGATCACCAACGATCTGGCCGGCTATGGTCGACTCGGCCTCAGTGCCGACGGACAAACGCTGGTCGCGACACGCAACGAGGGGCGCGGAAGTCTTTGGGTCAGCCAGGTTGGACAA
>Ga0194060_10003641_pt1 | contig 10847 bp, 9 predicted proteins | sample SepL225m_MetaG_FD_163427 | JGI IMG/M metagenome (GOLD analysis project Ga0194060, IMG submission 163427) | Anoxic zone freshwater microbial communities from boreal shield lake in IISD Experimental Lakes Area, Ontario, Canada - Sep2016-L222-5m | ecosystem: Environmental > Aquatic > Freshwater >... | reverse complement strand
TCAGCGGTCTCACGCCCGACGTCCTGAAGGACATTCCCAGTTATGTGCCTGGGAACAAACCTACCGTTCCCGGCCATGAGACTGTCATCCGGATCGTCGCCGTGGGCGACAAGGTCAAACACCACAAAGTCGGAGAACGCTGTCTGGTTCAGACTGACTACAGGGCTTTCCCCACGGCGGGCTCGAGTTCCGCATTTGGCTACAACTTTGAGGGCGCGTTGCAGGAATATGTGATCATGGATGAGCGCGTCATCATCGACCCTGCCGACGGGGAGCGATTCCTGATCCCGGTACCCGAGACCTTGGGGGCCTCCGCAGTTGCCCTTGTGGAACCCTGGGCCTGCGTTGAGGACTCCTACGTTACCCCCGAGCGCCAAACGATCAAGGCGGGCGGGAAACTGGCCGTGGTGGTGGATAGCGATCACAAGTTAAATGGTCTTGTGGAAAGTTTTTCACCGAAGGGTAAATCGGCATCGATCAGCGTGGTGTGTGCCGACAAATCCTGTCGCGATCTCGAGAAACTTGGCGTGCCCGTCACCCGTGTTGCCAGTGCCGCAGATCTGCCAAACGAGTCGTTTGACGACATCGTCTACTTCGGCCATGACCGTCGCGTTATCGAAATCCTGAATGACAAACTCGGGCTCTGTGGAATCATCAACATCATCACCGACGGCCACAAGATCGGGCAAGTGGTCTCGGTTGGCGTGGGACGCGTTCATTACGGAATGACCCGCTGGATCGGCACGACATCCGGCAAGGCTTCCAATTCATACAAAGTCATTCCGGTCACGGGAGAAGTTCGCGCGGGTGACAGCATCTGCGTGGTTGGCGCTGGCGGCCCCATGGGGCAGATGCACGTATTGCGCGACGTAAGCTTATCCCTGCCCGATATGACGCTGGTGGCGGTGGATTTCGATGATACCCGTTTGGCGACGCTGTTGGAGAAAGCGGAACCGTTGGCCAAGGCCAATAAAATCACACTGAAGTCGGTCAACCCCAAGAATCAACCTCTTACCGGGCCTTTCAGTTACAATGTGATCATGGCGCCGGTTGGCGCCCTGGTCGCGGATGCCATCAAGAACAGCGCCATAGGGTGTCTGATCAATATCTTCGCGGGTATTCCAGCCCCTGTACGGCATGACTTGGATCTGGATACCTACCTTGCCAACCGGTGTTTTATGTTCGGCACCAGCGGTTCAACCATCCGCGATATGAAGATCGTATTGGAGAAGGTTGTCGCGGGAACACTGGACACCAACCGTTCCGTGGATGCGATCAGCGGCATGGCCGGCGCGATCGAGGGTATGGCCGCCGTGGAGAACCGCACCTTGGCCGGCAAAATTGTGATTTACCCCATGCTCCATGAACTGGGCCTGACCCCTCTGTCAAAACTCGGAGAAATCCTTCCCAAGGTTGCCGCCAAGTTAGACCATGGAAACTGGACGGCAGACGCCGAACGGGAACTGGTGGGGAAATAGACGTCCGATTGATCCGGCCAATACGCGTGTTTGATCAGGGACACGCGACAGACGTTCGCTGATCATAGGGACTTTTCCAGACCCGCAGCCCCCTTCGCGAGAGGTAGATCGGGATGGTTTGAAAGCCTTTGGAAACAAGTTCCCTTTGCATATGCCGCTTTTTGGCGGTATCGCCGTCCGTCAGGATTGCAATGGAACCGCCGTCTCCGCCGGCGCCGTTGATCTTGCAACCCAGGGCATCGAAATCATTCGCGAGCGAGAGAACTTCCTCAAATTTATCGCAAACGAGTTTTTTATGAAGTGCGCGTTGCGCTTCGGTATTACTGTTCAGCACCCGGCCAAAGTGGACGAAATCGCCCGCCTCGAGACTCCTTTTCGCCTCGCGCGCCAGTTCTCGAAGCCGTTCGAGCCGAGGATCCTTGTGGGGGGCATGGCCAAGATCGGCAATGACCATCTTGTGTATCTCCGACGAGTTATGCGGTTTTCCGACATAGGCGAGCACGAGCCGGTGCTCCAACTCCCACCACGTACTGTCGGGGATAATGAGCGGGGTGGTCGTGGCACGGGGAAACTCCTCGATCTCAATAAAATTGATTCCGCCATAGGCGCCGGCAAGTTGATCTTGAACTCCGCATTCCAGGCCCAGTTCCTCGGTTTCAAGGGCGTGAGCCAGGGTGGCGGTGTCATGAGGTGAAAGAGGCCTATCCGCAACCTCTCCGAGGGCTCCGATGAGGGCCACAGAGACCGCCGCAGAGGTGCCCATGGACGCGCCGGGTGGAGCATATGAAAAAATGTTGATCTTGAGCGCGCGATCTTTGGGGAACCCCATCCGCTTGATGGCCGCCTCGATCAGGGGGTGCTTGTCATAGACTATTTTTTCAGGATCCAACTCGTATGACATGCCGTAGTTCTCAACGGAGACGATCAGATGTCCTCCCGTTTCTTCAAGCGGCAAGGTATGAATCTGGACTTCCACATAGGGGTAGATCGCGATATTGCACACCGCGCCAAACCTGGCAAAATGGGTATCCGTCCAGCCTCCCACATCACAGATTCGTGTAGGGGCAACGGCATTGATCACAAACTGTTTCACGGATAAACTCATGCGCCAACTATGCCCAAGTCACGACACCTTCGCAAGTTGTTTCCCCGTCAGGGCAGACCCATCGACGGGTTTACGCCCTTCAACCACAGTGGTATACCATCCCAGGAAAGTGCAATCAATTGCACTCCGAAACGACTTGCAGACAACCAACGCCGGCCTTCATGCGCGGCGTACTCGCCGTCGCGTGCAAGTCCTGATTGTGCGACTTCATTTCTTGAATAAGTCCGAATGGGTTCCCATTCTTTCAAAAATGATGAGCATGTTATCGATTATATAAATGAGGAGCCAGTCCGATTCAATGTGACAATCCCGCCGCCCCTGATAATTACCGACAAGTTTGTGATCACGATGAATAGGATCCGGAGTTTGTCCGGCAATCAAGGTGCAGGCGAGGATCTTGAATTTCTCCAGATTCTTCCCTCGACTCTTGCAAAGTTTGAGATCCTTCTCAAACTGCTTTGTGTAAACCGGGGTATACATCAGATTCCCAGTTTCTTGAACATGTCGGCTGAATCTTTGCAGACAACAAGATCGCGCCCTGCGTCGGTGGCATCGAAAGTTCTCGTGGTGATAGCAGACGGAACGGTGACATTAAAGGGGAGACCTTGATGAAGTTCGACCTGCCTATAAAAGATTGTGATCGCTTGCGTCGAATTCAGCCCTAGACGAGTCAAGATCGCTTCTGCGTCATGCTTCAATTCCGGTTCAAGCCTCGCTCTCAACATCGCGCTTTTGCTCATAAATCATCTCCATTTGTTGAGGCAATCTAGCACAAATGGGATACATCATCAAATCATAATTAATTACGTAGAACGGTGTTTTAGTCTGATTATTATTGAGCGAACGTTCCGGTTCACTGGCCAACGCGACGTATCATGGACGCATTGTTGGACAGGTCAGGTCAAAGCCTTACGGTTTGGCCGGTCTTCTGACTCTCTTGGCATGCATAGGCAACCAAATGCCAGTGAGCAATGTCTTCCGGTGTCATCAAGCAGTTCTTGCCGGAATCGATTGAATCCAACCACGAATCAATGTCGAGTCTTTTTCCGTTGCCCACCACGGGGAGCTCAGAACTCTCCTTGCCCCCTCTTGCTTTCACGACAAAAGGGGCGCCTCCGGCAGAATGCCGGCAGTCGATGCTTCCCTCGCTGCCAACGATCCGCAACGACATGAAGTATCCGGGGGCATGGATCGTTGTCTGAATCACGCCAACAGCCCCAGAATGGAACTCCAACATACAACCGTATGCCTTCGCCTGATAGACCGCCGCCAATTCCCTGGCACGCGCCTCTCCCTTGCCCACGTATCCGAGAATAGTGACATCGTTTCGACCTGCCAATTGTTCGCTTCGCTTTCGGGCCAGATTTCCCGCGCCAATGAACGAGATCCTCATATGCATCTCCCTTGCGTCTCTGTTGGTTGGCTCACTTTCTTGAACACAGAAATGGCGTTTCCTCCCTGGTCGTTCAGCGGTTCGTGTTTCCATCCGCCAAATCTATCAACGAGTCTGAATCCAGCCATCCGTGCCATCAAATCCATTTCACTCAAATATATATAGCGGGTTGGCGCAAAAAGCCGATGGATTTCGTTGTCACGCAGATACATGACTTCGACATCGATCTTCTGTGAGACGAGGTTATGTTTAGTGGAAACGATTGTGCGTCTTGTCGGTGAACGGTCGTGAACTCTGCACACTGCGGCGCGAGAATGATCGGGAACAAACGCCTCGACCACCAGTAATCCCCCGTCCAACATCTGCCGATAGGCGTTACAAAAGAATAGTTCCTGCTTATTGGAGTCAGCCAGTGCATAGAGAGAATTGAATACGATGTATGCGACACCGGCGCACTCGGGGAGTGTCACAACCGTTGCATCGGCGATGATGCCGGTCACGTTGGAGTTCGCCTTGACCGCAAGGCGGGCTATCATCTCGCTGGAGATATCAATCCCGAAGACACGATGACCGCGGCGGGCCAGAGGAATAGCAACCCGTCCGGTACCCACAGCGAACTCAACCACCGGGTCGGGCGCGGCAAGTCCGTGAAGGAAGTCAACACAATCGGTGGGATCGTTGTACTCGTGGAGTTCGTCGTACCACGGAGCCCAGATATCGTTCTCGTTCATCGTGTTTATCCCTTGGCCAACCGTTGCTTTTGACCCGGCGGCGAGCGTGCGAGCCGTCGCGGTCAAAGAGTTGGTTCGCGGATTATTTTGCGGCTTCAATCAGTTGCATGTCAGACTTAAGCAACCGGTTGACAACAGCCGAAATGTCAGAACGCCGACTGGAGGCGATTTTTTCCACAAAACTCAACACATCCGAGTCGAGATAAATGGGCAGGTTCATTTTCACGTCCGGCCGAAAGAATTTGCCGCGCACTCCCTTTGAAAAGTCATATTCCTTTTTCATATCATTTCTCCATGTACTGACTGATTTCACGCCTGACGGCCTTGCGAGACGAAATAATCCGGATGCAGGCATTTGATTCGCCGCTTTCCCGATACGTGTGGTGAACCACCAAAACGCCACCACTGGATGAAAGGCCAATCGTCACCCAGCGATCTTCAGTTTTGCTGTGTTCTTCATCAAATACCGTGATGGCCCTGGGATCACGGAAAACATGTGTCGCCTGCTCGAATCGCACGCCATGATTTTTCCGATTAAGACGATCCTTTACGGGATCCCACTCGAAATCATAATTCATCGGGCCGCCCTTTGTTTATTCATTTAATCGGCATTGTATGACAACGGGAGAAAATATCAATTCGATGTCTTGATCGTATTCTAGCGCAACGAATAGCGTTATATCCCATGTGCGGCGAGGATAGACCCGTGTGGGCTGGCGATCAACCGTAAAACCTCGCCGGATTTGGGATATCATGCCGTTGGATGGAGCCGCGTGTTACAAGAAGAGGGCTATGGATTTTGGATGGGGTGATTCCCGGGTGTCGGGCGGGAGAGCGCCGGTACAGGAAACCCGGTGATGGGTCATGGGCCTGCCCGTTTGGACTTACACAGTAGCTCCTCTGTCGAACAAGGTGACAGGCTAATAGACTGTAAACCGTCAATTTCCCAGATCCCTTTCATCGTGTGATTCAATCAGAACACCCTTTCGAGCAATCCATTGACCTCCGGGTCAACGTCAGTCACCCTCGTTCGATCAAATTCGTCAGGATTACACCAAATCAACGTGCCGCTGGCAACGTTGCAACGCGGCTGTTCGTCGGGCCAGCGCTTTGCTTCCAACTTCCTTCTGACCCCGCCGTGCGATGACGCCGTTGTCTTCCACTAAACCTTCCTCCTGTCAAGTGGTTATGGGTCTTTCACCCACTAATCGTGCGCCATGCCGAGCGCACAACGGTGGCGTTCACGGGCGGCGAACTTATCGCGGTCGTACCGTGCGACGCCGTGGCTGGTTCATCTGTGCCCAAACACATTCCGAACCGCCCGAAGATACCGGTATCCCCAGCGCATGTCGGGCAGTAGGTAACTGCCTTCGGTCCACTCGTTCCAACTATTAATCGTCACCAGCGGTGTCTGACGCGTGCGCGCGTCAAGCCAGAACTTGGCCTTCCACAGGCATGCCTCGAAGGCGTCCGGCGTGGCGTTGACTACCACGCTTTCCTGTTTGAATGACGGGTTGCGGTGTGTGTTGTCCCAACCGATCGAGACATGCGGGTAATAGGTTCCGTGAAGCGCTTCGTAGTCGGGCCAGCGGCTGATCGCCTGGTTGGCCCACGTCACGTAGTCGCCGGTCTGGCCTCCGTCCATGCAGTACTGGTAGGCGGTGGCACTGTCGAACCCGAGCGCGCGAGCCGCGGCGGCTTCGCTGCCGGGCGCCAACTTGGCGCCGGCCTCGACTCCGGCCCGCATTCGGGCGATAGCTTGGATGTCGAGACCGGGAAGGCCGCGTTCCACGCAGCGCCGTCGCATCCAGGCAAAGGCATCCGCCGTCGGTTCGACACCCCCGAGTCCGCCGATCAGGTTGGGATAATCGAAGATCGAGAAGACCGGCTTGCTGTTGATCCGGTAGTAGTTGTCGAGTGTGAAGTACTTGCCGGTAATCCGGTCGAACATGGGCTCGAGCACCGCGCGCGAGACCTGGCCGCTCCAGAGTGTCTCGCGAGGTTTGGCCCAGTCCGTATCGACGTGCATGTTCCAGAGTGTGTCCACGTCGTGGTTAGCCCACATCAGGAAGAACTTGCAGTCCGTTCCCTGCAACGCGGGAATGAGTCCTTCGTTCAGTTGGCGTTCGAAGCAAGGCGTGTTCTCGTACCAGTACCAGTCCATGATGAAGACGTTTATGCCGTGCGCCATGGCCAACTCGACATGCTGGCGCATGACCTTGGGATCGGCTTCGTTCTGGTATCCGAGCAGAGGGATGCGCGGCATATCATGGCCCGGGAAGCGCGGCGTGCCGCGCCGCACCGTGTACCATTCGCCGTCCTTCTCCGGCCAGAAATGCTCGACCCGAGGTTCATGGTGATAGGATGGCCAGATGTAAGCCGCGATGTCATATCTCTTTGTGGTCATACCTTCTCCCGAAGCCAACGTCAGCCTTCACGCGTTGAGGAAGCCGCACTCGGTGCGGGTTCCGAAGTCGCGTGCGAGGCCTTGAATCGGCTTCCTCATTCACTCGAGGCTCTTGAAGTTCCCTTGAATCAGGGCCGTCTTCATGTCCATGTAGCTTCTGAAGTCGTCCCAGGACACCTCCGGCGGAACCGTGTGGTCAACCGTGGGAATGAAGCCGCCTTCCTCGATCAAAGGAATGAACTCTCTTAGGTGCTGACGCACTGCGTCCCGGCCACGGGAAAGGAGCCGCTTGTCGACACCACCCCAAAGACGAAGCGATCTGCCGAACTGTTTCCGCCACTTCTGGGGACTTACGTTAGAGGCCCGTTCGATGGGCCAAATTGTATCCACTCCCGCGTCAAGAAGAAGAGGAATCAAGGCCGTGGGATCGCCGTCACTGTCCACGGCGAAATACCGGGTGCCGTGCGACCGGAAGAACTCTACCACGCGCCTCAGGTGCGGGAAGATGAACGTGCGGAACGTCTCGGGACCGAGAAGCGGTCCGCCTTTCATCGACATGTCCTCGTTCAGCACGAAGTAGTCCACCGGTATCTTCTCGAGTACGGGGCGGCTCGTCTCGATAATGAAGTCCGCAAAGAACTCCATCATTTCGTGCATCAGCGCCGGATAGTCGTACCAGGCATACGACAGCGCCTCTGTTCCCATGAACTCCCGAGCCCGCCAGTAGAAGCCGTTGGCAGCGCAATTCCGTCCGAGGATCAGGGGAAAGTCCCGCTGTTCCCACCTTGCGGTATTGACGGCCAGGTCCGCCGGGTAGCGCCCCGGCAAGGCCGCGATCAGGCGCCTCCTGATTGCCGGGAAATCCTCAGGTCTGCGGACCGGAAACTCCAGATACTGGTCCATTGACATGCGGGTGCCGTACGTCGTCCCTTCTTTCAGCGCCTTGGTGACGATGCCATTGCCGTTCCGGGCTATGACGTACTCCTTCGTTTCCTCGACGACTTCATCCTCGAAAGGAGGGACGAACCCGTAGTTGACAGCGATGTATTCCCTGTGGTCGAGACCAAGGCCCTGTTCCCCAACGAACCAGTCCCATGTGAAGTTCCTCACACGTTCCGGCGACTCCTGCTCCCATCGCGCCCGTGTCTGTCCCCAGACGCCGAGTTCATGGTTGGGCCGTGCGCATGGCTGGTACTCCATACACGCCAGGAAACGATCCTGATCATTTTCGCCAGGTCTCGTGTGTACGCTCGTCATGTCCATTTCTCTTTTCTCCCCCTGCCGAACGCCGATGCTGTGGGTTTCGAGCGGAGCGAGAATACCCACCAGAATCTTGTTCGACCTAATCTCTATTCTTCGCTTGCTCGAATATGGCGAGAAGGTTCGGTTCCGGCCATTTCTCGTCGTATTCCTTCAGGTCATCATCAATTCCTGTTCAGCATCCGGTCGCCACCGTTTGATGAGGTCTGGAATCTCATGAATGGCCTCCCGTAGGTCGTTGATCTGTCTTCATGTCACCGTGTCCGACAGAGTCCAGTTTCGCATCGTGTAGCGAGCGACATGTAGCACCCGCAACGCGCCTTTCAAGATTGGTTCTGGTGCCATCATATTTCTTCTCTGGTCGAACGAATAGCGTTTTATCCCATGTCCGGCGAGGATAAACCCGCGTGGGCTGGCGAGCAATCGTAAAATCTCGCCGGATTTGGGATATAATGCCGTTGGATGGAGCCGCGTGTTACAAGAAGAGGGCTATGGATTTTGGATGGGGTGATGTCCGGTTCCCGAGGGGAATAGCGAGGGTACCAGGAAGTCCGCGATGGGTCTTGAGGCGTGATAAAACGCGGGTGCGGTGTTGGCCATGGGGCGGGAAAGGCCTTGTATTCCGGGTGATTGACAGACCCCGGCGGTGACAAGCGATCGAGCCTTGCCGGAACGACGATGAAGTGGACGTGGCTTTCATTGGGTCATGGGCCTGCCCGTTTGGACTTACGCAGTAGCTCCCCGGAATATCACTCCCCAGAATTTCCTGAAAACCGTATGGACAGCGCCAATGGCAGGAAGTACAGTTTCGGGTTGGAAATCGGAAGGATCACATGGATTCGAAAGCATTGAAGGAACACTCCCTGGGTTTGCTTTTCTTTGTCGCGGCACTTTGTTCAGTGTCGGTCGCCCAACAACCGGCTCCGGTCTCCCCGCGCGTCGGCCAGTTCTTCGAAAACAGGCAGTACGGCGATGCTATCCGGGGACTTCAGGACGAGATCAAGGGTCGGCCCGAGGAGACGTGCGGACGTCATTTCCTGATGCTTGGCGAATGCCATTACCTCACCGGCCAGTATGCCGAGGCGCGCCCCTGGTTTTCGAAGGCCGTTCGCACTCTTCCGGAGGGCCGGGAGAAAATGATGGCCGAACACCGTCTCGCCGCCGCCTTGTTCCGTCTCGGAGACCTTGACGGCGCCTCGGAAAAAATCGCCGCCTTCTCGGCCAAATACCCGAACGACCCGATCCTCGGAAAAATGCTCGTTTACAGGATGATGATTCTGGCCCGGCGCGGCAAGGAGGGCGAGGCTGAAATCACCGCCCTTCACAAACGCATCCGGGACAACATCGGAAAATTCAACCACTCCACGGGAATGGAGGCCGACCAGGCCTTGTGCGAATACTATCGCGGAATCGGCCAGGCTGAAAAGGCGGTCGATGTGTACACCCGGATCGTCCAGAATTTCCAGAACGTGATGGCCGAACTCCGGAACGCGGGCAAACCCATTCCCGCCGGCTTCGAAAAGGCGCACGACAATGCCGCCCTCCAACTCGGCGCCCTCTACGCCGACCGAAAACAATCCGAGGAGGCGCGGCGCTGGCTCGAAAATGTGCGGTACGATGTCGAGATGAAACAGAAGGCCAGGCTCCTGCTCGCGAAACTCCAGTTCGAACGCAACGATTTCGACGGGGTCGTCCGCTCCCTGGGTGAACCGGGATTCATGGACACGGTTCCCGCCGGACCCGCTCGTTCGGATCTCTTCCTCCTGCTCGGAATGGCCGAGAAGAACCGCGGAGAATCAGTCTCGAAAATAGAGGAATACCTGCGACAGGTTGAGTCCTCATCGAAGGGGTACCGGGCCGCCCAGGCGGTTCTCGCCGACCTCTACCGCGAAAAAGGTCTTTCTGACAGCGCCTTGAAAGCCTATCTCGTGATCGAGGGCGACCCCGATTACGCGTCCTCCGCCTTGTTCTACATCGGCGGCATCTACATGGATCAGGCGGACAAGGCGGGAGGCGCCGCCGCCACGGAACTCTACCGCAAAGCCTCCGACAAATTCAGCCAACTCTTCACGCGCTATCCGCTCTCCCCCCTCATCCGACAGGCCCGCGAAAAGGCTGCGCTTCTTGCAGGAAAAGGCATTGATGTCAGTTTCGCGCGCGGTGATGATGAAAATCGCGCCGCTTGGGAAAAGGCCGCTCGGGACAAGAAGGGCGCCGTCGAGGGCGCCCAGGCCCTATTGAGCCTCATCCGCATGCATGCCAAGGGGATCGTGGACGAAAAGACAGGCCACCCCGTCAAACCTCCGAACTACGCAGCCTGCGCCTCCGCCTGCGACCAGTTCCTCGACGACAAGACCTACACGGGACTGGGCTTTGAGGCAAAAAGTTGGACGGCTCTGAAGGCGGAGGTTCTCTACCACCGGGCACAATGCGAAATCGCGAGCGTCTCGCCACCGAAGGAAACCCAGACCGG
>Ga0194060_10003639_pt1 | contig 10847 bp, 7 predicted proteins | sample SepL225m_MetaG_FD_163427 | JGI IMG/M metagenome (GOLD analysis project Ga0194060, IMG submission 163427) | Anoxic zone freshwater microbial communities from boreal shield lake in IISD Experimental Lakes Area, Ontario, Canada - Sep2016-L222-5m | ecosystem: Environmental > Aquatic > Freshwater >... | reverse complement strand
TAACAGCAAATCTGGCATGAAAAAGGTGGTACACTTTGCTCCGGAATCGGTGGTACATATTCGTCCGGAATCAGTGGTACACTTTCGCCCGGAATCGGTGGTACACTTTCACCGGAATACTCACTTTTCTCATTTTCGTACTTTTTAAGGTTAATCTTGCCATTTGCCTTAACTATTCCATACTTAGACTCAAAACCCCTGAATAGTTATGGATTTATTGAGCAATAACCGTGCCAAAGGATCATCTTTGGATATTTATGTCTCGAAAAAAAAGGGATGATGATGAAATGTTGTAACTTTAGCGTTTTTCAGGAGTGGTTATACCTTTGTTCCTTTTTAACCCGGAAGAGTCACTGAGACGGGAACGAATTTCCTGGCGTCGAATGGCTACAATTATGTAGAGAGTTGTCGGAAGTTACATTTTAGTGCTTTTTAGGGGGCCAGAGAGGTATCACTCCGACTTATCAGAGTCCGGGGTGAGGGGAAATAGGGAAATAAGCAAAGGTACGTGACAGGGAGATGATGACTCACCGCGCTTTCGAAGGGCGCAGCCTCATGGTAGAAGAAAGGACTGATCAGAATGCGAGAGAAAAAAGGGAAGAAGATGAGAGTGATGTGACGGAGGTAAAAGAGAGAAACCCTTGTAAATAAAAGCTTCAGACTTTATTTACAAGGGCTGCTCATGGTGAAAATAACAACAACTGCTTTTCTTGCCGATCAACTGAAAGTTCAGAAAAAAGAGCTCATTTATTTGTCGGCCAGTTCTGGTAGCAACTTCATAAAGTGCTCGACTTCATCGGGATATGATGCCGTCAATGCCGCCAGAGTTGGCTGGAATTTTGTATAGACTACATCACTCTTCCTGAGTTGATAACGCTCCTTGTCACCTTCGGAGACCAGCTCCAGATCATAAATGAGCCACGCCATTTCAGCATCCTCTTTCTGGACGGTAACCAGGTTCGGAAGGGTATCAAAATAACTTCTGTTTATAGCAACAGCCATCTTTTTGTTCCATGAATTCAAAATCGAGCCTTTGAAAATAAGCTGGGGTACGAGACTCTCTCTGGTTGCGGAAACAAAATCGGGCTGCGGATAGTTGGACTGCGTAGTCCAGTCCATTAAAGAGTGACCTTTGGGGTTTTTCATATAAAACTCAAAAGGATCGCGCACATCACCAGAAATAAATGCAGCCTGAATTTCGATGACCCCAAAGTCAACCATTTTACCATTTTCGTCGTAAGCGACAAGCACAACATCAATATCTCCGGCTGACTTTCCATAAGCATCTGTCAGCTTAACTTCAGTAAGCGAACTCCAGCGAACTCCCTCCTTAAAAAAGAAAGAGGCTGCATCATCAGTAATCAGCCAGTCTTCGCGAAAGCGGATCGGGCAGGTAATGACAGGTCTGTCTTCATAGAAAATACTGCATACACCAAGGGGATTTTTTGTCTGCTCTTTCGTGCAGTTTGGCACCTTGTTGTTGAAAGGGCAATGCCGATGTGAACGGTACCGGTTCGCTTTTGATGACGGGTCTGTAGTCGTAAAACCAAAGACCTCTGCTAACGGATGGCTGAATGTGTTCATACTATTCTGTTTTTGCGGAAGGGTGGGTTGAAAAAGAGTAATATAATCGGTTTGTTGTGCTTTTTTAATGGTGCCGATGGGATTAAGTATCTGCTCAAATTTTTCTCTCTTTTCAAAAGTCAGAGAGCGTGATATTGACTTCACAGAGAGAGATTGCCCAGGGAGACCGATAGAGTTCTGCCGTGCCGGTTTGGCAGCACCGATGTTCTCCTCTCGCTGTTCGACCTCGGCCGCTTTGAAAATACTCGGTTCAAAGCTTGTTGGTTGCAACTGGTTGGAGGGGGCATCTCCATCTTCAGCAGGCACGACATCATCCGGAATGGGGAGTTTATCAAGTACAACATCAATTTTAAAAGGATTTTCTGGCACGTCGGGCATACCATCCGAAGTGGGCTTCTGAGCATAGCCGTTTTCAACCATCTCGGCTTCAGCGGGTTGTTGTGCTGTTATTGGCCTTTCGTTACTCGTTTGGAAAGTCGAAAAACCAGGTGATGGTTTGGGTGCTGCCAGCTGTCTGGAATAGGCATAAGGCCTCCCGTTCACAAGGTTCATACTCTGCTGAAGCTGATCGACATGCTGTTGTTCACTTTTGCTGATTTCCTGCAAGACTCCTTTTATTTCGGGGTCATCAACATCAGCAGCAAGAGCATTGAAAACATCGCGCTTTCGCTTTTTGATTTCCGTCATGGAACCAAAAAAATCAAGTAAATCCTTGTTAATAAACATCTTTACCGCTTTTTACAATGAAATCAACCAACTTTTTTATCGTCGATTTATGGGTTTTGAGATCAGCATCAAGCCTCTGCAATATCCCCATAACCTTATCCTGCACATCCTGGGCAAGAGTGGAATACCTCAAAACATGCTGAATGTGAGTTGAATAAATTGCAATGACTGACTCGTCGCTTTGTTCAATAGCACTTATTTGTTTCAGCAATTCGCCTTTTTCAATCATTATTGTAACCTTTTATCTAAGATGAAATCGGATGAAAAGTGATAATCAGAGTACGCCCGCAAAAATTTATCATTTTTTTCTGCCTATTCCAAATACCAAACCGTCATATCTTTCGCTTTGCGGATAAATCTACCAACATTTCACGATAGAAACGCATCGCGCAGTAATAATTGACAGTTAAGCAGGAGGTTATCTCTCAACTATTCAAACCAAAGCGACAAACAACTCACCGCAGCAGTAAAATTGATTCTTTCATCCCACCCCCGTCGCATGGAAAGAGTGCGTCTCAACGCAAAAAAGAGTGGGTACTTCACCGACCCCAATGCTCGGAAGCAGGCAGACCTGAGACATATTGAGCGGTCATTAAATCCCAAGCCACTTTGGCAATATCATCAACGGTACAGGAAAAGCCCTCGCGATGAAGGAACTCAGTAACACGCTCCCTTAAACCCTCATCTTTCTCTATCTTCACAAAGAATCGCTTTGCATGTTCTTCCGACATAGACACCTCCTGTTATTAAAGATAGAACTTAGCAATAAAGCAAAGCTATATACAACAAACTCTGCTTCACCTGCAGTTTTGGCTACTTTTACTTTAAAAAAGGAAAAAACCATCAGAGTGTCAACAGTCTATCACTGGAAAAAGTTCATACCAGCAGCACAATTACTTTTTTATGAGAAGCAAACCACTCTTTTGAGACCAAAATTTCGAAAACAGAGAGCTTATCCCCTTACCTCTTCATCTGATAGTATTCCGGCCACCACGACAAACTATTTGCGTAGTAATCATCAGGGTTACTATAATAAACATCTTTCCCTTTTTTACAGATAAAGTTTCGTAAGTGTTGCAGGAGATCCGGTGAGATTGATGATTGAGCAGATTCTGCGGCAGCGTAGGCGGCACTATAAAAAAGTGCGTTATCATAGTTCTCCCGGGTGCCAACAGCAACAGCTCCCTCTTTAAATTTCTGCTCAAAGAAATTGGAAAACCAGCGAAGAACAGCCAGTGCTCGTTGGTCACCATAGAGATAATAATCTGCGGCTATTCTGATTGGAACTCGTACAGCATCCCATCCAAATACAAAAGGCTTGCCGGGGAGGGGCACTATTGCCCCCTTCTGATCGATTGCAATCCAGTCAGGGACAACTCCTGGTCGTCCGATATCCACTGGAGAGTTTATTAATTTTCCGATCAGATCGTAAGTGGTATCAAGAAGCTCCAGCCAGCGTTTATCACCGGTTATTTCATAAAAAAGCCTGAAATGAGATGGTGCATAATATGACGGATTTTGCGCTACCAGCTCTTCACCGTTATTTTTTGCCAGCCACGGCAGGAGATAGAGGCGACCATTTATAGATACAGTTTCACGATCGAGAACACTCGCAAGCACTTCGTTGGCAAGCTTGAGATAGCGATCATTCTGCCAGGCTCGATAGGCAAGAATCAGACTGAAAGCATAATCGATATCAGCGTCAGATGCAGATGTCGTATCACTGACTTTGCCCCGCTCGAAATGCCATGCAAGAAGCGCATCACCATGAGTGCTTTTGCGCGACAGATTCTTTTCTGTCCAGGCAAGACAGTTGTCAAAGATTTTCTGATCATTCATAAGAACAGACCTTATCATAACATAAGACTGCCCTTCCGACACGGTGTCATTATTATTCTCCGGACGAATGACTCGTCCATTTTTCACAAAACGGCTTTTGTAAAAATTCCACGATCCATAAGTAATCGTTTCAGGAGTAAGAAGATAGGCAGAACAACTTGTTAAGAGAAATGGTATGATTACTACAAAAATAAACAGGTATACTGATCGCTTCATTTTTTGTTAAAATGAAATATTCCACTAAGCAAAACTGACTGAAAGCCAATCCAGAACATATTGATAGCCAAAACAGGATCCCAGCTATAATACAGCTTGCTTAAACCCCAGAAAAAAGAGAAGAGAAGGATGCAAAACAAGAGAAGTTGCGGCCAGAGACTTCTGAATGGCACATTTCTGCCTCCACCTTTCGGAGTAACTCTGAAACCTTTCTTGTCAAGATTAAACAGTCCGTTGATTGATGACACCAGATAAACCGGTATAGACATCATGGTGAGCATTTGCACCTTGAACATGTTCGAGAGTTTGTACTTTTTCGTGATCATGCTCTGATAGAAAACGATATTCGAAAGTATAAAAAGAGGCACAAATGTCAGAGCATAAGCAAACTGGTCAATATAAAATGATCGAAGATTAAAAAAAACATACATGACCGGCCCTAAAGTTAAAAAAAAGTAGGGCAATCCTATAAAGTAATAGGTCGTTGAAAGGAAGTATTCGACCCATTGGGAGGGTGTAAGAGCTTTTCTGTCTGTTATAAAAAGTTTCAAGAGTTTACGGAAAATCTGAGAGGTACCAAGTGACCATCGCTGCTGCTGGGTAAAGTACGAAGCCAAATCTTCCGGAGCCATTCCAAAGGTGTAAGCCTTGTGTATAAATGAGGATTTCCATCCATTTGCGTGGAGTTTCAGTGATGTTGCCATGTCTTCTGTAACCGTATCTTCAACAAATCGACCAACATCTTCAAGAGCTGTACGACGAAACACGACATTGGTTCCACAGCAGAACATTGCCTTGTTCATGGTCTTGCCTACGCAGATGTATTCATAAAATATAGCCTGTTGATTGTGGGCTGCCATCGCCACTGGGCTGGCATCGATATTTGAATAAAATTGGGGTGTCTGCATGAACGCAAGCTTTTCATCAGCTTCAAGCACAGGAATAACCAGATCCAGAAACCCTGGCATAGGATTCTGATCGGCATCAAAAATAGCGACATATTTTTCCTTGACAACGTTTAATGCCTGGTTAATCATGCCAGCCTTGGCCCCTTTGTTATTGCTGCGGGTAAAAAGCTCAACGCCAAGTGATTCTGAAAGTTCTCTCGCCTCCTGCTTGTATTTTTCAATCGTCGAATCATCAAGAAGGTAGACCTTTTTGTTTTCGTAGGCCAGACTGGTACAGGTCAAAAGTGTATTTTGTATGATATCTTTTGGTTCATGCCGTGCGGGAATAAGAATTGCGACAGAGGCATCAGCACCTGGTACCTTTTCTTTGTATGGTGCTTCTGGAAAGTGCTCCCGTACAATATCCAGAAAAAAGAAAAAAGAGTGAAACAGAATAAAGGCCTCTGAAAGGAAAAAAATAACACTGCAAACCTGTTCAAAGGGCTGAAGAGGAGAGCCAAAGAGATAGTATAAGCGGACAATTGTATATAAAATGATCAATACTAACAGTAGTGTCACCTTGGTGATCAGAAACCAAGATCTTTTATTTTCCTGCATGTTCTCTCTGAGTTTCAATATTTAAAATAACCACCGAATTTCAGCCTTCAGCAGTTTGTCTTGGTAAAAAGCAATCGTTGCCCAGGAATACTGACCTTCAATTGATGTCGAAAAACGGCTGCTCCAGTCACGATACAATGCAGCACGAATCTGGTGCGAAACCTTTTCATCAGGTTCAAAATTTACCCGGCATTGAAGGGTTGAGTAGGTATCTTTTGCTCCAATAAAAATCTCTTTATTGAAATAATGTCTCCACTCCAGTCCAAGTGAATTGGTTGTATAGGTATCAGGAGTCCAGTAATCATACTTCCCTGTTTTTGTAAATCCGTACTTCTGTAGTCTGTAAGTAAGATTCAGTTGTTGTGTGCCGAACAAAAGGTGGGCGGTCACATCTGCTCCCGTGGTATGGCTGGCATTACCATCGGAATAGTCCGCAAATTCATAATCAATACCAGCATTCCAGTTGCGATCACCGTCATAAACCGCTCGACTCTGCCATCTGTTTTTCTGAATGCGATGCTGAAATGATTTGGCATTATCAATAACATCCTCGCGGTTCAAACCAAGTGCAAGATGAAGATTGTTCAAGGGCTCGCTTTCAGTCACGAGAGAGCCGGTATTCGTATCATCAAGAGTATCAGAATTACTATGAAACCCATAAGCGGCACGCACCAGAAGATCGGGAGTATTACGATATTCTAGCGCAGTGACAATGCTCTTCTGTATTTGATCTTTAAAAAGGGTGTCAAAACGATATGATTTCGTTTCGAGATTAACAAAAGCGGTAAGATGACCATCGAGGGCATGTGATAGCGAAGTATAATAACTATTAACGGTTACATTAATATTTTTCCATTCACTGTCGATAGTGAAATATTCAGTTCCGGTTCGCCACGATGTTTTCGACGCGAGAATATCCGCTTTTTGTTTTGCCATCGCCGCCTGAAGATGAGCGGGCTGAGCAACCAGCATACTGCTGTAAATGTCATTCGCCTCTTTCCACTTGGCATGTTGCATATAGAGTTGCCCCAGGTCAAATTGCGGCTCGGAAAGTTGCGGCTCAAGCTCATTTGCCTCGGCCTGCATCCACTCTTTATAAGCGCGTACCGCAGGCCGGTAAGAGTTGCGGTAATTCTCTCTCTTTGCCTTGTATTCCGATTTCAGCACAGCTACGTGAGGAAAAGTATCTATCGCACGTTCATATTGCGCTGTCGCATCATCATATTTTGCCATCCATCCAAGCACACGGGCTTTCTCACGATAAGCAGCAACAAGTGAACCTGTTTCGTCGGCTGGTTTGCGCCAAGCAATTATGCTGTCGTAAGAGGCAAGTGCTGACGGATAATCTCCAAGCCAGCTTTTTCTCCTTGCGACACCTAACAAGGCTGGTTCATCATGAGGGGATGTCTTGAGTACCTCATAATTTTTTTTGAGTTCCTCTGCCAAAGAATTTTTAAACTGATCTTCCAGCAAAACCTTTTTGGGTGTTTCGGGAAATTGCTTGTCAACAAGTTCTAGAAGTTTCTCGGCCTCTCTCTTTTGCTGAGCCGATTCCAGACTGCCAATAAAGTCAAGGGCTGACTTTTTTGGTAAGCCATGTTTCTGCAGAAGCTCCCCGTAAGCCTCAACAGCAAGTGAATACTGCTTGTTCCCAAAAAGAGCCTTGCTGTAATCGAGAAGATTATCAAGATTTTTTCCTCCCGTCAGAAATGCCCTCTCAAACAATTTTACAGACTCAGAGTAACGATTCGTCCAGAGATATGCCCTTGCAGCATTAATAATAAATTGATTGTCAATGCTTTTGCGCTTCAGCAAAATATCATACAATGGAAGAGCCTTTTCGGCATCCCATGCCAATTCATAGGCCTTGATCGCTTTTTTCAGAATCGTTTGATTGGTGGGATACCATACAAGGAGCGTGGCAAATACCTCTTCTGCTTTTTTGAACTCCCCCGCTGCAATGCAGGCATCTGCAAGCTTGCTGGTCTCCACCCGATTCAGAGTGCCAGACCTGAACGCAGCCATAGAGATAGCTGAGGCTGGGGTTGGCTGTTTCAGAGTATTATCAGCTTTCTGCCCCGACTCCTTTTGAACCGTAGGAGTTATTTGATCCGTCACCTTATCGCCAGATGGTTCGGGGGCTTTTTTATTTGAATTCGCAGATGTTGCAGGATTCGATTCTCCAGAAGCACCAGAGTTCACGCCAAAACCAAAACCGAAGCCAAACGATTTGGATGGATATGCCATAAACAGAAAGCCGGCAAGAGCGATATAAAAACGGGTATTGCTTGATTTCATGGTCCTTAGCAGAATTTAGCGGTGTATTAAAAATCGCTGCCTTGAGTTCTTTTATTGATGATCAGATTGCAAATCCTGCTGGATTTGGTCTATTTCCAGGAAATGGCATCGAACCGAAACTTTCAAAAATAACCAATCTCCACTTGTTTGGTTATTCCACGACGAGACACAACAGATGGCTCATAAAATACGCAATCTACCACAACACCAACAAAAAACCAAACTTTTCGTCTCTGCAAGTGAGTCAAAATCATTTGAGCTCATGCAGCACCTTTCTGCGCCAACCCGGAATGCCCCTGCGCGTTACTTGCTTTCAACAATAATACTAAAGCTTTATGAAATAAACAAAATTCCATGAAAGAGAAATATTTGTCACCTTGTCCCTGTACTTTTAACAGCTATAAGTTGCCTCCTTAAAGCCACATTTGACAGCTCATACTGTAGGGCTTAACCGCGGATTTCACTGGTAATGGACCGAAATATCGCAAAAATGCTTTTTGCCCCCATGCGGCAGAGATATAATGCTCTCCTTCAGAAATGGAAGAGTGCAGTAAAAGAGAAATCCTGCCAACAACCGGTGTTGGCAGGATTTCTTGTCGATGACTTCTCGAAAACGCTTCAAGGATCACTGCTGGGTTGAAAGAACAATATCCCAGGTCTCACCATTAATCGTCAAGAGTACCGTTACTGCTGTGCCAAGTTCGGATTGGCCAGCATTTGAAACCCTGAATGTCTTGCTTTCTGCGTCATACTTTATCCACGATGGAAGAGCTGTGCCATCAAGGAGAGTGGCTGTTTCGCCGCCATGAGTGGTGGCCGCAGTCTGGATATCAGAGGGAAGAGGGATGGTGAATGATGCTCCGGTCTGGAGTGTTGCAACTGGAACCGAAACCGAAATTTCACCCGATATCGTAGCTCCCGCAGGGGTTTCCGTCTGTGTTGGCACATTATTATACTGTATGACAAGCCCTGATACTGTGGTAAGAGTTGGAGTACCAGTAACTGTAATCGTAACAGGATCAACAGGCTTTGCGGTATTTGGCGGTAGTACCAGAGCTTTTATCGTCGCCATGGTATTCAACTGGTCCGTTATGATATAATTGTCCACGTCTGCACCACTGTAATTGCTGGTCAATGCTACGTTCCAGGTGCCTGCTGCAGGAGAATCAAAAACCCCTCCAGAAGATACCAGCAGTTGATCACCCTGAATCCACCCACTCGCCCCGCTCGTGTTTGTTACGGCTGTCACTGTTCCATCATCATACTTGTCAGAGGCAGCGATTCCAGAGATGGTAATCGACTTCCGTCCGATATCAAGTACTCCGTTTTTAAACGTGAGGTTATAGTTGGTGTCAGATCCGCTGGCGATAACATCGTACTGACCTGCATTCCTGCCACTTCCGGTCGCTGTTACTTCAGTAAGCACACTTTCAGTCTCGCCTCCAACCAGACCCGTTGCTGTAAAGCCGGTGACACTCTGCATGGAGCCATTGTAGATGAAATTCTTGCTGTCCGCAGTCACTGTGGCATAGGCTTTACCAATATCAAGCAGGCCGTTTCTGAAGGTAAAGTTGTAGTTGCTGTCATCACCGCTGGCGACAACATCGTACTGTCCTGCATTTTTGCCACTTCCATTCACCGATACGCCTGTGAGTACCCCGGCTGTTTCTCCGCCAACAAGACCATCGACGGTAAAGCCATTGACACTCTGCACTGCACCGTTGTAGGTAACACTCTGACTGTTGCCTGTCACGATTGCATCTGCTTTACCGATATCAAGCAGACCGTTCTTGAAGGTCAAGTTGTAGTTGCTGTCATCACCGATGGCTATCACATCATACTGTCCCGCATTTTTGCCACTGCCGCTTGCCGATACGCCTGCGAGTACCTCGGCCGTTTCTCCGCCAACAAGACCAGTAACGGTAAAGCCGTTAACACCCTGCTCATAGCCGTTGTAGGTGACACTTTTGCTGTTGCCGATCACGGTCGCGCTTGCTTTCGTGATGTTGTATTTTCCTGTAAAGTAACCAACAGCGTAGTCAGATGAGAGCTGATTGCTGTCGCTGCCCAGCAGAATGGCATAATTTGAACCAACATCCTTGCTTGATGTCGTGAAGACAAGAGCATCAGCGCTGTAGCCGGAATCACCAACACCTACGATATTTATGGCAAGATCTTTGGCAAGTGCAGTGGCATCATAAATCTTGCTGCCATCTCCCGTCTCGACGATAATTGCCTTTGTAGCCGAAGTCAGTACACGGTAATCTGCATAGTTATCATTCTTGCCCAGGGTAATTTCGCCGCTGTATTGCCTGGCTCTATCGCCAAAAACAGAGTGTCTCTCCTCATTATGCGAGCGGTCCGGTGTAAATTCAAGTTGCTGGGTCACGCCATCAACGCGTACACGAATATTGGCCACCGTTGGAGCCACCAGTAACATCTCGTTACCCTTCGGGTTTACTCCATCAACAACATCAATCTGACCACCCATCGCAATAATCTGTCCACCATCTCCCTCTCGAGCAGATACATCAACAGTACCAGCAAGTGTCGTAATTCCATTTCTAAAACAAAAGTGTTATAATATACCCTAAAAGGAGGTGGGTATATGGCACGACCAGCAAGTGGTAAGGAGGTTTTGGAAAAGGCAAAGGAAACATTGGCGAATGCTCGAACTGT
>Ga0194060_10003638_pt1 | contig 10849 bp, 1 predicted proteins | sample SepL225m_MetaG_FD_163427 | JGI IMG/M metagenome (GOLD analysis project Ga0194060, IMG submission 163427) | Anoxic zone freshwater microbial communities from boreal shield lake in IISD Experimental Lakes Area, Ontario, Canada - Sep2016-L222-5m | ecosystem: Environmental > Aquatic > Freshwater >... | reverse complement strand
GCCCCGCCGGGCCTGGTGGGCTGGTGGGCGGGCGAAAGCAACGCCAATGACAGCGCCGGCACGAACCAGGGCGCCTTGTACGGAGGCATGAGTTTTGCCGCGGGCGAAGCGGGCCAGGCCTTCAAGTTCAATGGCGGTTCGGGCTACGTGGAAATGCCGGCCTCGGCCAGCCTCGACGTTGGGGCCGGCGCAGGGCTGACCTTTGAATGCTGGATCAAGCCCGCGACGCTCGCCGACGCGCAACCGCTGGTCGAGTGGAACAGCGGGGCCCACGCCGGCCTTCACCTCTGGATTTCCCAGCCCCCTCCCTATGGCAGCGGTTCCGGCTCGATCTATGTCAACCTGATTGATACGACGGGCGCATTTCACACGCTGTGCACGGCCGCCGGCATGCTTAACACCAACAGCTTCCAGCATGTGGCCCTGAGCTACAACAAGGCCAGCGGCATGACCTCGCTATACTACAACGGGGCGCTGGTGGCGTTGGGGACACTGGGCAGCTTCAGCCCGCAAACCAGCGTCCCGCTGTATCTGGGCAAACGCATCTCCGACGCCCCGTTCGTCGCGTTTAATGGTTTGATGGATGAGGCGAGCCTTTATAGCCGCGCGCTGAGCGCGGCGGAGATCCAGACCCTTTACAACGCGGACGGCGCGGGCAAGTGTCTCAATCGGGCTTCGACCTGTGCCACCCCACCCTCGGGGTTGGTCAGTTGGTGGCGGGCGGAGACCAACGGCCTGGATCAGGTCGGCGGCAATAACGGCGTCTTGTTGAACGGGGCCGGGTTTGACGCGGGAGTGGTGGGTCAGGCCTTTCGATTCAGTGCCAGCGGCAACAGCTACGTGGAAGTGCCGGACAGCCCGGCGCTGCGATTCACCAATGCGCTGACCATCGAATGCTGGGCCAAACGCTTGAACCCTGCCGAAGTGCACATATTGGTGGAAAAGGGCGGCGATTGGACCGGCGGGCAAACTGATTTCGAGGTCGCCCTGAATGATACCTATTATGGCGGCAGCCACTTTGGTTTCTCATCTGGCGGCTGTTGGCGAGGCTGCGCGGTCACGCCGGACACCGCATGGCATCATTATGCCGCGGTCGCCGTCAGCGGACAGGCCAACCCCATCCTCTACATCGACGGTGTGCCGCAAGCCGTTACCCTCGGCGGCGGCCCGGCGACGATGACTTTGTCCGCGACCACCCGCCCCCTGCACATCGGAGCGCAGATTGACCAGCAAACCGGCTGGTTATATTACAGTTCGACCGTGATTGATGAGCCGGCCATTTACAGCCGCGCCCTGTCCGCTGCCGAAATCCAGGCCATCTACAGCGCCGGCAGCGCGGGCAAATGCGTCACTCAGCCTCCGACCTGTGCCGCCCCGCCGGCGGGCCTGGTCAGTTGGTGGCGGGGGGAAGGTGCGGCCAGCGACTCCGCCGGCACCAACAGTGGAGTATTGGAGGGGGGCGTAACGTATGCTGCCGGTGAGGTCGGCCAGGCGTTCAGGTTTAACGGCACCAATGCGGACGTGCGGTTGCCGGCCTCGGCCAGCCTGAATGTGGGGCTGTCAGCCGGTTTTACCATCGAGACCTGGATCAATCCCGCGGACATCACGCAACAACACCCGCTCGTGGAATGGAACGACGGCTCGTTCGGGGTCCACCTCTGGATTGCTGGGGACGGCCCGGGAGCACTGTGGTTTGACGTGAAGGATACCGGTCTCAACGATCATGTGTTGAGTTCGGCAGCCGGGCTGCTGGTTTCCAACGTCTGGCAGCACGTGGCGGCCACCTATACCAAGAGCAACGGCAACGCGGTCGTTTACCTTAACGGCGTGCCGCGCGCCCAGGCAAACCTTGGGGTGGTGACACCGCGCACCCTCGGGGATTTGTATTTTGGGTTGCGGCCGTACGATGGGGGCGCCGGGATGCGCTTCGCGGGTTTGATGGACGAGGTCAGCCTCTACAACCGGGCCCTGAGCGCCGCGGAGATTCAGGCCATATACAGCGCGGATGGCGCGGGCAAATGCCCGGTGGGCGTGGTGCCGTCGATCACCACCCAACCTGCCAGCCAGACGGTCCTGGCCGGTTCCAACGTAACCTTCACCGCGACCGTCACGGGCACGACGCCGTTGAGCTACCAATGGCGTTGGAATGGAACCAACATTACCGGGGCGACCGGCACTTCGCTGACGCTGAGCAATGTGCAGCCGGCCCTGGCGGGCAACTACACCATGCGGGTAACCAATCTCTATGGCGTGGCGCTGAGCTCCAACGCCACTCTGGCGGTGACTTCGGCCGGGTCTTGCGCCAGTCCGCCGTCGGGGCTAGTCAGTTGGTGGCGGGCGGAAGCCAACGCCTTGGACCAGGCGGGGACCAACAACGGGACGCTGGCGGGTAACACGACTTACGGTGCGGGCCGAGTGGGCCAGGCGTTTGTGTTCGACGGCAGCGGCGACGCGGTGTCGGTGGGCAATCCCACTAACCTGCAACTGCAAGACTTCACGATTGAGGCCTGGGTGAAACGGTCCAGCGCGACACTCAGCTCACAGGATCCTTGGGGGAGCGGCGCCATTTTCTGTTGTAGCTGGGGCGGGTATGGTTTCGCTGTCGGGGATGAGGGCCGGCTCGTCCTCACCAAGATCGGTTATGGCGGCGTCGAATCAACGCAAATGATAACCGACACCAACAGCTTCCACCACGTCGTGGTGACCAAGCACGGGAGCGCGGTTGCGTTCTACGTGGACGGGAACGGGGAGACGGCAGCGGCTTATGACCCGGGGTTTGTGTTTAATGGGCCGTCGGCCATAGGGGCCCGCGGATCAGACTACGTGGGCAGTCTTCTGGGCTCCGTTGACGAAGTGAGCCTATACAACCGAGCGCTCTCTGCGGCTGAAGTCCAGTCCATCTATAATGCTGGCAGCGCCGGAAAGTGCTCAGCCGGCAGCGCCCCGTCGATCACCACGCAACCGACCAGCCAGACGGTCCTGGCCGGTTCCAACGTAACGTTCACCGCGACCGCCACGGGCACGACGCCGTTGAGCTGCCAATGGCGTTGGAATGGAACCAACATTGCCGGGGCAACCGGCACTTCGCTGACGCTGAGCAATGTGCAGCCGGCCCTGGCGGGTAATTACACGTTGCGGGTAACGAACGCTTACGGTTCGGCGATCAGCTCGAACGCAGTCCTGGCGGTTAATCCGGCCTCGGGCTGTGCCACTCCACCGGCAGGCCTGGTCAGTTGGTGGCGGGCGGAGGCCAACGGCCTGGATCAGGTCGGCGGCAATAACGGCATCTTGTTGAACGGCGCTAGGTTTGACGCGGGAATGGTGGGTCAAGCGTTTCGATTCAATGCCAGCAGCAACAGCTACGTGGAAGTGCCGGACAGCCCGGCGCTGCGCTTCACCAACGCGCTGACCTATGAATGCTGGGTCAAACGCTTGAACACTTCGCAGGTGCATACTTTGGTGGAGAAGGGTGGCTCCTGGACGGGTGGGCAAATAGATTTCGAGAGTAGCCTGAATGATACCTATGGTGGTGGCAGTCACTTTGGTTTTGCATTTTCCGGTGGCTGGCGTGGCTGCGCGGTCACGCCGGATACCGCGTGGCATCATTATGCTGCGGTCGCCGTCAGCGGCCAGGCCAACCCCATCCTCTACATCGACGGTGTGCCGCAACCCGTTACCCTCGGCGGTGGCCCGGCGACGATGACTTTGTCCGCGACCACCCGCCCGCTGCACATCGGGGCACTGGTCGATCCGCGAACGGGCTGGTTCTTTTACAGCGACACCCTGATTGACGAACTGGCTATTTACAGCCGCGCCCTCTCCGCTGCCGAAATCCAGGCCATCTACAGCGCCGGCAGTGCGGGCAAATGTCTCAATCAGGCTCCGCCGTGTGCAACCCCACCCGCAGGCATGGGCAGTTGGTGGCGTGCGGAAGGGGATACCAGCGACTACGCGGGAAGCAACAGCGGCACTGTGCAAGGCGGGGTGGCCTTTGCGCCCGGGCGCGTCGGGCAAGCCTTCGGTCTTAACGGCACCAACAGCTATATCAACGTTCCCAGCAGTCCGGCCCTCAAACCCACTGGTCCATTCACGGTGGAAGGCTGGGTTAATTACAATATGCTCACCGGCGCCAGCGGTGATGCGATTATAACCAAGGGCCAGGATGCCGAGGCCGCAATGGACTGGTCACTGGTTATCGGCCCTGGGCAGAAGCTCGTTCCGTGCGTCAATGTGGCAGGGCGCTGGGCGTTCATTTATTGCGCCAGCACGCTGGCTACCGGTGTTTGGTATCACGTTGCGATGGTCTATGATGGGTCAAGTATTCGCGGCTATGTCAACGGTGGGCTGGATGGTACGAAAGCTGCCTCCGGCACGGTGCAGGCCACGGACTACCCGCTGCGCATCGGCGCGTATGCGCCGATCAACGGGACGGGCAGCAAGGGCTATGTGAACGGTCGCGTTGACGAACTATCTTTCTATGGCCGCGCGCTCTCGGCTGCTGAAATCCAAGCCGTTTACAATGCTGGCAGTGCGGGCAAGTGTCTGGGCCCAATTCCGCCCTATATCCTCTCGCAACCGACCAGCCAAGTGGTGACCGTGGGGCAGAATGCGACCTTCAGCGCCATAGCCGGGGGCACGCCGCCTTTGACTTACCAGTGGCAGATCAATGGCACGAACCTCACCGGAGCCACGTCCACGGTGCTGACCATCACTAACGCGCAGATCAGTCAGTCAGGTAGCTACGCGGTTATAGTAACCAACCTTGCCGGGTCAATTACCAGCAGCAACGCGCTTTTGACGGTTAATCCCGCTCCGCCCTGTGTGGCTGCGCCTTCGGGCCTTGTGAGCTGGTGGCGTGGGGAAGGGGATGCCAGCGACGCGGCGGGCAGTAACAACGGAACGCTGCAAGGCACCGTGACCTTTGGGCCCGGGTGGGTCGGCCAGGCCGCCGCATTTAACGGCACCAACAGCTACATCAACGTTCCCAGCAGCCCCGGCCTCAAACCTACCGGGCCTTTCACGCTGGAAGGTTGGATTAATTATAGCATGCTCACCGGCACCAGCGGTGATGCGATTGCGGCTAAAGGTCAGGATGCCGAGAATGTGATGGACTGGGCACTGGTTATTGGCCCAGGGCAGAAGCTCGTTCCGTGCGTGAATGTGGCAGGGCACTGGACGTTCATTTATTGCGCCAGCACGCTGTCTACCGATGTTTGGTATCACGTTGCGATGGTCTATGATGGGTCAAGTATTCGCGGCTATGTCAACGGTGGGCTGGATGGTACGATAGCTGCCTCTGGCACGGTGCAGGCCACGGACTACCCGCTGCGCATCGGTGCCTATGCGCCGGTCAATGGGACTGGCAGCAAGGGCTATGTGAATGGTCGAGTTGACGAACTATCCTTTTACGGCCGCGCGCTCTCGGCTTCTGAAATCCAAGCCGCCTACAACGCGGGGGGCACGGGCAAGTGTCCGCCAGGAGTGGCACCCTCAATCATTACACAACCGGCCAGCCAAACGGTCCTTGCCGGTTCCAACGTAACGTTCACCGTCGCCGCCGCGGGCACAACGCCGTTGAGTTACCAGTGGCGTTGGAGTGGAACCAACATTGCCGGGGCGACCGGCAGCTCGCTAGCATTGAGCAATGTCCAGCCAGCCCAGGCGGGCTCCTACTCCGTGCTGGTGACCAACGTCGCGGGTTCGGTCATCAGCTCGAACGCCGTGCTGACGATCAACTCGCCTGCGCAGTGCGTGCCGCCGCCTTCGGGATTGGTCGGCTGGTGGGCGGGCGAAAGCAATGCCTTGGACTCAATGGGCAGCAACAGCGGCAGCGTGCAGGGAACCGCAACGTTTGCACCGGGCGTGGTGGGTCAGGCCTTCAGCTTCAATCCAGCCAGTGGCACGATATTGGTGCCCGACTCGCCGAGCCTGCGGCTGACCAGCCAGTTGACCATCGAGGCTTGGATTAAGCCGAGTACTCTCAGTGGTTCCGGTGGGTACGTTATAGTCTCCAAACTAGGCGGCGCTGGTGGCAACAATGGCTATCAGTTCAACTTGGTTGGCAACAAGATCCAGGGGCTTTTCAACAGCCCTGGCCAAGCCTGGCCTTCGGCCAGTCTGTTCTCCGGGTCCATCGTCACCACCGGGGTTTGGTATCATGTGGCCTATACCTACGACCAGTCGGCGATGAAGCTCTATTGCAACGGTCTGCCGGTCGCGACCAACGTTATCGGAGCGAAGGCGATTGCGACTTCAACCAGCAATCTGCATATCAGCGGCGACGACAACAGTCATTCCTATTTCGACGGGTTGATTGACGAGCCAACCGTTTACAATCGGGCCCTGTCCGCCACGGAGGTTGCCGCCATCTACCAGGCTGGCAGCTCCGGCAAGTGTGGTTTCCCGCCGAGCATTCTTGCACAGCCGCAAGATCAGACTGCGACTGCGGGCGCCAACGTCAGCTTTATTGTGGCGGCGTCGGGCAGTTCCCCCTTGAGCTACCAGTGGCAGCTCAACAGCGCGCCGATAGCGGGGGCCACGGCTAGCTCGCTGGTCGTGACCAACTTGCAGGATACTCAGGCCGGCACATACCGGGTGGTAGTGAGCAACCCATTCGGCTCCGCAACCAGTTCCAATGCGCAGCTCACGGTCCTCCCAGCACCGCCGTGCGCAACGCCCCCGGCCGGCCTCGTCAGTTGGTGGGCTGCTGAGGGTAATGCTCTGGACTTGGCCGGAACCAACAACGGCACACTGCAGGGAGCCGCAACATTCGCCCCGGGATTGGACGGCCAGGCATTTAATTTCGACCCGGCCAACGGCACCGTGGTCGTGCCCGATTCACCCAGTCTGCGGTTGACCAACCAGTTGACCATCGAGGCCTGGATTAAGGCCCGTAGCCTCAGCGGTTCCGGTGGCTACGTTATCGTCTCGAAACTAGGCGGCGCAGGCGGCAATAATGGCTATCAGTTCAACCTGGTTGGCAACACGATCCAAGGGCTGTTTAACAGCCCGGGCCAGGCTTGGCCTTCGGCCAGTTTGTTCTCCGGGCCCATTATTACTCCTGGGGTCTGGTATCATGTGGCCTATACGTACGACCAGTCGGCCATGAAGCTCTACTGCAACGGACAGCCGGTCGCGACCAACGTCATCGGGGCGAAGGCTATTGCGACCTCGATCAGCAATCTGCATATCAGCGGTGATGACAACAGTCATTCTTATTTCGACGGGTTGATTGACGAGCCGACCGTTTACAACCGGGCCCTCTCAGCAGATGAGATTGCGGCTATTTACAATGCCGGCAGCAGCGGCAAGTGCAAAACGTCGGGGACTCTCTTGAACGTGAACTTCGCCGCCTATACCCAGGTGAAGGTGGGGTTTGCCGGCACGGGCCAAACCGCCACTGACTTCTGGAACAACTACACCGCTCCCTTCCAATCACGGGCATCGTTGAGCAATTTGACGATGGCCGACGGCACCCCGACAACCGTGGGGTTGACGGTTCAGAACGGGGCTGGGCACTGGGCCTTTACTCATCCCGACCTGATGTATAATTGCTACTGCTATTCGCAGAATAATGGCGACATCACCGTGACGGTCACCAATCTGCCCAGCGGCCAATATGACTTTTATTTTTATGGGCACGGAAATATCGACCGCGCCAACACCGTATTTCAAGTCCTGGTTGGTGGAGCAGACTATGGGAACCGACCCACAGGCACTAATTCCGACTCGCTTTCGACCAATTGGCTCGAAGGCGCGCAGTATGTGGTCTACCGGAACGTGGCCGTAACCAACGGGGGTGTGCCGGTGACGATTGTAGCGCATCCTGGGTCATCCGGTTACGCCCTGCTCAATGGGATGCAGATTAGTTTGGCTGCGGCAGGGGCTCAGGTCCAGGCTCAGCCGGCGCAGGTTGTGGTCATTGCCCCGTCCGGCTCGACTGGCGCGACGATGCAACTGGAGATCAGGGGAGCCCCAGGCCGGGTTTATGCGGTCCAGGCATCCACCAATGTGACGGATTGGGTGACCATCGGCCTTTGTGTACCCGACACTGGTGGCAGCGTTCGATTCACAGATCCGGACGCGGACAAGTATCCGACCCGGTTGTATCGCGTGGTGGGACGGTAAGCTCTGCTCACCCTGGAAACGGGAGTCGGATTAACGCGAAGACGCCAAGATGCAAAGGCGCAAGGCTTTACTAATCGCCGCCAACTCACCTCGCTGGTGAACGTCCGCGCTTGGCTCTTGCCTGGGTTCGCAGGCGGCGAAGATTTAACGCAGAGACATAGACGCCAAGGGCGTCATTCATACCAGCCCAGGGCAACGCCCTGGGCTGATCAGCGCAAAACCCCATGAGCGCTGAAGGCGCGATTCATCCTTCGCTATGAAGCAGGCCGTTGGCCTGCAACCGGATGACAATTGGACGATGAACCCAGGGCGTTGCCCTGGGCTGGTATGAATCAGGCCTTCGGCCTGAAGGTCCTGCTTACGGCTCAAGGAATCTTGCCAAAAGTGCGCGATTCTCGGGTATAGCAAAGGTGCAGAGATGCAAGGGTTTCGGCTGTTGGGGGCTATCACCCACTGGGTGAGTTATGTAAACCTGTTTTTCCCTGGCCATCTTCCTGTCCCTTGCGCCTTTGCCTCTTGGCGTCTTTGCGTTAACTGCCGTTTTTAGGTTTAACCACGGATGAACACAGATGGACACGGATTTGCAGCGTATTGCCGAGTAACCCCGCCTGACCCCTGCAAGGGAAACGTGAGGCGTGAAACGTGAAACGTGAAACGTGAAGGAAATCCGAATGAAATGGCCCGCTCCCCAGCTCACGTTTCACGTTTCACGCCTCACGTTTCATCGTTTCAACTGCCGTTTTTAGGCTGAAGTGAGAAATCTGCGGTTTGCCCCCTTTCGCCGGTTCCATATCCACTGCGTAACCCCTGCTATACCCGTCGTAAGCCCATCGTATGCCCCTCGTATTGGGAATACGATGGGAATACGAGGGGTATATGATGGGGATATGAGGGGTATATGATTGGAATATGAGGGGTATAGTAGTGGTACCTGATTAATAGGTTGACGCGGAGCCTGGAAAGGAGAAAGGGGGCAAACCGTAGATTCTACATGGAGGCAGCGGCTAAACCTAAAAAGAGCAGTTCAACCACAGATGAACACAGATGGACACGGATCTGCAGCGTATTGCCGAGCAACCCCGCCTCACCCCTGCAAGGGAAACGTGAGGCGTGAAACGTGAAACGTGAAGCGTGAAGGAAATCCGAATGAAATGGCCCGCTCCCCAGCTCACGTTTCACGTTTCACGCCTCACGTTTCATCGTTTCAACTGCCGTTTTTAGGCTGAAAGGCGTAGTTGCTCAGTCCGGCCACCAGCCCGGCGACGGACAGAATGCCGCCGCTGCGCCAAAGTTTGGTCATGGGCGACGGTTATGGATTTGTCGCCTGCCGTTGTCAAGAACCACCGCTGGCATTCGCTTCGGATTGTCCCTCATTAGCACTCCCGCCTTGCTGGTCCGGGCGGAAGTGCTAGACTTGCAGACTTAGAAGATGCCGCCTTGAGCGGCTAAGCTGCGGCCAGCGTTGCAGCAAGAACCGCGTTCGGACTAGAATTAACGTATTCCTTTTATGAGGCACCTTTCGGAAGCAGAGTGTTCGCGAATAATAACGAAGCTACAGAGAATGCCGGCCCCGGTTTTCTACGGCGGCAGCGCAATTAAGCTGGCTGCGGCCTGGCGCTTGCTGGCACTCAAACTCGCTTGCCGCAACGTCATCCCGTTCTCTGAGGTCCTGCGGCCGGCCTTTCTTTCGCCCAGCACGCGGAATCCTGCCATGATCCGGATAAGAGATGTCGTCTGTAGTGCGTACGTGACCGACTGGATTAGTCAACATGTGGCTGCCGAGTACGACGGGGTTGAACTCTTCGGCAACTTGGTTTCCCCGCCTGCGAAGAACGGAAGAGGATGGGGGGATTTCCTGGTCCTGTTTTACCAGGTGATTATGCAGGATCAATACTCTAGCAAGGAGTTGTTGAGGCCGGACAGTATCGTCATTGACGGCGGCGCAAACGTCGGACTGTTCTCCCTCCAGGCATCCCAGTTAACGCCGAAGGGTAAAGTGTATGCGTTCGAACCAGCGCAATTGACCTTCAATGCGCTCAAGCAAAACACCAAAGCATGTCGCAACTTGGAAGTAATGAATCTGGGGTTGGGGGATAAGAAGCGGAAAGCCGAAATGATGGTTCATCGCGGCTGTCCTTCCGGGAGCACACTCAGCGACAGCGGCATGGCCATGACCGGAGTGGAAAAGGGAGACCTCGTGCCCGAGGAGGTTTCTATCACCACGATTGACGATTTTGCCAAGGAACGCAGCCTGGAAAGAGTTGACTTCATAAAAGTGGATGCGGAGGGGTACGAGAAGCAGATTCTACGTGGGGCCAAGGAGACCATCCGGCGCTTTCGCCCCATCCTGGCGGTTTCAGCTTATCATTTCCCAAATGATAAGACGGACATCGTCGATTTGGTTGAGGGTATCACGCCCGAATACACCCACACGTTCTCGAGCCGGGCAGAGGAGGATCTCCTTTTCCTGCCCAAGAAAGGCAGTTAGCGCCTTTTACAAATGACATGCTCCACGGCCGGACTACTTGGCCTGCCGGGCGTATGTTGTGGAAGATGGGATGTCGGTTGGACCGGGCACTGCTTCCTTCTGGCTGGCAAAGACCACAAAGCCAAGCAGCAGCAGGCCAATCACGACTGCGGCCGAGCTAACGTACAGCGTGTTCACGGGCGGCTCGAATCGGAACTCAACGGTATGGGAGCCGACCGGCAGATAGACGCCGCG
>Ga0194060_10003637_pt1 | contig 10850 bp, 8 predicted proteins | sample SepL225m_MetaG_FD_163427 | JGI IMG/M metagenome (GOLD analysis project Ga0194060, IMG submission 163427) | Anoxic zone freshwater microbial communities from boreal shield lake in IISD Experimental Lakes Area, Ontario, Canada - Sep2016-L222-5m | ecosystem: Environmental > Aquatic > Freshwater >... | reverse complement strand
GCTGACACTGGTGCGAATGATATAAATTCCATCCAGTGATTTTTCTTCCCGAACCTTATCTTCCTTGATCTTCCAGGTTATGGAAGTGTCTTTGATATCAAGCTCGATATGTTTGGACATCTTGTATTTGTTGATAATCTTACCTGTCCGTACGCCTATCTTGTCTTTGTCTTTAAGCCGACCACCGTCAACCATCTTCTTGATCTTTCCCAATTCTAAATATTCCAGGGACATAATACCAATATTTAATCTGTATTATGTCCCCAGATTACCCTGCGCCTTGAGAGGATCATCCTCACCAATGTAGCCGGTGACTTTTTCAATATCGAGGAGCAACTATGAATGATAAGCTCCACGATATTCTGGAACGATTGCGCCTGAAAGGTATGGCGGAGGCACTCGATCAACAGATCGAAAAAGCAGAAAATGAGGGTACCCCAGTATCCGAGTTCCTCTGTGCCCTCCATATGGAAGAGCAGGCTTACCGCCAGAACAAGAATCTCCTCTACCGGCTCAAAGGAGCCAGGATCCCCTCCGACTTTACCCTCAAAACCTTCCCCTTCGACAGACAACCAGGGGTGAGCAAAGCTCAGATCCGCGAACTATAGCTTTTAAGATAAAGATTTTGGAATGTGATAATTGGCAGAATTCAAAGGCTAACCCCCCTAACCCCCCTTGACAGGGGGGGATTAAAAGCTCTCCCCTGTCAAGGGGAGCGGGGAGGGGTTGCTTTTGATCTGACAAAAATATAAAACATTTTCTTAAAAGCTATATCAGGTCTCGCCTTTGTGGAACGGAAGCAAAATATCGTCTTCATCGGCAACCCCGGCACCGGTAAGTCGGGACTTGCCACTGGACTCCTGCGCCAGGCACTTCTCGCCGGATACAGGGGAAGGTTCTACAATGCACAAGATCTCCTTGACGAACTTTATTCATCCCTGGCCGACAGATCCAGTGCGAAGCTCATCAAGCAACTGTACAACTATGATGTCCTCTTGATTGATGAACTGGGCTATCTTACCTTAAAGCCTGAGCAGGTAAATGCCTTCTTTAAACTCATGGGTGAACGCTATGGGAAGAAAACGACAATCATTACCAGCAACTTGGACTATCATGAGTGGTACGACCTCTTCCAGAGGAAAAACCTCGTTGACGCCCTACTGGATCGACTTAACCACTACTGCATCACGATCCGCGTTGACGGTCCATCTCTCCGCACACCATCCCATGGTAAAGATAAACCCGCGAAAGCCTAAATCCGCTACCACTTTCCTCTCATAAAATCGTCTTCAATATTACACACAGACTACATCGTCAAGCACTTCTTTATTAAAATCTCTACCCATAGACCGCGCAACCAGAGGGTTAGTCTTCATGAGCAGAGAAGGGTCAGTTCTGGTGGGTGTCAAGGGATAAACCTAAAAAACTCAGTTACCCACGAATTAACACGAATTTTCACGAATAAAACAGGCAGTTATGGTAAAAACATTTTTCACCTTTTGGGTGTTGTTGTATTTGGCTTTAAGATTTTGATTTAATTCGTGTTTATTCGTGTTAATTAGTGGTAAAAGCCGTTTTTAGGTTGATTCATCAGTTGCTGGAGGAGACATTCCGGGCGGAAATACCAGCCGGGTCCATCTGCTCTGGCAGGCGATTATTGACAAAGCTCTTCCCTCCCAGTTACCCGCTCCGTTGGCCGAGTTAAAATCATAAAGGTGTCCACGAAAGGTACAGCAGGAAATACAGCCGTTCTGCTACAAGCTGTAATTTCCATAGAAACAAAACCGTTATTCTGGTAATACTAACGGCCTCTCCGCTCCTTGCTGAGAGGCCGTTTTATTGAGTTTTCCGATGCAGTAAAGACACACCCAAAAGGACACCAAATGGCCATAAAGAAATCCGAACTCTACTCATCCCTCTGGCAGTCCTGCGATGAGCTGCGCGGCGGGATGGATGCCTCGCAGTATAAAGATTATGTGCTGGTGCTGCTGTTCGTCAAATACGTCAGCGACAAATATGCCGGTGTGCCATACTCTCCGATCACCATTCCTGATGGTGCCAGCTTTACGGACATGATCGCACTCAAGGGGAAGCCGGACATTGGTGACCAGATCAACAAGAAGATCATCGGGCCGCTGGCCAATGCCAACAGGCTATCAGATATGCCCGACTTCAATGACCCGAGCAAACTGGGCAGCGGTTCGGAGATTGTGGAGCGACTCACCAACCTTATCTCCATCTTTGAAAACAAATCGCTCGACTTTAGTAAGAACCGTGCCGAGAACGATGACATTCTTGGCGATGCATATGAATACCTGATGCGGCACTTCGCTGTGGATAGTGGTAAGAGCAAGGGGCAATTCTACACCCCCGCTGAAGTAAGTCGGATCATCTCACAGATCATCGGTATTCGTGAGGCCCAGACAACGAACAGCACCACCGTGTATGACCCGACCTGCGGCTCAGGATCGCTGCTGCTGAAAGTTGGTGACGAAGCCAGTGCCAAGGTCACACTCTACGGCCAGGAGAAGGACGCCGCTACTTCCGGCCTGGCACGGATGAACATGATTCTGCACGACAATTCGTCCGCTCTGATCAAGCAGGGGAACACGTTGGCCAATCCGCTATTCACCAGTGATAACGGCCAACTCAAAACCTTTGACTACGTGGTTGCCAATCCTCCGTTCAGCGACAAACGCTGGAGTACCGGTATTGACCCGCTCAACGACCCGCATGAACGCTTCAAGCATTTCGGTACACCACCAGCGAAACAGGGCGATTATGCTTACCTGCTGCACATTGTCCGCTCGCTGAAAAGCACCGGCAAAGGTGCCTGCATCCTGCCGCACGGTGTACTGTTTCGCGGCAATGCCGAAGCTGACATCCGTAAGAACCTCATCCGCAAGGGGTACATCAAGGGGATTATTGGCCTGCCTGCCAACCTGTTCTACGGCACCGGCATCCCCGCCTGTATCATCGTTATCGACAAGGAAAACGCCCACACCCGCAAGGGGATCTTCATGGTGGACGCCAGCAGCGGTTACCTGAAAGACGGCAACAAGAACCGACTGCGCGACTGCGACCTGCACCAGATCGTCGATGTCTTCAATAAACGGATGGAGATCCCCAAATACTCCCGCATGGTGGGTGTCGAAGAGATCGAGAAAAATGACTTCAACCTCAACATTCCGCGCTATATCGACAGCCAGCAGGCCGAGGATATTCAGGACATCGAGGGGCATTTGAAGGGTGGTATCCCCGATGTCGATGTGGATGCACTTCGGCCGTATTGGGATGTCTGTCCGCAACTGCGGCAGACTCTGTTCAAAGCGAACCGTCCAGGCTATCTTGATCTGGCTGTAACCAAGCAGGCTATCAAGCCGACCATCTACGAGCATCCGGAGTTCCTCACTTACATCAACAGCATGAATACCCTTTTTGCCGATTGGCAGCAGTACAGCACCGTAACGCTCAAGAGCCTTGCAGCCGGTTGTCATCCCAAGAATGTTATTGCCCTGCTTGCCGAAGAGTTGCTTGCCCATTACACCGACAAGCCGCTGATCGATAAATACGACGTCTATCAGCACCTGATGGATTATTGGTCAACCGTCATGCAGGATGATTGCTACCTGATCGCCGCCGATAGCTGGAAGGCCGAGACCTACCGTGTTATTGAGAAGGACAAAAAGGGTAAGGAGAAGGATAAAGGCTGGACGTGCGACCTGGTGCCCAAAGCTCTGGTCGTCGATAGATACTTTGTCGCACAGCAGGCGGCCATCCGTGAGCAGGAGGCAACGCTGGAGAGTGTCGCTGCCCAGATGACCGAGATGGAAGAGGAGCATGGCGGCGAGGAAGGTTTGTTCTCGGAGCTGGACAAGGTGAACAAGGCCAATGTCACCGCACGGTTGAAAGATATCAAAGGCGACAGGGAGGCCAGGGAAGAGGCTGATGCCCTCAATGCCTGGCTGAAACTGAGCACGCAGGAGGCTGACCTCAAGAAATCCCTGAAAGAAGCCGATGCGGCACTGGATGCATTGGCTTATACGAAATACCCCAAGCTCACCGAGGCAGAGATTAAGACGTTGGTGGTGGAAGACAAGTGGCTGGCCACTATCTCTGCCGCCATTCACGGCGAGATGGATCGTATCAGTCAGGCACTGACCCAACGGGTGAAGGAGTTGGCCGAGCGGTATGAAACACCGCTGCCGCAAGCATCAAAACAGGTTGCCGTGCTGGAGGAGAGGGTGAACGCCCACTTGGAGCGGATGGGTTTCGATCACGGATTAATTGTCTGAATCACGGATTAAGCGGAAGTTGTCTGAATCACGGATTAAGCGGATTTCACGGATGACACAGATTTAAAATCGATTAAATCTGTGAAATCAGCGTAATCCGTGTCAATCCGTGATTCAGAAATGAATGAATAGGAGACAAAACGGATGAGTACATTACCATTGCTGCCTCTGCCGATAGATCTTGAATCCAAGGCCATATTGAAGAAACTGGCAAAGGCTCACCAGGCACTGGCAGAGCTGAAAGGTGTGGCGGCCAGCATCCCCAATCAGGCTATATTGATCAATACGCTTGCCTTGCAGGAAGCAAAGGACAGCTCTGCCATTGAGAACATCATCACGACCCATGATGATCTGTATCGCAGCGACAGCATCGCCCGGAATTTTGTCAGCACTGCCGCCAAAGAGGTTCATAACTATTCAACCGCGCTGCGTAATGGCTTTGAACAGGTCAAGCGAAGCGGCTTACTCACCAATAACGATATTCTCGAAATCCATAGCGGCATTGAGGAGAATCGGGCCGGTTTTCGCAAGCTGCCCGGTACTGAACTGAAAAATGAGCAGACCGGTGAGATCGTATATACTCCACCACAGCATCCGGAAGAGATCCTTGCTCTGATGGCCAATCTGGAGCAGTTCATAAATGACGACGAACTGTGCGACTGGGACCCGCTGACCAAGATGGCGGTCATTCATCACCAGTTTGAAAGTATCCATCCGTTCTACGATGGCAACGGCAGAACTGGCCGTATAATCAATATTCTCTATCTGGTCAAGCAGGGGCTGTTAAGTGTGCCGGTTCTGTATCTCTCCCGCTACATAAACCAGAACAAGGCCGACTATTATCGCCTGTTACAAGCGGTTCGCGCCGGAGATGCCTGGCAGGAATGGGTGATGTACATGCTCGACGGCATTGCGCAGACCTCGCATCAGACGATTGTGCTTATTCAGGGGTTCAAGGAGTTGATGCAGCATCACAAGCACAAGCTGCGCAGTGAACTGCCCAAGATTTACAGTCAGGATCTGATCAATAATCTGTTCCGGCACCCCTATACCAAGATCGAGTTTGTTATGGACGAACTACAGATTACCCGTAAAACGGCTACAAAGTATCTTGAAGAGCTGGTACACATTGGCTTGCTTTCCAAGCACAAAATCTGGAAAGACAATTATTACCTGAATGATGCACTCTATGAACTGCTGACTAATGTAAGCAGCCGCACAGGTACAGTGTCATGAGTATGAAAGTGCCGCTTTGTACCAATGACGGTTTTGTCATATGTAAAAAAACCGTTTTTTTACATATGAGCATGGTGTCATGGGTAGAAAAACCCGTTTTGGTATACATGACAATAACATGTCGGAATCACGGATTAGGCGGAAACTATCTGAATCACGGATTAAAAGGAAAACGTCGGAATCACGGATTAAGCGGATTACACTGATTTCACGGATTTAAAATCGATTAAATCCGTGAAATCCAATAATCCGTGTCAATCCGTGATTCAGAAGGGGGGTATGGTTTTTATATGAAACATCAAGACATCACAGAGAAGATCATCGGTGCTGCTTTTGAGGTGCACAAGTTTCTCGGCAATGGTTTCCAGGAGGTCATTTATCAGCGGGCTCTGGCTTACGAGATGGAAAAGGTCTACCTCCGTTTTCAGCGAGAGATAGAGCAGGCAATTTTCTACAAGGATCTGCCGAATCCAATTGGTACACGAAGAGCTGATTTTGTGGTGGAGGGCAAGGTACTGGTGGAGTTGAAAGCGCTTGTTCAGTTGGAAGAGGTACATTGGGCGCAGACGCTCAACTATCTGAAGGCGTATAAGCTGGAGGTTGGTTTGCTGATAAATTTCGGAGCGAAGAGTCTGGTGTTTAAGAGGTTTGTGAATAATGTCTGAATCACAATCACGGATGACACCCTATCTGAATCACGGATTTAAAGGATTACACTGATGACACACTTTCTGAATCACGGATTTAAAGGATTACACTGATGACACACTTTCTGAATCACGGATTTAAAGGATTACACTGATGACACAGATTGAAAATCAAAAGCCTGAATCCGTGAAATCCAATAATCCGTGTCAATCCGTGATTCAGACAGGTTATAAACAGACTGAGGTAGGGGTGATCCCGGAGGATTGGGTGGTTCTACCGCTTTATGAGCTGGGAAAGTTTAAAAACGGCATTAACAAAAATAGTGAAGCGTTTGGCCACGGTTCCCCTTTTGTAAACCTCATGGATGTTTTTGGTGTTTCCAGTATTTCAACTAGCGATTCACTCGGCCTTGTAGAAACAAATAACACAGAACAGCAACTCTACGATCTTAGAGAGGGCGATGTAATTTTCATAAGATCCTCTGTAAAACCTTCTGGTGTGGGGTTGACGGCGGTCGTAGAAAAAAATCTCCCTAAAACAGTTTTCTCCGGTTTTTTAATCAGATTTAGAGATTCTGGAGCAATGGATACTGGTTTTAAGCGGCATTGTTTTTATGGGGATAATTTCAGAGGAAGTGTGATCGCTGCCAGTTCAGTAAGTGCCAACACAAACATCAATCAAGACAATCTTAAGAAACTCATGCTCCCACTCCCACCCACCAAAGCCGAACAAGAAGCCATCGCCGAGGCGTTGAGCGACACCGATGCCCTCATCGAAGCCCTGGAGCAACTCATCACCAAAAAACGCCACCTCAAACAAGGGGCCATGCAGGAACTGCTCACCGGCAAAAAGCGCCTGCCGGGGTTTAGTGGGGAGTGGGAGGTTAAGCAGTTAGGAAGCCTTGCCGGAATTACAAGAGGGGCGTCACCTCGCCCAATCGACAGCCCAATATGGTTTGACGAAAATTCTACTATCGGATGGGTTCGTATTTCAGATGTTACGAAATCTGGAATGTTTCTTTGTGAGACAACTCAACGCCTGTCGCCACTTGGCGTCAAGAGTAGCCGCCCCGTTAGTCGAGGTAGCTTGATTATGAGTATCTGTGCGACCATCGGTAGGCCGATTATTACAGAGATAGATGTCTGCATCCACGACGGATTTGTTGTATTTGATGCTCCTTGTGTGAATCAACTTTTTCTCTACTACGCCCTGAAATCAATTGAAGGGGATTGGAGTAAACACGGACAGACTGGCTCTCAAATGAACCTCAATACGGGACTCATCAATAGAACAAAAATATCCGTTCCAAGGGATGAAGCCGAACAAACCGCCATCGTAACCATCCTCTCCGACATGGACGCCGAAATCACCACCCTCGAAACCAAGCTCGCCAAAACCCGCCAACTCAAGCAAGGAATAATGCACAACCTGCTCACCGGAAAAATTCGGCTGGTGCCACCTCCACATGTATAATCACAATTGCCAACACAATGCAGGCGTGGTATGGTAGACCATGCCTGAAATAAAAATAATCGATAAATCTTTTGCGGTTTCCCGCAAGCGCGGTAACGGCACCGTCAGATATGAAGTGTGGCAGAGTGATGGCGTTGTGACCCGCTATAACCTGGCCTATATCAACCACCTCATATATTCCGGCGATAACGGTCGCGTACTTGGCTACGACAACAAACACGGCCAACATCGGCATTTCATGGGCGCAGTAGAACCGGTCATGTCAACCAGATTTGAAGAGATAGAGCAGCGATTTGAGCAGGAGTGGGCAACCATACTGGAGGAATATTATGCGAAACGTAACTGTTAACACAGGAACTGCTGGAGATTTTTTCAAACGCAGCCGGGAAATTGCACGCAAAATTGATAGAGGCGAAACTCTGAAACCCGAATATACCCTGACCTTCGAGGATCCGGGGGATATGTTTGCCGTCATGAGTCCCGCACGGCTGGAACTGTTCCGGGCGGCCAAGGCAGAAGCTGCTTCCATAACAGTGCTTGCCCAGCGACTGCATCGTGATCGGAGCAGCGTCAAAAAGGACGTTGATATCCTCGCGGCAGCCGGTCTGCTTGATGTAGCGGATACCCAACTCCCTGGCCATGGACGACAGAAGTTCATTAGCGCAGTTGCAGACCGCATTTACCTGCAAGCCGTTGTCGCATGATTCCATGACAACCATCGGCCAGCCAGAACGCGCCACCCAGAACCGCGTCATCGCCCTGTTCCGTTACGAACTCGGTTATCGCTACCTCGGCGACAAGACTGACCTCCCGAACAACAGCAACATCGAAGAAGCACTTCTCACCGCCTATCTTTCCAAAAACAATTACACCCCGGCACAGATCAGCAGCGCCATCTACAAGCTGCGCACCGAGGCGGACAACCCCAACCGCAGCCTCTACGACAACAACAAGGAAGTTTACAAGCTGTTGCGCTACGGCGTGCCGGTGAAGATCGAAGCGGGCAAGGTTACCGAAACCGTTCATCTCATCAACTGGAATGAGCCGAAGAGTAACGATTTTGCCATTGCCGAGGAGGTCACCCTGCGTGGCAACTTTGAGCGACGGCCTGACCTGGTGCTCTACGTCAACGGTATCGCCATTGGTGTGCTGGAGCTGAAAAACAGCCGCATCTCCATTGGCGACGGCATCCGTCAGAACATCTCCAATCAGCAACCGCAGTTCAACGAGTGGTTTTTCAGTACGGTGCAGTTCGTCTTTGCCGGCAATGATTCCGAGGGGCTGCAATACGGAACCATCAAGACGGAGGAGAAGTATTTCCTGAAATGGAAAGAGGATGAGGCCGACAACAGCCGCTTCAAGCTGGATAAATACCTGCTCAAGATGTGCAACAAAGAGCGGCTGATCGAGCTGATGCATGACTTCGTGCTGTTTGATGGTGGCATGAAAAAGCTGCCGAGAGTACATCAGTATTTCGGCATCAAGGCGGCGCAGGAGCATGTCCATCGCCGTCAGGGCGGCATCATCTGGCATACACAGGGGAGCGGCAAGAGCATCGTCATGGTGCTGCTGGCCAAGTGGATTCTGGAGAACAAACCCAATGCCCGTGTGGTGATTGTCACCGACCGCGACGAACTGGACAAGCAGATCGAAGGGGTCTTCACCGCCGCCAGCCATCAAATGACTCGCGCCAGCAGTGGTAGCGACCTGATGACCCAGCTTGGCCAGGCGACACCGCGCCTGCTCTGTTCTCTGGTGCACAAGTTCGGCAGGAAGGGTGTGGATGATTTCGAGCAGTTCATCAAGGATCTGGAAGCGCAACCCTGCCCGACGGTGGGGGAGATTTTCGTTTTCGTGGACGAATGCCACCGCACCCAGAGTGGCAAACTGCACCGCACCATGAAGGCCCTGATGCCCAATGCCGTGTTTATCGGTTTTACCGGTACGCCACTGCTCAAGCAGGACAAGCAGACCAGCCTGGAAGTGTTCGGCGGTTACATCCATACCTACAAGTTCAGCGAAGGGGTGGAGGATGAGGTTGTCCTCGACTTACTGTATGAAGCGCGGGACATCGACCAGCACCTCGGCTCAGAGGAAAAGGTCGATGAGTGGTTTGAGGCTTCTACGACAGAGTTGAACGACTGGCAAAAGGCGGCTCTGCGCGAAAAATGGGGCACGATGCAGAACGTGCTCAGCTCCAAATCCCATATGGCGCGGATAGTGGCTGACATCATCTTCGACTTTAAGAAACGGCGCCGCTTGAATGATGGTCGCGGCAACGCCATCCTGGTGGCTTCCAGCATCTACGAGGCGTGTAAGTATTTTGAGCTGTTCCAGAAGACCGTATTCAAAGGTAAGTGTGCGGTTGTCACCTCCTACAACCCGCAGACCAAAGACATCACGCTGGAGGATACCGGCGCAAATACGGAGACGGACAAGGAATACATCTATGGCATCTACACCGAGCTACTGAAAAACGTTGACGCACAGCCGGGTAAATCCAAAACCGAAACCTACGAGGACAACGCCAAGAAGCTGTTCAAGGAACAACCGGCGAACATGAAGCTGTTGGTGGTAGTGAACAAATTGCTGACCGGCTTTGACGCACCAAGCTGTACCTATCTCTACATCGACAAGAGCATGGAAGATCACGGGCTGTTCCAGGCCATCTGCCGCGTCAACCGTCTGGATGGAGAGGACAAGGATTTCGGCTATATCATTGACTACATGAACCTTTTCAAGAAGGTGGAGAACGCCATCGCGGTGTATACCTCCGACCTGGATCGCAGCGCCGGTGGTGTCGATCCCGAAGTTCTGCTGCAAAACCGTCTGACCAAAGGAAAGGAACGGCTGGACAACGCGCTGGAAGCGATCGCCATACTCTGCGAACCAGTAGCAGCGCCCAAGGGAGAGCTGGAGCATATCCACTATTTCTGCGGCAATACCGAGATACCGGATGACTTGAAGGCACACGAAACCCAACGCGCTGCACTCTACAAGGCAACCGTCTCACTGGTACGTTCATATGCCAATATTGCTGACGAACTGGGCAAAGCCGGTTACAGCGATGCCGACATCACGCGGATCAACAAGGATCTGGACTGCTACCTCAAACTGCGCGAGATCATCCGTAACGCCGCTGCCGAAAACCTGGATATGAAAGCCTACGAAGCTGATATGCGGCACCTGATCGACACC
>Ga0194060_10003636_pt1 | contig 10851 bp, 11 predicted proteins | sample SepL225m_MetaG_FD_163427 | JGI IMG/M metagenome (GOLD analysis project Ga0194060, IMG submission 163427) | Anoxic zone freshwater microbial communities from boreal shield lake in IISD Experimental Lakes Area, Ontario, Canada - Sep2016-L222-5m | ecosystem: Environmental > Aquatic > Freshwater >... | reverse complement strand
TGGCCATGGTATAGCCTATTAGTAGCCCACCAATTGATAATAAGGTAAATAAAAATTGTATCAATAGCTCAGGCGGATGGGATTTCATTTTAAGAATCCCCTTGTTAAAAACAGCCGCTAAATTCATGATCGCAGGATTAAGGATCTGATCGACTAGCAGTCGATTTTCGGGCGCTGTTCGCTGACTGGCGGTAATCGTGTCTTCATTAATCTTTCTGACTAAAGAGATCACTTGCTCGCTGTTGATATTGAGTTGCTCATACGTGATCGTGTTATGAACCGCACCCAGACGAAAATTTAAAAGCTCTTTTAGCGTTTTTTTAATATCTTGTTGATCGACAGCATTTAAATATTTGACAGATATGTACACTTCTTTGATCGCGCTAGCCTGTGCTCGATTGGCGTCGATTCTGCTGTAGTAATTCGATGTTGCAGTTGAAAAGGCAAATCCTAAAACTAGGGCGGATAAAGCGAAAATGGCTGTCACTAAGTTATCTCTAATTGGCACTGCCCCATTTTGTTTTTTTAGTCGGTACTCTCCAAAGACCCACCCAATACCGATGAACAGTAAAATAGAAAAAACGAAAATAAGCGGCGACAGCCGGTTGAGCCCAATATGTTCGAGAATGAACGCTTGCATCGGTTGATCCTAATTATTTGAGTTTGAAGATTGTTAAAATTAAGCTCGTCCGCGTGCCTGATTTCTAGTGCTCTTGTGGGCAAACTAAAAAACAGCCTTTTTGCAATGCGCAATGGTCATAATGTATTTCATCGCCAGTGTGTGCACAAGCGCTCATATTGTTCATTCAATTCCAGCCCTTCGCCTGCTCTGACAAATGCTTTTTGAATATCGTCGCGATTGGGGATAACTTCTTGCCTTTCTATATTTAGGGCCCTAAGATTGCCTCAAAGGACAATTTATGAATATCTTGCTAGATCCGACTATTCTCTTTTTCATCTTTGGAATCTTCGCTGGCTTAGTGAAGTCCAATTTAGAAATTCCCCAGCCCATTTCTCGATTTCTCTCGCTGTACCTCTTGATGGCACTTGGTTTAAAAGGGGGCTTTGCTTTAGAAAAATCGGGATTCACGTCAGAAATTGCAATGAGCCTTGGCGTGGCGATTACTCTGGCTGTTCTCATCCCGTTGCTTGGCTATCACTTGTTAAAACGCAAGTTAGACAAATTAGATGCGGCCGCGATTGCCGCAACCTATGGATCGATTAGTGCCGTTACTTTTATTACAACTACACAAGTGTTGGATCAAGCGGGCATCAGCTATGGTGGTCACATGGCCGCCGCGATGGCGTTAATGGAATCACCCGCTATCATCATCGCGATTATTCTGGCTAACCGCATTCGGCAACAACGTTCAGGCAACGCGAGCACGCGCACCTCGCTAGGCAAAGTCCTTCATGAGTCATTTACCGATGGTGGGCAACTGCTCTTATTGGGCGCGTTAGTCGTAGGCTTGATATCTGGAGACGCTGGGAACAGAGTGATGGCACCTTTCTCGATCGATTTGTTTAAGGGCCTATTAGCTTTCTTTTTGCTGGATATGGGATTGCTCGCCGCTAAGAGCCTAGGAGAGTTAAAAGGCAAGCCTCCGATTACCATGGTCTACGCGTTCATCGCTCCGCCCCTGCATGCCCTGTTGGCGTTTAGCTTATGTTGTTTATTGAACATGTCTTTGGGTGACACGATACTTCTAATGATTTTGGCGGCCAGCGCCTCTTATATTGCCGTACCCGCAGTATTGAGGCATGCCATGCCTGAAGTGAGTCCAGCTTTGTATATGGGAATGTCGTTGGGCATCACGTTCCCTTTAAATATTATTTTAGGCATTCCGATCTATAGTGCCATCGCGAAGACTTTTATTTAAAAGCTCGTTTTTTAGACTCAACATTAGGTTCTTGGCGCTGAGCTTTCTTGCTCTGGAATAGTCCTGCCCAGCCCACAAGCTTTGATATTCACCATTATTAGATTGTCCGGCTAGCTGCCTCAATGATGCCGTCATGGTATTTTGAATGGGGAAAGGCAAGACGCTTTTATTCTCAATTAGTCGAATAAATTCGTTCGCTATACCTCGAGCGGGTCTGCCCGAAAATCCCGTGGTGAACACTGAACCTCTGGCGTGTTTATTAAGCAGATAGTCCTTATGTGCGGCAGAAGCACCCGACTCGTCGCAACATAAAAAAGCCGTCCCTAATTGAGCGGCGACAGCACCAGCCTTCAGCGCATTGTATATATCGGCCCCATCCATCATTGCACCCGCGGTTACAACCGGGATTGAACAGCCTTGCACTAATTGCGTTGTTAAATCAATTGCACTCAACTTTTCATCTGCATGATCAGGATTGAATATGCCGCGGTGACCACCCGCTTCAATGCCTTGCGCAACAATAAAATCCGCGCCAGCTTTTTCAATAGCCTTTGCCTCTTGAAGGCTAGTCGCAGTGATGCCGACGGCGATCCCTAACGTATGGGCCTTTTCAATAACGCCTGGCGGAGGAAGGCCAAAATGAAAAGTCAAAATTTCTGGGCAATGAGCCCACACAGGCTTGAGCTGTTCTTCAATAGCCGGATAAAACGGAGCCTGAGGTATGGCTACAGAATATTCGCCGTCGATAGGCAAGTTTTTTAATGCACTGCTCGCTTGCTCTTGAAGAGACTGCGCAGGCAACGCTACTGAACTAAACACAAAGAAATTAGCGTTAATAGGACCTGTGGTTAAAGCCCTTGCAGTCACTAGATCTTCGCTGATTTTTTGCGGAGCGCTGTAAGCAAAGCCGAAGCTACCTACGCCACCGGCATTGGCAACTTCAGACGCTAATTTTGGATTGTTGATACCCCCGGCCATTGGGGCTTGAATAACAGGAACTGATAGCCTGGAGAAATTAAACATATTGCCTTAAGGCCTAGGTCAAGAAATGATCGGCAAATATTAAAGCCGGTCTTTGATATATTCAAAGCCAAATATTTCTTTTAAGCGCAATATTTGATAATCCACTCTTTCTTTGAACAAGTCCTTGATTGTCTCTTTGTCAGCGGCGAAGACTCTCATGATGTCGTCTTTTAAGCTATAGATAGGCCAGTTAGCCTGGCCAGTCGGCCTCTATCGAAGATCCCTTAATGGAGGTGCGGCGTAAGGGATATTCTTAAACACGCGCATATTGTATTCAGTGGTGCCTTGCAGGCTCCCCGTTTCAATCTCAACGATGGGTCGAGTGGCATCTGCGTAGGTGTTAGAGCTGATGATGCTAAGGAGCATCAGTAGTCTAATAATTTTTTTCATTATTAATTTCAGTACTATTTTTTTATATAGATGTTTGAGGTGAGGCCTGTTGCCTCAACTCAAACAAGCGCTCAAGCAATCGTTATTGTGATTTTTTACGTCTAGTAATTTCTTCGTTGATTTTTTCAAGCATGGCTTTATCTGGCGTAGACCATTGGCCACCCGAGTTATTCACCATGTAATTTAACGCTTCAGCAAATTGCTCAACGGATAAGTCTGGTTTTCCGCCTTTTGGTGGCATTGCCCTGACGCCAACATAACCATGCGCAGTAAGAATGACCTGCCCCTCGTCGATCAATGGTTTCCAAACATTTTTATCGCCAAGTTTTGGGGCGTTTGCGACCCCTGCAGCATGACAAACAGCGCAGACCGCTTTGTAGGTCTGTTCGCCAATGCGCTCTTTTTCATCCGCAAAAGCAGGTTTAAAAAAGACTAAAGCAAGGATTAAATAAAGACAGGATTGAAGCTTCATAATAATGACATCCCCAAACGACAACAATTACGGAGTTAAAACAGGCAACGCACCACACCCAACACTATATAAAAGAATACGCCCGTACGACAGGCAAAGCAATGTCAACAAGATAGCTTGATTTCTAACGGAGCCTTACGTCTTTGACTCAATCTTTTCACCATTCGAGTATTTGCCATGAAAGCGAAACCAGTCTTCGGCTGACATGGCATCAGGCAAGACATCTTTTAACGCGCCCCTCAACTAGACCCTGCAGGTTTTGTCCGGCCAAAAGGACGTCTATAAGCTGGAAAAAAATTCTCTTAGATGTAATAGGTCTTTATTCAATTCTTCATATGACATTAATAGAGTTGGATTTTCAAGCGACAAAATTACTTGAAGGCCAACGCCCATTGTGAGTAGGTATATCACAGCCAAAAACCAGTCGCTCTCATCCCTTACTGCCATGGTATAGCCAATTAAAAGGCCGCCTATGCATAGCAAGAGATATAGAAAGCGCATTAATAGCCTTGGAGGATGAGATTTGAATTTAACTGCTCCAGCATTAAACACGGTCACAAGATTGCCCATTTGCGGCGCTAGAATTTCTCCAGCCAGGTATTTGCTAGATGAAGGTGCATTTAAGTAAGCGTTTGCAACGGCCTCATTAATCTGCCTTACCAAGGTAGATATTTTCTCGGTGCCAAGGTCGGCATCATGTATGGTTTTGTTATCTTTATATGCGCTCAATCTTAAATCAAACCCCGAAAGCTGCATAACTGTTTATCGAGTACACGCAAAAAAAACAGCCCTCGTAAGAGGGCTGTTTGACATCATCACAATATTTTTCGCAGCCTCATGAGAATGGTTGAGTACCATTAATTTTTAGGACAGGCTCAAGCAAAAAAGTTTATCTTGATGCGCTTCATATCAATCCGGAACGTCGATTTTTTTATCATCCATCAGCAGCAGCTTACCCGGCCGAATCACCTCGGATGCTAGGCCAAAAAATTCAAGCAACTGAATCACAGAAAAGGTTAGATCGACCTCAAACCAACGGTGTCCGTGCCGGGCTGATCGAGCATCTGCATGATGGTTGTTATGCCACCCTTCACCCAACGTCACCAATGCGACAAACCAATTGTTGCGACTGTCGTCTGCGGTGTTGTAATTGCGATAGCCAAACAGGTGCGCAAGAGAATTAACCGACCAGGTCACGTGCCACACCACAACTGTACGTACAAAGACGCCCCAAATTAACAAGCTGAAACCAAATTGAATTGCCTGTGCGAACGATCCACCCCAAAGTAGTTCTAGCGCAAGACCGACTAAAAAGAACAATCCCCACGAGCCAGCGATGATCAAAGGATAGCGCGCCGTTGTCTCGAGCTTTTTGTAAAAAGGATCGCGCAAGATATCTTTGGCGAAACGGGTATAGATCGCGTAGCGATCGATTTGGTCATTTTTTAAAAACACCCAACCTACATGCCCCCAAAATAGCCCTGCTAGGGGGGTATGAGGATCGTCGGACTCATCAGACTTAACGTGGTGCCAACGGTGTACGCCAACCCACCTTGCGGGCGTATCCTGCACGCAGCAAACCGCCAGCACAGCAAAAATATGTTCAAGCCACTTAGGACACACCAAGCCTTTGTGGGTCAACAGTCGGTGATAGCAGAGATTAATGCCCAGATAACCGAATACAAAGACACCAATCACCATGACCCACACGCTCGACCAATTGAACAACCAAGGCAGGCACGCAAGCATGGCAACCAGGTGTACCCCGGCAATGGTGAGCACGGCAATCCAGTCGGTTTTTCGAAGTACTACGCCTTCTGGAAGTGACAAGCGCTTTATTTTTTGTTGCATGGCTTGATGGCTCAAAACTACGTAATTGGTTGCAGCAACGTTGCTGAAAAATCGCTCATCTAATTGCGCGTAACAACACGGCGACGTTCGCACCTCCAAATCCACGACATCACACCAGCATCACATAACTTGACCGCGAACGCAAACAGCAACTTCAGGTTTCGTGGCAAGGGCCTTCCTCGATTGCTTTAACCTCTTTGGTTTTGAGGTCGTGAGCTGAGCTTGTACTCATGATGGATTCCTGATTAGCCTTGCTCGCAGTATAGTCACTCGCGCTATTAAAAGCTCTACCATTCGCAATCAGAAACAGCCAGTTCAAGTCCACAAAAGCAAAAAACCCAGCGCGAACGCCGCAAGCCAATCTGTGTATCTCAAGCTTGATACTGCAGGTGCTACTATCCACAATTTATAAGACAAGCTTTCCTGATGCTGATTCTTAAGGCTATTATCGTTCCGATTTTTATTGCGATTGTGACTCTAGTAGGGCGGAAATGGGGTCATAAAGTCGCAGGTGTTTTGGCGGGATTTCCTGTCGTCTCCGGCCCCATTGTTGTTTTTGTAGCCTTAGATCAGGGTACGGTTTTCGGACAACAGGTAGCCTTGGCAGCGATCAATGGGGTTTTTGCTTTGGTTATTTTTACCACGGCCTTTTGTTGGGCGTGTACTCGCGGTCATTTAGTACCCGCTATTTTTATTGGGGTGATCACTTGGCTGCTTGGGGCGCTGGTCATTCAAGAAATTTCACCGAAACTCATCCCTGCGAGTTTTATTTCTGCTGCGGCATTAGTGCTCTCAAATTTTTTGCTTCCTAGGGCAAGAGAGCTCTCGCCAAAGAAGGCATCTTTTAACGATCTGCCTTGGCGTATGCTGATTGGTACTATTCTTACCCTTGTAATTACCGCCTTGGCATCTCATTTGGGACCCATGTGGAGCGGGACTTTAGCCGTATTTCCTGCCATCTTTTTAGTGTTGACTACCTTTGTTTTTTTGGCAGATGGCCCCAATCATGTCGTAGAGATGTGCAGGGGAATGCTGGCGGGTCTGAGCGCGTTTCTAATCTTTTTTGTTGTGTTAGCTTCAGTGTGGCCCTCAGCATCAATCTTGAACGCATGCCTGCTGGCCATCGCAATTAGCCTGGCAGTTCAGCTGACTGTTCAATTCTTCTTAAGAAGTATTGAGAAAAGAAATTCGGCAAAGACGCCACGACAAAAATAGAACATGTCTTGACCCGCCATTTATCATTTGGATGATTTAACTTCTCTTTAAGAGCAAGTCAACAAAGCCAGATAATTAAACACCGGTGCTTATAGTAGATCGCGCTGCCATAGCACTCGTTAACGTTTCACTCATTTAACGCGACCGGAAACTGAAGATGTCTGCTATTAATTAGGCATTGCTGATCGATGGAATTGAACAATTTCCCATTTGTCTCCCCGCTGAGCGAATACGAACGACGCCCTGCCTGGGCGGTAAGAGATTGCCCCGTCTTTCGTACCGCTTACTGTATCTAGCCCACTTATTAGCACCACCGTACTCGAGAGTTCAAGAGCGGAATAACTCTCTAACTTCGCTCCTCTTGGCATATCTCTTTTGAGACTTTGAAAATATGTTCGGAAATATTCAGTGTTTGTTCCAACCTCTTTGCTGCCAGTGCCAATGAACAGCGCATCAGGGGAATAAAGACTGACTATGCCCTCAATGTCTGACGCATTAAAAGCTTGAATCCATTTATCCAAAACCTGAAGCGCCTGTTCTTTTGGACTGGCGAGAGCGGAAGAACTAAGTGAAAATGTTGCGAGGGTTGTGTCTACTGTGGCGGCAATGCGTTTATCCATTTTGATTCTCTTGTTCATGACAGCGGTTCGTGCTAGTTTTTATTTTAAGAAATGCGGGCAAGTTATTTGGGTGATTACCAGGCCAACTGAAGGACGAAGCATGACACCAATTCAGACAAGCATGCTTAGTCGAGCTTGGTGCCAGTCCGTTTGAGGATGACAGAATAAAAGTCACTTTCCTTGGCGAGCATGGTGCTGAGCTCCTGTGGGGAGCCCACAGAGACGTCCATCGCCAGACTTTCAATTTTCTTTTGAATCTGGCCATCTTTTTGTATCTCAGCCACGGCGCGATTGAGTTTGGCGACTACGTCGGGCGGCGTGTTGACCGGCGCGAACACCGCCGTCCAAGTGCGGATACCAAAGTTCGGTACGCCACCTTCTGCAACGGTAGGAATATTGTTCAAGGTACTACTACGCTCGGGTCCCGTGGTCGCGATGAGTTTGATTCGACCGTCTTTGACCTGCTCCATCATATTGCCGACTAAAGAGGTGATCATGACATCGACGCGTCCCGCAACGAGATCATTGAGTGCGACACCGGCACCTTTATAGGGGATGTGGAGCATGTTGATCTTGGCGGCATCATTTAGCGCCTCCGCGGCTAAATGCTGAGCCGAGCCGTTTCCCGAAGAAGCAAAATTCACCTTGCCTGGATTCGCTTTTGCATACCTGACCAGTTCACTAACACTATTGATCCCAATATTGGCGGACACTAAGACGCCCATAGATTGGGTAGTCGCTAATGAGACGGGTTGAAGGTCTTTCAGAGCGTCATAGGTCGGGTTTTGATGCAAAAGCGGTGTGATCACAGTGGCGGGCGTGCCCCAAAACAGGGTGTAGCCGTCCGGCGTCGCTTTAATGACTGAGTCCGTGCCAATGAGTGTGCCAGCACCTGCGCGGTTTTCGACCAAAACAGGCTGGCTAAGCTTAGTACCAAGTTCTTGGGCAAAAAATCGGGCCACAATGTCGGTAGGCCCGCCCGGCGCATAGGCCACGACGATGCGAATGGGTTTGTTGGGATAGTCTGGGCTGGCAGAGGCTTGCTGAACGGCCCAAAGAGGCAACATTGCAAGTATGGTGCAGGTGATTATTTTTTGAATGTTCATATTGGTCTCCTTTATTGCCTAAATGTTAGGCTAAGAAGTGTCTACAAAACTAGTAGCGATTCACCAACCTGTCGACCATGTGCGCGGTATAAACATCCAGTTGCAAGCCCCCAAAAGCAAAAACCCCAGCGTGATGGCAGGGGTTTTTCAGTTTCAGATGGTGGCGAGCGACGGAAATAGAGTACCGCTACAAGGAGCGTCAATTCGCAGGTTGAATCACCCCATTGTTTTTTGGAATGCCATCTTTATCTATTTTTGCTTCATGTATCCGCCAGGTTATCTCAGAGTCGTTATTGATATCCATCTCTAACACCCAGCCAGTCGTTGTTTCTAGCGTATCAAAGCCATCAAATACAAAATTACCTAAGCTGTAAAAAATTGGCTTACCTTTGTACATTTGAATATTCTGTGTAACGTGCGGATGACCTCCTACCACCGCGTCCGCGCCGTTATCAATCATGAGGTGCGCCAAAAACTCTTGGCGTGCAGAAGCTATCTTATCCCCCTCCCATCCCCAGTGAGGATAGATAATCACAATATCCGCCCGATAAAAATTTTTTGCTTTTTTAATATCTGCAACGATGTAATCGGGATCGCCCCACGCGGTACCAGGCCTATCCTCTAAAGCTTCAAAGCTTCTTGGAAGAAAGATGTCGTACCCTAAAAGAGCAATTCGTTTACCTTTGACATCAAAAATAGAAGGTCTATGCGCATCACGAATGTCTTTGCCACCGCCGAAATGTTCAATTCCCGCGGCATCAAGTAAATCTATTTGTTTAGAAAAAGCATCGGGTCCATAATCGCCTACATGGTTATTGGCTAATGAGACAGCGCTAAAGTATTTTTTAAGTAAAGGTAATACTCTTGGATGGGCTCTAAAAACAAAAGGTTTTATTTCCGCTTCGCCAGAAGTGCCCACCACGCACTCTAAATTACCAATTACAAGATCAGAGTTTTTAAATACGGTGGCAAAACTGGCAAAAGGATCTTTACCTTCTTCTATATACTTGCCTGGCAAATCATCCAACATGATATCGCCCACAAAAGTTATTTTGATATTCTCACTTTGGGCGTAAGCACCATACAAGTGGACGGCAAATAAAAATATAAAAAATAGATATTTACTTGCTCTCAACGCTAGTACTCGCAAATGTAACGACATTGGAAAAATAATTCTCTTTCATATGGCTCGCCGTACACAAGGTTTTTACCAAAATTACTAGAACACATCCGGGGTGTGATTTCAAACTCTTGCGCGCTCAAAAGTACATGTCGATCTTTTGAATAGCTATAGGCGAACAGTTTGAATTTATTTAAGCTGGGCAAATATTGCCCTGACAACCTGAATGCAGGCGATACATCGATTGTTGAAAAGGTATACACATCGTCATTGGGTACGATGAGCAATTGATTGGTTAAGTTGCTAGTATCCGTATCACAAACAATTTTTGCCCCATGACAAACGCGGCACAAAATCATCGCGCAAAAAACCCCGAGGAATACTATAAGTTTTTTATGAGCCATAAGACAAAGCAGCAATTAATAGCCTCGACAGCATTTATTTACTCATACGTGGTGTCAATCTAATGATCGGCAGATTATCATAATAATAGACAATATGTCACTGTCTAGTGCCTCTGATTTCGCTCTTATTCTAATTGATACGCAGATTGATTATCACCCCAAGTAATCTGGGTTGCCCCCTCTTGAGTTGGATGATAATGCTCTTGCGATGGCGCCAATACTGGCATCAAAGCCGTATTAAAAAAATGAGGGTGGCAATCACTAGCATTCGCATACTGAGCCTATAACTGGCTTACTCCACTCACAAGTCCACAAAAGCAAAAAACCCAGCGCGAACGCAGGGATTTTTTCAGTTGCAGATGGTGGCCCGGGGCGGAATTGACCGGTGCTTGAGGATGCCTAATCCTTATTGAGACCTTTGGCGAGATAGCATTGCATGGGTGATATCTCGCTTGGGGTGGAGGACTCGGCAAAGCTCTATGCGATCAGGGAACACTTTGTAATAGATCTGATGTGGGAAGCGTCTCAAAGACCAAGCTTTGATGCCTTCGATGTCCAAATCAAGTGCTGTACGCGGCGATCCAATGTTTGGATGTTGACCAAGGCAAGCGTAAGCCTCGTCAACCTCTGTAGCGAAATTTTGAGAAATAAGGGTCCCAGCGTGTTCGCGGTAGTAATCAATCACATCATCAGCGTCCTCAATTGCGTGACGATGTGGGACGATCGGCTTGCCCGCCAAGTTAAAACTCTCCGCGTGCGCGGGCCCGAAG
>Ga0194060_10003635_pt1 | contig 10854 bp, 9 predicted proteins | sample SepL225m_MetaG_FD_163427 | JGI IMG/M metagenome (GOLD analysis project Ga0194060, IMG submission 163427) | Anoxic zone freshwater microbial communities from boreal shield lake in IISD Experimental Lakes Area, Ontario, Canada - Sep2016-L222-5m | ecosystem: Environmental > Aquatic > Freshwater >... | reverse complement strand
TGGTATAGGCAAGTTCATTCTTTTATAGAAATCTAATTCTGCTTTTGTAATACGGAAATTTTTATTACAAGTTTCACAAACTAAAATTTCATTTAAAATCTTTTCATCTATTTTTTCTATAGAGTTTGGAATTTTTCCTTTCTTTATGGTCTCTTTTCCATAAGTGCCTGTAGTTTTATCTTGCCAATGAAATCCTCTTTCTAATGCAATTTCTTTTGTTAAAGGGAAATATTCATGAGCCAAAGTTTCATTATAAGCAAAAGGTGCAAGCCCTACAGGGAAATATTGACCAAAAGCGCCTTCTTGCTTTAATTGTTCGTCGATTTTTTCTTTTAATTTATAGTATTCTTCTTTTGTATATTCTTTGTTGAGAATCATGTATTGTCCTTTTTTAACACTGACACAACCCATACAACTTGTTAAATTATGGCAATTCTCAGAATATTCTACTTCGTTTGAATAAAAAATAAATGAACAATTTTTTACATTACTACTTTGCAGTGATCCCATTATATTGTAACCGCGTTCACATTTATAGTAATAATTATTGCAATCCATACTGTCTATTGGGCTTTCGGTGTCAGTCATATAAGAACAATTCTTTGCGTCATAAGTATCAAAAAGCATCACACCCTCATGGCAATTGTGTAAATAATCACCAGTGACATTGTTGCATTTTATTTGTGAGGCGAATTTTACTATGGTTTTCTTTTTTAATTCAGTAAATTCTTTTTTTGCATTTTCTATACTTTCGTAACTAGAAAGTATTTCTTTCTTTTTATTTTCATATTCTTCTTTTGAATATTTAACATTTAAAATTGAGTTTGAAATATGCCTACCATTTGTACAAAAAATGCAATTGCTTGAGTCTCGCATGTTATAGCAGAACAAAAGGTCGCTTGATGATTGGCATTGTTCAGAAAACATACACTTGAAACAATTTCTAGTGTCTATACATTCGTAGCAAAGTTCTGATTCATGAATAAAAGCGCAATCCACACAACCTTTGTCTCGTTGCAAAAGTCTTCCATACATACAGTCTTCGTTGTAATCAGCAGCAAATATTAAATAGCAATCTTTGTTTTCTGCTGAGCCATTGGTATATTCACTTCTTATATTGTTTAATACTGCCAAGCCTATTCTTGGAACTTTCTTTAGTAATTCACTTAATTGTTCGAAAAAAGGTTTATTTAAATCATAGTCTGTGGCAAAACTTCTTGGGTCCCAATTATCACTCCACCAACATTCATGACAAAAAACTTTATAAGTAGAGTCTTCGTGATAAAGGCATACCATATCTTTTTTACAAAGATCGCATGGCCTTTTGTAAAAAGTTCTTTCGTTTCGGAATACCAAACGTCTTGCCATCCTACAATCAGGACAATCAAGAGGGGGAGTGGTTTTAATTTGCTCGTAGAAAACTATATCTGCGCCTCTTATTTCAAAGTTTTTCTTACAGGTTTTACAAATTTTTATTTCCATAATTAATTTTAGTCTGCAAAATGGCCTCTTGTGTCTTCGCCGAAGAACATTCGGTGAAGTTTTTTTAGAATTTTTTCAAAAAGTTGTGTGCTATAAGAAGAAAGATTAAATATTACAGCTAATGTAAACAAAACCAAAGCAAGCTTTGTACTAAGAAAAGAAAGCGGTATTGCTATTATTGCAAAGAAAACAGGTACAAGCGTACGAATGGTGCTGCCTCGAATTTCTCTTTTGCTTATTTCCGGGTTTTTAATATATTCTGAATATAAAACATATCTTCTCATCCAATATAAGGTAAGGCCTATCAGAACAATGTGAATACCAAAGATAATAATTGGTAATTCGTTGTTGCTAAATTCTCCGAGGATGCTTGCTGAAAATGGAATCAAGCTTATCAGCATGAAAAATAGAGCATTGATGTTCGTGAGTTTTGAGTCTATGTTCTTTGCATAAACAGAAACAAAAAAATGGTGTGCTCGCCAATAAGTAAAGAGAAGGAAGAAACTCAACACATAGCCGATCAATAGCGGTACCATTTTTTTGATTTCAAGCCAGAGGCCCATATTGTCCACTGGTCCCCAGATTGTGGGCAGCTTGATATCAAAAACAAGAATCGTCATAACTATTGCAAAAATCCCGTCTGATAATTGATCTAGTCTATTGTGGTTCATGCCCTAAATATATCATAATTATAAAAACAAAGAAATTGTTATTTATAAAGCAATCTGTCTGGACCTGGTGGGCCAGCGAACTGCTCGTCACTCAAGAAAACAATAGTCGGAATACCTCCTTTGTTTTCTAAGTTCCTGCGCAAGGCTTTCTAAATAACAATTTCTTTGTTTTTATGTGATATATTGAAAATATGAAAATTGGGATTTTTGATTCAGGGCTGGGAGGCTTAATAATTGCGAAGTCTATACACAAGGTAATACCGGAATATGATTATGTGTATCTGGGGGATACCAAGCGTGTGCCATATGGTAATCGTTCTCACGATACAGTTTTTGAATTTACCAGGGAAGCAGTGGATTATCTTTTTCGCAAGGAAAACTGTGCAATTATTATTATTGCCTGCAACACTGCTTCAGCTAGAGCATTGCGGAGAATTCAACAAGAATATTTACCCCTACCCAGCCTCCCCCTACATAGGGGGAGGAGAAAGGAGGGGGTACTAGATAGAAAAGTTCTTGGTGTTTTGATTCCAACAGCCGAAGAAGCGGCAAAGTTTGAGAGAGTGGGAGTACTGGGAACAAAGGGAACTGTGGATTCAAATACTTTTCTTGCAGAAATAAAGAAACTAAGCAGCAAGACGAAAGTTTTCCAGAATTCTGCGCCAATATTGGTGCCGCTCGCGGAAGAAGGGGAGATAAAAAATGCCGAACCTTTTATAAAAAAATATTTACAGCCTTTTGCAAACAAAAAATTAGATGCTTTGGTGCTAGGTTGTACGCATTATCCCATATTTAAACATCAGATTAAAAAAGAAATTAAAAAATTTGTTGGAAAAAACATTAAAGTTATTTCTCAAGATGAAATAATTCCTAAAAAACTGAAAGAATATTTAAAAAAACATCAAGAAATTTCAAAAAAGCTTTCAAAAAATAAAACTATAAAAATTTTAGTTACAGATATGACGCAAAATGTAAATTTTCTAACAAAAAAATGGTTTGGTAAAAATACAAAGCCAAAACTAATAAATCTCTAGAAAAATCGGGCAGTGGTCGGAGCCATAGTAGTCAGACATTATTCCGGCGTCTTTTATTTTTGTTAGGATCTTTTTATCTGCGAAGAAATAATCGAGACGCCAGCCGACATTGCGATCTCGCGAGCTGGTTTTTTGATCCCAATATGTATATACATCTTTTTTATCTGGATTTAAATTCCTCCACACATCTATAAAATTATTTTTAATTACCTTTGTAATCCAAGCGCGCTCTATTGGCAGGAACCCCGTATTTTCTTCATTTGCTTTTGGGCGGGAGAGGTCTATGGCTTCGTGAGCAGTATTTACATCTCCACAGAAAATTACATTTTCGCCATTCTTGCGGAGTTTTAAAATAAATTTCAAAAATGCAGCATAGAATTCTAGTTTATATTTTAATCTATGTGGCCCCTGTCCACCATTTGGAAAATAGCCTGTAATTATTGTGTAATTTTTAAGTTTTACACCGAGTAATCTGCCTTCGTCGTCGAGCCTCTTGATTCCCATTCCATAAAAAACTTCTTTTGGTTTTTCTCTGCAATAAATTGCGACTCCGCTATAGCCCTTTTTTTCTTTTGGGTGTGAAAAATAAGAATAATAGCCGGAAACATTACGCACATCTTCTGGAAGCTGGTCTGGCTCTACTTTTGTTTCCTGTAAACATAAAACATCTAGTTTTTCTTTCTTAAAAAGCGGAGTGAAAAATCCTTGTTTTGCTGTCGCTCGTAATCCATTTGTATTCCAAGAAATTATTTTCATACTATTGTTTATTATGAAACTTTTTATGTATTTCACGCAAGTGTTTGTCTGTGACGTGTGTGTAAATCTGTGTGGTGCCGATGTTAGCATGGCCGAGGATTGCTTGCACAGAGCGGAGGTCTGCGCCGTTGCCGAGTAAATCTGTCGCAAACATGTGGCGCATCACGTGCGGGGTAACTTTTTTTGAAATGCCAGCTTTGATGGCGTGAGTCTTCACAATTCTTTCTACTGATCTTTTTGTTAATTGCTTCACATCCAATTTTTCTTTTTTGTTTGTTTTATTTTTTCCAATAGGGGAGGCTATTTGTATAAAAAGGGCATCAGACATATCTTTACGGGCAGCTAAATATTTTTTTACTGCATTCTTTGCATCGTCTGAAAGGAAAACTACGCGAACTTTGCCACCCTTGCCACGGATTGATAATTCGTCTGAATTTAAGTCTATATCAGAAGTTAGAGAACATAGTTCTGAAACACGAAGACCAGTGGAGAATAACAATTCTAAGATAGCTTTGTCTCGTAAATCTTTTAAGTCATTTCCATTTGGCGAAGCCAAAAGTCTAGAAAGTTCCAGATGGGTAATTAAATCTAGAGACCTTTCGGTAATTTTTGCTAATTCTATGCGTTCTGGGGCCATTGATTTAATATTTTCACGTGCGAGATATTTCAAAAATGCTCTAATTGCTATCAGATAATAATTTTGAGTTTTTTTTGATAAAGTAATTCCCGTGGCTCTGTTGTTTCCTGTACTTTGTCTGTTCAGCCAGAGGCGGAATTCACGCACCACTGCGTCATCTATTTTTTCTGGGTTATCATTTTTAATATAATTCAAAAAGCGGGTGAGGTAGTGGTCATAATTTTCCACTGTCTTCAAGGCTCGGCCTTTTTCTATTTCTGTATATTCCAAAAATTGAGTTTTGAGTTGTTTTAGGGATGCCATGTTTTTATTATACCAAATATTGTGCGACACGAGGTGGGGCTTGCATTTTTTCCTTATTTATGCTAGTATTTTGGTATGTTAGCAACGAAGAAAAAGCAGACAATTATAAAGAAAAATCAGGTCCATGACAAAGATACTGGCTCTCCGGAAGTTCAGGTAGCTGTTTTATCTAGCCAGATTGATGCATTGGCTAAGCATTTAAAGAAACACAAGAAGGATAACCACTCTCGCCGAGGACTCATAAAGATGGTGGCTGATCGCCGAACTCATTTGAAATATTTGGAACGAAAAAGTAAACCTCGTTACACTGCACTCATGAAAAAAATGGAGCTGGTCTAAAAAATAAATTTATAATTTATAAAGCAATCTATCTGGCAGAGCTCTGCCAGCGAACTGCTCGTCGATCAAGAAAATAATAGAAAGAGTACTTTCTTTATTTTCTAATCTCCTGCGCAAGGCTTTCTAAATCACAAATCTATCTTTTATTATTTACTTATAATATACTTAATATATGACAGTTATAAAACATAAGGAACAAAGAGTTGGAGTTTTTATAGATACACAAAATTTATATCACTCGGCTCGCAATTTATATCAGGCACGAGTTAATTTCGGTGCAGTTTTGAAGGATGCGGTCGCAGGGAGGAAGCTCGTGCGTGCTGTCGCTTATGTCATCACTACAGAGGCAGGGGATGAGAAGAATTTCTTTGAAGCTTTGGCCAAGCTCGGCATTGAAACAAAGACAAAAGATTTACAAATATTTGCAGGAGGTGCAAAGAAGGCCGACTGGGATGTGGGGCTAGCAGTAGATGCTATTAAAATGTCTTCACGTCTTGATTCTGTGGTCATCATCTCTGGTGATGGAGATTTTATTCCACTTGTAGAATATTTACAGACAAATGGCGTACAAGTAGAAGTGGTTTCATTTGGTAAATCAACTTCTGGGAAACTTCGCGAAGTCGTGGATGACTTTGTTGATCTCTCAGAAAATCCTAGAAAATATCTAATGGGTGGAAAATAAATTTGTTTTTTAGTTCAAAAATGCTAGTATGAGCTAGTAATTTATTAGTTAATCCGTTCATCTTCAGACATGTAGTTTTGTTCTAATTTGTTAAACAAGAACAATACTTTAGTCTGAAGAGGAGCTCAACAATATGCAAAAGAAAGAATATAGTGTGGAGATCGGTGGTAAGAAATTAACTGCTATTTTTAGTGATCTAGCAGAGCAAGCTCATGGTTCAGTAATATTAAAATATGGCGAGACTATTGTTCTCGCTACGGCGTGTATGTCGAAGGACAGCCAGCAAGGGCTGGGCTATTTCAATTTGACTGTTGATTATGTAGAGAAGTTCTATGCAGCAGGGAAAATCCTCGGCTCTCGTTTTGTACGAAGAGAAGGCAAGCCATCTGAGGAGGCTATTTTGGCTAGCCGTGTCATAGACCGCACACTCCGACCGCTTTTTGAACATTCAATACGTCATGCAGTGCAGGTTATTGTGACCGTTCTTTCTGTTGATGACAATGACCCTACGATATTAGCTGTAAACGCAGCGTCGCTCGCACTCGCTGTTTCCAATATTCCTTGGAATGGCCCTATCGGATGCGTTCGTATTGGGAAATATGATAGTGATGATTTAAAAATAAATCCTTCACAGAGTTTGAGACTTGATGATACGTTATACAAGTTTGATTTAACTGTTTGTGGTAAAAATGGACACATAAATATGATTGAGGCTTCTGCTCACCAGAGTGCCGAGGCTGAACTTGAAGTTGCATTACAGAAAGCCAGCGAAGAAATAACCAAGTTGGAGAATTTCCAGAAAAATATCGTAAAAGAAATCGGCAAAGAGAAGAGAGTAATAGCAAAAGAAGAAGCGAGCGCAGAATCCGTGTCTTTGTTTAACGAAAACATTTTACCTAAAATGGAAAATGCTCTTTTTGGAGAGGTTGGAAAAAAGCATATAGATGAGCTTCATAATGTTTGGAATAAAATGGTAAAAGAAAAGTATTCTGACAGAACAGACTTTGCTTTGGAAGACAATTTATTTGATGACACAGAAAATGACATGTTACATCAACAGGCTGTAGAGAAAAATAGGCGCGCTGATGGGCGTAAAATGGATGAGGTTCGAGATATTTTTGCACAGGCTGGAGGACTTTCTAGCCAGCTTCATGGTTCAGGAATATTTTATCGAGGAGGCACACACGTTCTTTCTGTTTTGACACTCGGTGGGCCAGAAGATAGAAATCTCGTAGATGGTTTGCAGTTGAAAGTGGAAAAAAGATTTATGCATCATTACAATTTTCCTCCATATTCAGCAGGTGAAGTAGGAAGAGCAGGATTTACAAATAGACGCGAAGTAGGACACGGAGCTCTCGCAGAAAAAGCTCTCTCTATGGTCTTGCCAGCTGTCGCAGATTTCCCATATACAATGAGAATTGTTTCTGAATCTATGGCATCAAATGGTTCTACATCTCAGGCTTCCATATGTGCCTCTATCCTCGCTCTCATGGATGGCGGCGTGCCTATCAAGGCACCTGTCGCAGGTATTGCTATGGGGCTAATGTATGAGTCTGATGATAAATATAAAATTTTGACAGATATTCAGGGACCTGAGGACCATCATGGAGATATGGATTTTAAAATTGCAGGGACGAGGGAGGGAGTCACCGCTATACAGCTCGACGTAAAGGTAGAAGGTGTGCCAATTAAAATACTCGGCGAGGCGATGAGGCAGGGAAAGGCAGCTCGAGTTTCTATAATAGACAAAATTGAAAAAGAAATTGCAAAGCCACGTGCAAATATTTCTCCAAATGCTCCAAAAATATTAATTATAAAAATTAATCCAGAAAAAATTGGTTTGGTTATCGGTGGCGGAGGAAAAACAATAAAAGATATTAAAGAAAGAACTGGCGCAGAGATAACTATCGAAGATGATGGTACTGTGTATCTGACTGGCAAGGACGGCTCGGCAGAAAAGGCTAAAATGATAGTGGAGGAAATGACTCATGAATTCAAAGTTGGGGAAGTATTGAAAGGGGAAGTCGTAAAAATAGCTGATTTTGGAGCTTTTGTAGCATTAAATCCATTTACTGATGGAATGGTGCATATTTCTGAGATAGCTCCATTTCGTGTGGAGCGAGTTTCGGATATAATGAAAGAAGGTATGATAGTGCCGGTCAAGGTTATAAATATCGATGCTGAAAAGGGGAGAATAGGACTATCTATCAAAGAAGCAGACAAAGATTTCTTTTCCGCCAAGGGTGGATCCGCTTCAGGCGGAAAGTAGTAAGCAAACAAATATGGCAAATGAAAATGAAAATTTAAACGTAGTAAATAAAGTTATACAAACTTATGCTGAGGATATGGCAGATGTAATTCAAGGTGATAAGGGTGGAATAATAAAAAAAATAATTCACGAAGAAGAAGCTTATGAGGAAGAAAAAATGACCGCATCCCCAGAGCTAAAGAAAAACAAAACTTTGATGGTTGTTGGTTTTGTTCTAGTGCTTGTCGCATTATCTACAACCTTCTTTTTATTTTTTAGAAAAAATATTAACATAGTCGAGATAGAGCAGCAATTCGTACCTCTAGTTTTCAACGACAAGAGCGTGTTTTTTGAGGTTTTAGGACAGACCAAAGATAAAATAGCACAAATTGTTTTGAGCGAAGTTGATACTACCAATGTAAAAGTTGGGGGAGTGGAGGGTATTTATCTTATGGAGAACAAACAAGTCGTTGGCTTGAGAGGATTTATTTCTCTAATCAAAAGTAGTTTTAATCCAGGAGCTAATACAGCTCTCGTTAGTGATAATTTTCTACTCGGGGCAGTGCTTACTGGTTTAAATTCTACATCTACAACCAAAGGAGATTTTTTTATGTTAATTAAAGTTCGAGATACTGCAGACATTTTCAAATCTTTGCGCGACTGGGAAGGGAAGATGTTTTCTGATTTACATGGATTCTTTGGAATTGACCTTACTGGCGACACGGGACCTCTCCTCACTAAAAATTTTGAAGATAATATTATAGAAAATAAAAATGCTCGAGTTCTCTATGACAAGGATGGTAGCTTGGTCATGATGTATATTTTTGCAGATGCGAATTCTGTTATAATAACTGCCTCTCAAAGTGCTGCACATGAGATAATGCTCCGCCTCTCTGGAAGTCAGACGAAGCAGTAGAAAACACCTCACCCCCTAACCCCCTCTCCTTATTAAAAAAAAAGGGGGGGGGAGATTGCATAACGAAAAATACTAACTTCGTTTCTCATTATATTGCAACTAGCTCTACAAAGAATGTAGAGCCCTTGCCCACTTCTGATTCTACCCAGACACGCCCTTTGTGCGCTTCTAAGATAAGCTTCACGGAATATAGGCCGTATCCCGTACTGTCTATATTTATTTTTAAAGATTCTTTGCCTCTGCCTCCTTCGGCAAACAGATTCTTTTTATCTTCTTCTGTTATGCCGACGCCTGTGTCTTTTACGGAAAGTAATATTTTCTTATTGCCATCTTTCAGTCCGACTGTTATAGACCCTTCGCGAGTGTATTTGATAGAATTTTCTATAAGATTATTTACAACTTCTTTGAGCCAAATAGGGTCACCGAATACATTATAAACTCCATCTGTTATTTCTGATTCCAACTTTAATCCTTTTGCTTCAGCGGAAACTTTTTTATCTATTATGGATTGCAAAACTATCTCTTTGAAATCAACATTCTTCATATCATATTTTATTATTCCTTTTTGCATGTTGGCGACATTTAAGACAAGATCGACTGTCTCGATGCCCATATTGTCTGATTCTAATCCCTTTTCTGCCCAAGTTTTTATTTCTTGTGTTGCTTCACCAAAAGTTCCATTTATTATTCCATCAAAAATATATTTTGAATGAGTAAATGAGCCTTTGACCTTGTGAGTAATGAGGTGAACCAAGCTCTCTCTTTGTTTTAAGAGGTCCTGAAGGCTGACATTAAGCAGAGCCAATTGTTCTCTCTGTTGTATTTCTTTTTTAACGGATTTAATTAAATATCGTCCTAAAATTATAGATACTAAAAAACCGATTCCATTAAGAACAAAATTTGTAGTTACTTTGATAAAGAAGAATTGTGAACCAATGAGTGCTGTAAGCCCCCAAACTAGTGCTTGTGTTGCGATTAGTTTGATGTTGAAAGTTTTAAACTTTACAATAATAAACACCAAAAAACTCAAAAAAATAATCATGCCAAGAGAATCCCACAAGCTAATTAATTGTATGTTTGTTAGTTGTCCTATAATGTTCGGACCTATAAATAAAATCATAAAGAATGTCATTCCACTTCCTAAGTAAAGGATTTCTTTTCGAAAAGGTTCTGTTTTTGGCGACAGGTGATATCTCTTGATACATAAGCCAATTACCCAAGCAACCGCAACAATCTCAAATATATAAATAAAACCCCAAAGTATGCCTAGAATACCCTCACAAGTATTTATGTTGTTATTATAAAAAGGAATATTAAAATTTGTAGGGAGTAGTAAAAAAACCACAGTCATTAATGCAAGGAAAAAGGATTTCAAGACTATAGGTATATCTCTTTTTTCTTTATCGGTAGCAACATAAATAAAATATATTATAAAAATAAAAAGTGGCACCTCAAAAGCCGGGGTAATTTGCCAACTAAACATTATGATATTGTTATATGCCACAATCCAAAGCATCAATACGTCGATAATCCACAATCCGAATAAGGCTGTTATGATAGAGAACAATTTTCCCTCTAGTGTATTTGATTTTATATATACATAAAAACCCAAAAATGTTGAAATTATGATGACGGGAATATAAGTATAAAAAAGCAATGTGGGAGCAATTGACAGATCAAATATGTTTAAAAAATTTGGTGTTGAATCAGCGCAAAATATTGAATTCATAGATAAATTATATCATATTAATTCTTAAGCAAGAAAATTATCTTTGTGTATATAATC
>Ga0194060_10003634_pt1 | contig 10856 bp, 5 predicted proteins | sample SepL225m_MetaG_FD_163427 | JGI IMG/M metagenome (GOLD analysis project Ga0194060, IMG submission 163427) | Anoxic zone freshwater microbial communities from boreal shield lake in IISD Experimental Lakes Area, Ontario, Canada - Sep2016-L222-5m | ecosystem: Environmental > Aquatic > Freshwater >... | reverse complement strand
GCGTAGCACCGATCTGGGCGGTGCGGGGGGATGTTCCGACGAGACCCTGAGAGGCACGAGGAACATTCCCGCCGCACGCGGCGAGGGTAAGGGCAAGCGGGAGCAGGATCGCGGCGCAGGCCGCATGTCGCCAGGTATGACGGGAATAGGTCATAAGGATCACCTCACTCATTGATGGGGGAAGGGTATCGTTGAAGACCCTACGCATGTCCTCGCTCGCCCAGGGGCAGGCTGACCGTGAAGCGGCTCCCTTGCCCTGGCGTACTGGTGACATCCACGCGCCCGCCGTGGGCCTCCGCCAACCGCCGCACCAGCACCAGCCCCAGGCCCGTACCTTCGTACGACCGGCTCAGTCGGCTGTCGAGTTGGGTGAACGGCTGAAAGAGCCGTCCCAGATCCGCCTCGGTGATGCCGATGCCAGTGTCCCAGACCACAAACTGGATACGCTCCTGCTCCGCATCCGTCGTCACATCGAGGCCAACCGCCCCGCCTGACGGCGTGAATGTGATCGCGTTGGTAAGCAGGTTGGTGAGGATCTGGATCAATCGGCGCTCGTCGGCACACAGCTCTGCGTTGCCGTGCTCCTGGCGGTAATGCAGGTGAACGTCCTTCTGTTGCGCGGCGGTCTGCACGATCTGGAATGCCAATGCGCAGATGCTGTCCACATCAACTGGCTGACGATCCATATGCGCCTGGTCGGCCCCAATGCGGGCCAGGTCGAGGATGTCGGAGAGGATCGCGAGCAGGTGTTTCCCACTCTCTCGCACCGTGGCGAGCGCGTGGCGCTGCGGCGCGCTGACCGGCCCGTAGTCGCCCTCGTCAAGGCATTCGCCGATCCCCAGGATACCGTTGAGCGGGGTGCACAACTCGTGGCTTATCATAGCCAGAAACTCATCCTTGATCCGCAGCGCACGGGTCAATTCGGCATTCGTGCGGCTCAGTGCATCGGCCTGGGCCTGCACGACATCCTCCGCACGCTTGCGCGAGGTGATGTCCTGTCCGGTGATGACCCCCAGCACCAGCGTGCCATCGGCAACAGACACCGAACCCCCGCTGAACGAAAACCAGCGCACATCGTCTGCGTCGCGCCCCCGCAGACTCAGTTCCAGATCGCGGAACCGCTCGCCGCGCAATACGCGCGCAATGGGAGTCTGTGTGGACGGCACGGACAACCCATCAGAACCGCAGAGTGTGAGCGAGGAGTCCCGCACCATATCCCGAATCGTCGCATGGGCAACCGGCGAATGGATCCGCAGATGCTCGTGGGCGGCGCGGTTGATCGCCGTGATCCTGCCGTCCGATGTGAGAACCGCCACCCCCACATCCAGTGTCTGCAAAATGGCCTCGCGCTGCTGATATTCGGCGTCGCGTGCCTGCTCAGCCTGCCGCTGCGCAGTGACGTCCATAACGATAGTTCCGACGCCGAGCAACGTGCCATCGGCGGCGTGTACCGGGAAGTAGCTGATGTGCCAGATGTGAAACACACCGGGACCCGCCAGGGTCTTCCCGCAGATCTCGCTGTTGAGGATCGACTCGCTGGTCGTCATCACATGAAGGAAGGGGGGCTCCACCACTGACGCCAATGCGGGCATCACCTCGCGGACGGTGCGGCCCAGGTGCGCCTCCGGCGCCATCCTGTTTATGGCGGCGAGTGTGGCGTTAATGTGCTGGTAGCGCAGTTCCGTATCCAGCAAGGCGATGCCAATCGGTGCGTGCGCGAGCAAGCTGTCGAGGCGGGCCGCGTGTTCGATGGCGCGGCGCGTGTGGGCCTCGATCTGGGCGGAGGCGGTACGCAGCGCGGCCTCGGCGTGTACCCGTGCGGTGACATCACGATGAATGCCAACGTAGCGAATGATCGTACCCTGGTTGTCGGTGATCTGATGCACCGACGACTCGATCACCACCTCATGCCCGTCGCGGGTGCGATGGAACGCCTCGCCACGCCAGGAGCCAGTGGTCATAAGAGTGTTCAGCACAGACACGCCGCTCTCACCACTGACGTAGCGCACGACCGTGATCACCTCGGTGATTGGTCGCCCCATCGCCTCCGCACGCGACCAGCCGTAGATCTGCTCGACGGCCCGGTTCCAGTGGACGATCTGGTACCGCTCATCCGTGACAAAGATCGCATCGCTTACGACATCAAGCCAGATCGGGGGGGCGGATGAGATGTCGATTGCGGCTGCACGCTCCAGTGCGGCGATACGGGCACGCAGGCGCTGATTCTCGGCGTGGAGTTGCTCAATGGTTTTGGACGAAGAGGTGTTCATTGGCGTTTGTCAATACCTTCGCCACAACTAACCGTGAAGTCGCGGTCACAGAGCTTGGACGTATACATCCGCTCTCCGCTGAACTATCACCCGGATAATTAAGGAAAAATATGTGGGTAGTATGTGTGCATTGTACCATCCAATAGTGTGGAATAAATCACACCTCAACCGCTTGCTCGACCGATTGGCCTATGCAGCCCACGAGCGCAGGGTGATCGGCGATGGCGAGCAGGGAGATGATCTGCCGAGTACGGTGACGATCCAGACACGCTCCCCTTTCCCGCGATCAAGAGTAGGCAACAAGCCATGCTATACTCAGCGAAGTGTTCTGCAGTAGTACTCCCCCTCATTGAGGAGCTGGGTTATGAAGCGCGTTGTCAGCATTAGCCTGGGCTCGTCAGCCCGCGACTATCGGTTTACCACGACCATCCTTGGTCAGCACATCGAGATTCAGCGCATCGGCACCAACGGCGACATCGCCTGGGCGGGCAAGCTTATTCACGAGTATGACGGCACGGTGGACGCGATCAGTCTGGGCGGGCTAACGCCGGTGTTTCGGGTGGGCGCGGCGCGCTACCCGCATCAGGAGGCCATTCATATCGCCAGCAAGGCTCAGCATACGCCGGTGGTAGACGGTGGCGTGCTGAAGAAGACACTTGAGCGTTGGGCGGTGGCCCAGGCCGCCCGCAAAATGCCCGACCTCTTCCGTTATAAGCGAATCTTGCTCACCAGCGGAATCGAGCGCTACCAGTTGGCCGCCGCTCTGGCCCAGCACGACGCCAAGTTACGCTTTGCCGACCCAATTATCCATAGCGGGCTGCGGTTCCTGGCACCGCCGCGTAGTCTGGCTCAGCTTGAGCTGTATGCCGCTACTACCCTGCCGATCACTGCCCTGCTGCCTTATCGCCTGCTCCACCCCGTTGCCCTCGGTCAAGAGGGTCACGATCCGCGTGCGGAAAAGCATTTCAACTGGGCCCATGTGATCGCCGGCGATTTCGCCTTTATCCGCCGCTTTGCCCCCGAGAACCTCGCGGGTAAGGTGATTTTTACCGACGACCCGTCGCCTGAGGAGATTGAGGATCTGCGCCGCCGTGGGGTGACAACCCTGATAACCATGCATCCGCCTCTGGTCAGCGCCGATGGCAGCCCCTGCCCACGACCCTTTGTGTCAACCGATATGCTGGAGGCCATCGTCGTCGCGATCCAGGAGACGAACAGCCAGCCCGGTGAGGCCGAGGCTCTCGATTTTATCGCCGCTGCCAACTGGGGGCCGACGGTGCAGGATCTCAACCCGCGCCCCAAGCCCAAGTTCGCCTTTGTGATCCACCCGCTGCGCACTAGTATGATCGCCAAAGATGCCCGCTTCCGCTGGACACGCTACGTGCCGCAGCGTCTGGTGGAGGTGGTGGCCGCACAGTTTCCGCCGCTCTACCTCTCAAAGATCCGTGGCATCCGCTCTACCGCCACGGGCGAGGAGACCGAGGGTATCTTGCTGACGCTGGGGGCTACTCCACGTGAGATGATGCGCCATCCGCCGTCCTTCACCTACCGCCGTCTGATCAAGGCAGCGCACATCGCCGAGCGTAAGGGCGCACGGCTGATGGGCCTGGGTGCCTTCACCTCGGTGGTTGGCGATGCCGGGATCACCGTGGCGCAAAAGGTAGATATTGGCATCACGTCGGGGAATTCGTTGACGGTGGCGGCTACTCTGGAAGCAGCCAAGCAGGCGGTGATGCTGATGAAGGGCGGTCGCCCCGAACATGTCCGCGCCGTGGTGATTGGGGCCACCGGGTCAATTGGCGCGGTCTGTGCGCGTCTGCTGGCCCAGGCCGTGCGCGATGTCGTGCTGATCGCGCCCCGCGCCGAGCGTCTGCTGGCCCTCAAGAAGCAGATCGAGCAGGAAACCCCCGGCGCACGGGTGATCGCCGCAACCCACCCCGATGCCTACATTGGCGACGCCGACCTGATTATCACCACCACCAGCGCCCTTACCGGCAAAGTAATCAATGTGGATAAGCTCAAACCCGGCGCAGTGGTCTGCGATGTAGCCCGACCGCCCGATGTGAAGAAGGCGGACGCGGCCCGCCGCCCCGATGTGCTGATCGTGGAGAGCGGCGAGATCATGCTACCGGGCGAACCCGACTTCGGCTTCGATATTGATATGCCCCCCGGCACCGCCTACGCCTGTCTCTCGGAGACGGCCCTGCTGGCGATGGATGGCAAGTATGGCGACTACACTCTGGGCCGTACCATTGAGATGGAACGTGTTAAGGAGATGTACCGGCTCTGGCAGAAGCACGGCTTGAAGCTGGCCGGGCTGCGTTCCTTCGGGGTCTACGTCACCGATGAGATGATTGCCGAAAAGCGTCGTCTGGCCGACGAGCGACGGAAGAAGCTGGGCCTGCCGACCGAACACCCCCTTGTGAAGTAAGGCGTATTTCAGATTGCAGATTTTAGATTGCAGATTTGCCGCAACAGGACGCGGTACATGTGTCCAAACTGTCAAGTTGGTTTGAAACACGCCTAATTTGGATATATCTGGGATGATTCAGCTAGAACACATTATCGCTCGTCCATCTCGCCGACTTCACCGCGCCCCGTTGCTGCTGATCCACGGAGCTTGGCACGGGGCGTGGTGCTGGGAGCAGGCGATGGCTGGCTTTGCGGCGCACGGGTTTGAGGCCCACGCCGTGAGCATACGCGGCCACGGGGACAGCCCGCGCCCACCCGGCTACGCCCGCAGCACAATTGTCCAGTACGCCAGCGATGTCTGCTCCGCCATTGCCGCCGTCGGGTCGCGTCCGGTGGTGGTGGGCCATAGCCTGGGCGGTTTGCTCGTCCAGCTCCTGATCACGGGAGCCGTCGGCCCTGTCCCCGCCATTGCCGGGGCCGTACTTCTGTGCAGCTCGCCGGTCAGTATGCGCGCCTACTTTACCCGCGACCCCGCCGCCGAGCCGATCTCCCTGCCCGCCATGCTCCGGCTTGAGCCACAGGCCATGCGTGCGGCCCTCTTTCGCCACGATATTGACGAGGCGGATCTGGCCCGCCATGTGGCGCGTATGGTGTCTGAGCCGCCCCTGGTGACGCCCAGCAGTATGCTGCTGCGCCCGCGCCCCTCCGCGTGCCGCACCCCGCTGCTGGCCATCGCCGCCGAGCGCGACTCGGTGTACGGCCCAAATGCCCAGCGGGCCACCGCCGCTGCCTACGGCTGTGATCTGCTGATGGTTCCCAACGCGACCCACGACCTGATGCTTGACCCGGCATGGCCCATCGCTGCCGAAGCGATTGAACACTTTGCGGCACGCCTGTAATCGTGGATGGGGGAAGATCAAAACGGGGCGACAAGAGATTGATCTCTTATCGCCCCGTTTACGTCTCTGTTGGTAGCGGCGGCAGGATTCGAACCTGCGACCTTCGGGTTATGAGCCCGACGAGCTGCCACTGCTCCACGCCGCGCCACTTCTCTCCCTGCACTCAGGGTACCAGAGTATGGAATAGCTGTCAAGGCGCATTACCAGGGCACAAGTACGTCTGCCCCGCGCTTTTCCGCAAGAAACCGCAACCTTTGCCCCAATCCTACATACGATTCCATCTCACAAACTGTCTTGGTCACTATAATGTAGTCTTTCAGACGTGGATGCCTTACAATGATCAGGTGTCACTGATTCACCTCGTCCTATATCAAGATATAGTACTCTGATATGCATACAGTTCCTCACCCAAAGTACCGCCTCAGCCAGTTTCTTTCGGATCCATTGGTCTGGCTGTTCGTTGGTTTCATGGTTGGGCTGGCGCTGCTCACCTTCACGCTCTCCTGGAATGATCAGAGCCGGCAACTGGATGTGCGCCTCGTGGCTAAAGTCCGTGGCTGGAATGTCTGGGTTCACGTTTTGGTTGAGATGCTAGCGGCGGTGATCTTTCTCGTGCGTCTTTACACACGCCGATGCGCTGAAGAGATACTGCGCCAGAGCGAGGCTCATTATCGTCTGATCTCCGAGAATGCCGCCGATGTGATCTGGGTTCTTGATCTCGAATCTCAGAGCTTCACATATGTCAGCCCATCAGTGCAAAAGTTGCGTGGCTATACCCCGCACGAGGCGATGCAGCAGACAATGGATCAGACTCTCACACCCGCCTCGCTCACCAAAGTTCGGACGCTACTGGTCGAGCGACCACCAGCCATCGGACTGCCACCGCACACCGATGAACTGGAGCAGATCTGCAAGGATGGCAGCATCGTCACTACCGAAGTGACGACCAACTATGTACTGAACGACGCGGGCAAGATACAGGTGGTCGGCGTCTCGCGTGACATCACCGTACGCAAACAGGCGGAGGTGCGCCTGAATAACCTCAACCGCACCTATGCCTTACTCAGCGCAATCAACCAGATGATTGTGCGCGTGCGTGAACCCGATAAGCTGTTTGAGGAGGCGTGCCGGATCGCTGTTTCCCAGGGTGGGTTTCGCATGGCATGGATCGGGCTCCTCGACCCGCAGACTAAACTGGTGGTTCCGGTGGCTCATGCGGGTGAGGTGGGTACGTACACTGCCATCGCCCTGCTCACAGGTCAGTATGTCGTGGTGAATGATATTGCCACCGACCCGCGTATGGCCCCGTGGCGAACCGACGTCCTGCGCTTGGGCTACCGCTCGGCAGCCTTTCTTCCGTTCATCGTCGCAGGCGAACTGCGGGGAACACTCAACCTCTACGCATCCGAACCTCATTTTTTCGACGAGGATGATCTCAAGCTGTTTACCGAAATGGCGATGGATATCGCCTTTGCAATCGAGTTCATTGAGCAAGAGCAGCAGCGCCAGCAGGCGGAGGCGCAGGTTCTCCAGCTCTCCCGTGTTATTGAGCAGACGGACGATTTGGTGATTATTACCAACGTGTCGGGGATCATTGGGTACGTCAATCCGTCCTTTGAGCGTCGGGTTGGCTATACCAGCGCCGAGGCGATCGGCCAGACGCCACGAATCCTCAAGTCGGGATTAGAGAAACCAGAACTCTATACCGCCGTGTGGGCCACAATCCTGCGCGGCGAATCGTACCAGAGCGAGATCCGCAATCGTAAGAAAAATGGCGACATCTATTATGAATCGAAGACAATTTCTCCTATCCGCGACAAACATGGCGTCATCACCCATTTTGTCTCCACCGGCAAGGATATTACCGCCTACAAACAGGCTGAGGCCGCGCTGAAAGAGAGTGAGGTGCGCTACCAGGTGATCTTCGAGGGAGCGAACGAAGGTATCCTCGCCGCACGTATCGCGGATCGCTCATTTCAGTACGTCAATCCGACCCTCTGTGCCATGTTCGGCTACACTCGCGATGAGTTCCTGCGGCTTGGCATTAATGATATGTATCCGAACGAAGCCCAGCCCAGGGTGTTTGCCGAGTTTCAGGCGATGGTGCGCGGTGAAAAGGCGATCGTCTCCAATATCCGCTGTCGCCGTAAGGATGGAAGCATTTTTTATGCTGACATCAAAGCGTCGCGAACGCGCATGGATGGCCAGGAATTTATGATCAGCTTTATCAGCGATGTCACTGAGCGCCAACGTGCAGAGGAGTCGCTGATCGAGGAGCGTAATTTACTGGCCCGCCGAGTAGACGAACGCACCGCCGATCTGAGCCGTGTCAACACCAACCTGACGCGAGCGATACGTGCCAAGGATGAGTTTCTGGCCAACATGAGCCACGAGTTGCGCACGCCGCTCAACGCGATCTTGGCCTTTAGCGAGAGCCTGCTGGAGCAGATTCGTGGCCCGCTCAACGAGCGCCAGCAGGCGTCGTTGCGCAACATCGAAACCAGTGGTCGCCATCTGCTTGCGCTGATCAACGACGTCCTCGACATCGCGAAGGTCGAGTCCGGGCGGATGGAGTTACAGCGCGAAATCTTTTCGATTGCCGATGTCTGCGAGTTCAGCCTCTTATTTGTCAAGGAGCTGGCACTCAAAAAGCAACTCCGGCAAGAGTTCCATCTGCAGGATCGGCAAGCCAAGGTGTATGCCGACCCCAAGCGCCTGAAGCAGATGCTGGTGAACCTGCTGAGCAACGCGGTTAAGTTCACGGAGAAAGGTGGACGAATCAGCTTTGAGGTCACCACCGATGCTGAGGAGGGTGTCGTCCGCTTTACCGTCGAGGACACCGGTATCGGTATGTCGTCGGAGGGCATAGCTCGCCTGTTTCAGCCCTTTATCCAGCTCGACTCGAGCCTGAGTCGCCAGCACGATGGCACCGGGCTGGGGCTAGCCCTCGTGCGCCGTCTGGCAGAACTGCACGGCGGCAGTATTTCAGTGGAAAGCGAACCGGGCAAAGGCAGCCGCTTTACCATCGCTCTGCCCTACCCCCCGCCGAAGGAGGCGGAACTCCTCCCGTTGGCCTTCCCACGTGTGGGGAGCAACCCGCTCCACTCAGCAGTTATCATCGAGGACTCAGAGACGGTGGGGGAGCAACTCGCACGCTACCTCCAGGAGTTAGACATTCGCGCCATTATCTATCCCGAAGGCGAGGGTGCCCTAGAGTACGTGGCTACATTCCACCCCGATGTGATCTTCCTTGATTTGCAGATCCCGGGCCAGTCGGGGTGGGACGTGTTGGCGCGTCTCAAAGCTGAACCACACCTACAGGACGTTCCCGTGATCATTATTTCTGCAGTGGATGATCGCGCACGGGGGCTGGATGCTGGCGCGGCTGAGTATGTGGTCAAGCCCATCTCCCGCGAGACACTCCGGCATGCGCTGAGGATCGTCGTCGCTGAGTCGGACGTTGCCTGTGAGGCGCTGATCATCGCTTCACAGATCACACCCCCTCCCACCACTGTACGCATCTTGCTAGTTGAGGATAACGAGGTCAATATCATCGCTATCAACGATTACTTGCTCGATCGCGGCTACCATATGGTCGTTGCCCGCAATGGCCGCGAGGCTCTCGACATGGTTGCAGAGGCTCGTCCAGATGTGATTTTGATGGACATTCAGATGCCCGAGATGGATGGCCTAGAGGCGACCCGTCGCTTGCGGGACATTCCCGACTATAAGACGACACCGATCATCACACTGACCGCCCTGGCCATGCCCGGCGACCGCGAGCGGTGTATCGCTGCCGGTGCAACCGAATACCTGACCAAGCCCGTTAGCCTGAAGGGACTGGTAAACACGATTCAGCGATTGCTGAGACCCGGCCATGCGTAAATTCACCCAGCAAACTAGTATTTCGCCTCTGGGCCTGCGATGATCTTTCGGCGGAGATGATCGGCCAGCGCATGGGACTAAGCGTCGCCAGGGTCTACGCCGTGATCAGCCATGCCCGCATATACCTACGCGGACATGCGACAATCCGTGATTGGAGAGAGTTGCCTGAAGACTGAATTGCGCAGAAATGCTTTATACTGGCAGGAAATACGCAGCTCTCAACAAGACTGCTGGAGCATAACCCGGTACAGATAGAGTATTATAGTGGTCGCTCCGTAAGAACCCTGGCGACGGTAAGCAGCATGGGTGAGGTGAGAAGGTGGATACGACGCTTTGTTTCAGGACACACGCTGCACTCCTCATGACGCTGACACGCAGCCGTCAGCCAGCACAGACTCCTGATATAGCCCTCCATGTCGCACGATGCTCCGAGTGTCAGGCTTTGCGCGTCTATGTGCTTGAGCAGCTACTCCCCGGCGTTGATATCCCCACCGACTCCTGCTCAGTGTGCGATGCTGACCTTGCTGCTTATGTGGATATGCATCTCGATCAAAGTGCCAGTGCGGCGGCAGCAGCATATCCTCACGTCTGGTGGCATCTGTGGAGCTGCACAGATTGCGCCGAGATCTTCGCGCAGACGGCGACCCTCGCGGGTGCCGAGCGTGCGGGCATTCTCTCGCCACTCCCGACAGCGAAAGCCACGTTAGCGAAGCGGCGCAGGGTGATTGGTCGGCTCAACGTGGCACCGCAGGTTGTGGCTCGCTTCGTCCAGACCCGGGCGCTGCTTGGGATCGCCTATGGCGCGGAAGAGCCTGTCGTGCTGGATGAGGGAGAGGACGACGGGTACAGCTTTCAACTGAGTGTGCAACGTGAGCCAGATGGTACCTGGAAAGTGCTGGTGAGTGTCGTGCCCCCGGTCTTTGGTGTCGCAGTGATCACAATTGGTGAGAGTACCTTTCAGGTGTCGTTCGACCCGCAGGGTATCGCCCAGATCTCTGGTGTCCCTGCTACACTGATGCACGATGGCAGATCCGCTATTTCGGTCTCTATTGAAGCACTGTAGGTGTCCTGTCGCACCATCTCCGTTCGCTCCCTGGTTATGCCGCATGCAGTTTTCTCTCCGCCCCGCGCACCACCCGTAGCTTACTGAGATGCGAGTCGCTCTATGGATGCCGATACCCTCCTTCCCCCGCCCTGTGCCCGCCTGTTTGCCCTCAGTGATCGCCGTCCCCGCTGTGCTGTCACCCTCGCCCGCCGTCTGCTGGCCGCCCTTCCTCCCGATCACGCCGATTATCCCTGGGCGCAACTCACCCTGGGCTGGTGTTTGGTGCGCTGGGACGATCTGCCTGCGCCTATTGATCTGCTCCAGCAGGCGCAGGCAGATCGTCCC
>Ga0194060_10003632_pt1 | contig 10858 bp, 4 predicted proteins | sample SepL225m_MetaG_FD_163427 | JGI IMG/M metagenome (GOLD analysis project Ga0194060, IMG submission 163427) | Anoxic zone freshwater microbial communities from boreal shield lake in IISD Experimental Lakes Area, Ontario, Canada - Sep2016-L222-5m | ecosystem: Environmental > Aquatic > Freshwater >... | reverse complement strand
GTCGTGCAATCACTTCGGCGCGGCGGTTGGCGGCGTCGGCAACGGGTTGCTGGCGATACGCGGTGATACCGGCACGGACGCCAGAAAGGTGGACGGGTTCCTCGCCGGCGTCGTCAAGCAGGCGCGAGAGGAAATCGCGATTGGCCACGGCGACCGGGGTTACTACTTCGAGGGTCATCACTGTGGCCGGCTCAGTTCCAATACCGGCCTGATCCCATTCCTCCAAGCCTACCGCGTCGCGGCGGGCAAGGACATGGTCAGCAAGAGCGAGAACGCCCGCTGGATCGTGGCGCAGTGGATTTACGAGTTCGCGGCGAACTCGGACGGCAAGTACACCGACGGAGAACGCGGCATGTATTGCCGGAACTTCCCTCGCGGTGGAATGCCCTCCGAACAAAGCGATTTCTGCCAGGGCTTTGGCATCTGCCCGCCGGAGTTCGTGCCGGCGCTGAAGTGGGTTTACAATCATCAGGTCGAACCGGGTCCGCAGAAGACTTTTGACGTGCTCGATTACCCGCACCAGGCGGTGTACGCGCTGGCCAACTGGCCGTTTGATGTGCCGGAAAAGAATCCCCAGGACCAACCGCAACTCTTCCCGCGCGTCTTGCACGACAAGGCGGCCGGCTACTTCGTCTTCCGCAACGGTTGGTCGGATGCCGGCAATGACATCGTCGTCACGCTGCTCATCGGCTCGCATCCCGGTTCCAACGGTCGCGGCATGGCGGCGGGCGGCAACCCGTACATCTACGGCAAAGGGCTTCCCTGTCCCGGCTTCGGCGCCAGTCCCGCCCGCAATCCCGGCTACATGATGCCGGTCGCGTTCCACTCCAGCGCCCTGACCTACTCGAAGTTCGAGGCCGACGGCTCCGGCGTCATCGCCTGCCGGCAATACCCCGGTTATACCGACCCGAAACGTCTCGGCAAAGCTGGCGCCGTGGACGTCACGCAGGCGTCGTCGTTGGCGGTGGACTACAGCGGCGCGTCGGGCGCGGAACTGCTCTGTGCCGCTGTCGGCCCGTACGTGGACTGGGAGGTCCAGTACTGGATGTACGTGGACAAGCCCCACCCCGGTGAGGTGACCGGGAAGGATGGCTACGTTACCAAGACCACGCCAGTCATGTTCCCCAACAATCGGAAAGGTTACATCGTCACACTCCAAAAAGGCGCGGCGCCCGACGTGAAGGAGGAGGGCGGCAAGGTACACGTCGGCAAGCGCGTCGTCACCTTCGACGGCGAAAAACTCATCCTCGGCAACTGATGCGCACGGCCGAAGAACCCTCTTCCCAAACGACAGAACGATGAAACACATCAACCAATTCGCCGTTCTCCTTGCCTTGGTTGCAAGTCCGCTCCGCCACAACGGAGATACGGTTGCCCAACTTCATTTCCGACAACATGGTCGTGCAACAGAACATGCCGATCCGCATCTCAGCCATGGATCGTTCCGGAACGGAGTGGAAGATATTCGGTGACATCAATTTCGTTAACATGCATTATCAGCCCTTTAATGCCGCAGATTGGAAAACGACTCCATCCGGCATCGAAGGGCCCGTGCAACTGATTGCCTTTTTCAATCGCACCTGTATTTCATCCAGTAAATCAATGAAAGGAAGAAAGTCATGAACAACACCCTGATTAACCGCTTCTTCATTCCGCTGGCGATGGTCGGCCTGGTCGCCACGACGTTTGCCGCCGAACCGGTGGCGCCGTGGCCGGCCCCGGTAAAAGACTTTCAGACACCGGCGGCGGGCGAACATCCGCGGTTGCTCTTTCGCAAGGCGGACGTGGCGGCGTTGCGGGCCAAGGCGCAGACGCCCGAAGGCCGTAAAATGGTTGAGCGGCTCCGTGCCACGCTGGGCGGCGGAGAGACCCTGCCGAAAGTGGAATCGCCATTGAAGGTGGCGTACGAGGGAAGCGCCAATCTGCCCGAAGGCGCCTGGACGATCTCGACTCCGATGGGATTTGGAATGCTGTACCAACTGACCGGTGAGCGAAAATACACGGATCTTGCCTACGCGGCATTCGAGCGTGGTTGGGCTGGCGTGCTCGACCGCGACAAGGTGGGTCGGTATGGTTTTGCCAATGCGGGCGGCCAATTGCGGACCGGCCCCTGTTTTGGCTGGGCGGCCGTGGCCTATGATTTGTGTTATGACGGCTGGGACGACGCGAAACGAGCCAAGGTTCGGGACTGGTTGTTCCAGGGAAAAATTCCGGCCAACTCCATACAACAGGGCAAACGCAAGGACGGCGCCTCGATAGGCCTGCAGGAATTGATCGAGCGACCTGCGCACGGACCCGCCTCCAACCATCACGGCGCGATCATCGGTGGCGCGGGTCTGGCGGTGCTGGCTCTCCAAGGGGATCCGGGCGTTGACATGGAAAAAATCACGGCCTGGAATGCGAAATTGCGCGAAGGCACGCGCGCCGCTTTGACCGCCGGATTCGGCGATCACGGGTTCTTTGCGGAAGGCCAGGGGCCGAGCCACGTAGCCGCAAACTCGGCGCTCCTGACTTATCTGCAGGCTTTGCGGGTGGCGGCGGGTGAGGATTGGACCGGATCGGACACTCCGGGCGCCTGGTTGACCCTGCGCTGGGTAATGGAAACGGCCGCAGGACCCGACGGGACTGCCCTCTATCCAGTTCGGGATGAACTCTTCGGGGCAGCCTATGGCTCGCAACGCTGGTTGCAGATGAACGGTAGTGTCACGCACGGCGGCTGGTTCAGCCAGGGGTTTGGCGCGCTGTCGAAGGAAGACCGCCCCTTGTTGTTGTGGACCTATAATCACGTTGCCGCCAAGGACGATGACCACGGGTACGATTCCCTGAACTATCCGCATCGCGCCGCCTTGGCGCTGATCAATTGGCCGCTGGAGACGCCGGAGGCGAATCCCGCGACCCGCATGCCGCGCGTGATCGCGGACAAGCTTCACGGCTACTATGTTTTGCGAAGCGCTTGGAAAGATAACACCGACGTGATCGCCACCGTGTACTCGTGCCGCGGGCCGCGACCGTATGGGAAATGGCCGGCTACGCCGCCGCGCCTGATGGCAAACGGCATCATGCAGACGGTCTCCTGGACGGCGACAACCGCGGATCCAACGGTGTTCCGCTGGGATGAACGCGGTGGCGCGATTGCCTTCTCAAACGGTTTCTCGGCAGGCGTGTTTCCGGGCACGGCAGCCAATTGCGACGCAGTCATGGTTCGCGTTGGGGTCAGTCCCGATAATGGATCGCCTAATGGCGAGGGGTTTGACCAGAAGGTGACGCTGGGCGGGAAGACGCTGGCAATATTCACCATCTCGGCGACGGGAAAACATCCCAAGGCCGTTGTCGAGGGCAATGCCGTTCGATTGGGCGGTCTGCTCGCGCGGATTGAGGATGGAGTACCGGTGTTCCAGGTGGATGGCAAGAGCGGTGGCGGGATCATCGACGCTTACGAGGCCAAGAAATTGCCCCGGCCGAATTCGGTGAAGCCAGAGGATATCGTGCTGCCGACGGATGCCTCGCTGGCGTTCAGTTTCGATCCTGCGACATTGATCTCGAAGGATGGACGGTTCTATGCAAACCCATCCGTCGGTCCGGTGGGGCAGGCGGCGCAGTTGTACGACCTGGAGGTCGTGCCCGGCATTCTCGGCACGGCGGTGCATTCGGTCAAGGGCACAGGCTACATACCGTCTGGGCCGGAACACGGGTTTGGTTCCAAAGGGCTTTCCGTAAGTCTGTGGTTCAAATTGGATGAGCCTATTGATGGTTACGGATTGATACTCGAAAACAGTCCCGGATGGAATGGTGATGGCAAGTATCAGATCGGATGGCATCCCGGTCCGGTTCTCTGTTTTGGGGGGGCAGGTAGTTTCGATGTGCCGTTCAGTAATGAGGCGAACCGATGGTATCATCTTTGCTCAGTGATGGACGCCAAGCAGGGCCAGCTCATGTGCTATCTGGACGGTCAGTTACTCTACCGCGGCAAAGCGTCGGCGGCGCTTAACGTGGAAGATCTGCCACTTTTCCTGTTCGGGCGCGGCTCAGGCGAGAGCGAAGTGGGCCGCATTGGCTTGCCCATGGTGCTGGATGAACTCCGGTTTTACCAGCGACCCCTTCCGCAGGGCGAGATACTGGCTCTCTATGGGGAAGGCGCGAACGCGACGACCAAGGCATATCCCCCCGTCGCGCGCTTCACAACGGATAAACCCGCGACCCTGGCCGGTCGCAACGTCAATTTTAACGCCAAAGGAAGCATGGACGCAAACGGCGGAGCCGTCGAATATGCTTGGGATTTCGGCGATGGCAAAACCGCGACCACCGGCGCGGAAGCAAGTCACGCATACGAAAAAGATGGTATTTACTCTGTAATCCTCACGGTTCGCGACAAGGTCGGCGCGACGGCGTCGGCCTCGCAAATCGTTCGTATCGGCAATCGTCCGCCCATCGCGCGACTGGACCTCTTCAGGCCGAAGCGTGGCGCCAATAAAACCGATGGCGCGGAGACCGTTACCTTCGACGCCGGCGGCAGTGAGGACCCTGAATGCGAACCGTTGACCTTGGCATGGGATCCGAAGCCGATGACGACCGACGGAATGACCGCCACGTACGCGAAACCTTCCAAAGGCGCCTTGCGCGTCGTGGTCACGGTCAGCGACCCGCAGGGCGCAAAGTCGGTGGCCCAGCGGCGGATCACGATGCCGGAAGAGGACGGCCTCCTCGCGGCTACCGTCGTGCCTGACGCGATTCCCGGCCTGCATGCGCACACAGGCACGGGTAGCGCGGGCGGACGCAATTGGAAAGAGTCGCCAGGTGACGTCGAAAAGGCGCTGAAACTCACACAATGGACGACCACCGCCGATCTGGATTGGCGTAATGTCGCCCAAAAAACCGTCGGTTCCGCCCAGGTCTGGTATGGCTACATTGACGTGCCAGCCTCAGGGAAATGGACGTTTGACCTGGCCGCCTGCCAGGGCGCGGCGTTATGGGTGGATGGCAATTTTATTGTCGGCAACTATACGTGGATGCAAGGCGCCTATACTTGCTACTCCAACTCCGTTGGCCTCGCCAAGGGACTCCACCCATTCCGTTTTGCGCACTGGGCAACCGGCGCAGGCTTGGCTCCCTATCCCTACTTCTTCAGCATACTGCGCTGGAACGGACCCGGCGTCGAAACGCGCACCTTAAACGCTGGCGACTTCAAACGCAGCCTCTCGCCTTGGGAACGCGCGGCGGCCGGTCACTCCCCCGCTCCGGGTGAAGATCTGAGCGAGTGCTGGACAATACCGATTCCTTCGGGCGTGACCAGCATAACCGCAAAAGCCGAACCGGTCCCCGGCAGTGATCAGCCGATGACGCGTCTCTCCGTGGAAGCGCCCGCGAACGCGACGGTGGTCTGGCATACGGCTCAGGGGCATCCCAGGAACGGCGCCACGGTTACCGTGCCGTCGCCGCAATTCCCAGCGGTCGCATCCGTCCATGTTACGAAAGCTGACGGCACGATTGCCATAGGCCGTGTCTCCTATCAGGCGCCGGATATGCCCGCGCGCCGCAGCATTGGTTTAAAGACGACCACCTTTGAGTTTCTTGTTCACGAAAAAGCGGGATATCCGGTTCAACAGTTCTGGAACGTACGCGGGAACGAGGATAAGCCGATCTACGGTCTCGCGAAAATTGGCTCCAAATTGTTGGATAATCATGGCCAACCGACGACTTGTTCGCTCACGGAGTTGATAGCGCCATACGGATCCACTCCGAATCGTAATGTCGCGCACGGCACCGACGGACTGTTCATGGCTCTCGGTGGCCAAGTTTACCGTGTCAAGTTCAGCGGGATCCCCTATGCCAAATACGAGGTCCGCGTTTACTGGATGGGAGGTTGTTTCAACAATGCCATTAAAGCGGGCAAACCTGAAGACGATCCCGTGACAATCATCCAATGCGCGGATAAGACAGTGAAGATACAGTTCACCGTCAACAAACTTGCCTATGAGGGTGCCTACGTGGTTGTCAACGATGGAGAGCAGGGACGCGGCAACATTGCCCGGTTCCGTGATCTTGGCGTTCCTGAAATCGTGATCACCGCCCTGCCACCCAAGAGAGGGTGGATCGGAATTTCCGCAATTCAGATCGTGGAGACGCCTTGACAACATGGCTGGTGTAATTGTGCGCGACGGAAGACCAGGGACCAGGCAATCAGTTGAAATAGTTTTGTCTGTTGAGGCAAATTCTGATTAATTCCCCCTCTGTGTATATTCCAATAACCGAACCTCACTCATGACATAAAGGACATGGCCCATGCCCACCGCCAAACTCTGTTCGCTTCCCCCGCAGTCCGACTTCGGCGGCGTCCGCCACACCGGTCGCGGCGCGACCTACACCAAGGCCGATACCTGGTATCCGAGCTGGGATCGTGACGGCAACCTCTACTCGCCTTACGCCGATGGGATCGTCGATCCCGAGCCGCTGGTCCTATGCACCTGGGGTCAGGCCATGGAGACCTTCGCCCGCAGTCTCTCCTGCGGAGGTAAAACCACGGCCAGCAAGAAGTCGGTTACTACCGGCAATGCCATCATCCGTGGCGAGGATCCCCTGGCGCTCGAGGTTCAGCCTCTGGCGCCATGCACCCTGGCGACCCCGCGGTTCCAGGGTCTGTATCCCTGCGCCAACCTGTGCCACGATGGGATCTGGTACCAGGGCTCCTACTACCTCCACCGGTTCGTCGATGATGCTGGCCGCAACATCACCTATGAACTCGGTCCATTCCAGGGATTCCGGCTTTCTCGCGACCATGGGGCGACCTGGGAACCATGCCCGCGCGACGATAGCGATCCACTTTTCCGCGAACACGGCCGTGTTGCCGGAGGGCCCCCGATCCGCTTCGGAGCTCCGCATGTGGTCGATTTCGGTCGCAACATGGCCCATTCGCCCACCGGACACCTGTATCTGGTCGGGCATGGTTCCCGCTTCGCCCATGGAGTCAGCAACTGGATCGCTGGCGATGCGGTCTTCCTGGCCCGAGTGATGCCTTCACCGGGTACCGTGAACGATCCTGACGCCTACGAGTTCTTCTCCGGCCGCAGTCATACTGGCGATCCCATCTGGGGAAACGACGCGGCCCTGGCCCAACCCATCATCGAGTGGCCCTGGCACTGTGGGTGCACCACCGTGACCTGGCTGCCCGCCCTGGGTCGCTACATCGCCTGCATCTCCGTCGGCCCGGCTGATGGCGGCGGCGGATGCTACGACCTGTGGATGGCCACGAGCCCGGATCTGTGTGGTCCCTGGAGCCAACTCGCCTACCTCGAGTCCTTCGGCACCCAGGGCTACTTTGCCAACATCCCATCCAAGTTCCTGTCTGAGGACAACCGGACGTTCTGGATGTTCTGGTCGGCAAACTGGGAACAAGGCGCCTGGTCCAACCCCCCGTGCAGCGCCTATGCCCTGTGCGCAGGAGAGTTCGAGTTGATGGGACCGGAAGGAGTCAATCTCCGCCAAGGGCCCTCGTGGCGACGCAGTCGCGAGGAATGGAACGTATCGGCTGCAGGCACGCCGTCGGCAGCCGGAGAGGCATAAATCATGCACCGCAATCTCAGAAACCCGCCGAATACCTGCCAACCGCTCCTATCCCGATTCAGGACCGGTCCGCTCGATGCGACCCGAATCCGGGTGCAGACGACGTCCCTTCAACGAACACCAAGGAATACCATGAATGCCCTCTCATCGATCCTCCTGCTGACTTTCGCCGGGGTTGCCGCCGCCGCTGAACCGAAACCTCAATTCGGCGCAGCCGATTGGTTGCCGTCTGAAACCGACTCTGTCGGCTTCGCCGGCCAGGGAAACAGTTGGTATCCGGGGGCGAATCCCCCGGCGGAGTTCTGGGAAGGGACGCCGACGACGGTTGAGGTGTTGCACCGCAAGGTCGGAGGCGGAAACACCAATCCCTACGACATCAAGAAAATGGTTCCGGGATATGCTGACGCCAAATCCAAGAACATCCTATGGAAGGTTCCGACACCGGGCATCAGCACCAGCAGTCCGATCGTGATCGGGAAACGGGTCATCACCCTGCATTCGCCACACTTCGTCATCTGCCGGGATTCCGATACGGGGAAGATCCTCTGGCAGGATGAATTGAAGATCATGACCCTGCCCAAACTGGCGGCGGATCGCAAATCTTTGGGGTCGGCGCCGGATGCCGTTCAGGCCAAGAAATTGCAGTGGATTTACGAAATAGCACGTTCTGTATATCTCATCGAACAGGCCTGCCAACCCGATTTGCGGAGAGCGAATCTAACTGGCGCCACCATCAAACCCCTGGTGCCGTATATCCAGGCGGTCGTCGCGGGACTGGAGCGAATCAAACCTAAAGTCGTTGAAGCCTTCCCCGATGCGGCGGTTCCTCTCGACAAGGACATTGCCGATGCAAAGAAATTGATCGAACTCAGCGCCGAGGCAGATAAACCGATGGGATTGAGTGTCGGGGCTTTTCCGAGTTGGTTCTTGAAACAGTATGGCGTGAGCGTTCACAACTGTTGGCCGGGTTATCAGATCAGTGACACCATGTCCACCCCCGTCAGCGATGGGAAGATTGTCGGACTCCAGTTTGGAACAGGTCAAACCGCCGCCTACGATCTGGAAACGGGCAAACGCCTGTGGGCCTTCCGCGACCCCTTGATGCAGGCGACCAGTGTTTCGCATGCGCCATCGCCACTCCTGTGGAAAGATCTGTTGATCTTCAATTCGGGTGGCGCACCCGGCCGCATGCCGTCGCTCCTGGCCTTGGACAAACTGACCGGCGCCTTCCGTTGGGAAACCAAAGCGGGCGAGAAGGGTTGTGTGGTTGGCGGATCGCATGGCGACCACATGCCTCACTATCTGGCTCATTTGAGTAATGGAACCGCGACAAAGGCAGTCGTCGTCAGCAATGGAGGTGCGGTCATTGATGCCGAAACAGGAAAAAAGTACATTGATCTGTTGCCAGGAACGCCCGGAGGTCGCGATGCGTGGGGGGCTGGTTTCGTTACCGGTTTTGGAAACCTGATTTTCAAAACCGCCGCAGGCGACAACTTTCTCCCACCCACTGATTCCTGGGAACTGCAGTTGTCGGCGACGGGCACGGTCGCATATGTCAAACGTCCACCAGCCATCCACTGTAATAGCGGGCAAGGGCCCTTTGCCATCTCGGATCGGATTTGGGTGGTGAATTACAACAAAGGCGGAAAGGCTCTGATCGATCCGCATTCCGGACTCGTTTGGAACTTCATACAAGATATACCCTATGGTGGTGCTGGATACACTCCAACGATCGCTGGCAATCGATTGATTCTGACGGCAGAAGAGGCAAATGCCAATGGTCGTGAACGGCAGGATCGCATGAACCTTCTGAAAGCCGTGTCTTTCGATGTGTCAGACCCCGCCAAACCTTTTCCCCTGGCAATGAAAAACCTCCTGGGCACTGCTGATTTCCCGGCAGACATCCTCGACACCTATTTTCCTGAAATCGCCTCTCAGGTCGAGATGAAGGAAAAACTGATCGCATCGTATCATGGTCTTCCCCCTGGATTCGGCGTGTACATGGCCGGAGTCACCGCCCACGGCAACCGCCTGTTCATTCTCTCGCAATCCCATTTGTACTGCATTGGCCCCGAGGCACTCGGATCGCCCAAGGACGATCCGACCATTGTCGTATCAATCGCCGCCGCCAAGGACGTTGACGGACTGACCCAATACCTTCAGGCGGAACGGCCACGCTATCGGCGCGATGCCCTGTTGCGTCTGGCAACCCTGAAATTTCCGCTGAATGCAGAACAGCAGAAACAGGTTCAAGACCTGATGATCAACGATCCTTATGAAGAAGTCCGTGCGGCGAGTGTCCTGGCGCTGGATGTCAACAAGGATGCTGGTGCTCAGCAATTCCTGAATGCCGTCATCGAGGCCCAGAAGGCCAAGAAGCATGGCCAGGAAGACAAACTCACGCCCTCCTTGCTGCTGACCGCCCGGGAATTGGGCGCCGCCTACTTCCAAGACCGTATTCCCCAGGCCCTGGCAGCGAACAAGGAATTCGTTGCCCGCCAGGCACTCTTTCTGGTGGCGTCCAATGTTCAACTCTTCACCCAACCCGTCATCGACGCCGCCATTGAAACCCTGAAACAACCGGATTGCCTGAAGGGCCCTGAACGGATCCATCCACCACGCCAGCAGAATCTGGCCGATTATCTCGGCCTGGCCTCAGTCAAGGATCCGCGCGCCTTGACGGCCTTGCGCAAGTCCGGCCTGAATCCTGAGCAACTGATGCCTGCCCTTTGCCACCGTCTGCCCGTCGAAGAACTCCCGTCGTTTATTGATGAGATGATTCGCAGCGGAAAGTACATGGGATATGCGTGGTCGGCAGATTCCCAACTGAATTGGTTTTCCCGCATGTGTTATCGCATGGGCGCGGCCAAGGCCATACCGGTTTTGGAAAAACTCAAAACCGACAAACCGGACCAGGCGAAGAATCTCCAAAACATCATCGACGGATTAACGGCAAAATGAGTCGGAGTGAAATTCCATGACCTCCACCGAACAACAACTTCGCTCCCTGCTCGCGCCTGAAACCGGTTGCGGGCCGATCAGCGCCGTGGTGCGTGTCGCCCGTCGCGACGGATTCCTCGACATCCACGCCGCCGTCGAACATCCCATCGCCCACTTGCCGGTGCCCGACGCGCCCAGTATGTCCGCTGCGGTGGACATCGGGATCCGTGTGGCCGGGGCGACGCCGCGCGAGTTTCACGTGGCGTTCTACGCGAAACTGCATCGGCCGCGGCCCGACCTCGCGTTCTGGGGCGGCCCGCAGACGTTCCTCGACCCGGCCGCCTACACCAGTTCGCAACGC
>Ga0194060_10003631_pt1 | contig 10858 bp, 6 predicted proteins | sample SepL225m_MetaG_FD_163427 | JGI IMG/M metagenome (GOLD analysis project Ga0194060, IMG submission 163427) | Anoxic zone freshwater microbial communities from boreal shield lake in IISD Experimental Lakes Area, Ontario, Canada - Sep2016-L222-5m | ecosystem: Environmental > Aquatic > Freshwater >... | reverse complement strand
CAGGAAGCTATGGCGCAAGGCGAGAAACTCGGAACGGGGGCGCTCGGTGAACTGGCGGATTTCCTGCGCTTCGGTCGGGAACCAGTTGTAGAGCAGGGCAAAAGTGCCGTAAGTATCTATAAGCTGCTTGGGGTTGTTATGGTCCGTGGCGATCTCGCCGATGCAAAGGTCCTGGTCCAGTTCGAGGATGATTTCCGGCAGGTCGTGCAGCTCGCTGAGGACTTGCTGCCCCACGGTTGTGCCGTAGTCGAAATCGCCGGGGATGAGCCAATAGACATCCTGCGCGTGCCCCCTTTCGAAGGCCGTGCCCAGGCCGGCATACCACATCTGGCAGGTATCAACTGCCCAAACGTCCAGCACTTCCGAGCAACGCTCCACGGTGTTCTGCCGGAAATCGAGGAACGCCTTGTTCGCCTGCAGGGCGTAATGCGTCTTGCGATCCAGCACCGTGATCGGGTGGGCGTAGCGGTCTTTGTCCGCCGCCAATCGCCCGACCATTTGATAGAGCGCCCGCAGGTCCGAGTAATCGTCCGAGAGTCGGATCGGGTAAATGATGACCGGGTGAATCCTGGCGGCGGGCGAAGGAGTTTGCTTCAGCGAACGTTTCGCTTTAGTCCTCGGCGCGGTAATCGCAGTCTTCCTCATAAGTAGTTAGTTTGTCGTGCTTCCGGTAAGTGCGGCACGCTGGCCGGCATTAGCGCTGGACCAAGCTGCCGAAAGACCAGCCCCGGCAGCGCGTCATCGGATGATTAGAGGATACGTGGGGGCGGTCAGTCGAGCAATAGCGAATGGCGGGGCATCGGTCAGTCGTGGCGGGGGCATCTGGTGATGGAGCCGCGGAGCGCCGGTCTCCGCCCTGGCGTGTCGCATTGGCTGGAATTGCGCCGGGTCGGAGACCGGCGCTCCATCCCGCCTTGACTGACCCATTGCAGTGGCGGTTCAAGAGCGGGGCACACCTATGGTCGGCTCTTACCATTGTCGCGACTCTTGCCCAACGACCATCGAAGCCAGACAACAAGAAAGGGGTAAGCTCGCGCTTACCCCGTGTAAAGCTACCAAAAAGCTGCTAACTGCAACCCAGGCTTTCGCCGCAGTTCAGGCACTTGTAGCAGGCGCCGTTTCGGACGGTGACGTGGCCGCAGTTCGGGCAGGTGGGGGCATCCTGTTGGAAGTGCGCGACTGATTCGCTGAGGGTCTTCACCTGCCGCTCGGTGTGGGCGAGTTTGGACTGGGCGTGACCCTTGCCGTTGCCACCGTTGCTGGCTTTCACCTCCAGGATGTCGGTATCATCCGCGAGTGCCAGATCAGGCACGGGCCGGTTGACCTTTTTCTTCTCCGCTTCCTGCAAACCGGGAATGGCCAGCTCCGGCTGGTTACGGTTGGGGGCGTTAGCTTCCCGGAAGCCGGGGATGAACTGTACGGCCATCCAACGGAAGACGTAATCGGTAATGGAGGCCGCGTTGCGGATGTCGGGGTTCTTGGTGAAACCCGATGGCTCGAAGCGCACATGGGCGAATTTCTTGACCAGCGCTTCCAGCGGCACGCCATACTGCAGGGCCATGCTAGTCAAGGTGCCGATGCCGTCCATCAGCCCGCCGATGGTCGAACCTTCCTTCGCCATGGTAATGAACAACTCGCCTGGCCGGTTGTCGGCAAACAGCCCGACGGTGAGGTAACCCTCGTGACCGGCGATGTCGAACTTGTGGGTGATGGCGGTGCGTGTGTCTGAGAGCCGGCGGCGCAACGGCTTGCCGGCCAGAGCGGCGAGCCTGGTAACCTCGGTGTCGAGATCCTTGATGCGGGCTTCCATGGCGGAGGCGTCCACAGCAGGGGCTTTTTCGCCGCCGTCGTTCGTGCGTTTCGTGTTGAGTGGCTGCGAGCGTTTCGATCCGTCGCGATAGATGGCGACGCACTTGAGGCCCATCTTCCACGCTTGCACGTAGGCATCACGAATGTCTTCGACCGTGCTTTCATTGGGCATGTTGACCGTCTTCGAAATGGCGCCGCTGATGAAGGGCTGAGCGGCCCCCATCATCTTCAGGTGAGCCAGGGCCTGGATGCTCCGCTGGCCGCGATAAGGTTTGAAGGCGCAGTCGAAGATGGACAGATGCTCCGGCTTGAGGCCGCTGGAGACGGTTTGGCCGGCATCGGTAATATCCTCGATGGTGTCGTATTTCGCGATGTGCGCAATGATGTGCTCGGATTCCTGGGCGTTGTAGCCCAACCGGCGCAGGCCTTCGGGCACCGTGCGGTTGACGATCTTCAGCATCCCGCCGCCCGCCAATAGCTTGTACTTCACCAGCGCGATATCCGGCTCGATGCCAGTCGTATCGCAGTCCATCAGGAAGGCAATGGTGCCGGTGGGCGCGAGCACGGTGACTTGCGCGTTGCGGTAGCCCACAGCGCGGCCGCGTTCGAGCGCCACGTCCCAAGCCTTGCGCGCATCCTCTTTCAGATAATTGAATTCCTCGCTTGGCTGAATCTCCTCCACGGCCTCACGATGCTGCTTGATGACGCTGAGCATGGATTCGACGTTGTCGGCGGCCAGCGGCTTGGTCACGTGCGCACAACGGGCATCGCGATAGCCCTTGAAGGCGCCTTTGACAGAGGCAATCTCCGCCGATTGCTCGTAAGCGTGGCCGGTCATGATTGCCGTTAACGCACCAGCCAGGGCGCGGCCCTCGTCGGAGTCGTAGGGCAGGCCGTAGCTCATGATGAGCGAGCCGAGGTTGGCGTAACCGAGGCCGAGCGTGCGGAAGATGTGGGAGTTCTCCGCAATTTCCTGGGTTGGATAGCTGGCGGTGTCGATCAGGATTTCCTGGGCGGTGATGAAGATCTGCACGGCGGCCTTGAACCGCGTGATATCGAACGTGCCGTTCTCCCGCTTGAACTTCATCAGGTTCAGCGAGGCGAGGTTGCAGGCCGTGTTGTTAAGGAAGACGTATTCCGAGCAGGGATTGGTCGAGTGAATCGGCTCGGTGCCCTTGCAGGTGTGCCATTTCTGGACGACACCGTCGTACTGCAGGCCCGGGTCACCACAGGTCCAGGTGCCCTCGGCGATCTTGCGCAGCAGCGCGCTGGCATCCTTCTTTTCGAGCGGATTCCCGGTCGTGATGGAGCGGGTCCACCATTCCTTGCCCTCCTGGGCGGCCTGCATGAACGCATCGCTGACACGCACAGACAGATTCTCGTTCTGGTACATCACGCTGCCGTAGGCTTCGCCGTTGTAGGAACCGTCGTAGCCCTGCTCGATCAGCGCCCAGGCCTTCCGCTCCTCCTTCATCTTGGCTTCGATGAATTCCTCGATGTCCCCGTGCCAATCGTGGAGCGTGTTCATCTTGGCGGCGCGGCGCGTCTTGCCGCCGGACTTCACCACGTTGGCCACCTGGTCATAGACCTTCAGGAACGACAGGGGACCGCTGGGCCGGCCGCCACCGCTGAGCTTCTCTTTGCTGGAACGGATGGGCGATAGATCGGTGCCGGTCCCCGAGCCGAACTTGAAGAGCATCGCCTCGCTGTGCGCCAGCCGCATGATGGACTCCATGTTGTCCTCGACCGACTGGATGAAGCAGGCGCTGCATTGCGGAGATTCGTACTGCGTCTTCGCCCGCTCCGCCCGTCCCGTCCGGGGATCGCAAACCCAGTTGCCGCGGCTGGACGAGTTGCCGACGTGATACTGGTGATACAACCCGACGTTGAACCAAACGGGTGAGTTGAAGGCGCCGTACTGATTCAGGCATAGCCAGGTCAGTTCGTCGTAGAACACTTCGCCGTCGGCTTTGGTGAAGTAGCCGTCCTTGACCCCCCAGTCCGCGATCGTGCGGCAAACGCGGTGAATGAGCTGGCGGACAGAATGCTCCCGCTCGGGGGTGCCCTGCTCACCGTAAAAATACTTCGACACGACCACCTTTGTGGCTAGTTGGGACCAGGTCTTGGGCACCTCGACATTTTCCTGTTTGAAAATGATCTTCCCCGCGTCGTCGGTGATTTCTGCCGTCCGTTGGTCCCACTCGATTTGGTCGAACGGTTTAATCTTGGAATCGCTGAAGGTCCTCGCGATGCTGAGTGTTTTTCTGGGCGATCCAGCGCTGTTCTTGGGAGCTCTGGTCGCAGTGACCGCCGTGGGCCGACGACGACCCTGGGGGGGTGCCTCAGCCATAGCCTCTTCCGTGGTATCTATCATATTCGTTCCTTCCACCTGCCGTTCCGCTGGTTGTTCGCCCTTCGACGATCCACCCCGCGGATTTGATTCAAATTCGCCGATTTCTTAAGCATTCAGGCCTCTCCCCGAGGCTCACACATACCCTATTAGTTGGGTAACACTGCAAACCTACCCACCACCTGTTGGGGGAACAAGAGAATTATTGAAATATTTATGCTAACGTTATTTCATTGAGAAAACGCGGCAGATTATGCTCTCGAATTCCTTCTCGAACACGAATCTGCACCGGCAAGAAACGAGCACGTGAGCGCGATCGCTCAGTGCGCCGCGGGAGGGCACGCGGCCTACAGCGGCTAACGCGAGGCTGGCTTGTTCCGATCCTTGAACTTCCGCATGGGCTCGATGGTCTTGGGGCGCGGTTTCGCGGTCAGGATGACCGGGCAGCCCTCGTAACCAAACGCAATCCGCATCTGGTCGGCCAGGTATTTCTTGTACTGATCCGAGAAGAGTTCATCGCGGTTGACGAACATCAAGAACGTGGGCGGCGCCTGCCTGACCTGGGTGGCGTAAAAGAACGTCAAGCGATGGCCCCGGGCACTGATGGGTTGGCGGCGTTCGACGGCGTCCCGCAAGGTGCGGTTCAGGATGCCCGTCGGGATTTTCTGCTGCAACTGGGCGGCGACGTAACGCACGGCTTCGAGCAGGCGATCCAGGTGAAAGCCCGACTTGGCGGAGGTGAAGATCACCGGCGCGTAGTCGAGAAAGAACAGGTGCTCCTGCACCCACTCCCCAAACTCGGAGAGCGTCGTCATGACGTTGGGCGCATGGCGGCTCGCCTTTGTCTGGCGGCGCTCAATCTCCTCCACCCGCGCTTTGCGGATCGCGTCGTTCACCAAGTCCCATTTGTTGACGACCACGATGCAGGCGCGGCGGGCTTGCACAATCCGGTCGGCGACTTTCTTGTCCTGCTCGGTTATCCCGGCCTCGGCGTCCAGGACGAGGATGACAATGTCACTGCGGGCGATGGATTCCTCGGCGCGCTTGACGCTGAAGAATTCGATTGAATCACCGACGCTCCGGGTCTTGCGCAGGCCGGCGGTATCGATCAGCACGTAGGATTGGCGCACGCCCTCGGTTACGACTTCGAACGGCACATCCACCGAGTCGCGGGTTGTGCCGGGAATGGGGCTGACCACGACCCGTTCGGAGGCCGTGAGGGCGTTGACGATGGAAGACTTGCCGACGTTGGGGCGGCCTACGATTGCGAGTTTGAGGGGGAGAGGTTGCTGGTTGCGTGTGGCGTGCTCTGCCTCTTCCCCGCTCGATTCGCCTGGGGATTCAGCGCGGGTTTCCGGCTTCGGATCTCGGACGCCGAGGATCGACGTTGCCGCATTCATCAGCGGTTCGATGCCCTCGCCGTGAATCGCGCTGACAGGAAATACTTTGTCGAAGCCGAGCTCGGCAAACTCCAGGGCACTGGTTTCGGCCCGGTGGGTGTCCACCTTGTTGACGGCGACCAAAACGGGCTTGCCGCTGGCGCGCAAGCGCGCGGCGGCTTCGCGGTCCAGTGGCACGACGCCTTCCTGGACATTCACCACGAGGATGATGACGTTGGCCGCCTCGATGGCGAGTTCCACTTGTTCGAGCGCCGCCTTCACGATGACATCGTTCGCCTTTTCGCGCCGCAGCAAGCCGATGCCGCCGGTATCCACCAGGGTGAAAGGCCGCCCGTGCCACTCCACCTCCGCAGTGATGCGGTCACGCGTGACGCCCGGCTGATCGTGCACGATGGCGATGCGCCGCCCGGCGATGCGATTAAACAGTGCGGACTTGCCGACGTTGGGCCGGCCTACAATGGCAATTAATTCGGGCATGTTACAGCGTCATGGTGTACTCCAATCGGCTGCGGATAGCCAGCCCTATAGCGATTGAAACGTGAATGAGTATTTGCGGCGGCAAGAAACGAGCCCGCGAGAGCGATTACCCGGGTGGAACGGGCGGAGCGTTCCCTACGACCGTGCGCACGTGCAGGTCCTGTTGCGGGTAGGGAATCTCGATGCCGCTCTCGCGCAGCTTCTTCTCAATGGCAAAGTACAGGTCGCTGTGGAACCGGCGCGGGGAGAGGGTCGATTCGCTGGACCAGACGGCAATTTCGAAGTTCAGCGAGCTGTCGCCGAAACTAACGAAGAACAGTTCGGGTTGGGGGTCCTTCAACGCCTTGGGATGCTCGTCGGCCACTTCCAGCATCAGCTTGCGCAGCTTGGGCAAATCGGTCCCGTAGGCCACGCCGAACGGGACGCGAAAGCGCACCCGGGGATCTTCGTAGCTCCAGTTCGTTACCCGCTGCGTAATGAAGTCCGCATTCGGCACGATGATGGCCATATTGTCGTTGGTCACGACCGTCGTGCTGCGCAGGTTGATTTCACGCACCTGGCCGGCTACGCCGCCGATCTCCACCCGGTCGCCAATGGCGATAGGCCGCTCGGCCAGGATGATCAGGCCGCTGATGAAATTGCTGATGATGTTCTGCAGGCCGAACCCGAAGCCGACGCCCACGGCGCCCGCGAGGAAGCTCAGCGAAGTCAGGTTGACGCCCACCATCTGCAGACTGACGAAGAAACCCAGCGCGAGCAGGGCGTACCCGAAGACGCGGGCCAGGGCAAATTGCATCGCCGGCTCCAGATGCGTGCGCCGCAACAGCCGCGTGACAAAATACCGGCGGGCGACCCTTTCCGCCACGACCACGAGCACGAAGAGGAATATTAGCGAAAGCAGGCTGGCCACCGTGATCCCGCTGGCCGGGAAAATCTGGTAGTTCAGGACTCGCGTGACCGTCCAGTCAATATCACTCACCATATTAGTCACGGAAAGTGAATGGTTCTCGGCTGCCATATTCATATCTTCGTTTCGCAATAGAATCGCCACTGACAGTGCATATCGGTCAGGTAGATGAACCAGAACGCGTCCTTGAAATAACCCTATGCATAGTTCACGCCTCCCCGATGAACGCAAAAACCGAGACCGCTGTCAAGAAAGCTTGCTTTAGCTATGTCCGTTTCAGCAGCGCGAAGCAGGCCAAGGGGACTAGCGAGGACCGGCAGCTTAAAATAGCACCCCGCATAGCAGCCGAAAAGGGCTGGCAGTTAAACGACAGCTTGAACCTGCTTGACCTTGGTCTTTCAGCGTATAAAAAGCAGAATGTAGGCAGTCTCATCCAAGGTAATGCTCGGCAGGAAAGCCCGCCTGAATCTCCATTAGGAACCAAAGCGAGTGCGTTCCGGCTGGAATCAATCCCGTCTGGGAGATTGACGCAGATTGGAAATAATACTGTGGAGAGCCCCTGACCAATCCACACGATGACGCCAGGCTGTATCGTCAGCGCCTGGGAGAGCAGGCCTGGGTTTGAACCATAGAGCATCATCAGCGAAACATATATTCGCCGCTTGCCAATCAATTAAAGCAGACTAAACTCGCGGAATGACGGCAAGACGGTTGAATCGGATTCTGCTATTTCTTCTTATGATCACTATTGGTCAATCACAAGCACAACAAGGTGATACCGACCGCAAAGCGCTTGCTGATCTACGTGCCAAAGCAGAAAACGGTGATGCGCAATCACAATACGAGTTGGGCGTTGTATACGACTTTGGCAAACAGGGCGTCACCAAGGACCATATAGAAGCAGTAAAGTGGTTCCGTAAGGCTGCCGAACAGAACAATGCAGCAGCTCAAGACAATCTCGGGCAATGCTATTCAGTTGGTGACGGCGTTTCCAAGGATTATGCAGAAGCAGTCAAATGGTATCAGAAGGCGGCTGAGCAGAATTATGTTCCAGCTCAATTTAACATGGGTGCTGCATACGATCATGGATTAGGTGTAGCCAATGACGATGTGGAGGCACTGAGGTGGTATCGGCGGTCTGCGGACAAGCATTATGCTCCAGCTCAGTTCAATCTGGGACAGTTCTACCGGGTCGGGAGAGGCGTTACGAGGGATGACGTAGAAGCTGCACTTTGGTTTCGAAAGGCTGCCGAGCAAGGGTTCGCATTGGCTCAATGTGGTTTAGCCGCCTGCTATATAAATGGAGAAGGTGTGCCCAAGAACATAGACGAAGCCTTGAGGTGGTATCGCAAGGCCGCAGACCAAGACCTCGCCCAAGCGCAATACGATCTAGGCTTGTGCTATGCTAACGGTGAGGGTGTGGCGAAAGATTATGTGCAGGCTTATAAATGGTGGACGCTTGCCGCTAACCAAAACAACGCCGAAGCAAGAAGATACCTCTCCGTTTTGCAACGCAATATGTCTCCTGACCAAATTGAACAAGGTCAAAAGCTGGTGCGCACTTTCAAGCCACAGAAAGTGCCAACAACCTGGCATGATCATTCCACTGCAACTTCGCAGTAGGACACCCCTTCCTTTTCCACCAGTATGAGCATCCTCGTATTACTCTTGATTGTGCTAATAGCCTTCCTTTCTGTGGTGTTGACGTTCGTGTTCATTGAATCGCGGGGAACTGTGCGGAAGGCGGCACAGGCTAACTCGCCAGAAGCTCGCTTAACTATTCCCAACGTGTGGACGGAAATACAGCAGGTAAGGAACGCTGGCTCAATACAAAGAATGCGTATGAGGGATGGCAACTTCATTCTATTGAGCGTGGGTTATGATACCGTGAAAGTTATGGTTAGCCCTACGCTCGCTTCCATCGAATCGTTTACTGAATTGGCGTCGTTTGGGATAGGTCCATCTCAAAGAAACCGCCGTCAACAAGAAGCATCAATCCTCAATGACCTGAGAAAGAAAATCGGATTCCCGAAATCCCTAAATGAACTAAGCCAGAAGCTACAGAAGTTCCCTTCAGCAGAGTAGTGGGTGTTGAACCAGGAAGCATTGGCACCCTCAATGTTAGCTTTGTGGCGACCTGGGTATTAGTGTTGCTGTCTTCCACGGCCAATTATGGCTTGCATCAGATAAACCACCCCGTAAGATATGCTCATGCCGAACGAGCGGGGATTCAAGAGTTGCCCATTTTGCGCAGAGCAAATCCGAGAAGAGGCCATCAAGTGTCGGTTTTGCGGTGAATGGCTCGAAAAGAGGTCCGGCACATCAGATTCACCCACTATAGCTTCACCACATTCCAGCCTGGGAGAAGGCGGTGTTCACTCGCGAGTAGATCTCTATGATTTTCTCGTCGGAGGTCATGCTGGAGGGAGGGCAACCGTTATGGGCTGCGATACTACGGTAGCCGCTTACGATGCCGATTTTACTCGCCTCAAGAACTGCCTCCAAGGCGCTCCCAGGCTGCGGTATCTTGCCTGCTAGCTCCTGTTCCCCGGCCAATTTGCCCATGTCGGTGATGGTTGCGAGGGTATTAATGAAGTGATAGCCAAAGTTCATACTGGGGCTGAAGTCAAGGTGGAGCCCAGCGGCGTGCGGTATCTGTAACAAGGCTGCCACAGGCCAGTGCTTCCCGTCTCTGCTGGGCTTAGCAAACTGCGGCATCCAAAATTGCGTTTTATCCCACAGGTTCTCGAATTGGTCTGGTGTGTAGGAGGCGTGCTCAGCAAAGTGGTCCCTCATGGCGGTAACAACGTCGTCGAGCATTGACTGCGGAATGTCGGCAGAGGCAAGGCCGTTGAGGGTGGACCACATCACGAGGCATTCGTAGGTCATCATGAAGACTTCCTTCTGGTCTGCGGATGTTGCTGACCGAACGAAACGGCTGGTTTTGCTGGGTTTTCTGCGTGAGTTATCTACAGGACGTAATCCAGAACGCGTCCATTGTCCGTTAATGCCGCAGAAAGAACTCGAGGTAGCTGCGCAGCTCGGGCGCGGCCATCTTCTCGAAGCGTTCGAGGCTCATTTGCTGGATAACCTAACAGCTCTCCGGGGCGGTGTCAGTCAACGAAATGAGCTTGGGGATGCGCCGTCCGGCTAACTGTGCAACTTGGCCAACAGTTCCTTGCCTTCCCGCTCCAAGGGTGGAAACACATCCATGCCTTCTGCCAGAGATCGAGATAGATCACCTGGGAGAGCCCCAACTGGCCGCCATGCTGGCGCATAAACCGCTCCACGGTAGCGCTGCGGGACGCTTTGTCCGCGTCGGTCAGTTGGAAGAACATTGCCTCCCCCCGTTTTGCCTACGCCCCTTCCCCCCGTTGTTAGTGTCCGCAAAGTTCACCGGCTGGCCTTTCTGATTTGGTCCGCGCGGCTCTTGACGGTCCGCTTCGTCTGGCTGAAGAAATCCGCCCAGGAACTCCGTTTTCCGCCGACCGCCGGTTCAATGAGCCCATTAATCCATTGGTTCCGGTTGCCGCCGGCGAGCTTCTGGAGCTCGGCTTCGGGTATCCGGCTGCGAATGGTGATCGTTTCGTACACACACCCCAGTTAACACATCGGGACCGGATGGCAATCCCGGAGAAGGGATGCCAAGGAGGCGGACGTGCCCTTTGCCTGAGCCTCTTTCCGAGTTGGGCGTTTTCCGCCGGCTGCGGATTTCTGAGGCTTCGCAATGGCGCTCTTCCTGACACCAGCGCCACGTTCAGACCTCCTGACATACCCCAACTTTTCCATTGCATGGCTTGGTCCCGCTCTGAGAAGGGAGTTCCTGGCAACGAATTCCTCATGTCAGTAGATTCTTAAACACGATCCGCAATTGGGTGCCTGGGAAAAGCGGGTTCCGTTGGTTGAACCTAAAAA
>Ga0194060_10003630_pt1 | contig 10860 bp, 8 predicted proteins | sample SepL225m_MetaG_FD_163427 | JGI IMG/M metagenome (GOLD analysis project Ga0194060, IMG submission 163427) | Anoxic zone freshwater microbial communities from boreal shield lake in IISD Experimental Lakes Area, Ontario, Canada - Sep2016-L222-5m | ecosystem: Environmental > Aquatic > Freshwater >... | reverse complement strand
ATAATAATAACCCCAAGAATGAACTCGTAAAAGATCCGGAGCCAACCAAGACTCCCATCGATAGCAACAATACCACAAAAAAACAGCCCGAGAAAAAAGACAGTAAGGCCCCGGCAATAGTAGTGAAGCCTGCAGAGGAAAAGCCAAAGAAGCCAGTGGTGAAGCCAAAGCCGGCGAATGATTATTAAGTAGGACGTGGGTTTGTTGTGATGATGCCGGGTAATTCAAATGAAGGCAAAAGTTTTAACGCATATTAAGGAGTTGTATGCAATTACATTTTGACTCGAGTAATACGGTATCTTTTAAAGGGACTATATTTTAAACCTAAATTAGATCTTCACTAAATTAACTATACAATATTTAAAATAGAAGCAAATGCGAAAATCACTATTTATTATCTCTTTATTATCCTTAACAATTACCTGCCATTCTCAATCAAAGCAGATTATTGGATCTTGGATTTTGAAAGACCCAATAGATGCAATGCAGTTTTTAATCAAAGAGAATGGAACAATTGAACAAAGAAGAGGTCTTGCTACAGAAAACATTTGGACTAAAACTCCACGACAAGGGACATATAAATTTAATGACAAGGGCAAACTTGTAATAACCTGGTCAGATAAAAGCATTGAACATAGAGAAGTAAAATTCGAGAACAATTTTAAGGCAGCAAATATTATTTTTTTAGATAAAAAAGACAAGTATAAAAAGTCATACCTTTTTTTGAGAATAATAGATAGCGATATAATAATTGATAAGTAACTGCTTCCAACATCAGGTTTGCCGCAACCTAGCGACACTTTATAAAATGGCAATACACAGAAATATTTTTTATCCACTTCTTTTAGGTTTCTTTTTTAGTTGCAAGCCGAAACAAAAAGACAATGACAATAACTCGAATATTTCGGTAATTGCAAAAGCAATCCCCACAGTAATTTCGCAAAATGCTAAACACCTAAAACGTGGGGCTGAATTGGAAATAACTGTCCAAACTGAATCACTCAGCGATACTACCAATCCAAGAGTAACAATAAATGGAATTGCTATTGCTATTAATCCGGATAGTTTAACAAGTACTGCTATATATGTTACTAAAGTTCATGGGGCTTTGGGAGAGCATATAATTCCCGTAACTGTTACCCACAATAGTCAGGGAAAAGAAATAAAAGTAGATAGTTTTATCGTTTCCTATTTCATTGATAATTAACAAGGGATGCGTACAACATGTAGATTGACGTCAGAGTAAGAAACAACCAACCCTGCATCATTTAACCCCCATCCCAACAAAAAGCCCCTTGCTTTCGCAAAGGGCTTTTGAATATCAGTTGAGTTTTGGTACTAGTAGTTTCTGAGATGCATTTCCACTCTCCTGTTCTTAGCACGGCCGGCGGCTAATTTGTTTGGAGCGATCGGCCTGTCTGGACCATAACCTTCAGAACTGATACGGCTTTCGTCTACCCCACCGATTGTTTTCAGGTAGGTAGCAACAGAAGCTGCACGGTTATTTGATAAGGTCATGTTCATATCATGTTTACCAACACTGTCGGTATGTCCTTCTACATTGATTTTGAATGTAGGATTATCTTTCATGATCTGAGCAACTGTTTTCAGCGGACCAAATGATTTAGCCAGCAATTTAGCACTACCGGTGGCAAAGAATACATTCTTGGCAGCCAGGTTCACTTTATTGATGATGGTTTCAGAAATGAGCGGACAACCAAAATTAGAGGCGGGGCCGGGTTCATTGATACATTTATCTTCTTCATCATTTACACCATCTTTATCAGTATCAGGAATTGGGCAACCCTGGTAGCGGGCATATCCAAACACATCTGGGCATTTATCCACTTCGTCGTTGATGCCATCCTTATCCCTGTCGGGGATCGGACAACCCTGATAGCGAGCCAATCCGGGTACATCAGGACATTTATCATCGATATCAGCGATACCATCGCCATCCCTGTCGGGGCAGCCTTTTAGTGAAGCTAAACCTGGGGTATCAGGGCATCTGTCGGTTGAATCAGGAATACCATCAAAATCACGGTCATAATTTTTAACCGGTGGTGGTGGAGTTACTATAACAATTTCTTTCTTTTTACAAATAACACCAGCAACGCCGATGCTATGATAAAAATGATAGGCCACATTTGAAGTAATGGGCACGCGATACTGAGAATTCAGTAAAACGAAGGTGTTTGGCGTGATCTTTAACTGAAATCCCACACCTACAGGGATAAAAGCACCAAAGTATCCTCTGTATTTAGAGGCCCCGGCACCAACAGTAATGAACGGATCAAAAAAGTATTTATCCGTTAACAGTTTAAGATTTACAGTAGCTGCGCCTTCCAATAAAGGGCTATTGGTATTAACAAGCGTTTTTCCGGGAACCGGGTAATTCACAAAAGATGCGGATAAAGTACCCACAAAGTCCATATAATTACTCAGCCCTTCAATATAACTGAAGGCCAATCCGGCATTCATCTTTCCGGTTTTATGCCATTCTTTTGATTTCAAAACAGTAGCTAAACCACCATTTCTCATATCAGCGGCCGATTTAAAATCGTCCAGAAAAAAGTGGATACCCAATGCAGGACGTTTTCTGTAGTCATTTTGTCCAAATGAGCTTAAAAACAAGCCAATTGCAAGGAATGATAATAAGATTTTCTTCATAAAAGTTAGTTTTCTAAATCGGAACAAAAATACTCGCTTAGTTCCAAAACTTAAAATATTTTACCCACATAATTCAAACTAAATGGGTTATCTCAAAGACAGCTAAAATGCCGTTAATGCTGCAATATATGCTTTTATAGTGGCGTGCCGGGCCGATTAGCTAGTCAGAAGGGCAAAAAAACAGCCGGAATGGCCTAAATCCTCGTAAACTAATGATACCAAAATGCTATCTGCCACTGATCAGAAATAGCTTTTAAAACCTGAACAGACATGGTATACAGCTATTTTTTTGCAAAATACTTATCCCGTAAAACCTTGTCTTCCCCATATATATCTGAATAAAACTGGATCTTTCCATTTTTTCCCTCGCAGGAAAAATAACGGATAAAGAGGGGTACCGAAGCCCTCACTTCGATGCGATGCCGTTCCTTATGAGCGATCCAGTTTACAATTGAGTCGGTATTATAATGCATCCCCTCCGTCCCATTATGCAGTGTACTATCATTTCGGGCAATAAAGAAGGCCAGTTTCTGCCATTCCTGCACCCGAACACAACCATGGCTCAATGCACGAGTTGCATTTTTGAACAGATAACGCTCGTTGGTATCATGCAGATAAACGGCATAGGGATTATTGAAATTGAATTTCATTACACCCAATGCATTGTTATCACCACTTTCCTGCATCACCTTAAAAGGTATTCCTTTAGAATATTTAGCCCAGTCCACTTCAGCAGCATTAACGGCCTCCCCTTTCCCATTCAGCAATTTCAGTCCGATTTTGTTTAAGTAGTTGGGATTATTTTTCAGTCTAGGTAAATACGATTTTGCAATGATGCTTGTGGGCACTGTCCAGGTAGGATAGGTTACCATATCGGTTATCTGGCTATTGAGTAAGGGTGTTCGGGTATCGGGTTTGCCGCAAATGATCTTCGACAACAAGGCAATCGTATCATGGTTGATCACCTTCAGATAAAACCCCGGAAGGTTTACCCAAATATATTTTTCGGGCATTTTATCCGGAAGCTGTTTATAACGGTCAAGCGTAATTGCTATCCGCTTATACCTTTCAGCATCACTGATATTGAGTGTTCTGATCAGTACGCTCGACAGTTTCCCATCTACCGTCAACCCTTTCAATTTCTGGTATTTACTGATGGCTGATCTCAATTGGGCAGTATCAGGAAGTTGCCCATTATTGTCCATCAAGCCGCTTTCACTCAGCCTTTTTTGAAGGGTTTTGATAAAAATCAAAGAATCTTTGGGATCATTCTTCCTGTATGGATAATTCACATAGGTATATACCTTATTGTCCATGCTGTCGAGAAAGGCCGGTATCCCATTTTTCAATTCCCAGTAATCCTTGTTCTTGGGTTGCAGGGAATTGAACAAATTTTTCAGCAAGGGCTTGGCCATCAGGGCGGTTAACTGATCAGAAAAATATGTTTCAGCCAGAGCCGTATCGCTGCTCAGCGTAATGCTATCGGGTTGCAGGCGTCCTTGTTTCAGGTCGTGCACAATATGCATAAACCCATCAGTTAGCAAGAGGTCGGCCCGGGTCCATTGTGCCGGATCCATGCGCAACAAAGAATCGGAGTTTAATCTAGTTCTTAAATTTTTCAGGTGTTGATAATGATAATCGTCTCTGAAAAGCCCATCCAATACTGCATTTTCAACATACTGATAAAGGCTGTCGCTGATCGGTTCCCATTTGCCTTTGCCACTCCAGATCGGTGAAAAATTATTGCTGCTGTAAAATAATTTCGTGGCATTCGAAAAACTTAAACGGGTACTGTCGTCCAATTTTCCCTCATGCAGCTCTGCAAAATCCAGTGAGGCTTTTATATCATCAGCTACCCGATCATTTATTTTTGCCGGATCAGCAATCAGTGCCTGATCATTTTTTTGAGATGCATTATTGCATGAAAAAAGAAAAACACTAAATAAGCAGGAGCCTATCAGGAAGTATATTTTCATTCGTTGTGGCATAATCAGGATCAAAATTTGTACCTTGATTCAGGTATTCAGCTGAGGACTTCAGAAGCACAATCTATGAACAAGATAATACATCAACTTCAATTACTGTTTGTTTTCGGACTTGTTTTTTTATGCACCGGAATCAATTGCCAGGGTCAGCAATCTGCTTTGAATAAGTATGGATTAAGGGTGATCAGCCAGCAAGCCGATTTGGCTTTGAGTTGTAAGGATGCCCCTCAAAAGAATATGACCGATCTGAGGAACCGAATTCCTGGTCTGGTACTTGACCTGCGATATGCCGGCACAAACAATTTTATGCATCAAAAATTATATCCTCCAACCCGAACCAGTTATATGCGGAAAATAGCCGCTGATTCTTTGGCCGGGGTACAACAGGTATTGAATCGATCGGGACTCGGTTTAAAAATATTTGATGCTTATCGCCCCTATTCCGTGACCGAGGCCATGTGGGAACCGATCAAAGACGATCGCTATGTAGCCGACCCGAAGAAAGGAAGCGGACATAACCGTGGCATTGCCGTAGACCTTACCATCATTGATCTGCACAGCGGAATAGAACTACCCATGGGAACAGGTTTTGATAATTTTAGCGATACCGCTCATCAGGGATTTTTGGGGTTGCCGGAAGCCACCCTAAAGAACAGGCTGCTGTTGAAATCGCTGATGGAATTACATGGATTCAAGGCACTGGATACCGAATGGTGGCATTTCAGTTTACCGAATGCCAGTGATTATGAATTGCTCGACCTTGACTTCAAAACATTAAAAAAAATAAGCCGCTATGCTCAATGAAAGTTTATCCAAAATATTTGAGATCAACCTCAATAAATTAGCCGAAGAGATCAGCTTATACCGGGATGAAGATAATTTATGGGTTATCCGCAACCAGATCAGCAATTCATCTGGGAATCTTTGTCTGCATTTGCTGGGCAATCTGAATCATTTTATCGGGGACGCACTTGGCCATTCCGGTTATGTTCGGCACAGGGAAGATGAATTCAATTTGAAGAATATACCGCGGCAGGATCTGTTACTCAATATCGACAATTGCAAACTGGTTGTGCTCAATACACTCAAAAATCTTACCCAGGCAGATCTTGATCATGATTTTCCGTTAGAAAAACATGGAGAGATCGTGAGCACAGAATATATGTTACTACACCTGTTAGGTCATTTAACCTATCATATCGGGCAGATCAATTATCACCGCAGGCTTACCGAATAATTTCAGCGTTTGATCAATCATCCACCTCTACATCTGTAAATCCACGGGTAGCATCATGCCATGGGAATGATTCTGAATTCTTGGATGTTTCCCAATAGAATTTTGAACGGGGCTTATTATAATTCCCGATCTCATTCATTTCTGCGGCATCGTACAAGCGGCCATTGACCATGGTGTATAAAATAGATTCGGTGTTGTAAATATTATCCAGCGGATTATTATACATCACCAGTAAATCGGCGAGCTTACCGGCTTGCAGGGAACCGATCCAGTCGTCGAGGCCCAGACTGATCGCAGGATTGATGGTTGCTGTTTTAAGTGCATCCATATTGCTCATGCCTCCTTGTGCCATCATCCAAATTTCCCAGTGTGCACCAATGCCCTGTATCTGTCCATGTGCACCCATATTCACTTTTACGCCGGCCTCTACTAATTTTTTCAAAGTTTGAGATACCTGGATATGTCCGTTCTTATATTCCTCTTCGGGCAACATGGTACGGAAACGGCTGCGCGGATCGATCACCGCACGGGGTGTGAAGCGCAACAATCTTTCCTTCTCCCAAACATTGGTATGCTGGTACCAGTAATATTCTCCGCTGGGCGCACCATAGCAAACGATAAGCGTTGGCGTGTAGGCTGTTTGAGAATTTTTCCAAAGCTGGATTACATCATCATATAAAGTAGCCACGGGCAGATTATGTTCAATGGTGGTATGTCCGTCCATGATCATGCCCAGGTTATGGTTATAAAATGATCCTCCTTCAGGCACTACTTCCATCTGCAATTCTCTTGCCGCTTGTATCACCATTTGGTTCTGTTCCCTGCGGGGCTGGTTATAACTCTTTACGCTGAAAGCACCATAGGCCTTTGTTCTGCGTAAGGCACTTCTGGCATCATCGATATTATTGATCACGGCTTTGAAATCACCATCGGCGCCATACAAGATAGTACCGGTGCTGAATACACGCGGACCCACCATGAGCCCGGCCTTGATCAGTTCACTTTGTGCAAATACCATTTCAGTATTGGCCGAAGGGTCGTGCATGGTGGTAACCCCATAAGCCAGGTTGGCATAATAAGGCCAGTGCTTTTGAGGGGTTATTCCTGACCGGAAATGATTCCCGTGCGCATGCGCATCAATGAATCCGGGCATGATGGTCTTTCCGGTGCAATCGATCTGCTTTGCTCCGGAAGGAATGGCGATATCGGATGATCTTCCTACGGCCTTGATCAGATTACCTTCTACCAGTACGGTTCCGTCTTCGATCACTTCGTTGTTATTCATGGTAATGATCCTGGCATGGGTAAAAGCAAGGGTGCCCTGTGGTTTATCGGCTTTAACCACCAAGCCTGCATCGATCCCTTTTTCCGGCATCTTAAATGCAGAATCAGGATTATTGGCGATGAACTCGAAGCGCTCATTTAAATTGATAGAATAATATTGATCACCGAGGGTATAATGGATCTGTTTGTTATCGGCACTCCAATGCAGGTTGATGCCCGCATCGCGTGAAACTTTTTTTACCGGGAATCCGCTGGCGTTGGCGCCCAGTTCAATGGTTTTTCCGGTATGCGGGAAAGCCGCAACATATACTTCATGCAGGTCTACAAAAGCTACCCAGTTATCATCGGGCGATACTGTGAACTGGCTTCCATAAGTTGATTTGAAAATAACGCGTTCATCCGTTCCATTCAGTTTACAACTGCCGAACGAACTCCTGTTGAGCTGGTAATACAATCTGTCGCCCTTGGCATTGAACTTGGGTGCATCACCATTTTCGGTAACAAAAACAGGATTGGCTCCGCTGGCATCCATGGTATAAATTCCGGGCTTAACGCTAAAGGTTACACCCAATACTAAATCGCCACCGTCTTTTTCATAAGCGATCATTTTCCCATCGGGAGAAAAAGCAGGTGTTCTGTAAATTCCTTTGCTTGTATTTAATTTCTGTGGTTTTGCGCCAGCATTGAAAGCCAGTTTGCAAATAGACCCCATGGCCGTATCATTCCAGGTAACATACACAATGGTTCTGCCATCGGGAGAGAATGCTGGTTCTGATTCGGGATCGGTACCATTTGTAAGCCTTTCGGGTTTACCATCAGGCAATTGTTTTTTCCATAGATAACCCACCGCATTGAACAACATCCACTTCCCGTCGGGTGAAGTAACAGCATTGCGGATCACATGCACATTGATATCATCGGGATTGATGTTCTGTTTGTAACGCACTGCATCAGTGATTCGTTTTTTTACTTCACAGCTGAACGGAATGTCGACAGCCTTATTTACGCCATTTACGTCTACCCGTACCAGTTTACCCTTGCTCCATATCACGATCTGCTGATCGCCTGGCATCCAGGAAAATCCGGTATAGGCACCAAATGTGGTCCAGGCTTCCTGTTGGTCTTTGGATAACTGATCGTACACAGGCCATTCTTCACCCGTGTTCAAATTGCGAAGCATGAGTACCGATTTTGTATGGATACGTTTTACAAAAGCAAGCAGGTTTCCATCATGTGATATCTGTGGCCGAACAGCGCCTCCGGGGCCACCCGTAACCATTTCACTGATCCCTTTTTCACGATCGTATCTTTTGATCACAAAGATCTGGCTATTGGGATCCTTATTGTATTGAAAAGACCCCCCGGGATAAACATCTTCGCTATAATACACATAACGGCCATCGGGAGAAACAGAAGGTTCATTCAGGTCTTGCTGATCATTTTTCCGTGGAGTAAGTTGTAATCCGTCGCCACCACTGATATGGTACATCCATAATTCTCCGGCACCCAGTGAGCGGCCTGAAGTAAAATGTTTTCGGGTGATGATATATTGTCCGTCGGGTGTCCATACCCCATTATTCACCAACCTGAAATTTTCTTTGGTAATCTGTTTGGCATGACTCCCATCGCGGTCCATCACCCATTCATTATCGCCGCCACCTGCATCTGAGGTGAAGAGGATCTTATTTCCGTCCGGACTAAACCTGGGTTGTACTTCCATGGCAAGGTTCTGCCGCAGGATCTTTGCAGGGCCACCGGAAATGGGAATGGAATAAATATCGCCCAGCATATCAAACACGATCTCTTTTCCATCGGGTGATACATCCAGACTCATCCAGGTTCCTTCCTGAACGGTAAAACTCACTTCTTTAAAAGGTCCATCAGGATTATTGACATCCCATTTCTTTTTATCGTCTTTTTTATCCTGGGCATATGTAAAGCCTGTGATGCAAACAGCAAGTACAGCAAGCAGTGTTCTGGCAGTCATGGAAAATGATTTAATAATGAAGGATGAAGGTATTAAATTGAACTGAAACCATTGATGGCAAATATCAATAAGCATGCAACGGAAAACTAAGGAAATAAGAGTGTCTTAATAAGATATGACCAGTTTATAAAACCCTTGGTATATTTTGTTCCAGCAAAAGCAGATCGGCCAGCACGATTGCTGCAACTGCTTCCAGCACTACTGGCACCCTCAGTGCGATACAGAGATCGTGACGGCCTTTCACAGAAAATTTTTCAACCTGATTGGTTTCCCAATTCAGAGAAGATTGTATGGCCGGTGTGGAAGAAGTTGGTTTTACGGCAATTCTAAAAACCAGTTCATTGCCATTGGTAATGCCGCCAACAATACCACCTGCGTGGTTGGTCTTTGTTTTACCGGCGCTGTCGATGATGGCATCATTGTGTTCGCTGCCAAACATTTTTGCCGCTGCAAACCCTGCCCCAAATTCGATGGCTTTCACCGCGGGAATGGCGAATACGGCATGGCTGATGAGTGATTCGGCTGAATCAAAGAATGGTTCACCCAAACCCACTGGCAATCCATTCACTTTGCAATCGATGATGCCCCCGATGCTATCCTTTGCAGCGATTGCTTTTTGCAATCCTTTTTCAATATCAGATTCACCACCAATTTCAAGAATAGAGGATTCAATTTTTATGCCCTGCATTATTTTTTTTGCGATCACGCCTGCGGCTACCAAACAAACTGTTAGTCTTCCACTGAAATGTCCGCTACCTCGATAGTCTTCAAAGCCACCTGCTTTTTTATTTGCAGTAAAATCGGCATGGCCGGGGCGAGGGATGGCCCGTTGTTTTTCATAATCGGCCGAGCGGGTGTTGGTATTTTCAAAAAGAATGGTGAGGGGCGCTCCGGTTGTTTTTCCATTGAACAATCCGGTTTTGAATTGAGGAATATCCGATTCTACCCGTGGGGTGGCTCCTTTTCCTCCGCCTTTTCTGCGTTCAATGTCGGTGATAAAATCATCGGCGCTAAGATCGAGGCCTGCCGGACAACCATCAATGGTAAGTCCTACACAATCGCCATGCGATTCGCCAAAAATATGAACCCGGAAAAGGCGACCAAAGCTATTCATGCGATGAATGATTTATTTGTTGAAAGATATGGAGCATGGTTTCCCATCAACTGTTTAAAGATAAAGATAGTTTAGCACCCAGTGATTCCAGATCATGAAAAAAACCGGGATAGGATTTTTGAATGGCCTCTGCCGCTTCAATACTGGTTTCGCCGGAAGCCTGTAGTGCAGCGATGGCGCAAGACATGGCAATACGATGATCATGATGCGAATGTACCGTTGCTCCAGTTACTGGGCCTCCCCCATGTACCAGCATCAGATCATCTTGTAACTCAATCTTAACGCCCATTTTTCCGAAACCTTCCTGCAGACTGTGGGCACGATCACTTTCTTTATGTGCCAGTCGCCCCACTCCCTCGATCACGGAGATACCGTTGCAATAAGCAGCCAGTGCCACCAGCGGAGGAAACAGGTCGGGACAATCAGTAGCGTCTATTTGAAAGGGCTTACCCTTGAAAGCTGCAGGTCGCAGCACACTGATCTCATTTTCTGAAACAGATAATTGCACGCCGCATTGCATCAGGGCTTGCAGGATCGTTTTATCGGCCTGGGCAGAGAATACATTCAAGCCGGTTACCGTAAC
>Ga0194060_10003629_pt1 | contig 10862 bp, 6 predicted proteins | sample SepL225m_MetaG_FD_163427 | JGI IMG/M metagenome (GOLD analysis project Ga0194060, IMG submission 163427) | Anoxic zone freshwater microbial communities from boreal shield lake in IISD Experimental Lakes Area, Ontario, Canada - Sep2016-L222-5m | ecosystem: Environmental > Aquatic > Freshwater >... | reverse complement strand
TTCCAGAGGTTTTGTGCCTGGGCCAGGGCCTCGTTCGCAGCGGCGTTTGGGTTGCTACCCTGAATTGCGCTTGCCACAGCGGGGACGGACTTGGCATGTTCCGGCTGCGGCGCAGAGGCAGCGCCGCGCACTACCGGCAAGGGCTCCTTCAGGCTGTGCGGTGCAAGCGCCGGCTCCATACGCAGCGCCATGGTGGGCGCTAAAGGCAATGGGTCCGAAGACGACCTTGAGGCGGGACGGGCATCGGCCCGAGGTGCGGGCTCAATGCTTTTCCTTGGCGGCGCTGACACGGCCGTTTCTGGCGTCTCCAGCAAGGCCACGGGCTCGATGCGTGGTGCAGAGGCGGGCGCAGCGGGTGGTGCCTCGGCTGTTGCCACGACAAAAGGAGCCGAGGCCGGCGCTTGCACCGGCTTCACCCCACGATCCTGTGATTGCCACCACCATCCGCCAAGGGCCAACCCTGCTACGACCAAGGCGACCCCAGCAAACCGCCAGCGCGTTGAGGCAGCGCTGGTTCGGGCCTTGGAGGACACTCCCGCCGGCACGGTGGCAGTTCCCAGGCGCAGTCCGATGTGGTTGCCGGCAGTCGCCCGGTCTGGGGCAGAATTCTGGCGTTGGTCCAGATCCCGCAGCACCTTGTTGATGACGCTCACTCGCCAACTCCCAGACTACTGCCCACTCGGCTGCGGATGTGCCAGCGCCGCATCAGGCTTTGCAGCCACAGGCGCCAGCGCGCAGAGCTTGGCGCAACACCGGGCGTGTCTTCGGCCGCCAGACGGACATGCTCAGCGTTGACCCGGTGCAGGTTCTCGCCATACGCCAGCATCAGACACTTATGAGCCAGCACATTGACCATGCGCGGCACGCCTCGGCTGCAGCGCGCGATAGCCGCCGCCGCCTGGGGTTCAAACACATGGATATCGGTATCCCCATTCAGCGCCGCCCTGCTCAACCGATGCTCCAGATACAGGGGTACGCGCATTGGCAACATGGGGCCCAGATACTCGCTGAATGTGATGCGCTGCAGCAGTTGGCGAATCTCGGGATGCGCCAGCTTGACATCGAGTTCGGGCTGCCCCAGCAGAACCAACTGCAGGAGTTTGCGCTTTTCCGTTTCGAGGTTGGACAGCAACCGCAAACTCTCAACCGTGCGCAAGGGAATCGCTTGCGCTTCATCAATACAGACCACCACCCGCCGACCGGCCTGATTGTGCGCCAGCAAACTGGCCTGAAGGGCGTTCAGCACCCCATGCCGGGTCACAGGCAGCGGCAATTCCACGGCCAACTCCTGGGCCAGCGCCATCAGCAGGTCATTGGCGCCCATGTCCGGGTTGGGGATGTAGGCCGTTACACATTCACCCTGCAGGGTCTTGAGCAGTTGGCGGCACAACAGCGTTTTGCCGCAACCCACCTCGCCTACAATTTTCAAAAACCCTTCGCCACCGCGCAACGCCACCAGCAGCGTATTCAGCGCGGCCTGAGCCGCCTCGTGCGGGTAGAAAAAATCGGTATCGGGCGTGATCGAAAAAGGGGCTTCACGCAGCGAAAAAAACCCCTCGTACATTACTTTTCCGCAGCGCCATCCACCCGCACGATCCGCGCACGGGTGACGTCCATCTCGTCCAGAGCAGCACGCGAACGTCGGGTCTGAGCTTCCCAGTCTTCGGCCGTGCGAATGATGGTGGGCTTGATGAGTACCACCAGTTCCTTCTTGCGCCCCGAGTTGGCCTTGTTTCCCAACAGGGAGGAGAAGAACGGTGTGTTGGTGGAACCTGGCAGACCGGAGGCGCGGCGGTTCGACTCCATTTGCATCAGGCCCCCGATGGCCACGATATTGCCGTCCTGAATGCGCACGATCGTGTCCGATTCATTCACCGAGCGAGATGCCAGCGGAAGCTGGAAGTTTCCTGTGGTCCCGAGACTAATTTGCATATTCTTCTCGGTGATGGATGTGACCGACGGTCGAATATGCAGGGTGATGTTGTTGCCAGAATCGATCTGGGGCATCACATCCAGCGCGATACCGGAAAATATGGACGAAAACTCGGGCGTGGGTGTCGAGTTGGTGATCGCGTTATTCGTTCCCGTGGTGTTGGTACCGTTCGAGGTGCTGTTAAAGCCGGTGACAAAATACTCATCCGTACCGACCTTGAGCAAGGCTTTCTGATTGTTCATCGTCGCAATGCGCGGACTGCTCAAAATCTGCACATCGCCGCGTGTTTCCAGAAAACCCAGCACCGCCTGAAATCCTTCGGTGGCCAAGGCCAAGCCAAACAGCCCCCCAGCGGCATTGGGCAGCGAAAGTGCACTCGCTACCGACGTCCCCCCCGCAGGGAAACCGGGTACTTTGCTACTCACCCCGTTGATCAGCACATTGTTGGCGGTACCGCCACCCACCACGCCCATGACGGCAGTGGTGTTGCCGCTATTGCGCAAACCGGCCCAATCGATTCCACTCTGGAACCCGTCGCGGAGTTCAACTTCAACAATTTTGGCCTCCAGCATGACCTGACGCTCCACCGCCATCTGAGCCGCTTTCAGAAATTTTTCGACTTCCCGCAGCTCATCCGGCATGGCTCGCACCACCATCAGACCTGCTTGCGGACTGGTGATGACATTGCGTGCACCCGCGACGCTTGTCCCGGAGCGTGTCACGGTGGTCGAGGACGTCAGCGTGGACTGACCCAAGACAGGGCTAGTGCTGGTGACCGTTCCCGACACCTTGGTTTTGGGCTTGCAGGCCCCAGCGTCAGAATCCGCACCAATGATCGAACAGACCGATGCGGTGAGTTCCTCCCAGAGATCGGTGGTTGACGAGGTTGTCACCGAGCTGCTGTCGCCCTGCGAGGTGGTCGCAGCCGGGCGTCCAGAGCCCAACAACCCTGAATTACTACTGGAACTGCCGGCAGGCATGGTTCCCGCGGACACCCTCAGATCGCTTTTGCCATCGCGCGTTGCGTGCGGGTAGTTAATTGAAAAAATGCGCGTCTGTAGCGACTGGGAGTAGATCGTGATGCGATTACCGTCCACCTTGAAGTCGTAACCATACACGTCCCGGATGGCTTCGAGCGCTTCAAAGATGGTTACTTTGCGCAGTGTGATGGACAACTTGCCAAAAACATCCGGGTGCACCAGCAAGTTGTAAGGCGTATCGACCACGAGCGCAAGAAACACCTCGCGCGCTTGCGCATTGTTAACCTGCAGATCAATCTTGGGCTCTGGCGCGGGCCTCACTGGCGCAGGGGCGGGGGCAGGCTCCGCCAAAGCGTCGCTGATACGGGCCGGCACGGCAGCGGGCTTGGGCTGCAGTTTCGCGGTCGGCAGATCCTCGCGCACCGTCTGCGTCACATCGTCAAATTGAAGCGCTCGCTGGTTGGCACACGCCACCAGCAGGCTCGCGGCCAATAGCAGCGGGACGGACTTCAAGGTTCGGTACAAATCAAACATGGTCACAGTATGCGTCATGGTTTGGAGTCCTTGGGTTCTGGCGAGGGTTTGCGCTGGATTCCTGAGAATCGCTGCAGCTTGCGAACTTCTTTACCACTGCGCAGCCAAATCTCCGTCTCTGAAATACGCACGATGCGGTAGGTGCCGATCGACTGACCGACCCCGTACAAGCGCGTGCCATTCACAAGGAAGGGCTTACCGTCGCGTACCACCACCGCAATGCCTTCGTCACCCCAGGGCACATCGGAAGTACCCGCGGCCAGCGGCATGGAGGCTTGCGCTGGCGGCTGGGTGGGATCACGCAGGTCTTGCGCAAACACCGCACCGCCCGCCACCAAGGCAAACACGACACAGACCCAACGGGTTGTCAGGCAGGTTTTCATAGGGGTTGCACTCCCAGCACGAACACCTGCAGGGTGAGCTCGGGAGGCAGCACCTCACTCTTGAGTGCCATGGAGCCCCAGCGCAAGGCCGGTAGTGCAGTTTCCAACTGCTGCACATAGCGCACCAGTTCGGCGTAGGGTCCGCTGATACGCAGTTCCAGCCCTTTGCGAGTCATACCGGCCGGCAGCGCACCAGCAGAAACGGCTGCGCCCGCCGCTGCTGCGGGGGCAACTTCGGTTTGCAGTGTCTTCAGTCCCAGCAAGGTCAGACCCGGCTGACTGCGCAGGAACTGCACCAGGACTTGCTCCAGATCTGGACCATTCTTGGCACGCGGCAACAAGGCGCTGATGTCTTCGTTCAACGCATCCAGGCGCGCATTGGCCGCAGCAATATCATCGCGCACTGCCTTGCTGGGATCCACCGGCTGCGCGACCACCTTGAGTTCGTCCCGCAAGCGGCCCAACTCCGCGGCCTGCGCTGCAAACTGCTGCACCAGCTTTTTATTGGACGCCATCAACGGAGTCAACCACAACATATCGGCAAGCGCCAGGCCGCAGGCAATGACTGAAAGAAACAGGAACACGCGTTCCCGCAAACTCATCGCGTCTATCTTGACCAGCATGGCCTCCATTCGCAACTTGAAGTCTTTCACGACTTGGCTCCCGCGTCAGTTGCCGAAGCCGCGCGCGCAGGGGAAGGAGGGGGTTCCTGGTTGACCAACTTGAAGGACCACACCGGTCGCGGCGATGCTTTCACCGATGAGGCACCCCCAACCTGAGCCGCAGCGCTCGCCCCGATCAGGACGTCCACCACCCTGGCCTGTACCTCGGTCTTGTTTTCGACCGTCACCGCCGACAGCTTGAGGTCCCGCATCAGCGGGTAGGTTGCAAGTCGGACGACCCACTCGTTGAGCGCAGCGGTTTCCAACGTGAACCCGCTCACATCCAGGCGGCCACGGTCCACCGCCAGCGCGGTCATCCACACCGAGGGAGGAATGCTGCGCGACAGCATCAGCATGCGATCGGAGTGACCTTCCCCAGGCTTGAACATGCCCTGTTTGACGGCGTCATACAGGGTTTCGCGTTGCGTTACGGCACCCTGGCGCTCCTGCAATTGGGCAACCAGCGCCGGGCTCAAGGGCGCCGCGTTGGCCCGACTTTGGGTAATGGCGGTCTTGAGGCTGGCAATTTCTGCGGCCTGGGTTGCGGTGGTTTGACGGTAGCTGAGACTGGACTGCTCCAGGTTCCATATCCAGGCCGCTGCCAATGCCCCACCCAGCACGACAAAAACACCCAGGGCCTGCACCAGAGTCAGTGCGGAAAACCGTTGCCTGACGGGCCTCAACGTTGCTGTGCAGAGATTGATTTGCTGGGTCATGGTGACTCCATCACGCAGCGCTGGCGTCATCGCGCAGCAACAGGCCCAACAGGGGAAGGCAATAATTCAGATCCGCATCTGGCAGACCCGCCAATCCCGGGAAAATTGCGCCCAAGTCGATGGCGGTGACAGACTGTCCGATTTCCCGACTGAGCCAGGTGGCCAACTCCGCAGAGCGCTCCCCGGCGTGCACGCGCAGGCCCGACAGGGGCAGGCTGGACCAGGAGCGGTCCCACAAATCCAGGGAGCGTTGCACCTCCACCACCAGGCGCTGCGCACGATCGGCATCGGTTTGTTCGGCCGATGCTCCCCCCAGGCCAGATGCGGTGCCCGCATAGTCAGGCACATATTCGGTCACGGGGGTATAGCCATCAGGCGCCTCGGCAAGTGCAGGCTCGGCCTGCGTCCAAACCATCGTCAAAAACCCTTCAGGCAGCTCCAGTCGGCGGGTGTAGTACAGCTCGCCATTGACGCTGATGGTGACCAGGGCATGCTGCGCATCGGTCACCAGCAGGGCCGCGTCGGCCCGCCCGGTCGTGCCCGCTTTGTGAGTCAGCGCCGTCTGCAGGTTGCGCTGGCAGGTTTCCTGGATATCGATGACCGTCACAGGCCAATCCATTTCACCCGCCAGATCCAGGGCGGCACGAACATGAACGGTCTTTGCAGCGACCACAAACAGTTGCGGATTGGTCTTTTGCTGCCCGTCACCGGTAAACAGCACATCCAGCGTGAGATCGTCGAGGTGGACATCCACCATGTCCCGGATCTGGTAGCGCGCTGCTGATTTGAGCTCCTCGGGAGGCACGGCGGGCGCTGGAATCTGGAGAAAGTGGTACTGCTCTGGGCGCAGCATGACGCTCGCGCCAATCCCCGTGAGATGCAGCGCTTCCAGGCGGGCGATGAACGCCTCCTGGGTGTCAGAGCCCTGGCGCTCCACGCCCAACTTCACCACATCAAACGTCCCATCTCCCCTGGAGCGGGCACGCACGAAAGCAAGCGTCTGGTTTGACCATGACACCACCAACTGGTCGCGCGAAGACCTGCGTTGCCAGGGCCAGTGCATGGTCAGACCAACTCCTGCAGAAAAAGAGGGGGGAAAACGGTGTTCAGCGGGATCATGCGTTAAGGAAATGGAATTTCAAGCCGCTCTCATTTTAGTAGCTGTTTGCGCAATTGCAGCGGGGGCTGATGTCGCATTTGACACTAATCTGCAGCCACCCAGTCGCTTAATAGTTTTCCCGGCGGTAGATCAGTGGGCTTTTGAAGACGCCGAAGGTGGCGCTTCCGGTGGAACTAGGAAGGTAGCTCGGCGCATTGATTGAAAAGGTGGTTATGCATTTCGGTGCGGGTGGCGTCACGGCCACTCTGGAGAAAACCAGGGTGCGGGCGCCGGCACTGACAGCGACGGGCGCAATGTCGGGGGTCTTGACCACGGCACAGGTGGCATTGCTGGCAACCAAGTTGCCGCCCGGCGAAAGCGCGCTGCTGAACGATGTCACGCTATCGGTCAGGCTGGTTACCCAGTTCGTCCCGTTGTAGTACTGCACCGTGGCCGTCAGCGGCAGTTGCAGTCGCTCGGACCCATACATATTGGGAATACTGATGCGCCCACTGACCACGCGGACACCCCCCTCGATTGACGTGGTGGTTGGGTTGGCTGTTCGCCGTGAGTTGGCCTCGCCATCTGACGCATTGATATAGATGTTGGTGGGGGCTGTGGGCGTGGTGGTGAATGTGTATTTTTCAGCCGCTTCGGTCCGCGCTCCCGACACAAAGGCCGACATGCTGGCCACTGCCAACGCTCCTGCGCCGCTCGGTGCACTGGTGGTGCCAAGCGCACCGTAAGGGGTCAGCACCGCCGTTTTGGAAAACCCAGCGGTCGTATCGTAGTTCACGGTCGCATTGCCGCTGGCGTTCATGGCGGTGACGCTCAGATTGAATGTTTGACCCGAGTACACGATGCCGTTAAAAGTCGATGGGCACAGTCCATCGGGACACGCCATTGGAACACCGCTGATCTGGTCAACGACCGTATCAAAGTGGTCAGGGTAGAACCTTCCAACGGCTCCTGTGGTTTTCCCGGTAACGTCGCCGGCACCCAAGTAGTCTCCGTCCCGTATGGAGGGTGTCATTGTGATGATGCCGACCTCATCCCAACTCAGGTCAGTTGCAGTGGCAATGCCCCCACTGAATGCGCCAAAGCTGCCTGCAAGGTCCGGCGGCGACACCATCGACGACACATAGTTGTCGACGCTCAGCAAAACGCTCTCTGGACCGCCATAGGCCACGTTCTCCTTGCCAAAGTTGGGCGTGCAATCGGTCGGCGTCGACGTGCAATTGATGGTGGTTCCCGCATCGGCCTTGGTCTTTCCGCTCAGGGTCAATGCCGTGACAGTCGCTGAAAAAGCTTGTCCGGCTTGAACGAATGCGGTGCCGCTCGCTGTGGTTGCGCCCGGATTGTTTCCGGGGCTGGCAATCGCTGCGGTGGCGCACGACCCCGCAGCATAGGTGGTGCATTTGACACCGGTCACCACAAAGCCTGCAGGGCGTACGACAAACGGATTGCTCTTGCCAACCTGGGTGGTCGCAACGCTGTTACGCATGTACAACTCGATCTGCCCCACATCGGCGTAAGTGAAGGTGTAGGCCGTCGCAATTGTGGGGGATCCTGCGGCAAATGTGAGACTGGTGGCGGTAGACCAAACGGTGGGTTGTGCTCCATTTCCGGTGCACAAGGGCAAAGCAGCAGCCGTGGCAGTGAACGTAGCCTGCACACCGGCGTTGGCAATGGGGTCATGGCAGGTCAGGCCAAATTGTGTGGTAACTGTTGTCGACGAGCTGGAACTCAACTTGGTGGGAACCCCTGAGGCATTTACCGCGGTGATATAGATTGCCGTCTTGGCTTGACCCGCAACCATGGACGACCAATTTGCATAACTACAGGTTTGCGCGGCGTTTCCAATAGCAATACCATCGACACAGGTTCCACTGGTGAAAATAAAGTAGGGGATGAAATTTCCGCTGGAAAAGCTTGCGGTGTTGTTGCCCGTGTTGGGGTCGTTGCCGGTGCTCGACAGTGTCGCCGTGTTCGTAACGCTGCCTGTCACAGTGGCTCCTACGGCGGCAGTAATGACCAGGTTAGGCGCAGAGGCACCCACGGCAAGCGTACCCGTCCAGGTGCAGGTGACATTCTGGCTCGGTGCACTGCAAGCCCAGCCCGATGATCCGCCCCCACCCGATATATAGGTCAGCCCATTGGGCAGGGTATCCACGATTTGAGCAGAGCCCGAAAGTGCATCGGGACCGTTATTGGTTGCCCGCAAGGTGTAGTTCGTGGTTGCACCTGGTACCAGGGTCGATTCACCGGTCTTGGTTAAGGCCAGATCAGTATTCGGAATAGAGTTGCCCACACACACGTCATCAATGTGCCAATAGCTCTTGTCGTACCCGCTCCCGGCAACCTGGCGGAAACGCAACCGGAAATTCGCATGTGTCGCGTCGCCAGGCAGCACAAACGATGCGTTGTAGACTGTGCCTGCAGCGGCCGATCCAGGATAGGTCGCCAACGTGGTCCAGGCCCCGGTGCTATTGAGGTATTCGGCCACCAGATCCTGCCCGCTGATCGGATCTAACGCAGAGGTGGTGCCGCTTCGCACCCAGTACGTGATGTTGCCGCTGACCCCGGTCATGTTGGTCTTGAAGGTGGAGGCGGTGACATAGCCCCATCGCAAATCAAGTTCGTGCCCCGCTGATTGAAAGGCCAGGGTACCAATCTTGGCATCACCAATATTGCCCGACACATAACTCTCGGCCGTGATGCTCCAGCGCCCCAACCCTGCCTCGAAGTTGTCGCAAAAAGCGCCGACGAAGCTTGGCCCCGTGGTGGCACGAATCACGACATCGTCCATGTGCCAATAGTCGTACCCCACGACCCCCGGCGCACCACCAGAACCTGAACGTCCACTTCCGGAGGGTTGGTAAAACCGCATCTTGAAATTGGCATGCAATGCGTCAGGCGGCAACTCGATGACCGGCGTGAAAATCTGTCCATCGCACAGGGCCGCAGAAGGGCTGGAAGGGTACTGCGCCAGAATCTTCCAGGTGTTGTTGCTGGCGTAATATTGAACAAGGTAGTTCTCACCCACCGCTTCCGGGCACTCGCTGAAGGTGTCACGCCCTCGGCGCATCCAGAAACTTAGTTGCGCTCCCGATTTCCCAGCCAAAGAAACGACAGGACTGTCCACCGACACGGTGGACCAGCGCGTGAACATCGAGCGCGAAGCATTAGCGCGCGGGTTGGTGTAGGTATTGAATGGGGGTATGTCGCTGTCAATGCCTGCGCAACCGGTGTTGCCTGCAGCACCAGTGCAGTTGGTGGCACTTGCGGGTGTGACTGTCCAGCCATTGCCCAATGTGCCTGAGTTGGAGCGTTCAAAGTCATCACAAAACAAAATATCAGAAGCACCCGTGCAGGGTGATGTGACGAACGCATAGATCTGCCCCGTGAAATTGCCGTTGACGCCCACTCCGCCCAGTGGACCACCCCCAGAATTAATGGTGTCGTTGTCAACCAAATTCAAACCCAGGCTACCGGCGTTGCCCGAACTGGCCGTCACCGTGTAGGTGGTGCCGCTCCCGCTGACGCTTGTGATCGCTGTTCCAGTCGCACCACTCGACGCCACCAGCGCAAAATCAGCCGCATCCACACCGGTGACTGCCAAGTTGAAAACAACGGTCCAATTCACATTGCTTGCGGACTTTGCCGGGCTGAAGTCGGCCCGGTTGATCGACACGACCGCAGGCACCGGGCAAGCCGAAGTGGTGAACGTGGCATCGCTGCCGCTGGCTGTGCCGCCACCATTGACCGCTTTGACCCGAAAGTGGTAGAGCGTGTTGCAGGTCAATCCGGTAATGCTTGCCGATACCGCGCTATTGCTCGACCCGCTGGCCAACGGGCTCGCAGAAGCGGTAGCGGACGTACCATAGCCCGTAGTCAATCCGTAGTCGAACGTCACAACTGCGCTGGAACCCGCAGTGCTTACCGTGCCGTTGAGCGTGGCACCCGACACCGCGAGTGCAGTGGCCGGATTGGTCACCACGGTCGGCGGCGGACAGGCCGACGTAGTGAACGTCAGGTCAGACCCGTTGGTCGTACCTTTGCTGTTTGTGGCGGCGACCCGGAAATGGTAGAGCGTGTTGCAGGTCAGACCCGTAACCGCTGCGGATACGGAACTGTTACTGGCGTTACTGGCCAACGGACTCGTGCTGGCTGTGGCCGTGGAACCATAGGAAGTGGTCAGCCCATAAGCAAACGTCACTGTGGTGCTGCCCCCATTGCTGCTGACGGTGCCATTGAGCGTGGCGCCGCTAACCCCAATAGAAGATGCCGCATTGGTGGTCGCAGTGGGCGCAGAGGACGCACAAGGTGAAGTCCCCAGAATAGTGAAGCCAGTCAATTTGGTGCAGTTGGGGTGGCTCACGTTGTAATACGTGTTGCTCGTTGGGACCATCGCAGTGACGTCGGCCGTGTAGGTAATGGTGTTATTGTTTGCCGAGGCATTCAGGGTGCCATTCCAGCTGTTCGTTTGTGACACCGTCAAAGAACTGTTGGCTCCTTGCGTCCACACCGAGTTGTTGTTGCCGCTGTTCAGTTC
>Ga0194060_10003628_pt1 | contig 10862 bp, 12 predicted proteins | sample SepL225m_MetaG_FD_163427 | JGI IMG/M metagenome (GOLD analysis project Ga0194060, IMG submission 163427) | Anoxic zone freshwater microbial communities from boreal shield lake in IISD Experimental Lakes Area, Ontario, Canada - Sep2016-L222-5m | ecosystem: Environmental > Aquatic > Freshwater >... | reverse complement strand
ACCGAACCGCTGCCGGCGGCCATCCATCACGTCGTACGCAGCTTTGATCCCTGCATGGTGTGTACAGTACACTAGAGAAATATTCTTATAGAACAGGTAATTATATTGTGGTCATCTACTATTCATCTACAATCGTTACGCTTTATGGGTGATCCAATTCGTGCCTCTACGGTCACTATAGAGGGCAGACATCTTCTCCGTTTTATGACCAAGAAGGGTCTTGGTATCTATTCCTTGAGCGTCCCAAAGCATCTTGGCTAAGGTACGAATTTCATGGAAGGTTGGAGGGGTTCGATTTTGCGCAGGTACGGAAATGGAACAGCCAAACCCTGGTTCAATGACTTACAATTCAACGAAATAATCATGTAATTGTAAGGACGCTTTATGATCCCACGTTCAGCTGCTTCGCTTCTTGGCGAAGTTAGCACCGGTTACCCGGTCATCACGATCACCGGTCCACGTCAGTCCGGCAAGACCACTTTGGCACGAGCTGCTTTCGCTGACAAACCCTATGTGTCTCTGGAAACACCGGATGAGCGGGAATTCGCGGCGACCGACCCCCGCGGATTTCTGGCGCGGTGGCAGGATGGTGCCATCATTGACGAAGTCCAACACGTCCCAGCATTGTTTTCCTGGATTCAATCGGATGTGGACGCTGCCGGTACGATGGGGCGCTTCGTGCTCACCGGATCGCAAAACTTTGCGTTGATGGCTCATATCACGCAAAGTCTGGCCGGCCGCTCGGCGCTGGTACAACTCCTGCCATTGTCGATTGCCGAACTCTCTGCCGCCCAATGTATTCCTGATGAACTGGATGCCATGATATTGCGCGGAGGTTATCCGGCGCTGTATGTGCGTTCCCTAAACCCGGCACGATGGCTGGCGGACTACACGATGTCGTATCTCGAGCGCGATGTGCGACAGATCAGTCAGGTGCAAGACCTATCGACCTTTCAACGCTTCCTGCGCTTGTGCGCCGGTCGTACGGGTCAGTTACTGAACTTGTCTAATCTCGCGCAGGAAACCGGCATCTCCCAGAGCACGGCACGAGCCTGGCTCTCGGTTCTCGAGGCGAGCTACATCGTTTTCCTGTTGCCGCCCCATCACCGCAATCTTGGTAAGCGTGTGGTGAAAATGCCTAAGCTATATTTTCTCGATACAGGTCTTGCAGCATCGCTCATGGGTATTCAGACTCCGGCGCAACTGGCCATTCACCCGCTACGCGGAGCGCTTTTCGAAACCTTGATCGTCGTCGAATTTCTCAAGGCGCGCTTTAACCAGGGCTTTCCATCGAATCTCTACTTTTGGCGTGACAACGTTGGCTTGGAGGTGGATTTGTTGCTCGATGAGCCGGAGGGCTTGTGTCCCGTAGAAATAAAATCATCGGCTACCGTCACCGAAGATCTGTTCAAGGGTTTGCGTAAGTGGCTTGTGGTAGCGGGCGATGCTGCCCGTCTGCCGCGCATGGTATGCGCGGCGCCGGAAAACTACACACGTTCCGGCATCGATGTGCGCCGTTGGCAGGAAGCAACAAAGTAATGAAACTCGCCCGTAATCTTCCTTCAGTATGCTGGTGCCGGGTGCAAAAGCATGAAGAAAATCCCATTGGAACCCGTTGATTTGTAATGACCGATAACGACCGATTATTCATCGCCTATATTACCCATAAAACAGGGTGGAAACCCCTGAGGTTGAGCCAAAACAGGGTTTCCCCATTTGGTCTATAGTCTGTACGGTGCATTGAAAAATACGCCATAAAAATATGCAAAAAGGCCTGTGTAAAATTCCAGAGAAAGTCCTCTAAAACGACGTCAGATCAAACGACAGGATCGTCACTTGGCAGGAACGAGTTTCCGACGGATCGCTCGGTATAATCAGCTATCTTGATGAGGCGGTCGAATTGAGCGCACTAACTCCCGAACTTGAACGCAAACTGGGCACGGCCGTTGAACGCATGCCGGCGTTCCCGCGCAGCGTGCAGAAGATTCTCGAACTCACGCGCAACATTAATTGCCTGCCCAAGGAACTGGTGGCGGTGATCGAAAAGGATCCGGTGATGACCATGAAGATTCTCAAGGTCATCAATTCGGCATACTACAGCCTGCCTTCGAAGATCACCTCGGTCAGCCAGTCGGTTGTCTATCTCGGCATCAACACGATCAAGAATCTGGCGCTGGGCTTTGCTGCGGTTGGCATATTGCCGCGTATGAATGCGGCAGGTTTCGATGTTCAGCGCTACCTGTTGCATTCTCTGGTGGTTGGGGGTGTCGCTCGCCAGTTGGCGACACAGTTCGCCAAGGGTGAGGCTGATCCCGGCGATTGTTACATCGCCGGGTTGCTGCACGATTTCGGCAAAGTGGTGTTCGCCCAGTTTTTGGCGGCGGAGTTTCGCGATGCACTGATGCATTCACTCGAACATTCATTACCATTGCATGAGGCCGAAAAGGTGACGATTGGCGTTGATCACGGCTTGGTAGGCGCGCTTCTCGCCAAGCGCTGGGCGTTTCCCGAGCATCTGGTTGATTGTATTCGCGATCATCACAATCCTCTGGCCGAACCTTCCGCCATGATGGATTGCCTGCGGGTAGCGGATCAGGTGGTCCGCTACCGCGATATCGGCGACAGTGGTAATCCTTGGCGCGAAACGGAAGCACGCGCAGCCCCGCAACGTTTTGGTGACGATATGGAAGCGATAGTGGCAAAGTTCGGTTCTCTGGACAAGATTGTCGAAGATGCCATGGCGTTCGCCCAAGTCGGCAAAGAGACATGAAAGTGCGCTCATGAAATTACGTTTCTGGGGCGTACGCGGCTCGATTCCGGCGCCCGGTCCGCATACCTTGCGCTATGGAGGCAACACTACCTGCATCGAAGTGCGTAGCGACGATGGTGCACTCATCATTCTCGATGCCGGTACTGGCATATTCCCGTTAGCGCAGGAGTTGCTGAGGAAAATGCCGATAGATGCCAATGTCTTCATTACCCACACGCATTGGGATCACATCCACGGTTTGCCGTTCTTTACTCCCCTCTATATTCCCGGCAATTCCGTGCGTATTCACGGCGGTTACGATGTTGTTTCCGGGCGAGGCATCGATCAGATCATGGAAGTGCAATTGCAATACAGCTATTTCCCGGTGCGTGAAGCGGAGATGAAGTCGACTATTGAATATGAGACGCTGGCCATCGGTGTGCCGGTGGGTATCGGTGATGCCACGGTGACGCCGCTCATGCTCAATCATCCCGTGGTCAATTTTGGCTATCGTGTTGACTGCAACGGCAAGTCCGTGTTTTTTACGGGTGACCATGAGCCGTGGCCGAATATCTATACTCCGGAAGACGAGAGCTACGCTGAGTTTCAGCAGATGATCGACATGCAGCAAGGGCTCCTCGACAAGACTTTAGCTGGGCTGGACGTACTAATTGCCGACTGTTCCTATACGGCAGTCGAGTATCAAACCAAGGTTGGATGGGGGCATGGCACACTGGAAGGCAACATCGAGTGGGCGCGCAGGCTCGGCGTGAAAAAGCTGGTTTGTACGCACCATGAACCCACGCGTTCGGATGATGATCTGGAACGGGTTTTTGCCGCCGCACTGGAAAGCGCTGGTTATGTACCCGGAGGGAACGGCGAGCCCGAGGTTATGCTTTCCCGCGAAGGGCTGGAATTGGTCATTTAGCTGTGCGGGTTTGGGTTGGCCGCGATCGTCAACGCTGCACGGTCGTCTTGCTGTTGCGATTGGAGAGTTGAAATGACGTTCAAGACTTACGACAAAGGCGATGTTCTTCCCGAGGACTACAAGAAAGCTCTGATCAACCTCATGTGTTTCCAGGCGGATTCCGAATACGCCGGAGGCCAGCGGGTGGCCGAGAACCACCGCTATGCCACACGTCCGGAAGAGGCCTATCGCCTGTCCAAGAAAGTATTCGAAGAGATGGGGCATGCCTTTTATGTCTGGAACCTGCTTCAGGAACTGGGCGTCGATGTAGATGCCCGCCTCTACGAGCTTTCCCATAATCCGGAAAATCCTGATCCGAAGAAAGTCAACGTGATCAACGGCTTTCGCAAGGAGAACTGGTCCAAGTTCTTCGAGTGCTGGGAGGATGTCGCCTTGTTCTCGACCGTGGTTACGCCGGCTGCCGTGGCTTTCCTTGGCCAGTATCGCGAATGCTCATACCTGCCTTGGGCGCGCGTCAATGTGCGCATCCACAAGGAGGAGTATGGGCATCTGGCTTTCGGCGTTTGGGCGTCGAAGCGGTGCATCGAGTTTGGCGGCGAGAAGATCCGCGACTTTATGCAGCAGCGCATTCCTAAGTTCATGCAAATGGGTCTTGGTTTTTATGGTCGACCGTCTATCGGCGACAAGAAGTCCGAGATGTTCGACATCTATTATGAGTATGGCATCAAGGTGAAAAAGCCGGAGGAACTGCAGGTCGAGTACCTCGAATTACTTGACTCGCGCCTCAGGGAAGTCGGTCTCATCATGCCCACGGATGTCGAAGCCGACTACGACATGCGCATGGGTTACGAAGCTGAAGCTCCGATAGCTGCATGACATGCTCGCTTCGCCCCGGCATTTGATCGACGGCGAGATCGCCGAGCTGAGCCGCTTTGGTTACAAGCCGTATGGCGAGGCGGCAGTGGACTGGGCCGGCATGTGGGAACTGCTAAAGGGCGACTTCGTTACGCTCCAGCGTGCTTGTGTGCCTGGCTACGCCGAGATGAGCCCCTGGCCGCAGGAGGGCGCGCGCATCTATATGCGCCGTCGTCTGTCGGCCGATCGCTTGTTCGAGGAATGCCAGGAGATTTATTGGCGCCTGCATGCCGAGGGCATTAATACCGAACTGGTGGAAGCTTACTCGCTGGCGCGGGATGCTTACGAAGACGCCGTGCTGGATTTCGGCAGAGCCCGCAAAACGCTGGAAGAGGTTTTCACTCGAACTTTCGACCTTGTCGCCACGTCAGTAATGAAAACCGATCTTCCTATAATTTAAATTGCCCTACGGAGTCCTTCAGGGATGCCGCAAGTTGTTCGAGCTGGTCGGCTGCAACCGATACTTCGTTAATGATAGAACTGGTTTCTTCTGTCATCTGGGCGATTTCCTCAATATTTTTGGCAATCAGATTGCTGGTTGAGCTTTGCTCTCTCAGTGAAGATGAAATGTCACCCACTGCCGCCAATACCTTTTGCACTCCACCCTGAATCTTCTCCATGGAGTTTCCGGCACGTCCTACCATCTGAACTCCCTCGTTAACGCGGGTGCTCCCTCTGGTCATTCCCTCAACCGCGTCGTTCGTGCCGCCCTGTATCGCCTGGATCATTGAGGCGATTTCCTGAGTAGAAAGCGTCGTCCGCTCGGCCAGCTTTCTTACTTCATCGGCGACGACGGCAAAACCTCGTCCTTGCTCACCTGCGCGGGCTGCCTCGATGGCAGCGTTCAAGGCCAGCAGATTGGTCTGATCGGCAATTTCCTTGATGACCTTGACGATATTGGATATCTGACGGGATTGTTCGCCGAGTGAGGTAATCACGGTGGATGACGTGGTGACCGCCTCGGATATGTTATCCATCTCGACGACGACTTTCTGAACGACGTTGGATCCTTCCTGCGCCAAATTACCTGTCTCCGACGCATGCTTCTGGGCTTCGGCCGCATTTTCTGAAATCTGACCGATGCATACGGTCATTTCCTGGACCGCCGCTGCTACTGAAGAGGAGGCATCGCTTTGGCGCTCTGACGCCTTCTGGACCTGGTGCGATGACGCCGCCACCTTGTGTGAAGCCTGGCCTAGCATGTCCGCAGTCCGAAGAGTTCCTCCGATAATGTCTCTAAGGCCAGCTTGCATCTGTTTCATTGCAGCCAGCAGGCTGCTGCTGTCGTTGTTGCGGGTAACGATTTCCCTCGACAGGTCGCCCTTGGCAATCTGGTGGACGATATCGATTACGTAAACTGGTTCGCCGCCGAGTTGGCTGAGCAAGCGGCGGACAATGATGCCGACCACAAAAAACAGCAGCAGTTGCAGGATTCCCTGGCCGATCCAGATCAAGGTGTTAACTTTCTTGATGATGGCCATGTCGTCCTTGATGTCGATGGTGACGCTCGCTCCGCCGAGAACAGTGCCCTCGTCTACCCCGTGACACTCCAGGCAATTGATGGTGCGAAAATTCTTTTTCCCGATGAAGGGGACAACCGTTCGAAGCACCGCATCTCCGTTACCGCCCTTGGTCAACCTGGACTCGGTAATGCCGCTGGCGAGGACGTTACGGTCCATTTCGTCGGCCGGATACTCCTGTGGCAGGCCGGCAGGGAACTCGGAGTCAAGTTGCTTGGCCCGGAAGGCCCTCGCTTCCTTGACGTTTTCCGAAGCACTCATCTTCTTGAGGAATAGCAGACGGCTAGACTGGTTACTGATGATTTCGTTCTCACCCGCCTTGATGACCATCAACGTGTTCAAACCGTTGATCAGGCCATCCGCTACTGTTTTGGCGCGCTCTTCGGCGGCGTTCAGAACCTGATGCTCGAACTGGAACAAGATCCATTGCTGGGCCCCGACGAGAATTACGATCAAGAAGCCCTGAATCAGAATTTGGAGTTTCAGCTGCAGTCCGAGTTTGCCCCACCAATCCGATGCGCCATTCATTGTATTTTCCTTCTCACAGATGAGCATTTAGCCCACGACTTTGTCAGGCTTAGCTTGTCCAACTATTTTCTTGCGTCTGACGATACCCAAGTAGCCGAAGCAGAACCTGCTTCCATATCATTCTCATCGAACTGAACATGCAGTTCTCGCATCCGTTGTCCGGACACGATTTCAAGCGCTCGCCCACGAATTGCTGCGTTCAATACGTGTTTATCGGACGAGACGCTTGGTCTCGTCGATGGACCATCGAGCATGACACCGGCCGGCTAGGAATCTTGCCGCCAATCCGCTGCCGCAATGACTTACTTCAACGCATCGCCAAGATCCTTGTCGCTGATCTTCCCGGAGCGGTGCAGCCACAGCAGAATTGCCAGCGGCTTGGGAATATTGCGGCCGGACTCATATCGGGATCCGCCCGACTGTGTAACGCCATACCTGAGCCAGAAATCCTTCTGGTTGAGGTCTGCCTTTTTGCGATCTGTCGCGATGTCACTGAAATCGAGCTTCTTCTTGCGGGCCATGGCGTTCTCCTCCTGTTGGGTGATAAGGTTGCTATGCTATCGTTTTTTTCCAATCCCTGCTTTGGACATAGATACAAGATTGAATTGGTGGCATCGTCAGGGCGAAATTCATCGGTTATGGGTCAGCGCCACTTTCTTGCAAGGCCGATCAAGATACAGCCGTGATCAGCGGGTAGACCACTGGTTCTAACAGGGATTGCGCCCATTTTTCTGCTTGATCGGTATGTGGTTTGACTTTGCACAAGCCACACCAATGCTCTTTCGGGCACAATTGGCCCATGCTCAATGTTTCAGGTCTTGCCTGTTCGCGAGGCGAACGCCGCCTTTTTTCCGACGTCAGCTTTGCGCTTGCCGTAGGTGAGTGGCTGCATGTGCAGGGCGAAAACGGTTCCGGCAAGACCAGTTTGATGCGCTTGCTGGTTGGCCTCTCCCCGGCCGATGCGGGAGAAATACGCTGGCGCAATGAACCGGCGCCTTCGTCTGAATTTCGCCGTGACCTCATTTATCTCGGACATCATGCTGCGGTCAAGGAAGACCTGACGCCATTGGAAAATCTGCGACTCGCTGCGGCGCTGGACGGCATCGATCTGAATGAGCCCGCAGCACTCGCCGCCTTGATCCGGCTTGGCCTGCGAGGTCGCGAGGATCTGCCGGTACGCGTGCTGTCGGCTGGTCAGAAGCGACGCGTACTGCTGGCCCGCCTGCTGACGCGCCCGGCAGTTCTGTGGGTGCTTGACGAGGCATTCAATGCACTCGATGTCGCTGCGGTAAAACTGCTGGGCGAATTGATTGCCGAACATCTGTCCGCGGGCGGGATGGCGGTGCTGACCAGCCACCAGCCGCTGCCCGTACCGGGTGGCAAGGCATTGGTGCTATGAACGCCTTCCTGGCTACGGTACGCCGCGATCTGCTGCTCGCACTGCGGCGCAAGAGCGAGGTGCTGACCGCTGTGTTCTTTTTCGTCATCGTCACCAGCCTGTTTCCCTTGGGGATAGGACCGGAGCCCTTGCTTCTGAAGAAGATCGCCCCCGGAATTCTCTGGGTTGCCGCGCTGCTGGCTACCCTGCTTGGCTTGCCGCGTCTGTTTGCGGCTGACCATATCGATGGAACCTTGGAACAAATGGCCTTGTCGCCATCTTCCTTGGGGTTGCTGGTTGCAGGTAAAATATTGGCCCACTGGTTGCTTTGCGGCTTGCCGCTGGTGTTGCTGGCGCCCGTACTCGGCCTGCAGTTCGATCTCGATGCCTCGGCACTGGGCATTCTGACAGTGGCGCTGTTGCTGGGTACGCCTTTGCTGTCTTTGATCGGGGCGATCGGTGCGGCGCTGACGCTGGGGTTGCGTGGCGGCGGCGTGTTGTTGGCGCTGCTGGTATTGCCGCTTTACATTCCGGCGCTGATTTTCGGCGCGGGGGCGGTGGAAGCCCATATCGCGGGTCTTGGTGCGGGTGGGCATTTATCTTTGCTGGCAGCGATGCTGGCGTTGGCTGTTTTTTTTGCGCCTTGGGCAACCACGGCCGCAGTGAGGATTGCATTAGAGTGAAGCAGTCGATTATTCAGTGGTTCAGGTTTGCCAGTCCGCAGACCTTTTATCCGTTAGCCGGGCGCCTGATCCCGTGGTTCTGGGCAGCGGCAGCAGCCTTCGGTATCGCCGGGCTGTGGATTTCCTTCTTCGTCGCGCCGACCGATGCGCAGCAGGGAGAGGGCTATCGCATCATCTTCGTGCATGTTCCGGCCTCGTGGATGTCGATGTTCATCTATCTGGTGATGGCCTTTTGGGCCGGACTCGGACTGGCGCTCAATACGCGGGTCTCGGGCATGATGGCGCAGGCGCTGGCGCCCACGGGGGCCTTGATGGCCGCGTTGTCATTGTGGACAGGAGCCCTGTGGGGAAAACCCATGTGGGGTGCATGGTGGGTGTGGGACGCGCGGCTGACGTCCGAGCTGATCCTGTTCTTTTTGTATCTGGGCTTCATGGCATTGCAAGCCGCCATTGATGATCCGCGCCGCGCCGACAAGGCCGGGGCAATTCTGGCATTGGTCGGCGTGGTGAATATTCCCATTATTTATTTTTCGGTGAAGTGGTGGAATACGCTGCATCAGGGCTCCACGATCAATATGAACAAGGCGCCCTCGATGGCGCAGACCATGCTTTGGGGCATGCTGCTGATGGCGCTCTGCTTCTGGATGTATACGATCGCAGTGGCCTTGGTACGGGTACGCGCCATCATCCTCGAACGCGAGCGACACATGGACTGGGTGAAATATGCAGTGGAATAGCGTGGGTGAGTTCTTTGCCATGGGTGGCTATGGTTTCTACGTCTGGGGTAGCTTCGGTGCCTGCGCAATTCTTATGTTGGCGGAACCTTTTCTGGCCAGACGACGTCTTAGCGAGGTTCGCAAGAGCCTGATCCGCGAACGACGCGCCGACGAACTCGAACTTCAACAAAGAATTTCATGAAACCCAGACAGAAACGCATCGCTCTTATCGTCGGCGGACTCGCCTCGCTGGCCATTGCCGCAGGACTGGCGCTCAACGCGCTCGACAGCAACATCGCGCTCTATGTAACGCCTTCAGAAATTGCCGCCGGCAAGGCGCCGCAAGGGAAAGCGTTCCGTATCGGTGGGCTGGTCAAGGAAGGCTCGGTCAAGCGCCAGGACATGACGGTGCGTTTTGTCGTTACCGACACGGTCAAGGAAATCCCTGTCGCCTACACGGGCATTCTTCCCGACCTGTTTCGCGATGGCAAGGGCGCAGTAGTCCAGGGTCGGCTTGGCAGCGACGGTATTTTTGCGGCCACCGAAGTACTGGCCAAGCACGATGAGAATTACATGCCCCCCGAAGCCGCCGCAGCCCTGAAGCAGGCACAGATGAACCAGGCCGCGCCGGATGCCAAAAACGCAATCGAACAGGCACAAAAAAAACCATGACCCCTGAACTCGGACACTTCGCCCTCATTCTCGCTTTTGTTATTTCGATAGCACAGGGAGTGCTGCCGCTGATCGGCGCCCAGCGCGGTAACGCGCAATGGATAGCGTTTGCGCGGCCGGCAGCGCAAACCCAATTTCTGCTGATTGCCATCGCCTTCGGCTGCCTTGCGCAGAGCTTTCTCGTCAATGATTTCTCGGTGAGTTATGTCGCACAGCATTCCAACACTCAGCTGCCCAAGCTGTATCGTTTCGCAGCCGTTTGGGGTGGTCACGAGGGCTCTCTCCTGCTGTGGGTGCTGATGCTCTCCGGTTGGGCCGCTGCCGTGTCCGTGGCCTCGCGTCAGTTGCCCGAGGTCATGGTGGCGCGCGTGTTAGCTGTGCTGGGATTGGTCGGCATCGGCCTGCTGGCGTTCATTCTATTTACTTCAAACCCGTTTGACCGATTGTTGCCGGCGGCCGCGGAAGGACGAGACCTTAATCCGTTGTTGCAGGATCCCGGCCTGGTTTTCCATCCGCCCATGCTCTACATGGGTTACGTTGGCTTCTCGGTGGCCTTCTCCTTTGCCATCGCGGCACTTATTTCCGGCAGACTCGATGCTGCCTGGGCACGCTGGTCACGGCCGTGGACGACCGCAGCATGGGTCTTTCTCACGCTCGGCATTGCGCTGGGCAGCTGGTGGGCATATTACGAACTGGGTTGGGGCGGCTGGTGGTTCTGGGACCCGGTGGAAAATGCTTCATTCATGCCATGGCTGGTCGGCACGGCACTTATC
>Ga0194060_10003627_pt1 | contig 10863 bp, 13 predicted proteins | sample SepL225m_MetaG_FD_163427 | JGI IMG/M metagenome (GOLD analysis project Ga0194060, IMG submission 163427) | Anoxic zone freshwater microbial communities from boreal shield lake in IISD Experimental Lakes Area, Ontario, Canada - Sep2016-L222-5m | ecosystem: Environmental > Aquatic > Freshwater >... | reverse complement strand
TGTGTCGACTGCTGGGATTCGACCTGTTTCAAGGATACTATTTTGCCAAGCCGGTGATTGTCGAGGGACGGAAACTGGACGCCTCGACCCAGGGCCTGCTGCGCCTGGTCAAACTGGTGGCGGACGAAGCCGACATAGCTCGGCTCGATGCGGCCTTCCGCACAGAACCTGCGCTGGTGATCAATCTGCTGCGCCTGACCAATTCAGTCGGCGTTGGCGCTCGCGCTCGCATCACCTCGGTGCGTCATGCCATCACGGTGCTTGGGCGTCGCCAGTTGCAGCGCTGGCTGCAATTACTGCTGTTCAGTCAGGGCCGGAATATCGACCTCGCCCACAACCCGCTGCTGCAACTGGCAGCCCTGCGTGGGCGCTTCATGGAACTGCTGGTGGAGAGGCTGCACCCCGGACAAAGGGATCTGCTCGATCCGGCCTTCATTACCGGCCTGATGTCGGTAGTGCCCGCAGCGTTGGGCATGTCAATGACCGATGTACTGGCGCAGATTGCAGTCGGCAACGACGTGCGGCTGGCTCTGACGCACCAGGAAGGTAAGCTGGGGCAGTTGTTCGCGCTGACCGAACGCTACGACGAAAATGACATCCCCGGTACCCAGGCATTGCTCGCCCAGTTTGGCACAGCGGGCACACCCGGCCTGCTCGGCGAGATTCTTGCCGAGGCGCTGGACTGGGTGCAACAACTCGGTATGGAAGCAAACTGAATGGCACGTTACTGGCTGATGAAAACCGAGCCAACGGTGGTGGGCATTGACGATGTCCTGGCGATGCCGGGCCAGACCGTCGACTGGTGGGGCGTGCGCAACTATCAGGCGCGCAACTTCATGCGCGACCAGATGAAGATCGGCGACGGTGTCCTCTTCTATCATTCATCCTGTCCCAATCCGGGAATCGCCGGACTGGCCGAGGTGGCGCAACTGGCCTACCCGGACCGCACCCAGTTTGATCCTGAAGGCCCGTACTTCGACCCAAAATCCACCCCCGAGAACCCTCGCTGGGTGAACGTCGATGTGCGCATCGTGAAAAAGATCCGGCTGATTAGCCTCGATCAACTGCGTGCACATCCTGAACTGGCCCATATGCGTATCCTGCAACGCGGCAACCGGCTGTCGATTACACCGGTCGATCCGGCGGAATGGGATTTTATCGTCGGCAAATTGATGAAAGATCCAGCGTGACTCTCTGGTGGCTAAGCTACCCGCTGCTGGGCGTTTTCGCCGGGTTTGTCGCCGGCCTGTTCGGTGTTGGCGGCGGACTGACCATTGTGCCGCTGCTCTTCATGCTGTTCACTGCGCAAGCTTTTCCTGTCGAACATAGCATGCATCTGGCATTGGGTACTTCAATGGCAACAATCGTGTTCACGTCGATCGCCAGCATGCGCGCCCATCATGGGCACGGCGCTGTGCGCTGGGATATTGTCAAGAGTTTTGCTCCGGGACTGGTGCTCGGCACGCTGTCCGGTTCCTTCATCGCCACCTGGGTCCCAACCCGGCCCTTGGCAATGATATTTACCGTGATCGTCTATTACGCTTCGCTACAGATGATGCTGGATTTCAAACCCAAGCCGCACCGCCAGTTGCCGGGGACTATCGGCATGATCATCGCAGGCACGCTGATCGGAGTGGTGTCGAGCCTGGTCGCCGCCGGCGGTGGCTTTTTGTCGATTCCCTTCATGGTGTTTTGCAACGTGGTGATTCATCATGCCGTTGGCACATCCGCGGCGCTGGGTTTTCCAATCGCTGTCGCCGGCACCATCGGCTACATCGCCAGCGGCCTCAAGACCCCGGGCCTGCCGGAGTTCTCCCTGGGCTATGTTTATCTGCCCGCCTTCATTGGTGTCGTCGCTATCAGCTTTCTGATGGCGCCAGTGGGTGCCCGGCTGGCGCACACACTGCCGGTGAAGCAGCTCAAGCGCGCCTTCGGCGGCTTCCTGGCGCTTCTGGCGACGAAGATGCTATACGGCTTGCTGAGCTAACGGACGTTTTAGCGCCTTGCGTCATGCAGCAGCAGGGAAATCTGGGCGTCCTTGTCTTGCCATAATTGCTGCACCCAGCGCTGGAACGCCTCGCGCACCGCGGTTTCGCCCGCGTAATCACTGTTCATCAGATGTTTCGGGACCGGCAGGATCTGCACTCGTACAATTACCCGCTTGAGCTTGCCGCTGAGGAACTCCCAGAAATTGGGTGCGCCATCGGGGTACACGATGGTGACATCGAGAATGGCCTGAAACTTGTCGCCCATGGCGTTGAGCGCGAGCGCAATGCCCCCCGCTTTGGGCTTGAGCAGGTGACGATAAGGTGACTGCTGGCGCTGATGTTTTGCCGGGGTGAAGCGCGTGCCTTCGAGAAAATTCATCACGCTGGTCGGAATCAGGGAAAACTTCTCGCAGGCCTTGCGCGTCGCCGCCTGATCCTTGCCTCGCATCTCGGGATGCCTCTTGAGGAATTCCTCGCTGTGGCGGCGCATGAAAGGAAAATCCAGCGCCCACCAGGCGAGGCCCATTATCGGTACCCACTTCAACTGCTGCTTGATAAAAAACTTGAGCAGCGGAATGCGACGGTTGAACAGGTGCTGCAACACGAAAATGTCGGCCCATGACTGATGATTGCAGTTGACCAGGTACCAGTTGCGCGGATCAAGCCCGGCTATGCCCTCGACATCCCATGCGGTGCGCTGGGTCAGCGCCATCCAGCCGCTGTTGAAGGAAATCCAGGCCTCGGCGATAGCCACCAGCAAGGGATCAATCCGCAGGCGAACCGACTGGAATGGCAGGATCAGCTTCAGGATCGCAAACAGCAGCAGGATCGGTACCCAGAACAGCGCATTGAGCGCCAGCAATACCGAAGCGATGAGACCGATCAGCGGCGCCGGCAGGAAGTTCAGCATCGCAAAGTCAGGTATTGCGCATCGGCGAATATTGCTGCCGCAGGATGTTCTTCTGCACCTTGCCCATCGCGTTGCGCGGCAACTGATCGACCAGATACACCCACTTCGGCACCTTGAAATTGGCCAGCTGGCCCTTGATCGCGTTGATGATGCTGGCCTCGGTCAAGGCGGCACCGGCCGGATTCTTTTGGCGCACCACCACCGCGCTGACGGCTTCGCCGAAATCGGGATGCGGCAGGCCGATCACGGCAGATTCGACCACGCCGGGCATGGCGTCGATCAGTTCCTCGATTTCCTTGGGATAGACGTTGAGGCCGCCGGTGATCACCAGGTCCTTCGAGCGGCCGCTGATCACCACGTAGCCATCGGCATCCCAGGTGCCCATGTCGCCGGTCTTGAAGTAGCCGTCAGCGGCGAACTCCTCTTTGGTCTTCTCAAGCATGCGCCAGTAGCCGACGAAGACATTGTCGCCCTTGACCTGAATATGCCCGACGCCGCCGGGCTTTACCGCCGTACCGCCAGCGCCGACTATTCGCAACTCGGTGCCCGGCAGAGGGAACCCCACAGTGCCGCCGCGTCTTTCGCCGTCGTAGGGGTTCGAGGTGAACATGCCGCCCTCGGTCATGCCGTAGCGCTCGAGGATGGTATGCCCACTGCGCAACTTGATCTCGTTGAAGGTCTCCTTGAGCAGCGGAGCGGAACCGGAGATAAACAGGCGGATGTTGCGGCAGGTGTCGAAGCCGAAGGTCGGATCGAGCAGCAAGCGTACGTAATAGGTCGGTACCCCCATGAACACGGTCACTTCGGGCAGCAGCTTGATGGCGCGGGCGGCATCGAACTTAGGCTCAAAAAACATTGACGAACCATTCAGCAGAACACAGTGGCAGGCCACGAACAGGCCGTGTACATGAAAGATAGGCAGCATGTGCAGCAGCACGTCGCCCGGCTGGAAGTGCCAGTAGGAATGCAGCGTTTTTGCGTTGTGCGCAAGATTGCCGTGGGTCAGCATCGCCCCTTTGGAACGTCCTGTTGTGCCCGACGTATAAAGAATCGCAGCGAGGTCTGCCGTTTCTCGCGACTCGGTAAGAAAGTCATTCGCTTGCGGCGTAGCGGCGGCAATCAGCGAACCGCAACCATCGTCGTCGAGTTCCAACACATGGGGTACGTCGGCTTTCGCAGCCAGTTCATCGGCCAATGCTCGCATCTGTGGCCGGCAAACGAACAAGCCGGGCGTCGCATCGCTGAGAAAGTACTCCAGTTCGTGGCGCTGATAGGCCGGGTTCAGCGGCAGGAATACCATGCCCGCGCGAAGTGCAGCGAGATACAGCACCAGTGCCTCCGGTGTCTTTTCGACCTGGGCCGCCAAACGATCGCCGGGTTTGAGTCCCAGCGCCACGATCAAATTAGCCATGCGCCCCGAAGCACGTTCGACATCGCCGTAGGTCCACACCCGACCATCCGGAAGCATCATGCAGGGAGCTTGATCGTCCTTGGGGAAGTTTGAGGCAAGGACCGAATAGAGGTTTTGGTTCATCATGACGCTGCCGGTAAATACAATGCGTCCATTGTAGCCATGGCAGGCGTGGCGTGAGAGTGAATTCGGTCCTGAAATATCCGCAAGCACCAAGTAAATCCACCCAATATTTACTGGCTTGACCTGTTGCACCCGTTGCTGGGTCTTGTAGGTCACAAAGTGCGGCTGACACATCCCCTTTGCCGTGCCAAATACATCGCGCTCATTCTTTTGATGTACCCGATAACCTGAGAATCATTGTTGGGCAATGCTACCCGTTGACCGAAATCACTAAATTGGCGATAATCAGTGGTTCAGCTGGAGGGGTTCCCGAGCGGTCAAAGGGATCAGACTGTAAATCTGACGGCTCTGCCTTCGAAGGTTCGAATCCTTCCCCCTCCACCAGCAGGCAGCAAAAACGGACAGTTACAAGGCGGTTAGCGGACAAACAGGTAGGGCGGGCGGCGGTAGTTCAATGGTAGAACCTCAGCCTTCCAAGCTGATTATGCGGGTTCGATTCCCGCTCGCCGCTCCAGATTCTGTGGTAAAGGTTTTTGCCCATGTAGCTCAGTGGTAGAGCACTCCCTTGGTAAGGGAGAGGTCGCGTGTTCGATCCACGCCATGGGCACCATTTCTAGTACATTTTTGTTGGGGTAATTGACATGGCGAAGGCGAAATTTGAGCGGACGAAGCCGCACGTAAACGTAGGGACGATTGGTCACGTTGACCATGGTAAGACGACATTGACGGCGGCGATGACGTCGGTCCTGTCGGCGAAGTTTGGTGGTGAGGCGAAAGCCTACGACCAGATTGATGCAGCGCCGGAAGAAAAGGCGCGGGGTATCACGATTAATACCGCACACGTGGAATACGAGACGAAGAACCGTCACTACGCGCACGTTGATTGTCCGGGTCATGCCGACTACGTCAAGAACATGATCACGGGAGCTGCGCAAATGGACGGAGCCATTCTGGTCTGTTCCGCCGCTGACGGCCCCATGCCGCAGACGCGTGAGCACATTCTGCTCGCACGTCAGGTAGGTGTTCCCTACATGGTCGTGTTCATGAACAAGTGCGACATGGTCGACGATGCTGAACTGCTCGAACTGGTCGAAATGGAACTGCGCGAACTGCTCAGCAAGTACGACTTTCCTGGCGACGACATTCCCATCATCAAGGGATCGGCCCTGAAAGCCCTCGAAGGCGACAAGGGAGAACTCGGCGAAGTGGCCATCATGGCCTTGGCCGATGCGCTGGACAGCTACATTCCGACGCCGGAGCGCGCCATCGACAAACCGTTCCTGATGCCGATTGAGGATGTCTTCTCCATCTCTGGTCGCGGCACCGTGGTGACCGGTCGTATTGAGCGAGGCGTAGTCAAGGTCGGCGAAGAAATTGAAATCATCGGCATCCGTCCCACCACCAAGACCATCTGTACCGGCGTTGAGATGTTCCGGAAGCTCCTGGATCAGGGGCAAGCCGGTGATAACGTGGGCGTGTTGCTACGTGGCACCAAGCGAGAAGAAGTCGAGCGAGGTCAGGTGCTGGCCAAGCCGGGCAGCATTACGCCACACACGCACTTCACCTCGGAGGTGTACATCCTGTCGAAGGATGAGGGGGGGCGCCACACCCCGTTCTTCAATGGCTACCGTCCGCAGTTCTATTTTCGTACCACCGACGTCACGGGCAGTATCGAGTTGCCGGCTGGGACGGAAATGGTGATGCCGGGCGACAACATTGCGATGACGGTGAAGCTGATTGCACCGATCGCGATGGAAGAGGGACTGCGTTTCGCCATCCGTGAAGGCGGTCGTACCGTCGGTGCCGGTGTCGTTGCTAAGGTCATCGAATAACGTTTGTTGCAATACAGCGAAAAGGGCGATAAACTCTCATCCTTTCGCGATTAGCGACCCCGCTCTTTAAGGATTCTTAATGCAAAGTCAAAAGATACGCATCCGCCTCAAGGCCTTCGACTATCGTTTGATTGACCAGTCGGCGCTTGAAATCGTAGAGACGGCCAAGCGCACCGGCGCTGTTGTGCGCGGTCCGGTACCGCTGCCAACGCGTATTGAGCGTTTCGATGTGTTGCGTTCGCCGCACGTCAACAAAACTTCACGTGACCAGTTCGAGATTCGTACCCATCTGCGTCTGATGGACATCATCGATCCGACCGACAAGACGGTCGATGCGCTGATGAAACTGGATCTTCCCGCTGGTGTGGATGTCGAAATCAAGTTGCAGTAAGTCGTAATACGGGCGCTTGTCCTTTTTTGCGCCTGTCGCGGTGACGTTTGTCGCTGATTATTGAAGTGGGCCCGGCCAATCGTAGCCGGGGTTTAGGAGAATAAAATGAGTCTAGGCCTTGTTGGACGCAAGGTTGGCATGACGCGCGTCTTTGCTGAGGATGGATCTTCCATTCCGGTGACGGTGCTTGATGTGTCGAATAACCGCGTCACACAAATAAAGACACCTGAGGTGGATGGTTATGCCGCTATTCAGGTGACCTTTGGCAAGCGTCGCGCAAGCCGGGTAAGTAAGCCTGCAGCGGGGCACCTCGCCAAAGCCGGCGTTGAGGCCGGTGAAGTCTTCAGAGAATTTACTATCGCGCCGGATCAACTCGCCGATTTCAAGCCGGGTGATGTAGTAGCTGCGAGTATTTTCAGTGTGGGACAGAAAGTCGATGTGAGCGGCACATCAATTGGCAAAGGCTTTAATGGTGCTATAACCCGTCACCATTTTTCTTCGAACCGAGCCTCCCATGGTAATTCGTTGTCACACAACTCGGCCGGTTCCATTGGTATGGCGCAGGATCCTGGGCGAGTTTTTCCTGGCAAGAAAATGGCCGGACATCTCGGTGATGTGGCGCGTACTACGCAGAATCTTGAAGTCGTCCGCATCGATGAGGCGCGACAGCTCCTGCTCGTCAGGGGGGCGGTGCCTGGTGCCAAAGGCAGGGACGTGATCGTCGCTCCGGCCGTCAAAGCATCCAAAGAGCGGGGATGACATGGAACTTAAACTAATTAACGCCCAAGGTCAGGCCGCTTCGACCATTACTGCTTCCGACACGCTGTTTGGTCGTGATTTCAATGAAGCACTGGTGCATCAGGTAGTGGTTGCCTATCAGGCCAATGCCCGCGCCGGCAATCGCAAGCAGAAGGATCGCGAAGAGGTGCATCACAGCACCAAGAAGCCGTTTCGCCAAAAAGGTACCGGCCGTGCTCGCGCCGGTATGACGTCTTCTCCGTTATGGCGTGGCGGAGGTCGAATATTTCCAAACACTCCTGAAGAAAACTTCACCCAGAAGGTGAATCGCAAGATGTATCGCGCTGGCTTGGCGGCTATTCTGTCCCAACTGGCTCGTGAAGACAAACTGGTAGTGATCGACGACTTCACCATTGAAGCTCCGAAGACGCGGTTGTTTGCACAAAAACTCAAGGCCATGGGCTTCGATTCCGTGCTATTGGTAACGGATAGCATGAACGACAATCTGGCGTTGGCTTCGCGCAACTTGCCGAATGTGTTGGTGCTGGAGGCACAGCAGGCGGATCCGGTATCTCTGGTGCGCTTTCCAAAAGTGCTTTTCACTAGGGGCGCTGTGGCCAAGATCGAGGAGATGCTGGCATGAGCAAGAACTTCAATCCGGAACGTTTGCTGCAGGTGCTGGTGGCCCCGCAAATTTCCGAAAAGGCCACCTACATTGCTGATAAGAATGAACAGGTAGTTTTCATTGTGACACCCGATGCGACCAAGCCTGAGGTCAAGGCAGCGGTCGAAATGCTGTTTAAAGTTGAGGTCAAGTCGGTACAAATTGCCAACCTGAAGGGCAAGGTCAAACGCGTTGGCCGCAATATTGGTCGTCGTAACGACGTCAGAAAAGCGTTTGTTTGCCTCAGACCCGGTCAAGAAATCAATTTTGCGGAAGGGGGGGCTGCTTAAATGGCTCTCGTAAAAGTCAAGCCGACCTCGCCTGGTCGTCGTGGTGTCGTCAAGGTGGTCAACCCGAATCTCCACAAGGGCCGCCCACACGACAAACTTGTCGAAAAGAAGACCAGAACCGCAGGCCGCAATGCGCATGGCCATATCACCACTCGCCATATGGGGGGCGGCCACAAGAAGCATTACCGCGTAATCGATTTCCGCCGCGACAAGGATGGGGTTCCAGGCAAGGTGGAGAATCTACAATACGATCCGAATCGTTCAGCCAATATCGCGCTGGTGTTATATGCTGACGGCGAACGCCGTTACATCATCGCCACTAAGGGGATGGTCGTTGGTCAGACTCTCTTCAGCGGCCCCGAGGCTCCGATCAAGCCGGGCAATGCGTTGCCGATCCGCAGTATTCCTGTTGGCACCACAATCCATTGCGTGGAAATGATGCCAGGAAAAGGTGCGCAGATCGCTCGTTCTGCCGGTACTTCCGTGCAACTTTTGGCGCGTGAAGGTTCCTATGCTCAGATACGGCTACGTTCTGGTGAAATCCGCCGTATTCACGTTGATTGTCGTGCGACGATTGGCGAGGTCGGCAACGAAGAACACAGTCTGCGAAAGATCGGCAAGGCCGGAGCTATGCGTTGGCGCGGTATTCGTCCGACCGTTCGTGGTGTGGCGATGAATCCAGTGGATCACCCGCACGGTGGTGGCGAAGGACGTACCGGCGAAGGACGCGTTCCTGTCAGTCCGTGGGGCCAGCCGACCAAAGGCTATCGCACCCGTAACAACAAGCGCACGGACGTCATGATTGTTCAGCGCAGGCCGAAAGGTAAGAGGTAAGACATGGCACGTTCTATTAAGAAGGGCCCGTTTATCGACGCTCACCTGCTAAAACGGGTGGATGCAGCGCGCGCCTCCAACGACAAGCGCCCTATCAAGACTTGGTCGCGCCGTTCGACTATTCTTCCGGACTTCGTGGGATTGACCATCGCTGTGCATAACGGCAAGCAGCACATCCCGGTCTACGTATCGGAAAACATGGTTGGTCACAAGCTTGGTGAGTTCGCATTGACGCGAACCTTCAAGGGCCACACGGGCGGCAAGAAGGCCGTTGCGAAGAAGTAAGGAGCTACGATGGAAACCAACGCAAACTTGCGCGGAGTCCGACTTTCCGCCCAGAAAGGTCGCCTCGTTGCTGACCTGGTACGCGGGAAGCCGGTCGATCAGGCGCTCAGCATTTTGGCTTTTTCACCCAAGAAGGGTGCAGGAATTATCAAGAAAGTGCTTGAGTCGGCAATTGCCAACGCGGAACACAACGACGGTGCAGATATTGATGCACTGAAGATTACGCGTATCTATGTCGAAAAGGGTACGGTACTCAAACGCTTTACGGCGCGAGCCAAGGGACGCGGCAATCGCATCCTCAAGCCCACTTGTCACATTTTCGTGACCGTTGGCGATTAAGGAGGGCACATGGGACAAAAGATTCATCCGACCGGTTTTCGTCTTTCGGTCACACGCAACTGGACTTCCCGCTGGTATGCCAGCAGCAAAAATTTTCCGCAGATGCTCAAGGAAGATCTTGAGGTTCGGGATTACCTGAAAAAGAAACTGGCGCACGCGTCGGTTGGCCGAGTGGTGATCGAGCGCCCGGCAAAGAACGCAAGAGTTACTGTTTATAGCGCCCGCCCCGGCGTCGTTATTGGCAAAAAGGGTGAGGACATCGAGCACTTGAAGGCCGAACTCCAGCGCAAGATGGGCGTACCGGTGCATGTCAATATCGAAGAGATACGCAAGCCGGAAATCGATGCCCAGTTGATCGCAGACTCGATTGCCCAGCAGCTTGAAAAGCGCATAATGTTCCGCCGCGCCATGAAGCGGGCGATGCAGAATGCAATGCGACTTGGTGCCCAGGGCATCAAGATTATGAGTTCGGGACGCTTGAACGGCGCTGAGATTGCGCGACGCGAGTGGTACCGCGAAGGCCGCGTTCCATTGCATACGTTGCGTGCCGATATAGACTACGGTACCGCCGAAGCGAAGACTACATACGGTATCATCGGCATCAAGGTCTGGGTATTTAAGGGAGAGATATTATCGCGCAGTGAAGCTCTGCTTGCTGCTCCCGAGCCTGCTGTTGATGACCAGCGCAAGCCGCGCCGCAGCCCCGGAAAGCCTAGGAGCGAAGGTGAGGGCGAAGGCAAACCTGCCCGCCGCACCCCAAGCAAGAAGGCTGAGGATGTGAAGCCTGAAGTCAGGACGGAAGCTGTTGCTGCAGCGCCCAAAACCCCCGTCAAGCGTGTTCGCAAGACCCCGGCCCCTGTGGTCGATGGTGTTGCCAGCGTAGCGAAAGAAGGCAAGGAGTAAAATATGCTGCAACCCGCCCGCAGAAAATATCGCAAGGAACAAAAGGGTCGTAATACCGGGCTCGCTACGAGAGGTGCCAAAGTCAGTTTTGGCGAGTACGGCCTTAAGGCCATTGGTCGCGGTCGTCTTACGGCACGTCAGATTGAAGCAGCGCG